>ERZ795043.1243-NODE-1243-length-13519-cov-6311.552882_pt1 | contig 13519 bp, 7 predicted proteins | sample MGYA00375127_ERZ795043 | MGnify/ENA primary metagenome ERZ795043 (study PRJEB30172, sample SAMN05518447) | compost metagenome | isolation source: Feedstock adapted compost from Newby Island compost facility, Milpitas, CA | place: USA:Newby Island compost... | reverse complement strand
ACATCAAAAACGGGAATGCTGCCACATTCCCGTTGAAGGATAATGTAACAGCGGCCATTGCGCCGTGCTACAGGTGTTTATTGTTAAACCTTCAATTGTAAAATTATGAAAATTTGGTTTACCGCTAAGGATGTACAGTTGCGTACACCTTATCACCGCTACTTCAAAATCCTTTTTATCTTCAACCTTGTATTATTCGTTTGTTTTAGCTTTATTTTATCTCACCAGGCCCACGCAGATGTGTACTCATTTTCATGCATTCAACAACAGCAAATTCATGTAACCGGTCAGGTTGTAGATCAAAACGGTAATCCGCTTGCAGGTGTTTCCATCCGTGTCAGAGGCACCAATGCCGGGGCCATCACCGACAATAACGGACGTTTTCAGCTCGATGCGCCGGCGGGCAGTGTGTTGGAGATTTCATTCATTGGTTATCAGACCCAAACCATTACCCTGGGTAATGAAAACCAGAACTTGCGCATTCAGCTTCAGCAATCGGCCAGCGTGCTCAATCAGTTGGTGGTCATTGGGTATGGAACGCAGAGGAGAGAGGCCGTTACAGGTTCTGTTGCATCCATAACAGGTGCACAGATGAGAGAAGTTCCGGCATCCAATATTACCTATGCATTGCAAGGTCGATTACCTGGTGTAGAACTTTCTCAAACAGACTCTAAGCCCGGAGCAACCATGCAAATTCGCATCCGGGGTACCCGTTCTTTAACTGCAAGTAACGATCCTTTGATTGTATTGGATGGTATTCCTTTCCCCGGCTCAATTAGTGATATTGATCCGAACATTATTAAGAGTATTGATATTTTGAAAGATGCATCGGCAACTGCAATTTATGGTTCGCGTGGTGCAAATGGCGTGATACTCATTACAACCGATAAGGGTACGGCCGGTGAAAAAGCAAGAATTAGTTACAACAGCTATGTGGGAATTAAAAAGGTATTTGCCGAATATCCGATGATGAACGGCCCTGAGTTTGTGGCTCTTCGCAAGGCAGCCGGTATGTATACCAATGGACCCGATGAGAATGATTCGATTAATACCGACTGGCAGTCGTTATTATATCGTACTGCATTTGTTACCAACCACGAATTAAGTGTAGCCGGTGGTACACAGCATGGAGGATATAATTTTGGAATAGGTTATTATCATGATGAATCCGTTATTCCTACTCAACAATATGAGCGCTATTCTCTGCATGGTACGCTGGATCAAGGCGTAGGCAAATATTTCAAGGTCGGATTCTCAACAAATAATAATTTCAGCATCAGCCAGGGGAATCAGATAGGTCTGTATAATGTATTGAGCATGTCGCCCATTTCAAGCCCATACAACCCGGATGGAACTTTGAAAAGAATCATCCAGATGCCATTGGATCAGCAATGGGTGGAAACAAAATATATTATTGATAGTTTAAAGGATAAATGGCTGAGCCAGACAAAATCGTATGGATCTTACAACTCTTTGTATGGTGAAGTAAGCATACCCTGGGTGGAAGGATTAAAATACAGAATCAATTTAGGATTAAACTTTAGAAGCAGCGCCGGTGGAAGCTATACGGGCGAAGGGATTAATAGTTCCAATCCCACTACCCCATCAACCGCTTCTATCAGTAATTCCCTGACTACAGATTGGGTTGTTGAGAATTTGTTGACATATGATCATACTTTCAGAGAAAAACATCAGATCAATGTTACTGCGCTTTATTCCGCAGAACAATCCAGGTATAATAGTTCTTATATCTCTGCCAAGGATATTCCCAACGATGCTTTTCAGTTTTATAATTTAGGTCAGGCCACTGGAGAAATTACCATCGATCCTAATAATCAGAATTATCAGGAATCGGGCCTGCTCTCCTGGATGGGCAGGATTATGTATGCCTATAATGATAAGTACATGTTATCTGTGGCGGTACGTTCCGACGGATCATCCCGGTTAGCTCCGGGCCATCAATGGCACACGTATCCAGCCATATCTGCGGGATGGAATATTGCCAATGAATCATTCATGAAGAGCATCACGCAGATTAATCAGTTAAAACTCCGGGTGGGCTTCGGACAGACATCCAACCAGGCTATAGCTCCTTATTCAACACTCGGTAGGTTAAGTACATTGCCTTACAATTTCGGGGAAAACACTTATGCCGTAGGGTATTATGTTTCTCAGCTACCGAACCCGAACCTGGGATGGGAATACTCTAAAACCTGGAATTATGGATTGGATTTCGCTTTATTCAATAATCGGCTTTCAGGTACATTTGAATACTACATTACAAACACAAATGATATTCTGTTAAGTGTCAACCTGCCCATCACTTCAGGCGTAGGAAGCTATGTGGGTAATATTGGTGCTACACAGAACAAAGGTTGGGAACTATCTTTAAATGGTACGATACTCGATCGCCCTGGTGGATTTAGATGGGAGGCTGGATTCAATATCTACAGCAACCATAATAAGATCGTACAGCTTGCCTCTGGTACACAGCGAGACGAGGCTAACTGGTGGTTTGTTGGATATCCTATTAATGTGATTTATGATTACCAGAAGATTGGTTTGTGGCAGCAGGGTGATCCTTATCTCGATGTTCTGGAACCCGGAGGAAATGTGGGTATGATTAAGGTAAAATATACAGGTGGATATGATAACAATGGAAAGCCGTTAAGAGCAATTGGACCAGATGATAGGCAAATCATGAAAGTAGATCCAGATTTTGAGGGTGGATTCAACACCCGACTTTCTTATAAAGGATTTGATCTGACTGCAGTAGGAGTTTTTCAGCACGGTGGCATCCTGATCAGTACGCTTTATTCGGCAAATGGATATCTGGATCTGCTAACCGGAAGGAGAAATAATGTGAAAGTAGATTACTGGACACCGGATCATACGAATGCAAAATTCCCCAAGCCAGGTGGAATTATGAGTGGAGATAATCCCAAATACGGATCTACACTGGGGTACTTTAGTGCTTCTTATCTTAAGATTCGTACTATCACGCTGGGGTATAATTTCACTTCTAATGGAAGGCTGAAAAAGATTGGAATCGACAACTTGCGGATATATGCTACAGTACAGAATCCATTTGTGATGTTTTCTCCATTTCATAAAGAAAGCGGTTTAGATCCGGAAACCAATTCTTACGGAGATCAGAACGCAGCTGTAACCACTGCATACCCACATCGGTTGCTTACATTGGGTACGAATGCACCATCGACACGGAATTACTTAATTGGTATTAATTGTTCATTCTAAAATTGAATTGCCATGAAACGCATTCATATCGTACCGATTTTCAAAACACTTATCCTGATGTTCGCCTTATTCATATCAGGATGTTCGAAGATTCTCAAAGAAACGCCCCGCAGCATTTACACGCCCGAATTTTTCAAAACAGAAAAAGGTGTAATGGGAGGTGTAACCGCATTGTATTCCAACTTGCGGTACATCTTTGGCAATGCCTATTATTACAATACCTGCGAAACGGGCACAGACGAGGTTACTTATGCACAGAGTGCAGATCAGAATTTTAAAGTAATGGATATCACAGGGGTAGGCGATATCACCTCAACCACGAGTCGTGCGGATGTCCTCTGGTATAATGCCTTTCCAGCTATCAATACAGCGAGCGGAATTATAGAATATGGTACTCAGGCGGGTGTACCTGCTTCCCTGATTGCAGAAGCAAGGTTTTTCCGTGCTTTTTATTATTTCATGCTTGTTCAAACTTTTGGTGGTGTGCCTCTTGATCTGGGAGCCGGAGAATTGAAGTTTAATACGAATCCGGTTCGATTATCTAAACGAAACACTGTACCGGAAGTTTATACCAAAGCGATCTTTCCTGATCTGATCCAGGCAATTAATGATTTGCCGGATAACCCCAGGCTTACGGGTACGGTTACTAAAACAGTAGCTCGCCTTTATCTGGCAAAAGCATATTTGACATATGCCTGGTGGTTGCAGAATCCGAACAACATTCCCACTTATCCGGCTGCAGATCGTACCGACCCAGATGGGCATAATGCACAATGGTATTTTCAACAAGCTTACGACATCGCTACGTATGCGATTGATAATCCCGGGCCTTATGGGTTACAACCTACGTATTATGATGTAAACTGGGCACCGAATGATCGGAATAATGAAATATTGCTGTATGCTGATCACACGGAAACCAGCGAATATTACAATGGAGCCAGCCTGACATACAGTGATGGAGGAGGGCAAGATAATTTTGCTGGCTGGATGATGCAATGGAACTATACCGTAATTCAGAGCAGTTCTTCTCCTAGCACCTGGGTGCCTGTGAGCTCCGTACAGCGTGAAGCAGAGCAACATCTCGGACGCCCCTGGATTCGGATGTGCCCAACAATTGATGTGATTGAAAACACATTTGCTGATAAAACCAATGACTCTCGATATGATGGTACATTCACGACTGTATATCGAGGCAACTGGAATAAAGCAGGCATCAGTGGCCCGTTGTATAATGCGAACTTTATGCAGGTTAATCCGGGTGATGCTATTTTAACCTTCTTAAATGATAACCCCCCCTCTCCACTGACTTATCCGAATGGACCCGGACATAGCAATGTCGGTGCAGCAGAAGTTCCCGGGAGATCTGATTTTGTAATTGCTCCTGAAGGAATTAGCAGAATTGTATATCCTGGATTATGGAAGCTTGGCGAGTATCGTACGGATAATGGAAATGGTTTAGGACAGCCTAACGCGGCAAGTACACGGCCATTTAATATTGCTAAGTTTTCCGAATTTTATTTTATCGCTGCAGAAGCTGCTGTTAAAGGGGCTAACACCCAGGTAGGCAAAACAGCCAGAGATCTCATTAATGTAATTCGTGCAAGAGCCGGTAAATGGCGCTGGGATAATAACGGTGATTCTACGAAAATTGAAGACCATAGTGCACAAATGGTTGCCGCTACGCCCGCTACCATTACCATTGATTATATCTTGCAGGAACGTTCACGTGAATATTACGGTGAAGGTTATCGTTGGTATGATCTGGTAAGAACCCAGAAATGGGGTGAGCTGGCTCAGAGCTATCGGATATGTGGGCCCACTTATGGAGATCATACACCTAAAACTTATACCCGGAATATACAGCCCTATATGTATTTGCGTCCTATTCCACAGGGTGAAATCGATGCCCTGCAAATGAGTGATGCAGATAAACAGGCCTATCAGAATCCTGGGTATAATTAATTAAGTGATGATATTCAGACTTTTGATTATCGTACTAATTGTTCTATTGTTTTCGGGTTGCAAGAAGGGGGAAACCCCTTCTTCACCTGGAAATAAGCCACCAATAGTAGATACATCTGCTGTAACCATTCAGATTGATGCCAGCCACGCTTATCAATTGATTTATGGATTTGGCGGAGCAGATATCGTCGAGTGGACTGGCGATTTGACTCCAGATCAGCGAATCAAGGCTTTTTCACCCGAAACAGGCATTGGGTTAAGTATTTTGCGGTTAAGGGTACCTGTAGATAGTAGCCGGTTTGCAGAAGCAAAAGCTACGGTGGATGCCTGTAAATCGTATGGTGGTATCGCTATCGCGACGGTATGGTCTGCACCGGCATGGATGAAAACAAATAATAGTACAGTGGGTGGAAAATTGAAACCGAGTGCTTATGGTGCGTTTGCAGCCTACTTAAGGGCATTTAATCAGGCTATTGGCGGCTTAACTGCGATCAGTCCGACTAACGAACCTAACATTCAGGTAGATTATGAATCCATGCAAATGACCGCCTCTGACGTGGCCGACTTTGTGGCTGCAGAAGGCGATAGTTGCGGCGCACCCATCATGGCTCCAGAGCCTTACAATATGGATCAAACTTTTATTAATGCCTATTTAAATAACAGTGATGCAAAAGCTAAAACCAAGTTTATCTGCGGACATATTTATGGAGCTACGCCATATCCATTATCGGTAGATAAGCCGGTATGGATGACGGAACATTTTACAAATTCAAATGTAAGTGGTGACGACTGGTCGAACGCCATGCAAGCGGCCAAAGAAATCAATGATTGCATGAATGCAGGATGGGGTGCTTATGTTTGGTGGTATATCAGGCGAAGTTATGGCCCCATAGGTGAAAATGGGCAGATCCAGAAAATTGGATATGTGATGGCGCATTATGCAAGATATGTCAGACCAGGTTATGTAAGAATTGATTGCACAGCAAACCCGGAATCAAATATTTATGCAACAGCTTATACGAATAGTGCAAAGATTGTTGTGGTAGTTATCAATCAAAGGCATGATGATATTTATCAACGGTTTACCTTGAATGGAGCACAGGTCACAAAGCTTATTCATTATTATACAAATGCATCATCAAATTTTGTTGCAGATTCCAGTGCTGTGAATAGTCAATTTGGAATCGTTTTGCCAGCATTGAGTGTAAATACCATTATTTTAAGTCATTTGTGAGGCAGTTGGATAAATTGATAAATAATCGATGATTTTTCATCTTAAACAAAATAACCGCATTCACGTGCATCTCTTGTTTATGGGTAAAGGGAAGAGTAGTGGGCTTTGTTTCGTTTCTGTTGTTTCATTCAGGCACAGTATGCGCCTGGTGGGCAAGTATATCCACTGCTTTCAAAGGGGCTTTCCAGCCCCTTTATTCCCTTTTTTATGCTCGATCATCATGCTGTCCGGCTGTTTACTGCCGGCGCACGCCCAACCGCATCCCGGGCCTGTACTCCGCGATGTGGCTCCCATTCCCGTGGGCGTGGCTATTGGCTATTTCCCCATGATGCAGGATAGCGTGTATCGACGAATCGTTACGCAACAATTCAACCAGGTGACATTTGAATATGCCCTGAAAAATGGTGCTATTGTCAGGCCCGATGGACAGCTCGATTTTCATCAGGCCGATGCCCTGGTTCAGGTGTGTACCGATGCCGGCTTGAAGATTTACGGACATACCCTTTGCTGGTATCAAAACAATTCGCCTTACATGCAACGCCTGGCCGGTGATTCCGCCGCACTGGAAAATTTTCTCAAGCAATATATCCGCACTGTCATGCACCGGTATCCGCAAATTCATGCCTGGGATGTGGTCAATGAAGCTATCGACGATAGCACGGGCCGCTTGCGAGTAGATGGTCCCCGGCGACCGGGTTATTTTTACTGGGGCCGATATCTGGGTGCACATTATGTAGCCCGCGTGTTTGTATATGCGCATGCAGCCAATCCCTCGGCCGAACTGTTTTACAACGATTACGACCTGGAGACCAATTCAAAGAAATTGGCCGGCGTGCTGCGACTCATCGATACCCTGCGTGCACATCATGTGCCCATTACCGGTATCGGCACGCAGATGCATATCAGCATATCGACGCCCGATAACGACATCGATCGGATGTTCCGGGCGCTGGCTGCGACGGGCCTGAAGGTGCGCATATCCGAGCTCGATATTCGGGTGAACCCGCATCATAATCCGCCTATGGTACTCACGCCCGAGCTGAAACGCTTGCAGGCGCAAAAAGCGGCCCATGTCATCCGCTCGTATTTCCGCTATGTGCCGCCCGCGCAGCGGCATGATATCACCTTCTGGAATGTGGGCAATCGCGACAGCTGGATTGTGCGCGCCCTGCATGAAACCGATTGGCCGACCATGTTCGATTCAACCTATCATCCGAAACCGATGTTCGATTCCGTATATCAGGCGCTGCAGAAGGTGGAAAGAGCAGCAGCTTATCCTTAGTTTTGTTGAGTAAACCATGATTTTTGAATCTTAAAAAACATCAATTATGCAAGTGTTAACCGGCGACAAAGCCTATTTCAAAAACATTCCTCAAATCAAGTATGAAGGTCCGGAAAGCGATAACCTGCTGGCCTTTCACTGGTATGATGAAAACCGTATCGTACGGGGCAAAACCATGAAAGAGCATTTTCGTTTTGCCTGTGCATACTGGCATTCGTTCTGCAATACCGGTGCCGATCCCTTCGGCGTGGGCACGCACGATTTCCCCTGGAATCAGCATCCAGACCCCATTCAGCGAGCAAAAGATAAGATGGATGCGGCATTCGAGTTCATGACCAGGATGAATCTGCCGTTTTATTGCTTTCATGATGTGGATGTGGTGGATTTCACCGATGATATTCTGGAAAATGAACGTCGCCTGCAAACCATTGTGGAATATGCAAAAGAAAAACAACAAGCCAGCGGCATTCAATTGTTGTGGGGCACGGCGAACCTGTTTTCACACAAGCGATATATGAATGGAGCCGCCACGAATCCGGATTTTCACGTGCTGACACATGCTGCCGCGCAGGTGAAAGCGGCGCTGGATGCGACGATCTACTTAGGGGGTGCCAACTATGTGTTCTGGGGCGGAAGAGAAGGCTATATGAGCTTGTTGAATACCAACATGAAACGCGAACGCGAGCACTTCGCCATGTTCCTGCACAAAGCCCGCGATTATGCACGCAGCCAGGGTTTCAAAGGCAATTTCTTCATCGAACCCAAACCCTGCGAGCCCACCAAACATCAATATGATTACGATGCGGCTACGGTGATTGGCTTTTTGCGGGAATTCGATTTGATGCAGGATTTTAAACTTAACATCGAGGTGAATCACGCCACACTGGCGGGCCATACCTTCACCCATGAGCTGCAGGTGGCCGCCGATGCGGGTTTACTGGGCTCTATCGATGCCAACCGGGGCGATTATCAAAATGGCTGGGATACCGATCAGTTCCCGAACAACATAAATGAGCTGGTGGAAGCCATGTTGATTATTCTCGAGGCCGGCGGATTGCAGGGAGGTGGTGTGAATTTCGATGCCAAACGCCGCAGGAACTCTACCGACCCGGAAGACCTGTTTTATGCCCATATCTGCGGCATGGATGCTTTTGCACGTGCCCTGCTCATCGCCGACCGTATCCTTGAAGATGGCCGCTATCAGGAGTTCAGGCGCCTGCGCTATGCTTCTTTTGATGAAGGACTGGGTAAGGAGTTTGAACAGGGAAAGGTATCGTTGGAACAGCTCCGTGAATATGCGATTGCACATGGCGAGCCGCGCCAGGTGAGCGGCCGGCAGGAATGGCTGGAACTGCTTATCAATCGGTTTATTTGAAAGCTGAGCGATGATGAAAAAACGATGGATGCTGATGTTTGCCATGGGCTTGCTGATGCAGCAGGCCTTGGCTCAGGTGCGCCTGCCCCGGATCATCAGCGACGGCATGGTATTGCAACGCAACGATAGCGCACGGATCTGGGGCTGGGCATCGCCACATGAACCGATTCGATTGATCTTTTTGCAGCATACCTATCAAACCCGGGCCGATGCTGAGGGACGTTGGCAGATCCGCCTGCGGCCAGCACTGGCGGGTGGACCCTATGCGATGGAAATCGACGGGAAAAACCATATCACCCTGCATGATATTTATATCGGCGATGTATGGCTTTGCTCCGGCCAGTCGAATATGCAATTGCCCATGCGGCGTGTGGAGCCGCGTTATGCCCATTTGATAGCACAGGTACATCAGCCGGAAATCCGTCAGTTCCTGGTGCCCATGCAAATGAATTTTCAGCGTCCGGATACCGATCTCTCATCGGGCGTCTGGCTGCCGGCAAACGACTGGACCGTGCTGGACTTCAGCGCTACAGCTTATTTTTTTGCTCGAGCCCTGTATGAGAAATACCATGTGCCGATCGGGCTCATCAACGCCAGCGTGGGAGGCACACCCATCCAGGCCTGGATGAGCAGGGATGCGCTGCAGGATTTCCCGGAAGAGCTGAAGGTAGCCGATCATTACGCCGATCCACAGGTCATGGACAGCGTCATCCGCAAGAACTGGCAGCATACCGTAAGCTGGATGGATCCGGCCTGGCAGAACGATAGCGGCTGGCAGGCCACACCACCCTGGTATGAAAAGCTCTCCCCACAGGCTATGCAACTGTGGAAACCCGTGCGGGTGCCTGGCTTCTGGAACGAGCCGCAGTGGAGCGATTTCTATGGCATCGTGTGGTTGAAAAAAACATTTACCATCCCTGCCTGGCTGCTCGCACGCTGGAAAAAACTACACGCACCCATCACCCTGTGGATGGGTCGACTGGTGGATGCAGATTATACCTATTTGAACGGTGCTTTCGTGGGGAATATCACCTATCAGTATCCTCCGCGCATCTATCCCGTGGCGGTCAACCTGCTGAAACCGGGTGAGAATGAAATCACCGTCAGGCTTATGCATCAGTCGGGCATGCCCTGGGGATTTGTTCCCGATAAAACCTATGCGCTGGTGGCCGGCAACGACACGATCCCCTTGCATGGAACCTGGTCTTATCGTGTGGGTGTGCGGATGCCCGCCATGCAGGGACAGGTATTCATTCAATACCAGCCCACCGGGCTTTTCAACGGCATGATCGCGCCCCTGTTGCCCTATACCATACGCGGCGCCATCTGGTATCAGGGTGAGTCCAATACGGCGCACCCGGAAAACTATGCTGACCTGTTCATGCATATGATCCGCGACTGGCGCGAGAAATGGCAGGAAGGCGATTTTCCCTTTCTGTTTGTACAACTACCCAACTATGGTTTTCCTACGAAGGATCCCAATCAGTGGAGCGGCTGGGCTTTGCTCAGGGCTGCCCAGGCCGAGGCTTTGCAGCTACCCCATACCGGCATGGCCGTGACCATTGACATCGGCGAATGGAATGACGTGCATCCGCTCGATAAAAAAGATGTGGGCGATCGGCTGGCCCTGGCGGCGGAAAAGGTGGTGTTCGGCGTTAAAAACACCTCTCCCGGTCCGGAATGTGTGGGCATGGAGGTGAAAGATCATCATGCGGTGCTCACCTTCCGGAACATGGGCAAAGGGCTCCAGGCAAAAGGCGGACAGGCCTTGCAAACATTTCAGATAGCAGGCAGCGACCACCATTTCGTGTGGGCTCAGGCACGCATCGTGTCCAGCAATCAGGTGGAAGTGTGGAATGATGCCATTGCCCGGCCGGTGGAGGTGCGCTATGCCTGGAGTGATAGTCCTGTTCATCCCAACCTGTACAACAGCGATGGATTGCCCGCCATGCCTTTTCGAATTCGATTCAATCCCTGATCATGCGCATAAAGCCAATCCTCTGGTTAGGCATAGCTTTGCTCGGGTTGGACGCCCGGGCTCAACAGCAGGTTGACTCCGCCCTGCTACGGCGTTACCGCCAGATGCAGAAGCAGATTCGCCTGGCATCGGAAAAAGATTATCGACTCATGCTGGCTCAGCTGGGTATCGATTCCCTGCGGCCGGGTTATGATCCCAATCCGGGCTCGCAGCACCCGCCCAATACGGATGAGTCGAAGGCCAATCCCTATACCCACCTGCCCGATCCGTTGATCTGCAATGATGGTGAAAGCGTCACGACACCCGAACAATGGTGGCGGAAACGACGTCCGGAAATCGTGCATGATTTTGAAGTCTGTATTTACGGCCGTGTGCCCGCTCATACGCCGCCCGTGCACTGGCAGGTGGTGGAGGAAAAATGGGATACGCTTTACAGGATACCCGTTGTGGTGCGGCATATCGTAGGGCATGTGGACAATAGTCTGGATACGGCTATTCATGTGGATATTCAGCTCACGCTCACCCTGCCCGCTCATATCACCCATCCGGTGCCGGTGATGATGGCGTTTGGCTTTGTGTTTCCACCCGGATTTCGCCTGTCGGCCTTCATGCGCGATACATCGACGCCCTGGCAGCAGCTTGTTTTGCAGCAGGGCTGGGGATATGCCATCCTGGTGCCCACCAGCGTGCAGGACGACAATGGGGCCGGCCTCACCCGGGGCATCATCGGGCTCTGCAACCGGGGCAAGCCCCGTAAGCCCGACGACTGGGGAGCGCTGCGCGCCTGGGCCTGGGGCGCCAGCCGGGCTCTGGATTACCTGGAAACCGTGCACGAGGTTAACGCGCATGAGGTGGGGATCGAAGGCGTCTCACGCTATGGTAAGGCCGCTCTGGTGACGATGGCTTTCGATCAGCGTTTTGCCATCGGGTTGATTGGCTCGTCAGGCAAAGGCGGCGCCACGCTTTATCGACGCGACTTTGGAGAGGGGATCGGCAACCTGGCCAGCGTAGCCGAATATCACTGGTTTTGCGGTAATTTTTTGAAATATGATGGTCCATTAACCGCTAACGATCTGCCCGTAGATGCCCATGAACTCATCGCCCTCTGTGCACCACGACCGGTATTCATCAGCGAGGGATCGCCTGAAGTGGAGGGAAACTGGGTGGATGATCGCGGACAGTTTATGGCTGAGGTGGCGGCCGGCCCGGTGTATCGTTTGTTAGGCAAAAAAGACCTGGGCACAACGGAAATGCCGCCCATGGGCACGGCGCTCATCAGCGGCGACCTGGCCTTTCGTCAGCATTTCGGCGGACATACCGACGGGCCCAACTGGCCTTATTTTATTGCTTTTGCCAGGAAATATTTTCATTGAGATGCTCCTATCCCGCGGCCTCAGGCTGCATGGATGAAGCAGCTGAAAATGCACCTGCATACCGATTGGCTTGATGTGAAAAAGTCACCGGGTCCATTACATCGGATTTTATTGATTCAAAATAAATAGCCATGAACTGCGCAAGAAAAGGCTCAACAGGTATCGGATGGATATTTATCTTGTTGTTGTGTGCCGCACAAGCGCATGCACAGTATCATATTTTCAACGGGCGGGAGCCCGGTGCTTTTCGGATTGCCGATGCCCGGCATGTATGCCATATTTACGTGGATACGGCTGAAGATTTTCTGGTGCGTAAGGCGGCGCTGTGGTTGCAGGCTGATATTGAAAAAGTTACGGGTAAAAAGCCGGAATTGATTCATGACCTCCGTGAGGCACGTGGAAACCTCATCATCCTGGGATCGCTGGCACATTCAGCGGCCGTGCAGTCGCTGATCAAACGCCGACTGTTCAACGACCAGCCGATCCGTCATCACTGGGAAGCTTTTCAGGTACATTTGCTGTCGCATCCTTTTCCACATGTAGCGCAGGCACTGGTGATTGCGGGCAGCGACAGGAGAGGCACGGCATATGGCGCTCTCACGCTCTCACGAAGCATAGGCGTTTCGCCGTGGTACTGGTGGGCCGATGTGCCGGTGAAACATCATCCCGTGTTGTATGTGCGGCTACAAGCCCCTCTGGTTGACTCGCCCCGGGTAAAGTATCGAGGTATTTTCCTGAATGATGAAGCACCGGCGCTTTCCGGATGGGTACATGAAAAATTTGGCAACTTCAATCATGTGTTTTATGAAAAAGTGTTCGAGCTCATCTTGCGGCTTCGGGGCAATTATCTGTGGCCGGCAATGTGGGCCAATGCTTTTAATCTTGATGATACCTTAAACCCCATCGTGGCCAATCAATATGGCATCGTGATGGGCACTTCCCATCATGAGCCCATGATGCGGGCCCAGCAGGAGTGGATACGCCTGGGACATGGGCCCTGGAATTATCAAACCAACGACAGCGTGTTGCGCGCATTCTGGCGTCAGGGTATTGA
>ERZ795043.1241-NODE-1241-length-13528-cov-4.574260_pt1 | contig 13528 bp, 13 predicted proteins | sample MGYA00375127_ERZ795043 | MGnify/ENA primary metagenome ERZ795043 (study PRJEB30172, sample SAMN05518447) | compost metagenome | isolation source: Feedstock adapted compost from Newby Island compost facility, Milpitas, CA | place: USA:Newby Island compost... | reverse complement strand
CGAGAATGTCGTATTTCGCGCACAAGTCGGGCAATTCGTCGCGGTCGATTTGGATAAAGTTCAGCCGGTCGGCGTACTCGCGAACAATTTCGGGCATAAACGGTTCGATATAGTGGCAATCTTTGCACCAGGTCGTCTTGAATACCGCCACCGTCGGTTTTTCGCCGGAGATCGCTTCGTAAAACGATTGTTCCGTTTTGATCTGTTCCATTTGTCGCACCTCCGCTCGTCGGACTGGATGATTGTTATTGAATTGGTTATAGCACGATGTCGCGTTCCTGTCAACGGCGCGGATCGGTTACTTGAATGATTTTCCAGCGCCCGTTTCATTTTTTTTCGATTACAAAAAATGAAAAATATGATATCATAGAGATATAACAAATATATCCAACTGAGATAAGGGTGATATATATGAACGAAACGAAAACTTGGCGTATGAACGGATTCATCGGGCTATTGGGAATACTCGTTTTTGTTGCGGCGGCTTTATACGCGTTCACCCGCGAGTGGATCGGGGCCGGCGTCGTATTGGCGTTAGTCGCGTTCGTGCTGCTCACCTCGATTACGGTCATACAACCGAACCAGGCCATTGTCGTCATGTTTTTCGGAAAATATTTGGGCACCGTGCGCGACAGCGGATTTTGGTTCGTCACGCCGTTCAGCACCCGGAAAAAAGTGTCGCTGCGGGTGCGCAACTTCAACAGCGCGAAACTGAAAGTGAACGACGTCGAAGGCAATCCGATCGAAATCGCCGCCGTTGTCGTATTCCGGGTCGTCGATACCGCGAAAGCGACGTTCGACGTCGACAATTATGAACAGTTTGTGGAGATTCAGAGCGAAACCGCGCTCCGGCACGTGGCCAGCAAATATCCGTACGACGACTTCACGAATGGGGGTTACTCGTTGCGCGGAAACACGGAGGAGGTGGCGGTCGAACTCGCCAGGGAATTGCAGAGCCGCCTGGCGGTCGCAGGCGTGGAGGTGTTGGAAGCGCGTCTCACCCATCTCGCCTATTCGACGGAAATCGCCAGCGCCATGCTGCAGCGCCAGCAGGCGACGGCCATCATTTCGGCGCGGCAAAAAATTGTCGAAGGCGCCGTCGGCATGGTGAAAATGGCGATCGAACAACTGGAAAAAGAAGGCGGCATCCAACTGGACGAAGAGCGGAAAGCGGCCATGATCAACAATTTGATGGTGGCGATCGTATCCGACCGGTCGGCCAGTCCGGTCATCAATACGGGAAGCCTGTACTGACGATCGACCATGGTTGCCAAAAAAAGCTTTCCGCTGCGCATCGACCCGAAATTGTACGAAGTTCTGGAACGGTGGGCCGCCGACGAGTTCCGCAGCGTCAACGCGCATATCGAATATTTGTTAAGAGAGGCCGTCAGGCGGGCGGGGCGGCTGCCCGGCGACCGCGCGCAGTCGCCAGAACCGCCGGCACGGCCGCAAACGGAAAGCGACGCGTAAGCCAAAGAAGAGACTCCGATGATGGGAAAGGCGGCCCGCCGCCCGGGCGCATGTCGACCGACCGTGAAAAACGATCTTTGGCTTACTCGCCCATGTTTCAGGGCAACTCTTTCAAAACATGATCTTGTCCTCGGGAGGTTTATCCATTGGTTCCTTCCTTGTTTTTGGCCCACGGCTCCCCGATGCTGGCGATCGAACCGTCGCCGTACGCCGAATTTCTCGCCCGGCTCGGCCGCAATCTGACGCCGGAAGCGATTGTCATTTTCACCGCCCACTGGGAAAGCGACGTGCCGACGGTCAGTTCCACCGACGACGCATACGAGACGATTTACGATTTTTACGGGTTTCCTCCCGAACTGTATGCCGTCCGGTATCCGGCCAAAGGATCGAAGCGGGTCGCGTCGCATGTGCGGGAACGATTGACAAAACGGGGCATTCCTTCGCGGACGGACGAACGGCGGGGGCTGGACCACGGTTCCTGGACGCTCCTTTGCCGGATGTATCCGCAAGCGGACATCCCCGTCGTGCAGGTGTCGGTCAACCCGCATTTGTCCCCCGACAAGCAGTACGAAATCGGCGTCGCTTTGCGGGGGCTCGGCGCCGACGGCATCCTGATTATCGGCAGCGGCGTGACCGTGCACAATTTGCGGATGATCCGCTGGGAACAAACCGAACCGGAAGATTGGGCGGTCCGTTTCGACGATTGGCTGATCGAACGGCTGCAAAACCGCGACACCGACTCCCTGTTTCAGTACGCCGAACGGGCTCCTTATGCCCGCCTGGCCGTTCCGCGGGCCGAACATTTCGTCCCTTTGTTCATCGCGTACGGAAGCGGCGGGTACACCGCCCAGGTGTTGTATCGCGGTTACGAGTACGGCACGTTAAGCTATCTTTGTCTGTCTTTCCAGTAATCGTGCCGGAATCGCGGTCGACGGCGCAAGTTCATTTTCCGTCCCCGGCGGCGGACGGCTTGCGCCCGCGTCGCAACATGTTTTGCAACGGAGCGGGCAGCCGGGCGATGTCGTCCGCCGCGACGACCCGCGTCAAGCCGAGAAGCGCGACGTACAAGACGAAAACGACGATACCGACCGCCATGGCGCCGATCAAATGGTTGAACCGCACGCCGAACGGCTGCACGGCCTGATGCGTCAGAAGCTCCAAACCGAATCCTGCCGCGTACGCGACCGACGCGGAGACGAGAAATCCCGGCCATTTCCGTCCGAGTATCGTAAATCGCACTTGGCGCCGCAGCGCGGCCAAATTCAACGCAGTCATGACGATAAAGCAGAACGCCGTGGCGGCGATAATGCCGTAAATGCCGATAAGCGGAGCCAGTACGTAACTGGCGGCCAGTTTGACGACAAGTCCGACGGCGACGTTGGCGATGAGCGGACGCATTTTTCCGATGCCCATCAGCACCGCCCCGGACGTTTGCATCACGATCTGGAACAAGGCGCTCGCCGTCAGAAAAACAATGATGCCCGTTCCTTTGTCGTCGCCGAACATGAACACGTTGATCGACCGCGCGGCTGCGCAGATCGCCGCGACAACAGGAAGGCCGGTCAGAACTGCGATGTACAACGCTTTGGACGACTGGGAAGCGACCGTCGCCCTGTCATTTTGTGCGTAGGCGGACGAAATGACCGGAACGGTCGACTGGCTGAGCGCGATGGCCAAAATAATCGGGATACCGGCGAGCGACTGCGCGCGGCCGCCGAGAATGCCGAGCGCATCTTTCGCGGCCGCATACGTCATCCGCGGTTCCAAAAGCCCGATCGTAATCGTCGAATCGATCGCGTTAATCAACGGCACCGCGAGCGAAAACAACACGATCGGCACGGACAACCGGAACATCCGGGCGTACAAGCCCGCATAACGCGCCGGCGGTGTCGGCATGCGGTTGCCGATTTCCCCGTTCCGCCGGTCTTCGCGACGCAACCGCATATGGAAATACGCCATAACGAGAAACGCGCCGACTCCTCCCGCCACGCCGCCGAACGAAGCGCCCGCCACCGCCCACGAGTGGCCCCATCCGATTTCAATGAGCAAATAGGCGAGCCCGATGGCCGCCAAAAGCCGGATCACTTGCTCGACGATTTGCGACAACCCGTTCGGCGTCATCCGTTGCCGCCCCTGAAAATATCCGCGCATCACCGCAATGAGCGGAAACATGAGCAGCGCGGGGGCCAAAGCCCGTATCGACAGCGCCGCGTCCGGGTCGTTGGCCATCCGTTCGGCGTAAAACGGAGCGGCCGCGTAAACCAGCGCGGTCGTCACGGCTCCCGTCGCCAGGGCGAACAAAACGGCGGCCCGGTAAATGCGGTCCGCTTCCCCGAATTGCCCCAGCGCGGTCTTCTCCGACACCAGTTTGCTCAGCGCGCTCGGAATGCCGGCCGTCGCCACGACGAGCAGCATCATGTATATGTTGTAAGCGATCGAATAGGAAGCCATCCCGGCGTCGTCCAGCAAATGGACGAGCGGAATGCGCTGCACCGCGCCGAGCACGCGGGCGACGAGCGCGGCGAGCGCCAGTATGATCGTCCCTTTCACCAGCGAATCTTTCGACAAGAGCGCGTACCTTCTTCCGTGACTAATATAGGCTTCACCATTATACACCGTTTTCGGCCCGAACTCACGCCGACATAAAATCAAAAGGGCGCATCGGTCATCGATGCGCCGCGCGAAATTTCATTTTCCCCGGATCGGTTCGAGCGGCTGGACGTTGCCGTATACCGGCCGCGCCCCGTGGCGCGGAGCGGCCCATTTCACCGCGTTGGCGATGACGCGAAGCACGTTCGGGTCGTGATAAGTCGGATACGTTTCGTGCCCCGGCCGGAAATAAAACACTTTGCCTTGTCCGCGATGGTACGCACAACCGCTGCGAAACACTTCGCCGCCTTCAAACCAGCTGATGAACACCAATTCGTCCGGAGCCGGAATGTCGAAATGTTCCCCATACATTTCTTCGTGAGGAATTTCGAAATACGGACCGAGGCCTTCCGCGATCGGATGCGCCGGATCGACAACCCAAATCCGCTCCTTGTCGCCCGCTTCGCGCCATTTCAGATTGCATGTCGTTCCCATCAGTTTCTTGAATATTTTCGAAAAATGCCCGGAATGCAGAACGATAAGCCCCATTCCTTGCAACACGCGGGCATGCACCCGGTCGACGACATCGTCGGAAACGTCTTTGTGCGCCCGATGGCCCCACCAGATCAGCACATCGGTGTCGTTCAGCACGTCTTCCGTCAGGCCGTGCTCCGGCTGTTCCATCGTGGCCGTCCGGATTCGGAACCCCTCTTGGGCGATTCCTTCCGCAATCGCCCCGTGAATTCCTTTCGGGTATATGCCGGCCACCTTTTCGTTCGTCTTTTCGTGAATGTTTTCGTTCCAAACCGTCACTCGAATCATGGCGATCGGCTCCGTTCATTCGATTTTCATAAAACGAAACGCCCGATGAATCGTGTTGCTGCGGTTGACCTAATGAACGACAATCCAGATGACAAAGAGAACGATCATGACGAGTTGCAGCACGATTTTAACGGCTGTGCTGGACAAAAAACCGACAAGCGCGCCGACACCCGCCTTCCCGGCCTGCTTCCAGCCGGCTCCCGTCAGCATCTCGCCGATCCACGCACCCACAAACGGCCCGACCAGAAGACCGATGCCGGGGATAACGAACGGTCCGATCAGGATTCCGATCGTGCTTCCGACGACGGATGCACGCGAACCGCCGAATTTTTTGACGCCGAGAGCGCTGACGGCGTAATCGGCGACGATGATACCGATTACGATCGTCGTCTGGAACAGCCAAAACCAGAAACCGAATTCGCTAAACCCGAAAAACAGACCGTACACGAAAAACGCGCCGTAAACGGCCAGCACGCCCGGCAGCACCGGATACACCGCCCCCGCCATGCCGACGGCGAACAGCGCAATGACGATCAACCAGCCGATGAATGCCATACTTCGTTTCCCCCGCAAACGATGGAGCCATCTTTTCGGATTATGTACGCAAGACGTACTCCCGGATCACTTTGGCGACGCCGTTCTCGTTATTGGTCGCCGTCACGAGATCGGCCGCCTCTTTCAGCGCTTCCTGCGCGTTGCCCATCGCGACGCCGAGCCCCGCTTCCCGCACCATGGCCAGATCGTTCAAGCTGTCGCCCATTGCCACCACTTCGGACATTCCAATGCCGAGCAGATTGCATATTTCCCGGATGCCGCTCGCTTTGCTGACCCCTTTCGGATTGATCTCCAAATTGTGCGGGTGGGAATTCGTAATTTCGAAAGCGCCCGTTTGCTCCAGCGCTTCGCGAATGCGTCGGCGGTTGTCGTCGTTATCGGTATGGAAGCCGAATTTGAGCCAGCGCAACGAACCGGGATCGTCTGTCCACCGCTCTTTGTTGAACAACCCTTCCACCGCGTAGCCCCAAAACCATGTGTCGTAGCGGACCGCCAGCGCGTGCATTTCGCGGACGGCCGACGCGGGAAGCAAATGCCGTTTCAGCAAAACGTGCGGCTCTTTCCACACTTCGCCGCCGTTGACGGCGACGATCGGCATCAACACGTTCAGTTGTTCGATGTACGGGTAAATGCTTTGCACGCCTCTGCCCGTGGACAACATCACCGTGACGCCGGCATCCAGCGCCTTGTGCAGCCATGTCCGGTTTTCTTCGGAAATTTGCTGATGATCGTTGAGCAGCGTTCCGTCCATATCCAATGCGATCAGTTTGTAACGTCCCACGGTTTCTCTCCCCTTACCGGCCCGCTTCGGCCGAACGCGGATAACTGTCCCCGGCCCGGCCGGTTGCGCCGGTCCAATGTCCCGATATGCCGCGCGCCTTCGTTTTTCCCGATGCGATCCTACAAGGCGGACGCCGACCGTTCGCGAACGCGCAAGCCCGCTTCCTGCAAATAAGTGGCGTGCCAAAGACCGAATATGTAAACGGCCCACAGCACGCGCGAGTAATCCGCCTCGCCGGCGCGGTGACGGACGAGCATTTGTTCCACCCTATCGAGATGGAACAGGTGATCGATGCCGCTCGCCCGAATTTGTTCCAGCATCGCCGCGCCGCGTTCGCCTTTCAGCCATTCCCGAAGCGGAACCGGAAATCCGAGCTTCGGACGGTGCAAAACGAACGGCGGGACGATCCCTTCCATCGCTTTACGCAGCACGTACTTCGTCGTTCCGCCGGCGATCCGGTACGAAGCCGGAATCGTGCGCGCCAGTTCGAACAGTTCCTTGTCCAAAAACGGAACGCGCAGTTCCAGCGAATGGGCCATCGTCATTTTGTCCGCTTTCATCAAAATGTCGCCGGGTAGCCACAAATGGATGTCGATCGCCTGCATCCGCGTCACCGAGTCGAGATGCTGCGTCCGGTCGTAAATGCGCCGCGCGATTTTCCACGGATTTTCGTACGTGTCGAGAAGCCGGCTTTCGAGCCGGACGAGCAGCGCTTTGCTCTCTTCATCGAGCAGTTTGGCGTTGCCGAGGAACCGTTCTTCCAACGGTGTCATGGCGCGCAGCAAGTAATTGCGCCCGACCATGCCTTCCGGCAAAAACCGGACGAGCCGGCGGATGAGCCGTTTAACCGGCGTCGGCAGCCAGGCGAGCGGGCGAAGCGACAACGGTTCCCGGTAAATCCGGTACCCCCCGAACAATTCGTCGGCCCCTTCTCCGGAAAGCACCACGGTCACATGTTGGCGCGCCAGTGCGGCGACATGATACAAGGCGATCGCCGAAGGGTCCGCCACCGGCTCGTCCTGATGCCATACCGCCTTCGGCACGGCGTCGAAAAATTCCCGCTCGGAAATGATTTTGCCGTAATGTTCCGTTCCGAGCGCCTTCGCCGTCTCCCCGGCGACGATCGTCTCGTTGTTGACGCCTTCGAAGCCGACGGAAAACGTGCGGACCGGTTCGATTCGGCGCATCAGCGCGGCGATCGCCGTCGAATCGATGCCGCTCGACAAAAAGCAGCCGCGTTCGACGTCGCTCTGCATATGGTGGACGACGGAATCCTTCAGCTTTTCGCGCAACTGTTCCACCACTTCCGCGAACGGGCGGTCGGCCGGTGTAAACGCCGGATCCCAATACCGGTTCAACGTTACGCTACCGTCCCTCTTCACTTTGATCGTATGGGCCGGCGGAAGCTTCAGGATGTTTTGAAACATCGTGGCCGGCTCCGGTACGTACTGGAACGTCAGGAAGTTGAGCAGGCTCTCCGGTTGCAACGCCGGCACCGCGTCGTCCGCGGCCAAAATGCTTTTGATTTCCGAAGCGAACACGAATCGCTCGCGGTCCGTCCGGTAATAAAACGGTTTGATGCCGAAATGGTCGCGCGCCCCGAACAGCTCCTTCCGGTTGCCGTCCCAAATGGCAAAACCGAACATGCCGCGCAGCTTGTCCACGCACCGTTCCCCGTATTGTTCGTACAAATGGACGATCACTTCGGTGTCGGTGTTTGTCCGGAACGTATGTCCCTGTTCCGTCAGTTCGCGCCGCAGCGCCTTGTAATTGTAAATTTCGCCGTTAAAGACGATCCAGATCGATCCGTCTTCGTTGCAGAGCGGCTGATGGCCTTCCTGCAAATCGATGATCGACAGTCGGCGAAAGCCGAGGCCAATGCCCGGTTCCGTCCGAAATCCCGAATCGTCGGGTCCCCGGTGGCGAATGACGTCCGTCATCGCTTTCAGCAAAGAGACGGACGGTTCCCTGCCGTCGAAATAGTAAACACCAGCGATACCGCACATGAATGTGAAGTCCTTTCCTTTGAAGTCCGCCGAAGCGCGAAGCCTTGAATCTTTATCTCAATTCGTAAGTATACCATACCGCCGGAAAGGTAAGGAACAGGCGGGCTCGATCAAATACGGTTTGGATCGGAAAGATCGGGACCAAGACTTGGCGCTCCTTTGGAAACGGCCCTTCCCGGTTTTGCCGAACGATTGTCGATTACCGCCCGGTGCCGTCCGACGGCGGCGCATCGGTGTTCTTTTCCGGAAAACGTTCCGGCATAAGCGCCCGCAATGCGCGAACGGCTTCTTCCGTCAGTTTCAGATGACCGTGGGAAGCCTGATGATCCGTAACATAAAACCCGTCGGCCAACCACAGCGAATAAACGCGTTCGCCTCCCTGCTTCAGTTTGACGGCAAACGTGGCGTCGGACGGACGTATATCGAGTTGTCCCGGATCGAAGTCGGCGGTTTGGATCGCCCGCGCGAACGTTTCGATCGAGCCGGCATCCGTCCACCGTACATCCCCCGGCGAAATGAGAATCTCTACAATGTCTGCCGGGCGCGGAGCCGACACAATGCGACGGTCCGATTCCCGTTCTTTTCCCGGCGAACAACCCGCCGCCATGAGCAATACGACGAGGAACAACCCGCAACAAAGGCGAACCAACGGCGCGCGATCCGCCGATGCGCGGACGCCTGATATGAATCGAACCATTTTCTTCACCACTTGTTCTACACCGTCACAAGTTCGCATCCCCGAGAAATTACGGCGCGGACACCGGTTCCGTCATGAGCGGGGCGTTCGGGTTCGGCACGCCGGTCAGGCCGATAACCCGGTCATACGCGTCGAATATTTTGCGCGCGATCGGCGCGGCCCCGTAGGCGCCGAATCCGCCCTCGGGAACGACGACGGCGACGGCCAATTTCGGCTTGTCGGCCGGAGCGTAAGCGATAAATACGGCGTTGTCGACCTCGCGGCCGGCGACCGATTGCGTGGACGTGCCGGTTTTCGTCGCCACCCGGTACGGAAACCCTTCGAACCCCGATTTGCCGACCAATTCCATGCCTTTCTGCACCAAATCCCAATATTCTTTCGGGATGTCGACTTCGTTCAGCACTTCGGTCTCCACGGTTCGAATCGGCTGATTGTCGTACGTCGTAATTTTTTCCACGAAAACCGGCTTCAGCCGCTTGCCGCGGTTGGCGAGCATGGCGGCGTACTGCGCCAACTGGAGCGTCGTATATTTGCCCATTTGTCCCCAGGAGGCGCGCACGAGCGCCGACTGCGGGCTGGCCGCCTTCGCTTCGTAAATGTAATCCCGTCTTCCTTCGATTTCGCCGGGCAAGCCGCTGCCGGTCAGCACGCCGAGTCCGAACATTTTCATGTATTTGTCCCAAATATCCAGACCGTCCTTGCGTTCCAAATACAGTTTATTGCCGATCATCGCCGCCATATACGTGTTCGACGAGTGCCAAATCGCCTGCCACGGATTCAGTTCGCCCCAGGCTCTGCCGTCCGAGTTGCGAATGGTCGTTTTGTCGCGCCCGAACGTGAATTGGCCGGTATCGTAATATGTCGAATTCGGTGTGATCAATTTTTCCATCAGCCCGACCAAAACCGTCAACGGCTTGACCGTCGATCCCAAGTAAACGAGCGACGTCGGGTGTTTTTTCCGCTCGTTGTCGTCATAATATTCGGGGTACACTTCGGAAATCGTGCCGTTCCGGTACCGATACTGGATTTGTTTCCAGTCTTCCGGGCTGATGCCGCCGTGCCACACGTTCGGATCGTAATCCGGGTAACTGGCCATGGCGATGACGCGCCCCGTGTCGACTTCCATCGCCACCGCGTAACCGGTCGTGGCGTTCGGGGCGTACGTATACCGGTCCCGCGCCGGATTCCTGATATATTTCAAATGCTCCGCGATCGCGTTTTCCGCGGTCAACTGAACGTCTTTGTCGATCGTCAGGTACAGGTTGTTGCCTTTTTCCGGTTTTTGCAGGCTGACCGGACCGACGATTTTTTGCGCCGCATTGACCGGATAGCTTTTGATCCCGTTTTTGCCGCGCAATTCTTCCTGATACATCAATTCGATTCCGTCGAAACCGACGTATTCGGTGTCCAAATATTCGTTGGCCGGATCGACCGACTTCGCTTTTTCAATATAATAGTTGAGCCCGCCGCCGTCCGGATTGCGCGCCGCGGCGAACGACTTCAAGTAGCCGACCAGCTGTACGGCGATCGTTTTTTCGTTGTAACGGCGGACGCTTTCTTCCTGGATTTCGAATCCCGGAAATTCGTCCCGGTGTTCGGACAAATAGGCGATTTCCCGTTCGCTCAAATTTTCTTTGATGCGACGCGGCACGTAGTAGTAACTCGGTTGTTTCGTCGGTTTTTTGTCCAGGTCGAATCCGATATCCATCCGTTTGATGATTTCCTCGGCGCTGATTGCCTGTTTCGGATCGCCGTATGTGGCGAAGACGGTTTCCAGCCGCTTGACGGTGGCGATAATTTCGTCTTTGTCCGCCTCGGTCAGCCTCCCGGGTTTCACTTGATAATACAGCGATTGCATCGGGTCCGACCAGGCGATCGGATAACCGTTCCGGTCGAAAATGCTGCCGCGGATCGGCGGAATCGCATAACTCATGATCGTGCTCTGCGATTCCTGTTCGGAAAGCGACTGCCCTTGTACGAATTGCAACAGGGCGAGACGCACGATCAAAATGGAAAACAGCACGAACGTGCAAAAAAACAAAAAGTTGAGACGAAACGAAAAATGCCGCCATCGGGCGATTTCTTTTTTTTCGGAATCCTCCATGCTCATGACCGCGCAACTCCCTCGCATGCATCGAATGATGAACGATCCAACAGTTCATGCAATGAACGGATGCCTTCGCCCGCGTGATATTCGTAACGCAACACTTTGACGGCGGTGATGCCGGCCTGGCGGGCCGCCCAAATGTCGTTGACGTCGTGGTCGCCGACATGGAGCACCCGTTCGGCCTTCAGCCCGGACCGCTCAAGCGCCAAGCGGAAAATGGCGGGGTTCGGTTTTTCCAGTCCGACTTCCGTCGAAACGATGACCGGATCGAAATAGTGCAAAATCGATTTGTGCCGCAATATCGTCCTGAGCGTCGGCGCGAAATTGGACACGACGCCGAGGCGCAATCCTTCGCGGCTGAGCCGTTCGAGCGTATCCGCCACGTCGTCGAACAATTCGTACGGTTCCGGGGAAGTGAAGATGTCGAACCATTCGTGGCTCCATTGCTCGATCGTCCGTTCCTCCCGATGTTCGGCGACACCGAGCCCGAGCAACACCCGCTTGTATACTTCTTTCCAAAACGACCGTTCCGATTCCGGGGAACACACTTCGTCCCCGCGGGACCGTTTCCCATAGTACAATAGACGGTACGATTCGGTAAAAAGTTCGCCGATCCGCCGCTCTTCGCAATCGAGCCCGCGTTCCGCCAAATAACGGCGCATGATCGCCGCCGCCTGCGGAATGTAAAGCAGCGTATCGCCCGCGTCAAAAAAGACCGCGTCAAATCGTTCGGTCAACGAAGGCATGTGCGTCTTCCTTTCCGATTTACGCTTCCTTGATATGCGTTTTATCGAAATTCGGCGGGTTGAACCAGTTGCCGCCGCTCGCCACCCACGTCGGGTCGAGCGGCACCCATTGTCCCTTTTCTTTCAGATACACTTCGTTCCACGCGTGCGGGCCGAAACCGCCGCGGCCGTCGTAACCGAGCCCCGTCACCACTCTCGCTTCGAGACCGACCGAGCGGGCCATAACCGCGTACAGCCGTGCATAGTCGATGCACACCCCTTTTCGCGTGGCGAACGTTTCTTCGGGCGATTGTTCTTTCCATATGCGCTTTGTTTCGTACAGGTCGACTTTGTCCCAGTCGTACTGGATGCGGGTACCGACCCAATGATAGAGCGCTCGCGCTTTCGCTTCGTCGCTCTTTTTGCCCGCGACAATCCGCTCGGCCGCCTCGGCGATATCCGCGGGAATGACGGCGTCGATAATTTCGTATTTGCGCCGCAAAATTTGCTTGAATTCCTGTTCGACCGCTTTCGTAAACACCGGCAACTGTTCGGCCAGCCAATCCCCGCTGAACGGAGCGATCACCCGCGTCGTCCCGTACATGTACAGGCCGGATTGTTTCACATATTGCGTGAACGGCGATCCCGGGAAAAGCGCGCTGTACACGAACAGGCAGACGATCAGAAACAGCGCGCGGGCGCAACCGATCACGAAGCCGATCAAGCCGCCAATCACGCTGCTTGCGGTCGGCGATGCCCGCCCCAATCGGTCCAACGGCCCGCCGATCCGCCTGGCGAGCGCCATCACGGCGCCCCAAAGCGGATACAGGATCAGCTTGCACGCGATATAGCCGATCGCAAACAAAGTTCCGAAACGAAGCAACGGAAAATCGCGGATGCCGGTGACGAACGTGTAGTAAAACTGCCGAAATGCGCCCATGTCCTCTTTCGGAATCGTAATTCGTTCGACCTCAAGCCACGATTGCACAACGGGTGACAACACGCCGGCGAGCTTCCAGGCCACGACCGCGCTGACAACCGTCAAGGCGCCCTCCGCCGCGAGCGACATAAGTCGCCGCGTCGAGCCGGACGCCCCCCGGAAATAGCCTTGTACTACCGATACGGCGACGATGACGACGATCAAAACCGAGATGAGGTTGTATGTCACAGGTGATTTCCTCCCTGCCTCAAGCTTTGACCGGACCGCATTGTTTTAGCCGTTCTTTTTCGCCGCTTCGATCACGTTCCGAATCGCATCGTCGATGCTTAACTCGACGGAAACGCCGGAAACCGTCAACTTCACCTTGTCCGATCCCGGCTTCCCTTCCAGGCGCACGTTTTTGCCTTCGACCACGAACGAACCGTCCGGATTCGTTTTGTACGAGACGTCTTTTCCGGCCAGCGTCTTCAAAGCTTCCTCCTTGATGCGGCCGGCCGTCTCCATGGCGCCGGACTGCACGTTCGCGCCGAATTGTTTGATTTGGTCGGTATACGATACCCCGTAATAGATAAGCCCGGCCACTATCGCCAACACGATCACCCATTTGAGGACGGTTTTCACGATTTTGACGACCACGATCAACGCGACAACCGCGACAAGCACGACCACCCAGCGGTCCTGAACAAACGTGATCAGTTGATCCAAGTTTCCGCACCCTCCCCGCGACGAGTACGAACTTACAGATGAATGCGAACGCAATACGAACATACCATATATGCCCTTATCATACTACAGAAAAGGCCGCCCGGTCATCTTTTTTTGAGATGCGGTTCGGA
>ERZ795043.1239-NODE-1239-length-13586-cov-26.705713_pt1 | contig 13586 bp, 14 predicted proteins | sample MGYA00375127_ERZ795043 | MGnify/ENA primary metagenome ERZ795043 (study PRJEB30172, sample SAMN05518447) | compost metagenome | isolation source: Feedstock adapted compost from Newby Island compost facility, Milpitas, CA | place: USA:Newby Island compost... | reverse complement strand
TCGCCTTCGACGACGTGATGGCGGCCGGGCTCGCGGTCGGCGGCACGATCACCGGTGAGCACGGCGTCGGAATGCTGAAGCGCTCATGGCTGAGTACCGAACTGGGCCCGCGGGTTACGGCTTTGCAGGTCGGCATCAAGCGGATCTTCGATCCGCAGGGGATCCTGAACCCCGGAAAGGTGTGGTGACAGGACGCGTCCGCGGCGCAGCTGATTTCGGCCGCCCGCGTCACCGGTGAGAGAGTGGCGCGAACGGGGGGAGAATCTCACCCGATCGGGCATCACCATGCCGACGAGGCGTGGAACGTTCGTGATCGTCGCGGTCGACGGCGGGGCATCGTAACGTCTTCGTGCTGTCTCTTCGCCTTGTTCGGCCGTCCAATGTAGTCGCAGCTCAGACGGTGTGGGCCGGTTATGGGGCCGGGTGCGAGAGAGGCCGACTGACCCGCGCGGAAGAATCCAGGACAAGCGAATGCCGTACGAGACGCGCAAGGGATGGAAGAGATATGTCGGACATTACGAGAGTGGGGGTCGTCGGCTGTGGCCTCATGGGGTCCGGGATCGCCGAGGTCTGTGCTCGCGCCGGCCTCGACGTCCTCGTTCGTGAGATCGACGATGACGCGCTCGCGTCCGGCCGGGCCCGCCTGGAGAAGTCGCTGAAGCGCGCCCTCGACGCCGGAAAGATCACCCAGGAGGCGTTCGACGCGGCCAGCGGCCACCTCGGCTTCACCACCAAGCTGGAGGACTTCGCCGACCGCGACCTCGTCATCGAGGCGGCCACCGAGAACCCCGAGGTGAAGAGCGCGCTGTTCGCCGAGCTCGACCGGATCGTCGAGCGCCGCGACGCCATCCTCGCCTCCAACACCTCTTCCATCCCCATCGTCCGCATCGCCCAGGCCACCACCCGCCCCGGCCAGGTCGTCGGCCTGCACTTCTTCAACCCCGCCCCGGTGCAGAAGCTGGTGGAGATCGTGCCCTCGCTCCTCACTGACCAGCGCACCATCGCCCGTACCCGGGTTTTCGCCACCGAGGTGCTCGGCAAGACCGCCATCACCGCGCCCGACCGGGCGGGCTTCGTGGTCAACGCGCTGCTCGTGCCGTACCTGCTGTCGGCGATCCGCATGGTGGAGGCGGGCCACGCCACGGCTGAGGACATCGACACCGGCATGACGCTCGGCTGCGCCCACCCGATGGGCCCGCTGCGCCTGTGCGACCTGATCGGCCTCGACACGCTCAAGGCCATCGCCGACTCCCTGTACGCCGAGTTCAAGGACCCCCAGTACGCCGCCCCGCCGCTGCTGTGCCGCATGGTCGAGGCCGGCTTCCTCGGCCGTAAGTCGGGCCGGGGCTTCTACGACTACTCGGCCTAGCCCTCCGTTCGCCTCGTGACGTTCCCAAGGCCCTCGGTCACCGATGGCCGGCACGCCCTTCGCCTTCGGCTACCAGGAACGGGGGCCGATCCCGGCCGACGTCCGGCTGCTGGCAGAGCGAGCGGCGCGGCTCTGCGCTGTGCCACTCGCTCTGACAGCAGGTGCCGGGCAAGCGCTCATGCCGGCGAACATGTGCGAGGCCGCCGGTCAGAACACTTCTACGGGTGAGCTCGAACGGTATTGACAGACAGTCATAAACGATGGTCGCTTTGGACGTTTCCCGATCGTGATGCAACTACCAGGTGTCAACGTGAGGCCGACTACGCCACTGTGTCGCGCCTGATAGGACATGGCTTGGTATCGGCGCGAAACCCCTGCCCAGAGCAGGCGCAGTGGAACGGCACCACGATTCGTTTGCCGGCGCCTCCGGTCCGGGAACCTGTTCCAACGCTCGGTGTCGGGGTCAAGCTCGCCGAGCAACTTGCGAATGGGAATTCCACTGGGATGGGTGGCGATTCCCATCGAGAATGACAGCATGGCGACGCAGGGCTCGGCGTGGAGCAGATTCGTACTGCACGCGCTTTCGGTGGTGCTGGGTGTCGGGATGGCGGTCGCCTGCAACCAGATCCTCACCGATGGGCGGTGGAACTGGTGGTGGACCGGCCTCGCGCTGGCCTTGGCCGCGGGCGGCACGGTGGTCACCCACCGCCTGACTCGCACAGCCGTCCCAGGTCGTGGCGCCGTCCCCGCGGCATCCCGCGGACCGTCCGATCAAGCGGTGGACGACAGCACCGTGGGCGGCAACGTCACCCAGATACGAGGAGTCACCGGGAGCGTCCGCGTGCACGGTGGCCCGCGCCCGGCCGTCGGGTCCGGCCCTGACCTGCCTGTCAAGACGGAGCCGCTGATGCCGGACGGGCCCACCACCGGGCAGGTAGGCGATGAAACCGAGCCGCCGCCACAGAGCGGGCAGCGGGTCAGCCGCTCACGGGTCATCGGGTCGGTCACCCAGATCGACGGGGTAGCCGGCGACGTGACCATCGAGCGGCCATGACCGAGGCTTGTCCACGATCGCCGGAGTCGGCGGGACCTTTTCAACGGGTGGTCGACACCAAGGTCGGTCGCGACCTGATCCAACTCGCAAACGTGGCCGGGAACGTCACCATCACGCGGGCTTCCTCCGACGGGGCGGCCGAGGACGTCAGGCAGATCGTGGTGGGCGACATTCCCGCTCCACCGCCCGGGTTTCAGCTGCGCGACGAGCTGTTGGAGCGGCTGCACACCCAGGTGGGTGTGGGTGGTGCGGCGGTTGTCTCGGCGGTGACCGGCACGCCCGGAGTCGGCAAGACGCTGCTGGCGGCCTCCTACGCATGGGCGTGTCAGCAAGCGGCCTGGCCGGTGGTGGCCTGGGTGAGTGCCGAGACCACCGACCAGATCATCGCCGGTCTGGCCGCGCTGGCGCAGCGTCTGGGGCTCCGTCGCACCGACGACGACGCGATCACCGCTGCCGGCAAGGCCAAAGCATGGCTGTCGGCACGCTCGGCGGACGGGCGGCCGGGCCTGCTGGTGTTCGACAACGCGACACAGGTGGCGGACGTGGCGGCCTGGTGCCCGGCGACTGGGGCGGTACGGGTGCTGATCACCTCTCGTAACCGGGCCTTCCACCAGCGCTACCCCACGATCGAGGTGGACACCTTCACCCCCGAGCAGGCGATCCGGTTCCTGATGGAACGCACCGGGCTGCGCGACCCGCACGAGGCCCGGGAACTGGCGCGAGAGCTGGGGTATCTGCCGCTGGCGCTGGCCCACGCGGCCGCGCTCATCGTCCGTCGCCGCATCACCTACGCCGCCTACCGGCGGCTCCTGGCGGCGTTCCCGCTGGCCGATCATCTGCCGCGCCCGCACGGGGATCCTTATCCCCGCGGGACCGCGGAGAGCATTCTGCTGTCGGTGGCCCAGGCCGAGGAGAGTATTCCCGCGGCTGGGGATGTGCTGGGAGTGCTGGCGGTGTTGTCACCCGCCGGTGTCCCCCGCAGCCTGCTGTACGGCGGCGCCGACCCTGACGGTCCCGAGCCCTCCCTGGATGACCTTGCCGCGGCCGCCAAGATTCAGGAGTTGCTGGCCTCCCTGGCCGACACCTCCCTGATCAGCTTCAGTGGGGACGGCTCGACCGTGCTGATGCACCGGCTGGTGCAGCGGGTGTTGCGCGAGCGCGCGGAGCATGACGGAGGCCTTTCGAGCGCGATCGATCACGCCATCACCCTCCTTGAGGTGTTCAGCGCTCGCATTCCTGGCGGGTCCCGCACATGGGCCGCGCGCACCGCGGTGGAGACCCTGCTGGAACAGACCGATACCCTGCACGACCTCACCGCCCCCGAATTCCCTGAACGGCTGCTCACCCTCCGTGTGCTCTGCGGCAGATACCTGGTGGAACTGGCCGATCTCGCCCGGGCCATCCCCTTGCTCGAACAGACCCTGACCTACTGTGAGCGGGCGTTGGGCACTGACCGCCCGGACACCTTGGACTCGTGCAACAATCTCGCCACCGCCTACCAGTCGGCTGGGGATTTGCGGCGCGCGATTCCGTTGTTTGAGCGGGCGTTGGCCGGCGGCGAGCGAGAGCTGGGGGCTGACCATCCAAAGATCCTGAAATTTCGTTTCAATCTCGCGTACGCCTACCTATTGACCGGAGATCTGTCCTCCGCCATTTCACTCTTTGAGCGTACGCTGGCCGAGAGTGAGCGGGTACTAGGTGGAGACCATCCAGATACCCTGCATTCCCGCAATGGTCTCGCCAGGGCCTACCAGTCGGCCGGAGATTTGCGGCGCGCGATTCCGTTGTTCGAGCGTACGTTGGCCGATGGTGAGCGGGTGCTGGGTGCCGACCACCCGGACACCTTGACCTTTCGTGCCAACCTCAGCGGCGCCTATCGGTCGGCTGGTGACCTCCACCGTGCAATCCTGCTGATCGAACGTACTCTGGCCGATGGCGAGCGGGTGCTGGGTGCCGACCATCCCGAGACCTTGCAATATCGAACTTGCAATATCGAAACAGCCTCGCCGGTGCCTATATTCTGGCCGGGGATCTGCCCCGGGCGCTTCCGCTTCTCAAGCGGACTCTGGCCGATCGGGAGCGGGTGCTCGGTGGTGATCATCCAGACACCTTGACATCGCGCAACAATCTCGCCTACGCCTATCGGTCGGCTGGGAACCTACGGCGGGCCATCCCCCTGTTTGAGCGGACTCTGGCCGATCGGGAGCGGGTGCTAGGTGAAGACCATCCAGATACCCTGCAATCCAGAAACAATCTGGCCAGTGCCTACCGGTCGGCTGGGGATTTGCGGCGCGCGATTCCGTTGTTTGAGCGTACGTTGGCCGATGCCGAGCGGGTGCTGGGCTCCGATCACCCGGAGACACTGAGACTTCGTAACAATCTCGCCGGAGCCTATGAAGCGGTTGGCGATCTGAGTCGGGCCGTTCGGCTGTTAGAACGGAACGTGACCGATTGTGAGCGGATATTGGGTGGAGACCATCCGGACACCTTGAACTCCCGCCACAATCTGGCCGGCGCCTATGAGCTGGCCGGTGATCTGCGGCGGGCCATCCCCTTGTACGCGAGCACTCTGGCCGACTGCGAGCGGGTACTGGGCAAAGACCATCCGCTGACCAGGTTGGTCCGGTCCAATCTCCGTGCTCTCCAGTAGGCGATGGCCCATATGGTGGCTCCCACCGTCCGCACGCTGTACTACCGGAGGGCGACCCGAGGCCCCGGCGGACGGGTGCGGCATGAGGGGCACGCCGCAGCAATCCGGCTCGCAATAGAGTCGGGGCATGGACGACGCGAGCTTCCTCGATGAGGTCGCCGATACCTTGATGGCGCTCCCCGGAGTGAAGGCGGTCGCGCTCGGTGGATCGCGGGCACAGGGGACGAACCGACCGGACAGCGACTGGGACCTGGCCATCTACTACCGGGGCGAGTTCCACCCGCAGGCGCTGCGCGACGTCGGGTGGGAAGGCGAGGTTTCGGAGATCGGCGGCTGGGGTGGCGGCGTCTTCAACGGTGGCGCGTGGCTGACGATCCATGGGAGGCGGGTCGACGTCCATTACCGGGATCTGGAGGTCGTGGAACGCGAGCTTGCGAAGGCCCGGGAGGGCAAATTTCACTGCGAGCCGTTGATGTTCCACCTCGCCGGCATCCCCGGTTACCTGGTGGTGGCCGAGCTGGCGCTCAATCGTGTGCTGAGAGGGTCGCTGCCCCGGCCCGAGTATCCGATGGCGCTGCGGAGGAACGCTCCGGCGGTCTGGCGTGGCCAGGGTGAAGCCACCCTTGCCTATGCCGAGCACAACCACGCCCCGTACGGGAGGCTCGCGCAGTGTGCGGGGATGATCGCCACGGGGATGTCGCAGTTCGCGCACGCGATCCTCGCCGCACGCGGCGAGTGGGTGACGAATGAGAAGACCCTGCTCACCCGGGCTGGACTGCGGCCGGTGGACGAGATCGTCTCGCGGATGACCGGCGATCCCGGCTCCTTGATCGATGCCGTCCGAAGCGCTCGAGAGCTCGCGCACCGGGAACTTGAGGCCGCTCTCGCTGAGATTCCCGCTGACGTCTGACCGGTAGGGCAGGGCCGGGCTTGCCCGGGCGCGTAGCTCGGTTCCGGCTCGAGTGCGCCGGCTGGGCCGGGGTAACGGTGGTTGCCGGAGATGATCCGCTCATGACGACGGCTTCGGCCACGCCGTCAAGGAGCGTACGGACATCGCGGATGGTACGGACGCCGTCGTGCCGGCCGGTCAAGGTGTGACGATGGCGAAGTCCGGCGTGGGCTCCTCGAGGACGGCCGTCAGCCGCCCGAGGGCCGTCAGGTCGCCGTCGTACGCGAGGTCCCCGGTGTCGGTGTCTCCGGCGAGCAGGCTGAGCAGGCGATCCTTGGTCAGCCGGAGGGTCAGGTCCGCGCCGTCGCCGGACCGGTCCCGCTCGTGGATCAGGGCGCCGTTGGACAGCGTGGTGCGGTGGTGCTCATGGGTGTCGGTCAGGTGCCAGTCGATGGTGAAGTGCTCGTCCCATGCCTCGGGGCCGTTGACCCGGATGGCGAGCGAGTCGAAGACCTGATCGGCGGTGAGCGCGCTGAGCATGTCCGGTGAGACGGTGTTGGTCGCGGGCTTCGACGGCGGGGTGGTCAGCTCCTTGGCGCCGGTCATGTAGAAGTTGCGCCAGGTGGCGTTCTCGGCGCCGTGGCCCAGGCGGGTGTAGACCTCGGCCAGGAGGCGGCGGGCCGCGGAGTCGCCGGGGTCGGCGAACACCGCGTGGTTGAGCAGGGTCGCGGCGAAGCGCAGGTCCCCCTGGCCGATGTACCGCTCGGCCAACGCGACGACGGCGGCGGTGCCGCCGAAGGCCTCGACGTAGCGTACTCCTGCTGGCGATGACCATCGTCGGGATCCGCCGGGCCGCACGCCGCCGGGAAGGGACGGCCCCGCGAACACCCCGTTGGCTCGCCGCCATGGACACCCTCACCCCGCCCAAGATCATCGCAGTGGCGGCCCTGCTCATCGTCGCCAACCCGGTCAATCTCGCCTCCCTGGCCGGGGGAGCCATCACCGCCGCCCACGAACCCCTCACCCTCGGCCGGCAGCTCATCCTTGCCGCCGTGTTCGTCGTCATCGGAAGCGTCGGGGTGCTCGCCCCCTACGCCGCCGCGCTCAGTGCCGACGGCGAACAACGACTTCACCGGATGCGCGGCTGGCTCCTGCTGCACAACGGCGCCCTCACCTTGCTGCTGCTCCTGGTCTTCGCCCTGCTGTTCCTGGCCAAAGGCCTTCGTGGCCTGCTCGGCTGAGCAGTCCTCACCACGTCCTGGCCCGCTAAGGCGGGCACATGCCGGTCGGTAGCCAACGTCTTGCAGCTCGTCGTGGCTCGGCGTCGCCTATCAGGGGCGGCCGTACAGCGGCGGTCGAAGGATCGCCGTCCGGACAGGTGATTCAGCGGAGCCGTCCGCCCCTGGCGGAGAGCCCGCTGCCCTGGCCGGGCGGTCCAAGCGAACCGGCCAGGTGTGCCGTGCCGCTGCCTGCGGACGCCACGGTACGGTCGCCCGTTTGCCCCGCGGCACCGCGCGTGTTCGCCCTGGCGGCACGCGTCGCAGCTTGCAGTGAGACCCGGCGAGTGATCAGCGAGCCTCATGCCGAGGCGGCGAGGACGACCGTCCGGTAGTCGTCGAAGGCGCTGCCCTTGCGCTGGGCGGGTGGGATGTACTCCTGGACCTGGCGGGCGGTGTGCATGATCAATTGGGAGCGGTAGGCCGGGGCGAGGTTGGAGACGACCTCGGTGGCCTGGCGGAGCGCCTCGGTGTGGCCGCCTTCCCGGGCGATGGTGATGCTGCGGTGGAGGCGGAGGTTGGTGTCGTTGTGGTAGCCGGGGAGGCGCTTGAACGCTTCCTCGCGTGCCTTCTCGGCCGCCTTCGCCGAGCCGCCGAAGGAGTGCACCCAGCTCGCGACGAACCAGGTCGAGTCCGGGTGCCAGCCGAACTCGCGGCGGTCGCCGATCTTGTCGGCAAGGGTGAGCAGGTGCTTGAGGCTCTTCTGGGCCTCCTGGTCGCGGCCCGTCAGCGCGAGCGCCTGGACTTCGCCGGCGAGTGCCTGGAGGACACTGGTGGACGTCATGCCGCCCGCCAGGTGCTGGGCCTTACGCGAGAGCGAGATCACCGACTCGAGCGGGCGGTGGGCGTACAGGCCGAGTACGGCCTCCTTCCCGCGCACCCGTACCCGCATGTCGAGGTCGCCCGAGGCGTCGGCGGCGCGCCGGGCCGTCGCCCACCACCGGCGCGCCTGGCCGAACTCGCCAAGATCGGTGAGGATTCCGGCGTGCAGCCTCGACAGCCAGGCCATCGAACGCTGGAGATCGGCCCGGTGCTCGGGCCGGGCATGAGCGAGGCTCCACTGCAGGGCCGCGATGTCGCTGACCAGTTGCTCGCGGACCTGTGCCGGAGGATGGGTGTGGGCCGCGTACTGATGCTCGAGGCACGCCGCCTCCCAGTCCTCCACGGAGGACGACTCGGCGGTGCCGATGGCCTTCTCGATCAGTTGCCGTAACGCCTCGGCGTCGCTGAGCGCGGGACCGCTGATGAGCCCGAGGCCGGTGAGTCGGAACAGGAGTCGTCGCTGCATGTCGTCGTCCTGACCTTGGGGGATGACACTGTGGTTATTTCCGCTGTCGGCGGCGGCAATCAGTTCGTCGATGGGGCGTCGTCCCAGGCGCTGGACCAACGGCCACATGCCGGTCAGCTCGCCGTCCGCCTTCAGCGTGTGGTCGATCAGGCGGACCCGGTCGCCGTTCTCGGGCAGGTGCTCGCCGCGCTCGATGGCGCTGATCATGGAGCGGGAGTAGCCGGTGCGGGCGGCGAACTCGTTGAGGCCGAGCGGCCTGCCGATGCGTTCTTCGTAGCTGTCGCGTAGGTCGCGGATCCGGGCGCCGAAGTAGTGGGCCAGGGAGCGGTAGCGGTCGGGGTTCTTGCGGCGGCCGGGCACGAGATCACCTCCATATGTCAGGTGGGGAGCCAGTGGTGTTGCGACCTGGGTTCGGTGACTGTGCGGGTGCGAACGTATGCGCACCGTACATCAGGTGCGGGCTCGCGTGTTGACGTTTTCTCGACGATCCGGAGGTCAGGACTTGAAGGGGATCGACCCGGAGGGAACCCTGCGCCGCGTCCGGCGGTGGGACGCGGCCCGGCGATGGGCACTGCGGCGCTTCGCGATGGCGCCCTTCGCCCCGTCCCGGCGGCAACGCCCTGCGGACGGCATGACGGTCCTGGGGGCGACCAGACTCCGGGCGACCCCCGGAAACGTGGCCGAGGTACGCGCCTACCTCGGCAAGCTGCTCGCCGAGGGCCCGGTCGACGTGCCCACGGTCACCCTGCTCGCAAGCGAGCTCGCCACCAACAGCGTGCGCCACGCCACCGCGGGCGCGGACGACACGATCGCGCTCGCCGTACTCGTGGCCGGGGACGCGGTACGCGTCGAGGTGGCGGACGGCGGCGGCCCCACCACACCCTGCCTGCGGCCGCTGGACGACGAGTACGCCGAGGGAGGGCGTGGCCTGCACCTGGTGGACATGCTCGCCGACCGCTGGGGGTTCACCCGGGACCGCAACGGCACCACGACCTGGTTCGAGGTCACCACTTCGTGCGGTGACACGACCTGCCGGGAGGGATCGGGGGAATATGCCCCGCAGGGGCAGGGTTCAGGGCCTGCGTGAACACAGAGCGCACACGGCGGTCGCGATGACCGGCACAGGCGAGCCGGACGAGGCGCGTATCGGCGACGGGAAGCACACGGTACGGCACGGCCGCGGCGAGGCCGCAGCCGCCGCGCATCCCGCGGACCATGCGCCGGATGGCCGGAGCGGACGTGAGGCGCACGCCGGGCACGGGGCGCCCGCGACCCACAACGGCGTGACCTGGGGCATGGCCGTGTCGGCCACGCTGCACTGTCTCGCCGGCTGTGCCGTCGGCGAGGTGCTCGGCATGGTGATCGGGTCCGCGCTCGCCTGGCCGACCCTGCCCACCGCGGTGCTGGCGATCGCGCTGGCGTTCGTCTTCGGCTACTCGCTCACCATGCTCGGCCTGCGCCGCGCACGGCTGGGTTGGCGTCGTACCCTGCGGCTCGCGCTCGCCGCGGACACCCTCTCCATCGCCGTGATGGAGCTCGTGGACAACGGCGTGCTGCTGCTCATCCCCGGCGCGTTCGACGCCCACCTGACCAGCCCGCTGTTCTGGGGCGGGCTCGCGTTCTCCCTGCTCGTGGCGTTCCTGGTCACCACGCCGATCAACAAGTGGCTGATCGGCCGGGGCAGGGGGCACGCGGTCATCCACGGACACCACTGACCGCCCCGCGGCGCCGCCCGCCCGAGCGCCACCGTCCCGCCCTCGGGCGGGCAGGGCGGGTGCACGCACCAGCGGGTCGTCCTCGGCTTCTCGGTGATCACATCGCGGCCGGCGTCGAACGCGGCGACGATGTGCCCGTCGTGGGAGCGGCCGGCGCAGGTGACGAGCACGACGTCGGCCCGCTCGCGGTCGAGCATCGCGCGGAAGTCGGCGGGTGGCGCGCCCTGTTTCCCGCCGGTGGCCGGTGGACCGCACGCAACTCGGCGGCCGCAGGGCGCACCGGCCGTTCCGTCGGCGTCGTTTTCGGCTCGCGTACACCCCTGGAGTGCAGTAGATTGCACTCCAAGTTCAATCTGGAGAAGGGGGCGTCGTGACCCACGTGGTGCCGGAGACCGGACAGGACGTCGAGAGGTGGCTCGCCGAGGCGTACATCGACCCGGCCGTGAGCGAGCTGCGGCCGGACTACGCCGCGCTGCTCATCGTCGTCGAGGGCCTGCGTCCCGGGCCGTCCGACGCGGAGAGCGACGCGCTGCTCGCCGCCGCGGAGGAGAACGCCCGCACGCTGCTCGACGGGCGTGCTCCGCACGAGCTCGAGCATCTCAGCCAGTGGCGGGACGCCTTCCGCGCGTTCGGCGCCAAGCCGCAGCGCACCCGGCCCAGCGCCGAGGCCCTGCTGCGCCGCGTCGAGGCGGGCCTGCCCCGCATCGACCGCATCACCGACGCCTACAACGCGGTCTCCGTCGCCCACGCGCTGCCCATCGGCGGCGAGGACCTCGACACGTACGTGGGGCCGGCGCGGCTGGTCCGCGCGAGCGGCGACGAGCCGTTCGACACCCAGCAGAACGGCGAGCCGGTCGTGGAGAACCCGGACCCGGGCGAGGTCGTCTGGCGCGACGACAAGGGCGTCACCTGCCGCCGCTGGAACTGGCGCCAGTGCGTGCGCACCCGCATCACCCACGCCACCACCCGCGGCCTGTTCATCCTCGACGGCCTCGGCGCCCTCGGCGTCGACGGCCTGCAGGCGGCGGCCGACGAGCTCATCGCCAACCTCACCCGGCTCAGCCCCGGCGCCACCGCCGTCACCCGCCTGCTGACCGCCGCCCGGTCGAGCTGACCCGCCGTCGGGCCGGGGTATGCCCCGGCCCGACAAGGCCGTCCGTGCCTCCTGTCTTCCGGGCAGGCGATGGGCGGCCCCCGGAGCACAGGCCGGGTGCGATGGACTCGCCCGGCCCGCGCCCGCGAGCGGCCTCCGGCTAGTGCCCCCGCCGCCGCTGGAGGCGCTTCCTGCGGGCCACCTCGCGGCGGTGCTCCCGTTTCGCCTGTTCCTCTTCCTTGCGGCGGGTGGCGGCCTCCTTCTTGCGGGCCTCCAGGGCGAGCCGCATCGCCTCCTGGGAGGCGGTGGTGCGGACGCCGATCCTGCGGGCGGCCCGGGCGGCGAGCTTCGCGGCGCGCTTCGGGTTCGGCCTCTTCACCTGCCGTGTGCCGGCCGGGACGGGCGGGGCCGCCTCGGCCTGCTCCAGCAGCGCGACGCCCTCGCGCAGGAGAAGCGCGTACAGCTCGGCGTCGGTCGGCTCCGAGCCCAGCACGGCACGGGTGACCCGCACCTCGCCGTCGGAGACGATCTCAAGGACGCCCACCCAGAACTGCGCGTCGAAGAAGACGGACAACGTGACCAAGGTGTCCTCCTGAAGGCATGCCGAAATCGGCACACCGGACACCCTGGGAGGGCGGATACGGGATCACCATCCGGTGATGGCCCATCACCGTCCGGTGATCGTCCCGGGCTACCAACCGGGACCGCGTTTTCGTGTGCTTCCCCCATTATGCGGGATGGGGCGATGTCGTGATCTCCGGCCGCGGTGTGATCCGGGCACCGGAGGCGCCGGGCCGTACCGCGGTGATCAGGCCGGCATGTCGCCCGCAGCGGTGATCGCGCCGAGCCGCCGGTCGAAGTCCGCCATCGTCGGCAGGAACCAGGCCTGGTCACCGCGGTTGCACTCGCGCACCAGGTCGCGCAGGGCCGTACTGGCGGCGAGGTGGGCGGAGATGTCGCCGACGACGGCGAGGCCGATGCGGTAGTTGACGAGCTTCTGCAGGAACTCCCCGGCGATGCCGGTGCGCAGGCGGAAGAAATCGGCGTCGAGACGCTGCGCGGGCAGCACCACCCACTCGGCCTGGTGGTACCAGGCGTCCCCGATCACGTCGAGGATCGCGGGGCCGGTGGCGAGGGGCGGGCCGTCGGCGGGGTAGACGAGGACACGCCTGCCGTGGACGTGCCGGATCAGGTCAGACATGGGGATGGGTTCCTTCCACTTGGCGCAGGAAGTCGAGGATCGGCAGGGACCGGCCGATGATCGCGTGGCCGGTGCCGGGCAGCAGGTCGATCCTCGCGTGCGGTACGGCGTGCAGCAGGCGGCGGCGGGTGCCGTGCGAGTCGAGCATGCGGTCGCGCTCGCCCATGACGGCAAGCACCTGCGTCGCACTCCGGATGGCCGGTGAGATCGTTCGAAGGCGTGCTCTCGGCGGGCATCGGCAACGTCGTGACAGGTGATGGCGACGGAGGCGATGCCGTAGCCGCCTTTTCCGTGCCGAAGACACTGTCCAACCACCGGCTGACCACGTTATCGGTGACGGTGCCGACCACCGCGAGGGCGGCCGTGCTCACGCCTGCTCCCGGCCATGCCCACAACTTCTTCCGCGACAATCCTTCCCGTCGTCCTGGTTTTCCGTTCGCCGTCCATCGGCGTTCTCCGGCCCGGCCACCGTCGTCCCCCTCGCCTTCCCCAATGCGGTAGGTCCCTTTCTATTCCGAGATTTCCTCTTTTCGGGTTCGTGTGGGACACGAACACGATCGGGAACGGCCCGCATGGAGGTGTCCAGGACGACATCACGGACCCGAAGGTCGGGTCCGGCGCGGCATCATGGAACGCGGCTCCACCGTCCTGCCCTGACGGGCGTCCGGGGATGTCGGGTGTCCGGCGGCGTGGCCGTGGGGGAGGGGCACGATGGTGGGGTGGATGTCGAGGCGTTTCTAGAGGCGGCCGAGGGCCTGATCGCCGTGCCGTCGACGGCCGATCGGCCGCGGGAGCTGGAGCGGGCGCTGGAGTTCGTGCTCGACTTCGTCGGGCCGGGGTTCACGGTGGAGCGGTTCGAGTCCGGCGGCAAGCCGAGCGCGCTGGTGTATCCGCCGGTGGAGGGCGGGCGGCCGGAGTTCCGGGTGATCCTCAACGGGCACGTCGACGTGGTGCCCGCGCCGCCGGAGCAGTTCCGGCCGCGCCGGGTGGGCGGGCGGCTGTACGGCAGGGGCGCGCAGGACATGAAGGTGTCCGCGCTCGTGCTCGCCC
>ERZ795043.1235-NODE-1235-length-13647-cov-9.901192_pt1 | contig 13647 bp, 11 predicted proteins | sample MGYA00375127_ERZ795043 | MGnify/ENA primary metagenome ERZ795043 (study PRJEB30172, sample SAMN05518447) | compost metagenome | isolation source: Feedstock adapted compost from Newby Island compost facility, Milpitas, CA | place: USA:Newby Island compost... | reverse complement strand
GAGAAAATCCGGCAGATCAACGCGATGTGGCACCCGTCCGTCCTTCGGGAGTAGGAGGACGGTCTTGAGTAGGCGGGCGGTCTTGAGTAGGTGGTCGGTCTTGGGAGCCGACGGTGACTAAAGGGGGCCGATATGGTTGGATTGGACGGGAAAGGGGGAAAAGGACGGATGCAAACCGGGTTCCGTTCGATCCGAACGGTGGACGTGAGCGAAATCCACATGCGCGATCCGTTCGTGTTTCCATATGCCGCCGAGCAAAAATACTACCTGTTCGGCACGACGTTTGCGGACGGATGCGGGGACAAGGATCCGATTTTTGAAGTGTATGTCAGCGAGGATCTGAAGAGCTGGACCGGGCCGTACGTGGCGTTTCAGCCGCCCCGGGGGTTCTGGGGCGTCCGGCATTACTGGGCGCCGGAAGTGTTTGAGGTTGACGGGAAGTTTTATATGTTTGCGACGTTCAAGGGCGGTATTGGCGAAAACCGCGGGACGGGCATCCTGGTCGCCGACCATCCCGCGGGCCCCTACCGTCCGCACAGCGATGGCCCCGTGACGCTGCCCGGTTGCGAGTGCCTGGACGGCACCTTTTACGAAGATGAAGACGGGCAGCGCTGGATCGTGTTTTGCCACGAATGGACGCAAATCTATGAAGGCAAAATCAAGGCGCTGCGGCTGACCCGGGATCTGAAGGCGTCCTACGGGGAACCGGTGACGATCCTGAACGCGGCGGAGATGAAGTGGATCCGGCTGTTCGGCGATCCCCGCATCGAGAAGCAAGGCTATCTGACCGATGCGCCGTTTTTGTACAAGGCCCGGAACGGGGAACTCATCCTGCTGTGGTCCAGTTATTCGGTGCCGAACTACGGCGACGCGGGCATGGGCGGCTATACGGTGGCGATCGCCCGCTCCAAAAGCGGCAGGATCGAGGGTCCGTGGACGCACGACGAGCAGTTGCTCCTCGATCGCAACGCGGGGCACTCGAGCCTGTTCCGCGATTTCCAGGGGCAACTGTGGATCAGCACGCACCACCCCGATACGCCGCACGGCCAGGAGCGGCCGCTGTTTCTGCCGGTGGAGGAGATTGAAAATGGGCTCAAGCTGCGGGAGTAGTACTTCCGCAGCTTTTCTTTTTTGGGGTTAGGCATTAGTATGCAATTGGCAGGTATTTATTGAGAAAAAGGGGGGAGGGAAAGACAATTTTTTAAGCAACATTGTAAGTCAACAAGAATTATCTGAACGTTGAGGGATGTAAAATTATGATGTTAAATAGTTTGTTATAGGTTTATCTGAACGAAGTGGGTTCTTCTCGACACGAAAACAGAAATGTTATACAAAATTGTATTTACAACGACAAATTTTCTGCTAATATTCTCTTTGGAAGAGTATTCAAGTTTACGATTTTACTATACAACAACATAAAGGAGGTGAAAACGTGCGGTTTCAGGTCACTTATCAAATAAACGGGGACATTCCGCTTCAATATCGGTACAAGGTCTACGGGCTTATAAAAGAGGCTATCAAACAAGTTGCCCCTGACTACTATAATCGGCTCTTTGTTAATGAAAGGCACGAAATCAAGCCATTTTCATTCGCCGTGTTCTTAAGAAATTTTGACATACGAGGTAATTGGATTCATCTCGACGATTTGACAATTACCATTAGTTCTCCTAGCCTTGAGTTTTCTGTAAACGCAATTAATGGATTAAGGAAGCTAAAGTCTTATAAAACGGAGGCTGCAGAATGGCGTCAAACGTCGATTCGCATGTTGAAGGAGGCGGTGATTGGTTCCAATACGGTCGTGCTACGGACCATTTCTCCCTTGCTGGTAGAGGACAAACAGGGTAAGCCGGTTGGACCAAACGATGAAAGATATAACGAGGAATTGAATCACTATGCTGGCTTGCTTGTTCGACGCGTAGCTGGCCGGTCGTTGATTCGCCCCATTGAATTTAAACCCTACCGAATGTCCAAAGTGGTCATCAAAGAAATTAACCGCGATTTTGCCCGGACCCAACCGAATCAATCTCTTTATTACACCACTTACAAAGGCGTGTTTCGCTTAAGCGGACACCGAGAAGATCTTCAACTGTTGTATCAAACCGGTATTGGCAAAAGAACGGTATTCTTTGGATTATCGGAATACGTACGGGAGGGGGTGTAGGGGCATGCTGCAAATCGAAGCCGACAACTGGGCCATGACCGCCGGTTTAATAGGTTTGACAAGACTGTTCGAAGAGCGGGCCGGTATTTTGAATAATAATGCCATTCAGATGACTGCCGACGATTTGCAAGAAACGGCTCATTTGTATATCGCAAAACTTCTACGGGACTTTGATGTTGCTCAACGCAATTACGTTCGCTTGAAAAACCTGGTCAACCGTTCCCGTAAACAACGCGCTAACAATGACGCCGATAGATATAAGGAAACGCTAAATTATATTCGTAATATTCTGAATGATCATATAAAAAAGGCATCCAAGTACTTTCCTCACTTGCCGGAAGTGAAAGAAATGGAGGGGATCGTCGCTCAATTAAAGGGTGTGAATGCTTTCGACCAGTTAGAACTCGTGGAGCAGGCGATCGAGCAATATACTTTGTTGGCCTCCAGCCGTGAGATTAACGAAAAATTGACATTGAACTTCACAAAAGCTGAAATACTTGGGCCATTGTATGGGCAGACAAGCATCTTGCAAAAAACGTTCTATGCAAAAGGTACCCAGGATCATATCGATCAGGTTCATAAAGATTTTGTGCAACCGGCTATTTGGGAACTTCGGTTCCATGAAGTGAGGCAGAAAGCGTCGGATTTCGGTGAAATCGTCACTTTTCTGAAAGACCATCAGGATGAATACAAACCATTCAAAGACTGGTGGAAGGAAATCAAAAAAGCCAAATGCTCAGAGGATATCCGGGATTTCTTCGACAACAACATTCTCTCGTGCAGTTTCATTCCCGATTTGCCTGCCACGCAGTCGTATGAGGAAATGGTTTTTTCGCCGCTGGCGCTTTCCCGGAGCAATGCGATTAACTTTCACTGGAACTTTGAATACAAGTTCCCGGCGCCGATCAGCGCGGTTGCCCGTTTAATTCTCTTTATGGTCCCGTTCGGTGTCGCTTACTACCATCGGAGAAGAGGATCGGTGGAAGCTTCCGATACGTTACGCTTTTCCGGACTCATTTTGTCACATGAATCCCTGACGGAGATCAAGAGGTTGAACGATCTTTACAAGATGAAACGCGAGGCGATAAACGGAGATAACTCTTTCGCCGAATCCATTGTCGGGATATTAAAGGAAACGAAGCACAAAGCGGACGAGCTGATGAAACCTTATTATACGATCATCGAATTTCATTCCGATTATGAGGCCAAAAAGACATTGCTCGATTACTACCACATGCCTCCTTATGTGGCTGCCTATTTCTCGAAATATGGAAACGCCCTGAAAAATCTGTTCCAGTACGAATTGCGTGACGAATTTGTACGAAGCGTACTGCGGGGCGTTGATCCGAAACGCATTGTATTTCAATATTTGCGCCTTGCCATCAAGAACAGCGGAAGCAACACCGAAATGGGGAACGAGGTATACTTTGCGGTTCGGGAGCGAAGGCGTTTGTTGAATGCAAGAAAGGATGTGAAGACGATGGCCAAACATGACGGTCAGATTTGGGTTGTATTTAACAGTGGGCTTAAATTGCAAAAGGCATTGGTCAGTGACAGGCCCGGAGAAGAACAGGAGGGGCCGTATCGAGCGAGCGGCCGCAAGAAACTGGAGGGTATCGCCTACCGCCTGCTGAATGCGGTCAAATCGGGGAACAAGCAAGCATTCATGGACACGGTGTTCCGGTTGTACATGAGCGCCAATCTTGAAATTCCGTCCATATTTATTCACGTCTTCACCGATGACGGTCTTGATTTTGAAACGATCGGATCCGCGTTTATCGCAGGACTGTTGGGACAGGAATTTAAGGAATCCAATAAGGAATCAGATCAAGAGGAGGCATCCGCATGAGTAAAGCTCTTACGCTGACGGTTGTGTTTCGTGCCAATTCGCTGAACTATGGCGAAGGTGTGGCCAATATTGCCGAGTTGAAAAAAATATACCGTGCGAATGGCGATGTGCTGACATTTGCTTCCCGGCAAAGCATTCGTTACGACATTGTACGCCTTGGGAACCAATGGTTCGGGTGGAACCTGAATACGGTCGACAAATCCAAAGGCACCTTGCAGTTCCGTGAAGATGTGACGATTGCGGATTCAGTGGAAATGGACTTGTTCGGTTACCTGAAGACGGGGAAATCTTCAGTCAAGCGTCCGGCAGTGGCCAGACTGTCCCATGCAGTGTCTCTGGAGCCGTATCGTGGCGATTTGGAATTTCTGAATAATATGGGGCTGGCCGAACGGGTTGGCGAAACACCGAACCTGGCCAATATCGAAATTCACGATAGCCTATACACGTATACCCTTACCCTAGACATGAACAAGGTAGGGTGCGACCACGGTATCACGTTGCCGGATCCGGTCCGGGTGGAGCGGATTCATCAGTTGCTTGATATTCTGAAGTTGCTGAACCGAAATATTCGTGGACGTCAGGAGAGCCTTGCGCCCTTGTTTGTCATAGGCGGTTTGTATACGGCAGCAAATCCGTACTTCCTGGGTCGGGTACAACTTCAGTCGGGTACGAAGAAATGGAACCTTAATACTAACATGCTGAAAGAAACATGTGAGCTTACATTTGGCGGTCGTCCTGTGCGGGAAAACACCTCAATCGGCTATGTCTCCGGTGTGTTTGGCAATGAGGACGAATTTGCCTCCATTGTGGACGGGCGAGCCGGCACGGTGGAACAATTCTTCAACAAACTTAAAGACCAGGTTGCCGATGCTTTCGGGGTAGGCGTCAAATGAGAGCGTTGCGTTTAAAGCTCTACCAGGAGACCGCGTGTTACAAAAAGCCATATGCTTTCAAAGTGATGGAAACGTACCCGTTACCTCCTCATGCCACCGTGAAGGGGATGCTGCATGCCGTTTTGCGGGCGAACGAGCTGATTCCGATGAAAATCAGCGTTCAGGGAACATATGAAGCGATGGCCGTGGATTATCAGACGCATTATTTTTTCAAGAATGGCAGGACGGCAGAATTTGCTCTGACTGCGGACGGGTTGGGGGTACCCAGGTCATACGACCATATCACGACCATGCCGCTGTATACCCATTTGCTTTATGGGGTGAAACTACTCATCCATATTCATGCTGACGACGACCTTTTGAAACAGATGGAATACGAAATTCAAAACCGGACCGAACATCTCAGCCTGGGCAGATGGGAAGATCTTGTGCGTGTGGATCAGTGCCAAATCGTTGAGCTGACAAAATACGATGGCGAAGTGGTGCTGCCCTATAACGCCTATGTTCCAGTCGGCATGCTTACCCCTTATGAGCCGTATGTTCCCTACAAATTGAATTGGACATATAAAATTGTAAATAACGTTCGGGTATGGAACAAAATCAACGTTGGTTATGTTCAACAAGGCCAACCGCTTTATCAATCCGATTCCGTCCTGCTAGACACCTCCACAGGGACCGACTACGCCTTCTTTCCGTGATGATGGTTGGTGACAGGGGAAACTGTTTTGGGACAAGTTTCCCCTTTGAACTTTTTAGCGCCACGAGGAGGTAGCTACCGTGATTATTTATTATGCGAAGTCGCAGCCCGCCAACAATGCCAAACATGCGGAAACAATCCAGGAACATACCGCACAATTGCTGGAACGGTTTGAATGTTTCAAGGCGTTGTATCAATCCCGCCTTCATCTGACGGAAAGGGATTGGGAATTGTTGCGAATTTGCGTCCTTTATCACGACGTCGGGAAGGCCTGCCTGGCTTTTCAGAACTATATTCGCACCTTGATGGATCCGAAACACAGACATCCCGACGATCACGGTTTTCCTCCGAACGTGACGTTTGTTGATCATCAAATTCCGCACAGCTTTTTATCCGTTTTGGCCTTGCCGGTGCAAGAATGGAACCTGACCTTTGATGAACAAGTGTTGGTTATGCACGCCATTGCGTTTCATCATGAACGCCGGTTTGAGCTGGAATTGAAGGAAAAGCACATCCATATTCTGGAACAATATCAAACGAACATTCTTCCTTACCGCGAGGCGATTGAAAAAGAATTGGCGGTGCCAATTGCATCTGCAATCGAAGGCCGTAAATTGGCTTTGTTACAAAAGAGAATCACGGATGGCCATAAAGTTTATATGAAATATGTCCTGTTGAAAGGGTTGCTTCATCGTCTGGATCATGCCGCCAGCGCACACGTTCCAATTGAGTTGGCCTTTGATATGGATGTATCCCGGCATGTTGAATCCTATATTGTGGGGCGGTTGAAAGGTACCTTAAATCCGCTTCAACAATTTGCGGTCAATCACCGGGACAAGCACCTGATTGCGGTGGCCCAAACCGGTATGGGAAAGACGGAAGCGGGTCTGCTTTGGCTGGGGAAAGAGAAAGGCATCTTTACGTTGCCACTCCGAATTAGCATCAATGCGATGTATGAGCGGGTTATCGACAAGGACGGACTAAATTTCTCAAGGTTTAGTGAAGAATATGGCGAGGAAGCGGTGGGCCTACTGCATTCGACAAGCCAGGATTATTTGTATGAATCTGACAGATATGAGGGCGACGACAGGCGGCTCGAGCACATGTATTTGCAATCGAAGGAATTGGCGAACAAGCTGATTATCTCGACAATCGACCAGGTGCTCAAGTTTCCGTTTTATTATCTCGGATACGAAAAATCGTATGCCACCATGCCCACCTGCAAGGTGATCATCGACGAATTGCAGGCTTATGATCCGGCTATCGCCGCCTTGCTGGTGCGAGCCATGTCCATGATTGATCGTATAGGCGGAAGTTTCATGATCATGACCGCCACTTTGCCGGGATTCTATCGAAACGCACTGGAAAGAGAGTTGCGCGGCGGGAATAAACAGTTGCTCTATCAAACCTTTATTGACGACAACGTGATTCGTCATCATATTCGTTTGCGCGAACATTCAATTCTGAACGACGAAATTGTGGACGAAATCGCCAAAGTCGGATCCTCTCGGAAAGTACTGGTGATTTGCAATACCGTCAAACGAGCCCGGCAGGTGTTCCAGAAACTTGACGGCAAAATTGACGGTGTTTGGCTGCTGCATTCCAGATTCACCCGGCGAGACCGACAGCGTTTGGAGAAAAACATCAAAGAATTCGCAAAAGGAACAGAGCCTGGCGTATGGGTTACCACCCAACTGGTGGAAGCCAGCCTTGACATCGATTTTGATGTCTTGTATACCGAAATGTCCACATTGGATAGTCTTTTTCAGCGCCTTGGCCGATGCAATCGAAAGGGACAAAAACCGACCGATCAAGTAAATGTGTACATTTGTACGGAAGATGTGGACGGTGTCGGGACCGTATATGACCGAGACATTTATGCATTCAGCATGGAGCTGCTGCGTCAGCATGGAAATGGCATTTTGCGGGAATCGGTCAAGCTGGCGATGATCGAAGAACTCTATGATGAGCGGCGTTTGGAAGGGACTGATTTTAAAAACCAGTTTGACAGAAATCTCCGCCTGCTTAAAAATTTTCCGCATTACCAATTGAGCGCGAATGAAGCGCAGGATTTGCTCCGTGACATCGATCAGGTCCAGGTGATTCCGCGAGGGTTCCTGGAGATGGATGCGTTCCGTGAAGCCCTCAAGAATTGGGAAGCATCCACTACCAGGCGTGAACGCCGAAGAAACCGGGTGGAAGTGGAAGGTTACAGCGTTCCGGTTAACAGGTTCCGGGTAAACAAGATTCTGCAACCTATGGAGAAGATAACCGGCATGTACTATATTTTTTGCAAATATGATCCGAAGCTTGGGTTGTTGTCGGACGAACTGGACCGGTTTGATTGAAAGGTGGTTACCATGCAACAGCAAACGGTTGGCGGAGTGGACATTCAATACTTCATGCTTTGCAAACGAAAGTTATGGTTATATAAGAAAGGTATTGGAATGGAAGACGAATCGGATCGTGTCGTTCAAGGATACGTTCTGCATGAGACAGCCTATCCTCGTCTGGGGCGCCGGGAAATACTTATTGACGAAGCGTTTAAAATAGATGCCATTGACGGTGATTATGTCCGAGAGGTGAAGTTATCTTCCCGTATGACCGAAGCAGACAGGATGCAAATGCTTTTTTATCTGTATCAACTCTCATTGCGGGGGATCCACAAGAAAGGGCTGATCAGTTACACCAAGGAAAGAAGAACGGAGGAACTGGAATTAAAAGAGGAAGACAAGCAGCTCATGGCCAAATTGATCCGGGAAGTGTACGCAGTAATCCAGCAATCCAAACCACCCGCAGTGAAAAAGGTTTCTTACTGCAAGTCTTGTGCCTATTATGCTTTTTGTTTCACCAAGGAGGTGGATGGAGCATGATGCGGGATCATTATATTTTTTCAAATGGGAGATTAAAACGTAAGCACAATACAGTTTACTTTGAAAATGAAAGCGGTATCGAGAAACCGCTGCCAATTGAGAAGTTACGGGCACTCCATTTGTTTGGAGAAATCGATGTAAACAGCAAACTTTTGAACTATTTGAGCCAGTACGGGATATTGTTGCATTTTTATAATTACTACGGCTTCTATGCCGGCACTTATTATCCAAGAGATCGAAAAGAGAGTGGGCACGTCATTGTCAAACAAAGTGAGCACTATCTCGATCCGGGTAAAAGGATGTTTATGGCCTATCAATTTTTGAACGGAGCGGTTCATCATATGCTTCGAAATCTCCGAAGACACAAGGATGCTACAAGACAACAGGTGGAAGCGATTGAGGACCTTTGGGGTGTGATGCAGCATGCGCGTGATATACAGCAGTTAATGGGGTTGGAAGGGCAAATTAGGCAGATTTATTATCAGGCTTTCAATGAGATTGTCAAGCAGGATTTTGTTTTTAAAAAAAGAGAGAAACAACCTCCTAAAGATCCGCTTAACGCTTTAATCTCATTTGGCAATACATTGATGTATCAAACCATTTTGGCGGAAACGTACAAAACTCCTCTTAATCCGACCATTAGCTATTTGCATGAACCGTCGTTGAAGCGATTTTCTCTTTGCCTTGACCTGGCCGAAATTTTCAAACCCTTGCTGGTCGATCCGCTAATTTTCACCTTAATAAACAAGCGGATTATTACACCCAAACATTTCGACTATCTGGAAGGAGAAATTTGCTTTTTAAATGAAGAAGGCCGTAAAAAATTGATTGATAATTGGGAAGAAAGGCTGGAAACGACCGTCAAGCATCGATCGCTGAACCGGAATGTTTCGTATCGATTCATGATACGGTTGGAATGTTACAAAATCATCAAGCATGTGATAGGGGATGAAATTTATAAACCATTAAAGGCGTGGTGGTAAATGTGTATGTAATTATTACCTATGATGTGGGGCAAAAACGTGTAGCCAAGGTATGCAAGAAACTGCGCGAATTTTTGGATTGGAGCCAAAATTCGGTGTTTGAAGGCGAAATAACCGAAGGAGCTCTTGCCAGATGTTTAAGCGAACTGCAAAAAATTATACACAAACAAGAAGATTCGATTTATGTCTACCGGATAAGCAACCCAAGGCATATGAAGAAAACCATATATGGAATTGAAAAAAGCCCCGTGGATCTGTTTTTATAAATAATAACAGGGACAGGGGGGCTGGTATTTGCAGTAGATTGAAAGTTTGGCGAAGTTCCCGAAATTCCTTCTGGGACATGGGATTACAGGTTTTTTGGTCCGCTAGCCAAATACACGATTGCTGATCTACTGCAAACACGTTAATTGTTTATACTGCAAGGAATGCCGCAATACCTATTTAATTAGCGAGATTATTCTGGCGTAAAAAGTAGGGTTTTATCTGAACGTAGTGGGATGTAAAGAGGTATATAAAGTCAAGGACGTTTTTGTGGCCCGGCCCGGTTTTATCTGAACGTAGTGGGATGTAAAGGGGTATTGGCTGAGGTGACGGATGAGCACCGGCCCCGTTTTATCTGAACGTAGTGGGATGTAAAGAGGACTTACCCATTTTATCCGCGTGAAAGAAGAACCGGAGTTTTATCTGAACGTAGTGGGATGTAAAGCGAGCCGGACATTCCGCTGTCGTGGATTCTCGAAGCGGGTTTTATCTGAACGTAGTGGGATGTAAAGAGCGAACGGACGCTTGCAAAACTGCGTCGTCAGATAGGTTTTATCTGAACGTAGTGGGATGTAAAGGATTGTAGAACACCCACACAACCGGCGTGATATTGTCCGTTTTATCTGAACGTAGTGGGATGTAAAGTCGCGAGGTAAACGCCGCGTGTAAGCCGCGAGTCCGTCCCGTTTTATCTGAACGTAGTGGGATGTAAAGTGAGTTCATCGGCCTCGGGTTTCGGCTTGTCGTCCGGGTTTTATCTGAACGTAGTGGGATGTAAAGGATCTTAATTACGTTAAACTTTTTGCTTATAGGCAAGGTTTTATCTGAACGTAGTGGGATGTAAAGTATCATCGCTCCACCATTTTTGATTGTTGTAATAAAGAGTTTTATCTGAACGTAGTGGGATGTAAAGCCACCTACGAGCATTTCGTAGACTTCGGCAACGGCGTTTTATCTGAACGTAGTGGGATGTAAAGGACCGTTAACGTTCAGCGTGGCCGCGCCGGTGTTGGCGTTTTATCTGAACGTAGTGGGATGTAAAGACTATATACTTTATCCAACCCACGATATCCCAACTTGGTTTTATCTGAACGTAGTGGGATGTAAAGAGATTTCCCTTGGCGAAAAAAATAAGATCCAACCCCGAGAGTTTTATCTGAACGTAGTGGGATGTAAAGTTTATTACGTCTACGGGCTGTCATACGGTATCGGATAGTTTTATCTGAACGTAGTGGGATGTAAAGTTGCCTTGACCGTTTTTGCGGTGAGTTGGGGCGTTAAGGTTTTATCTGAACGTAGTGGGATGTAAAGCTCCCAACGACCCTACCGTATGACGTATCCTCTGAGGGTTTTATCTGAACGTAGTGGGATGTAAAGAATCCCCGGAGTGAATGCCTGATGGACCGCGTATCACTGTTTTATCTGAACGTAGTGGGATGTAAAGTGTCGTAGGAGTCGTAATATTCCTCCCGTGCATACGGTTTTATCTGAACGTAGTGGGATGTAAAGCAGATTGCCCTTCGTCCACAATCAAATTCAAACGCGCGTTTTATCTGAACGTAGTGGGATGTAAAGAAAATACCATGCGAACATTCGACGAAATCGTCAAGATGTTTTATCTGAACGTAGTGGGATGTAAAGTGACCTGACTTCCGTATTTTCGTATTCCCGACACCGTTTTATCTGAACGTAGTGGGATGTAAAGAGGAAAGTATGATATTAGCGGTAAGAATCTTCAAGAAATGTTTTATCTGAACGTAGTGGGATGTAAAGATAGTAATCCGACGGCTGTGCCGCGTAAGCTCGATCAGTTTTATCTGAACGTAGTGGGATGTAAAGTACGTTAGCCCTTGCATAATCATAAATCTTTTGTTTGTTTTATCTGAACGTAGTGGGATGTAAAGATGCCTCAGGCGTACCTGGATCAGGTTGCTGTCCGAGAGTTTTATCTGAACGTAGTGGGATGTAAAGTTGACCGAACGCTCAGCAACGACATTCGGGCGCTCATGTTTTATCTGAACGTAGTGGGATGTAAAGAAGCGAACTCAAGCAGGTCGAGAAGTTACTCAAACGTTTTATCTGAACGTAGTGGGATGTAAAGCCGTTCCCGATGTGCGTCGCAGCGTGGCCGCGCTTGGTTTTATCTGAACGTAGTGGGATGTAAAGTTATTAAGGTCGATCACAAACCTGTCCCCGGCCAAGTTTTATCTGAACGTAGTGGGATGTAAAGCACCTGATGGGTCCAGTAAACAGTTCCGGAATAGTAGTTTTATCTGAACGTAGTGGGATGTAAAGTCAATCCCTTCAACCTCAAATCCGCTACCGACTTTGAGTTTTATCTGAACGTAGTGGGATGTAAAGATGCCCTTTGTTTCGGCAATTTAATCACCCCTTAGGTGTTTTATCTGAACGTAGTGGGATGTAAAGCATCATCGCCACCATGCGGGCAAAGACGGAATACGTGTTTTATCTGAACGTAGTGGGATGTAAAGCAAGAAAAACGCGGAAGGTGAAAACCGATGGATCTGGTTTTATCTGAACGTAGTGGGATGTAAAGCTCCAAGACCTTGCGGGCGACTTCTTCGACAGACTCCGTTTTATCTGAACGTAGTGGGATGTAAAGGAAGATGAACAAGCTGTTGAGATTCTTGTTCCGGATCCTGGTTTTATCTGAACGTAGTGGGATGTAAAGTTGGAGGTGAACAAGATGAAGGTGGAAGTCGAGGGCCTGTTTTATCTGAACGTAGTGGGATGTAAAGTTACTATGTATGACGCAAAATCATTCGCCCTTTGTCGTTTTATCTGAACGTAGTGGGATGTAAAGGCCCCGGAATTTTTCAATCGTCATCGGCGCATACACAGTTTTATCTGAACGTAGTGGGATGTAAAGACGCTCCGCCATCTTCTTCTCGCGCCTGGTCTCTCGAGTTTTATCTGAACGTAGTGGGATGTAAAGGCGGTAAACGGATCGTCGACCATGAACCGGTCTTTCCAGGTTTTATCTGAACGTAGTGGGATGTAAAGTTGCATCCGGTCCCCCGCCGTATCCGCAGGCCAGCAGTTTTATCTGAACGTAGTGGGATGTAAAGAGTCAATAACTTCTCCCGATCAATCCCGCTCATCGGGTTTTATCTGAACGTAGTGGGATGTAAAGTTCAAAAAACTCACTAAAACAGACAGCAATCCATGAGTTTTATCTGAACGTAGTGGGATGTAAAGATGAGTGACCAAACCGAAGTCCAGCGTCTGCGGGCGGCGTTTTATCTGAACGTAGTGGGATGTAAAGTTGCATCCGGTCCCCCGCCGTATCCGCAGGCCAGCAGTTTTATCTGAACGTAGTGGGATGTAAAGAGTCAATAACTTCTCCCGATCAATCCCGCTCATCGGGTTTTATCTGAACGTAGTGGGATGTAAAGTTCAAAAAACTCACTAAAACAGACAGCAATCCATGAGTTTTATCTGAACGTAGTGGGATGTAAAGATGAGTGACCAAACCGAAGTCCAGCGTCTGCGGGCGGCGTTTTATCTGAACGTAGTGGGATGTAAAGGTAGCCTACAGACAACAGGTTGACGGCGATAGATAGCGTTTTATCTGAACGTAGTGGGATGTAAAGAGGCATTAAGGCTGTAATTGTTCCGGAGTTCCAAGACTCAGTTTTATCTGAACGTAGTGGGATGTAAAGCGGTTTCCCCGCCTTTGTCTTCGCTCCCCGTTCATTAAGGTTTTATCTGAACGTAGTGGGATGTAAAGCGGATTCCCTTACCAAGGCCGGATTGTCGACCCACGTTTTATCTGAACGTAGTGGGATGTAAAGGGAAAAAGATCCGGATGCGGATTGGGAACCAAGGCGTTTTATCTGAACGTAGTGGGATCCCGAGTTTGACAGTAAGCCCCTAAAAGTAGGCACCCTCTTGGGTGCTGTGGAT
>ERZ795043.1231-NODE-1231-length-13681-cov-23.165786_pt1 | contig 13681 bp, 14 predicted proteins | sample MGYA00375127_ERZ795043 | MGnify/ENA primary metagenome ERZ795043 (study PRJEB30172, sample SAMN05518447) | compost metagenome | isolation source: Feedstock adapted compost from Newby Island compost facility, Milpitas, CA | place: USA:Newby Island compost... | reverse complement strand
GGGAGTTTCAATCCACACACGCGCTCGGGATTCGGAAGATAGGTGCGCAGCGTCTCGGGGCGCAGCCTCAGAATGATGAAATCGGCCGTGTTCGTGAAGCGCAGGCGATGCGGCGTGGCGTTGTCGCAGAGAGTGAAATCACCCTCTTCGAGCGTGATCTCGTGCCCGTAGTGCGAGAACACCGAGCTGCCGCGAAGCTGCATGACGAAGGAGAACAGACGCCGCGGCGACCGCTCGATGTGGGAACGGGTGCGCTCGATGTCAGTGGGCTTGCAGCGCACGCGGGCGATGCCGAGATCGCCGACGTGATCGAGCTTCAGCTCCGCTTCGAATTCCTGGTGATCGAGCGGATTGAACGTCACCTGGGCGAAGCGTGACGAATAGACCTGATTCCAGTAGTTCGTCCGGGTATCAGGCGGGACGTGGCTGGTGCTGTAGACGTCCAAGTTGCCGCCCCCTCGTTGCCTTCGGCCGGCGGCCGGTCGCATCGATGAAGGACCGGTCGCCCTCGGATCTCTGCGAATACTATAGCGAAGACGTCGGCTATTCACACATTTCCAAAGGGCATGGGGCGAGGTTCGCGCGCCGGTCCGATCTGGTGCACGGAACCGGCGCGCGACGCACCGTCAGAAGCGCTTCTCGAACGATACGAACCACTCGCGGGGACGCCCGGGCTGGGCGTCCGTCTGCGGATAGCCGAGCCCCTGATAATCGAACACGTTCACCCAGTAGAACTCGTCGAACAGGTTCGTGGCACCCGCTGCGATCGTGAAGTCGAGATCGGAGTTGTCGTACGTGACGCGCGCGTTGAACAGCGAGCGCGCGGGCATCAGGTGGTTGTACTTGGTCGACGTGCCGCTCACGATCTGACTGCTCTCGAACGTCCAGTCGAGGCGCGGCGTGACCGTCCCGCCCAGCGTGTCCAGCGCGAAGCGGTACTGGATGCCGGCGTTCGCGGTCCAGAAGGGATTTCCCTGCCGCCGATTGACGGCGCGTTCGGCGATGTCGGGCGCCCAGAACTTGGACCAGCCGACGGAGCCGCTGATGAGCAGCGCGTCGGTCGGCGCGATGGTGTACTCCAGCTCCGCACCGCGGATCGTCGCCGGCAGGTTGCGATAGTACGTGCGGCCGATGCAGACGATGCCGGTGTTCGTGGGCAGCGTCTGCGTGCTGCAGCGGGTGGAGCCCGGAGGGCCGCCCGGCAGCGGCTCGAGCTGCTGGTTGCCGGGAATGGGCTGCAGGTTGTTGTCGAGCGCGGCTTCCGCACCGCCGATCGCGGCTGGACGGTTCTTGAAGTCCGTGTAGAACACGGCGGCATTCAGGCGAAGCCGGCGGTCCCACAGATCCAGCTTGGCGCCGAGCTCGTAGGCGACGTCGTCGTTACCGTCGAACTGCCCGACCTGCGTCACCTGCAGCGGACGCGGGTTGTAGCCGGGCAGCGAGTTGCCCGATGCGGCGGAGGTGTAGAACAGCGCGGTGTCGCTGAACTGATAGTTCACGCCGAACTTCCAGCTCGCCTTCTCCTGCTGAGGCACGACGACGAAGCGGATGTCGCTCGGGCTCGGGCTGACGTCCGCGAGGTTGCTGAAGTTGACGACCTTCTCGTCCTCCGAGTAACGGCCACCGAGGATGAAGCTCCACCGATCGCCGAAGGGTCGCAAGGTGACGTTCGCGAACACCGCCTTCGTCTGCGGCTCGTAGGTGGTGAAGAGCTTGCGCTGTCCGCCCACCGAGCCCTGAGCGAGCGCGGCGTGCTGCACGCCCCTGGCGTCGAAGTAGAAGATGCCGCCGACCCAGTCCATGAGGGGCGAGCGGCCCGAGAGCCGGACCTCCGTGGTCACGTACTCGTTCTTGATATCGTTGATCACGTGCTCCACGACGAGCGGCGTGCCGTCGGTGTCGAACGTGTGGATCTCGTCCAGCAGGCGGTAGCCGACCACGGCGGTGAGATCGATGTTGTTTCCGAGCTCCCAGACGAGCTTGCTCGACACACCCCAGTTGAGGAGGTTGTTGTGTGTCGGAAACTCGTAGCCGCCGCGGGTGTAGCGGCCGTCTACCATGGTGCCGTTGTAGTACGTGTTGCCCGGGATCACCGTGCCGGCCGGAATGCGGTCCTCGTAGGTGACGTAGGTGGTGTACGGGTCGCCCGTCATGAAGCGCTGATCGATCACGAGACCGAAGTAGGCGGCCTGCGTCTGCATGTTGGTGTTGGCGCGGCTCGGATCGATGTCCACGATGGCGTCCGCCGGATTGTCGGACCGGTCGCGGACGTAGTCACCCGTCAGCGTGAGGCGCACGCTGGGGGTGGCTTGCCACAGGAGCGATGCGCGTCCGCCGTGCACGTTCTCTCCGCCCAGGCGGCCGATGGTGCAGTCGTCGGGCGTGAAGTTCGGCGTCCTGGTCATCAGCACGTTCGAGATCGGGAAGGTGCCGGCCAGCTCCGGCGTGCCGCGGCGGATCATCTCGCAGGTGAAGTCCAGCCGCTTCTGGTAACCCTCGCGCTGCTTCGACAGGCCGGAGACCATGAGCGCCAGGTTCTCACCGAGGGGCAGGCTGAAGCCCGCGCGCACGTCCCGCCGGTCGAACTGACCGGTGGTGAACGAGGCATAGCCGCTCGCCTCGGAGAGAGAAGGCTGCCGACCCACGATGTTCACGGCGCCCGCCAGCGAGTTGCGGCCGAAGAGGGTGCCCTGTGGTCCGCGCAGCACCTCGATGTGATCGACATCGAGCAGGTCGAAGTTCGCACCGAGCAGAACCGGGTAATAGACCTCGTCGATGTAGAACGCGACCGCGCCTTCGCCCGCGAGGCTCGTGTCACCGGAACCGATGCCGCGGATGAAAGCGGAAACGCCGGGACCGAACGCGCCGTGCACGCGGCGGAACTGGGAGTTCGGTACCACCGACGTGAGGTCTGACATGTTGGTGATGCCGCGCTCCTGCAGCGCGTCCGCGGTGATCGCCGTGATGGCGATCGGCGTCTCCTGGAGATTCGTCGCCTGACGGGTGGCGGTGACCACGATGTCCCCGAGGTGCTCGAGCTCGCCCTGCGAAGCCGTAGAGGCCAGGGAGCGTGCGTCCGTCTGCTGAGCCGCCCCGTCCGTGGCTGCCGGCGCGTCGGCCTGAGCATTGGCGTGGAAGGCAGCGCCGAGCATGAGCAACGTGGATACTGTTGAACGGACCAACGATCTGCCGCGCATCAACCAACCCCCTTGTATCCCGCTATTGTGGTGCGGACATCCGGACGCCGGGCATGACCGGCGCCAGGGCCTCGAGCTACCCCGGCGATGTTTTAGTGGGACGGCGCGGCGAAAACTTGTCCGGAAGGGCAATGCCTTTTGCGGGTTCGCGACACCCCTCTTCAGAGTCAGCGTTGCGACGCCCGGTGCCGACCGTGCCAGCACCGTCGGCGCTGTCGCGCGCACGCATCAGCGGCTGACCTGAGGTGACGAGTGCCGTGCGAGAATGGGAGCCGTTCAGAGGTTGAGCGAGAGGGATCGATCCTTCCCGGGGCGCCGTCGATGACCGACGCGAGGAGAGAGAACGTAATGAGCACGCCATCAGCGCAACGTCAGCGGTTCGTCGATCTGAGCCACACCGTCGAAGACGGCATGGAGACGTACCCGGGACTGCCCGCGCCGTGCATCTGCGATTTTCTGACCCGAAAGCAATCCCGCGCGCACTACGCCGTTGGCACGGAGTTCCACATCGGCAAGATCACCATGGTGGCGAACACCGGGACGTACCTCGACGCACCGTTCCATCGATACGCTGACGGAAAGGACATCGCCGATCTGGATCTGGAGTCGATCGCGGACCTGCCCGGCGTCGTGATTCGAGCAACAGACCGCAGCGGTCGCGCCATCGCACGCGATGCCTTCTCAGGTGCCGACGTACGAGGCAAAGCCGTTCTCGTGCATACCGGTTGGGCCGTTCACTGGCGTACGCCGCGGTATTCCGAGGGGCATCCGTTCCTGACGGAAGACGCAGCGGTCTATCTCAAGGAGCAGGGCGCCCGGCTCGTCGGAATCGATTCCCTCAACATCGACGATACGTCCGACGGGCGCCGGCCCGTGCACACGATCCTGCTCGGCGCGGACATTCCGATCGTCGAGCACATGCGCGGACTGGAGCAGCTCCCGGGCTCCGGGTTCCGTTTCTCCGCCGTGCCCGTCAAGGTGAGGGGAATGGGAACGTTTCCGGTGCGGGCGTTCGCAATCTTGCCGGTGCGGAGCTTGGAATCAGGGAAGTGAAGACTGGGCCATGCGTCGATCGCGCTCCTCGCGGTCCGCATCGCACGAGTCCTCCCGATTGCCGGCTGAATGCCTTCCCTGCTATCGTTTCCGTTAATCCGTCCAGTCGAAGCGGCACGAAACAAGAACATCCGCCACGTGCATGCCCACGGATAGTTTCCGGGCCACGCAGCGATGAGCGTCACAGATCACGACGCACCCATGCCATTCGGGCGCACGTGCTGAGATCCGTCAGCGCCGGAGCCGGGTGTGTACAGCCCGTACCGGGTATCACGCGCACGTCACGCATCGAAGCTTCGACCTGCCGGTAGCAATGATCCGATGAAGCGGCGACGGGCCGCGGATCCGTGGTGTGCGGATGGTCTGCGCGCGCCCACGGCGCCTGTTACTCCTTACTTGTCACGTTAGCCAGACACCAGGAATCTGCTTGAAAACACCGATGCGATCACTGTTTTGCGGAACTCTTGCCGTTGCATGGATCGGAAGCGCTGCCCTGGCGCCGGCCAGGGCGCAGGAGATCAGTCCTCAGTCGCTTCTCAATGAGAGGTATCAGCAGTTTCTCGAGCAGGGGCTGAAAGCGGGAAGCGAAGAACGGGCTTGCGATGACACGTGGAAGGTCGTAGGCGAGTTCCTGAAGGTCGCGCAGGAGATCGAACGGCAGCGCACGGCCGTTACCGGACACGTTCGCTTCGGATTCAACGGCGATGAGGCAGGTATCGAACGGTCGTTCAAGGGATCGATAGACACCCGATTGAACATCGGAGTGTATCCGCGGCAGCTGCGTTTGGCGGCAGGCGCGTCGCTGCGTTTCGAGGACAAGCAGGACGGCAGAGACTTCAATGAAGACGTCACCAGCATACTGGCGAACTACGACCACTACCTGACGCCGCGCCTCGAGCTCTTCGGTTTCGTCGAACGCTTCACCGACAGCTTCCTGCGCATCGATCAGCGGTACGAGATCGGTCTGGGAGTAAAGCTCGAGCGCACTTCGAGGGCGCGCGGGGAGCGCTATGAGCGTCGGAGGCACAGGATTCTGCCGGCCAGCGAGTACGGCAGCGATCACTGCCGCTCGGCCTACACCGCGGAGGGCTGTCGCATGCTCGAACGGCTCTCGCGCAGGAGAGAAGAGGCGGCCAGGCTGATCGTCGATTCGCAGCGGGCGAAGTGCCTTGCTCAGGGCATGAGCCCGTCCGAGAATCTCGCGGACTACCTCCTTGGCTCACCCGGAGAGGCAGCGGAAGTAGTCGCTGCGGTCAACGAGGACACGCCCGAGGCTCGCCGCGCGCAGGCAATGCTCGACCCGCTGTATGAGACACTGCGCAAGAGTCATGCACGGTTCGAAGCGGGTCTGTCTCTGGCACTGCTTTCCGAATTCGAGCAACCCGGCACGCTCGATGTCGAGATCCTCACCCCTTCGACGGGCGCTGTCACGCAACAGTCGTATCGACCTCCCACGCAACAGGTCTTTCGGGTTTCAGTGCGCCCGATGATCCAGTGGCGCATCAACGATCTCGTGAAGCTGGACCTGGAGGCTTTCGGCAAGTGGGCCCTCGACTCAGAGCGTGCCCCTGGAGACCCTGAGGACTTCCGCATCGACGCGATCGCCCGCATGGAATGGACGCTGGGATCTCTGCTCCCGGCCTCACGCAAGCGCACGTCGCTTTCGCTGCAGTACGAGTGGCACTACGACAGTCTGCCGCCCGACGCGCGAACGATGATCGGTACCCTGGGACCGGATCAGCAACTCGTCGCGATCACGCGTGCGGAGAAGATGCATCGCGTCACCAAACTGCAGGTTGGCGTGGAATGGTAGGGCAGGGAGCCCATTCTTGCTCGCATCTCCGCGACGTGTGAAATACTGAGCCATATGGTTCAGTATCGATCCAGCCGTCTGGACTCCTCATTCGCGGCGCTGTCGGACGCCACACGACGCGGCGTCCTGGAACAGCTTGCGCGCGCAGACGCCTCGATCACGGAGCTCGCCGAGAGATTCCGTCTGACTCTTACCGGCATGAAGAAGCATGTCCGCGTCCTGGAGCAGACGGGACTCGTCATTACGGAGAAAGTCGGCTGGGTGCGGATCTGCAGGCTCGGGCCGCACCGACTCGAGGAAGAGGCGGCCTGGATCGAGCGATACCGTCAGCTCGGGGCCGCGCGCTTCGATCAGCTGGACAAGGCTCTCGAGGAACTGAAGCAACGGGATCGGGCTGGCAAACGCAGAAAGAAGAGGTGAACGGGTCATGAAGAACCTCACGACGACGGAGCGGAAGTCCAATCGCGAGCTCGTGGTCACGCGGAGCTTCGATGCGCCGGCACGCCTCGTATTCGAGGCCTGGACCCGGCCAGAGCTGTTCAAACGGTGGTGGGTGCCGAAATCGACCGGCCTGACGCTGCTTTTCTGCGAGAGGGATGTGCGGGTCGGAGGAGGGTACCGGCTGGTGTTCGCTGCCGAACCGGAGCCGGTAGCGTTCTACGGCAAGCACCTCGAGGTGACACCTTACTCGCGCCTCGTCTGGACCAACGAGGAGAGCCCGGACGGCTCCATCACGAAGGTGACCTTCGAGGAAATCGGCGGCAAGACGTGCGTCACCGTGCACGATCTCTAATTGTTCGGGTAGCCGAGATTCCCGTCCGGATTTGCCTCAACGGAGAGGTCCGTTTCGCGCCTCTCGAGCGGCTCCGGCGAGGGGAGGTGGACGTCGCCGTCGCATGGCTTCCCCATGCCCTCGATGCCAGGATGCGCGCCGCCGACGTCGTGAACATCGCGCAGGTGTTCCATCGCTCGGCGATGTCGCTGGCGTGCAGGACCGCGGCGGTCCGCAGCATCGATGCCAAGGAGGCTTCAGGCAAGACACCCTGCGTGATGCCGCGCACGCGGCGTGGTCCCATCGGATCTGGCGCGCCGCGGATCTGGGACCATCCACGACGCTGCCACCTTCGACGCAACACTACCTGCTGACGACGGTGCGGACGCAGTGGTTCTACGTGCTGGATCTCATCGGCACGGCCGCCTTCGGTCTCGCCGGCTTCATGCGTGCACAGCGAGGCTGCTACAACCTGTGGGGCGCGTTCGTATGCACTGCAGTTCCCGCAGTGGGCGGCGGCGCGCTGCTCTTCCTACTCCTGCTTCAGTTGGCGGCGCGTTACGAGCACGAACCTTGGCTGGTCACCGCGGCGATCGTCTGTACGCTGCTCGTCACGTTCACCGCCCGCATCATCGTCATCAAGTTCCGAATCCGCTCCTACCGCCTCGTAGCGCGCAGGAAGTGGAAGAGCCAGTCGCCACAGGCCAAAACTCCGTCATCGTGGAAAGCGCAATGGGTCGGTAGCCGCTCGTCAGCTCAACAACAGAATGTGGGAAAGGGCGTGAAGAAATGATCGTCCAGATGCCGATGAAAACCACCCACGCCGCACTACTCCTTTTTTCCTACTGGGTGCATACGCATCGAGTGGCGCCCTGGCCGCGGAGCCGCCTGGTGGCCGTGAGGAGACCATTCGCTGGTCGGTCGAGCTGCACGATCAGGGGAGCTACGAAGCCGCAATCAAGGTTTACGAATCGCTGCTCGAGGAAAACCCGGACGATGGCCTGGTGCTCTGCGAGATGGCGATGTCGTACCAGGCTCTCAAGAACTACGACAAGTGCATCGAGTACGCGCGCCGCAGCAGCCAGATCAGGTCCGCAGCCCGGGCGCTGGCGTTTGCGGTGGCCGCGAGCTGTCAGGACGGCACTGGGAACGTCGAAGAGGCGCTGAGAACCTTCGCGGAAGGTGTGAAGCGTTTCCCGAAAGACGTGATGCTCAACTTCGGTTACGGGGTCTCACTGCTGCGGCAAAAACAGCCCGAGCGTGCGCGCAAGGCGCTACGTGTCGCGATCCAGGAAGCACCAGGCTATTCACCGCCATATTTCACCTACGCCTCGCTCGTGCATGCACAAGGGTTGACGGCCGGCGGTGTGTTGATGGACTTGCGTTTCATCCTCTCCGATTGAACGCTGTGCTCCGGAAGTTTCGTGAGCGCTGGAGAGTGGGGCGGTCGTAGCGAACTGGAATCGTCCGTGTTCACCGTGTCAGTCCGACCGCGACAAAAAAACGCGCTCCACGTGTCGCAGCTTTTCCGGATTCCGCGTGATGTAGATGGCCGAAATCCGGCCTTTCGAGATCAGCAGGCCCGTGGTCTGTACGATTCCATGGCCCTCGATCGTGATGAAGCCGGGCAGTCCATTGATGTATGCATAACGGACGAGCTGCGACGGCGACGTTCTGAACTCCTGGGCCAGCTGTGCGTGGCGCGCCATCACTGCATCGATGCCGACCAGCGGGTGCATCGATGCAGGCACTCTGCCGCCGCCGTCGGCATAGGCGATGACGTCGTCGGCCAGGAGCGATCGGATTCTCTCCAGATCTCCCTCGCGCGAGGCGGCGAAGAAGGCGGCGGCGATCTCCTGCCCCCGTTCCCTGGTGACGGTGAAACGTGGACGGGCGGCCCTGACGTGTTTCCGCGCCCGGCTCGCGAGCTGGCGGCATGCCGCGGCGCGACGGCCAATCGCATCGGCGACCTCGTCAAAGCTCATGCCGAAGACGTCGTGGAGCAGGAAAGCCGCACGTTCCAGAGGCGACAGCCGCTCGAGGGCCATCATCAATGGCAGCGCGATGTCGTCGATGGATTCCGTTTCCTCATCCTCGATCACGGGCTCCGGCAGCCAGACGCCGACGTAGGTTTCCCGCTTGCGTCGTGCGGACTCCAGCTCATTGAGACAGAGCCGGGTCACGGTGGTCGTGAGCCACGCGGCGGGCTCGCGTATCGCATCGTGCTCCGACCTGTCCCATCGCATCCACGCTTCCTGAACGACATCTTCGGCATCACTGACGGATCCAAGCATGCGGTAGGCCAGTCGGATCAGACTGGGTCGCAAGGCGGCGAAGAGCTTGTCGGGCTGCATTTCAACAGGCGATCCCCGAAAGAGCTTAGAAAGCCATGGATACGAGCTGCTGGCCGTGGACGAACTGCAGGGTAACCAGGGCAACGCGCCTGCCAAGATAGCGGGCCGTCGCGATGTCGGATTCCGGAGGGGCGGTATCGGGGCCTTCGTCGACGTTCGACTGAGCCGCAGCACCCAGCCAGAACCCCAGCCGGTTCAAGTCGTTCTCGGACCCCGTGGTGGAGTTGTTGGCCGGAGGCAGATCCAGATTGATCCAATGCATGCCGTGCTGAGCGGCGAAAATCACCAGCTGGATCAGGGTGGCCAGCTTGTCACCCGCTCGTGCACCTGAGTTGGTGAAGCCGGCGGCGAGCTTGTTTCGCCAGAGATAGCCCTTGGCCAGGATGGCATGAGAGGTGGCGTCCTGGAACGCCTTGAACCGCGCCGATGGTCCGCCCATGTAGGTCGGCGTGCCGAAGATGATGGCCTGTGCGGCTGAGAGCTCCTCCCAGCGCTTCTCAGCATCTTCCACCGACATCAGGAGCGGCGTGACGCCGTTTACTTCCTCCACGCCTTGCCTGACGGCCTCTGCCTGGCGACCGGTATGGCCATAGCCGGTGTGATAGACAATGGCAACGCAAACGGGAGCGGAATTCTTGATCACCATGAGCTCCGTGGAACCTGGGGTCATGCCGGAAAACATGACCGCGGAGCCGCCCGGAGTGTGACATCCCAGGCATTGGTGCCTCAGGAGGCAAAATGACTGCTTCGCGCGCCCTAGACCGGCCCTCGAGGGCTCACCGACGTGGTCACCTCGCAGCGGCTTCGGAACCGCGGAGCGAAGCTCGGGATGAAGAGCCATACGGCGGGGGAGGTCCGCGTAGCGGAAGAGTTCTAGCTGCCACGTACCAAGGGCGTCGATCCACTCCTGTTTGACGCGCACCCATTCTTCGAGGGGGGCTACGTACCCCGCTATGGAGACAATACGGAGCCCTTCCAGCCTGCTCGGTGTTTGAGGCGTCAAAATAAGCGTAGAGCATGGCAACTAACCAATGCCTCTCGCGGGGAGCAACGCACGGCTACACTCCCATATTCATGAGGGGTAAGGCTCATCCAAGCACTCCCGCGTACGGAACAAGGCTGAACATACTTCAGTCCTGATTCGGCCACCCAAGCGCGGCCCTGGCGATCACATCCGCACCCCCGCTCAGATGGCTCGGCGATGGCCGCCGGACTCGCATTCGCAGCTGCGGCGCCTATCTCATGTGTTTGTTTCGAAGCGCACGAAGATGCCCATACGCGCTGACGATGGCGGCGTTCGGCATGCAGTGCAATGACTCTTGCGGAGAGTTGTACGCAATTTTTCTTCCGTGCGTCATGAAGCGTTCGGAAGTCTTTGATTTTTTTGCACACTAAGTGGCGCGGGTTCCCAAGTTTCCATGGGGTGTTACCGGAATTTCGTTGGCTCGACATCACACTCGAGCGTGAGAACCTGTGCTGCGTTCGGTGCAGTGCAGGAAGGTCCCATGTAGCGCACGGCATTAAACGGACATGGCTATACCCGGAAGAAATTCGTCTCTCCCGGGAACCTGTTCATGCGCCGCTTCGCCTTCATGCGTCTCATCACGAACGTGACCCTCGTCGCGTTCACGTTCGTTTATGGCATCAATCCGCGTCCGGCTCTGGCGGCAACGACGCTCCCATCGCTCAACTACGAGCTGATCTCCTGGCAGGCACGCGACCCGGCGCAGTCGGGTTACATCACCTCGGGCCGCACATCAGGATCGATTGCCGAGCTCACTACGCTGCAGCTTGAGAACAACCGCGCCGCGCAGGCCGCGGGCCTCTCGGCGCAGGAGGTGGCGCGCGTCATCGAGTCGCTGCCGGCAAACACGCCGATGGTCTTCGGCCGCTACGCGCCGGGTACCGGCGACCTCGCCATCGAGATCTACAAGGTCGAGCGCCTGTACGATCCCGCGCGCGGCGGCCACGTCACCGCGGTGTACCGCGCTCCATTCACACCGCAGCACGGCATGCTCTGGGCGTACGCGCGCACGTACATGGAACCTGCTGCGAAGCGCACCGGTACCGGTATCGGAGCGAACCCCTTTGCCCGATTCCAGAGCGGAAGCTCTCCATACTTCGCGAACGCCTCTCTCGAGGCCGCGCAAGTGGCGGTCGGCCACGCGATGCGCTTCGTGGGCGCGCCGATGGGTGTGCTCATGGTCGCCGTGCCGCGCACGGAGCAGGAAAAGAAGAAGAGCGGCAACGCGTTCCGGAAGAAGATCACGATCACCGTGCGGGGCTACCTCAAGCCGACGTTCTACATCGCGGCGCCCGCCGAGTTTCAGCCGGGCGGAAGCTCCGCGGCGATCTGCGTCGATGCGAGTGGCAACTGCACCGGTAAGCCGTGGATGGTCGCCCCGGCGATGGTTACCTTTCAGGAGTGGCAGGGCGGCACCATCCCGGACATCGAGGACCACGTGACCACCTGGAGCGAGACGAAGAAGGGGTTCACGTTCCTCTCGTTCGTGGTGTTTGCGTTCGTGTTCGCGTTCGCAGCGAGTGCGGCACTGACCGCGGTAATGACCCCTGCCGCCACAAGTGGCGGTGGTGCAGCCGCCGGCGGCCTGTTTACGGCCGGGCTGCAGGGTCTCAACATCGGAGCGAGTCTGACGCCCACGGTGACCGGAGTGGCCCTCACCGAAGCTGGCCTGTACGCAGGGCTCTCGTGGGTGCTGAACGGCGGATCTCTCACACAGATCCAGAACGGCTACCTGGGCTCGGTTGGCGACGGAACGTACGAGCCGCAAAGCGACAACAGCCATCCCTTCGAGCAGCAGTTCGTTGTCGATTCCAGAGCACGTGTCGTGACCAACGACATGCTGACCGGGGGCCTGCAAGGGATGCGCACCTACGCGGTCGGGAATTGCCCGGCGGGCTGGACCATCAGGGAGTGCCAGTCCCGAGGATGGGCGAGCGGTCTCGTGCCACGCGCCGACAGCTACATCGAGGTCGATGCGACGCGTCTCTACCAAGACACCATCCAGTAAAAGGACGCGAGGGGACGGTCGGTCTCCTCGCATCCTTACGGGATTCGAAGCAAAACAGCTCCTCCTGCCCTGGTTGATTACCCGCCTTAACGCGAGGCGGTTTCGGTTTTGCTCGCCTGCTCAGCCTTCCAGTGCTCGTAGAGCTCACGTCGGTTCGGTGTGAACGTGAAGCCGGAGGTGTCCACGAGACCGGACGGACCCAGTCGGTGAAACCAGAGCCGACCGTGCTTGCGACGGATCTCCTGAATACACTCCTTGTCGTGCGCAAAGCAGACGACCTCCACGATCCTCGGCACGTTCGACAGCTTCCTCACATCCACGCTGGTGAGATCGGCGGTTTCGAGCTTGACGATCGATCCCTGCATGAGCGGGTAGGGGATGTGGTCCGGTATCAGCGCAGGGCAGTTACAGGCATAGCCCGTGTAATAGCCGTCCCGATACCCCACCTGTGTCCACCGGTAGTCACGCATTTCGTCGCTCCAGTGGACCGCACGCCGGATCAAGATCAAAGGTCGATAGCCGTCCTCGTGTTCGGTTTCGCTGAACTGTACGACCCCCAGCAGAGTTTGATGGCTGAGCTTTCGTGCAGCGAGTCCCGCGCCCACACACCCGCTCAGCATGACTGCGAGCGTGATGAACGCGACTCCCATCAAGAGCTTACGCATTGCTGTTTCCTCGAAGATTCTACGTTACGTGTCTCATTGTGTACTGATAATTCTCAACGGCACGACAAGAACAAAATGTCATGAATTTGACTTAATATACATTATGCGAATTATTGGATGCTGCGACCCGCGGGCACGCGAGCCGCAACGGCCAGCTTTCCTGTCCGCAGAACCATCCGCCCTGCTTGCTGAGCTTCGTCCGCTTAGGGCTGCTCAGCTTCGCACCTCGCGGATCATCGCTTCGATGTTCCGCGCCAGCACGACCATCGGCACGCCGCCGCCCTTGACGACGGTGTCGTTGAACCTGCGCAGGTCGAACTTCGCGCCGAGCGCCTGCTGGGCCATGCGCCGCAGCCGGTTGATCTCGCTGTGGCCGACCTTGTATCCGCACGCCTGTCCGGGCCACGCGCAGTAGCGATCGACTTCGCTGGTCACTTCGTCGATTCCGGAGCCGTTGGTCTCGACGAACCACCTGATCGCCTGTTCGCGTGTCCAGCGCCTCGCATGCAGTCCGGTGTCGACGACGAGCCGGCAGGCGCGAAATGTGATGGACTGCAGGTATCCCAGGCGGCCGAACGGATCGACTTCGTAGACGCCGAGCTCGTCGGCGAGCTGCTCGGCGTACAGCGCCCAGCCTTCAGAGAAAGCATTGAACGCGAGCAGGGACCGGATGAGCGGAAGCTTGAACGTGTACTCGCCCTGCCAGGCATGGCCGGGAATGGCTTCGTGATAGGCCAGCGGCGGCCTTCGTCGCCTTCGGGGAAACGGAAGCGCTCCTCTTTACCGAGCGCGATC
>ERZ795043.1230-NODE-1230-length-13683-cov-4.290872_pt1 | contig 13683 bp, 14 predicted proteins | sample MGYA00375127_ERZ795043 | MGnify/ENA primary metagenome ERZ795043 (study PRJEB30172, sample SAMN05518447) | compost metagenome | isolation source: Feedstock adapted compost from Newby Island compost facility, Milpitas, CA | place: USA:Newby Island compost... | reverse complement strand
GGTGCGAATTTGCTCGGGCGGGGCGAGCGCGCAGGCAAACGAGCCGAGACCTCCTGCTTCCGAAACGGCAACGCAAAGCTCTGGTGTGCTGGGTCCAGCCATGGGGGCCAGAAGGATGGGGTGCTCGATGCCGAACAGCTTGATTAGCCTACGATCTGGCCACATGGCGTAGCTCCGCTGGCTGTTGAATCAGGCCGGCGCCCGCTGCAGCGAGCGCCTTCTTGAGAGCTTTCGTTTCCTCGAACTTTTTCGTCACATCCCGCATCACCGCTCCGATCCCGACGATCCGGCCTTCTGCGTTACGGAACGGCAATATTGAGAATTCGATGGAAATGCGCGTTCCATCTTTTCGTAACGCGGGCACATTGAGAAGGTCGCCCGCGCCGTAGCGGGTTTCCCCGGTGCGCATGGTTCGTTGGTACCCTTCCCAATGGCGCGCGCGCAAATTTTCCGGGATGATGATGTCGAGAGACTGTCCGATTGCTTCTTCTGCGGTGAAGCCGAAAATCCGCTCACATCCAGCGTTCCACATGCGGATCACGCCTTTATCGTCGGCCACGAGAACACCGTCTGGCATCTCCGAAAGAAAGACGTTGGCAAAATCGGGAATGCCCAGCATCGGTGTTCCTCCCCGCGATTACCGCTCGTAAATCGCCCTTTCCGTCACGATGACATCCATTGGAATGTCGTGGGGTTGGGGGACGTAGCCCTCCACTCGGCTGAACTCGAAGCCAATGCCGATGGCGAAGGGCCGCTTCTTTGCCGCTGCAAGCGTCCGGTCGAAATATCCGCCGCCGTAACCTAGCCGGTAATGATCACAGAAGCCGACGAGCGGCGCGATGATAACGTCGGGCTGGACAACTTCGCGATGTTTGGGGACGGGTATGTTCCAGAAGCCCCGCTCGACGGGGTCACCCATGTGCCATTTCCAGTATTCGAGCGGCGCGCCTTTCTCCACCACCACCGGCAAGGCGAGGGTAGCCCCACGACGGCGGCACACCTCGTCCGCAAGTGGGCGCACGTCGACTTCGCGCTTTATGGGCCAGTAGATGCCGAGAACGTTGAAGGAGAGCTTTTCCAGCAAGGAACGCAGGTTTGCGAGCAGGGGCTCGATCAGCGCCGCCCTTTCGGTAAGCGGCATCTCGCGGCGAATCTCGAGCAGGCGATCACGCTCGCGCTTTCGCCACTCCGTAATTTCAGGCGGCATCATGGTGCACCTCGGCCGGTTCACCGCGGTGCAGGGCGATCGCAAGCTGCAGCGAATGCGCAATCCGCTTGGACCGATCGATGAAGAGCTCCGCTGCAGCTGGCGGGCAGACGTCGCGTGCCGTCTTGGCGAAGAGTGCGAGCCACTGGGCAAAATGCCGGCCTGTGATGCCGGGCAACTTCGCGTGGGCGGGGACCGGCTTGCCTTTGTATCGGCCGGTCATCAGGGCAACCGATGACCAGAATGCGCAGAGCCGGTCGAGATGCTCGGGCCAGTCCTGCACGTGCTCATTGAAAATGGGACCGAGCAGCTGGTCCTGCCGGACGCGGGCGTAGAAGGTATGGACGAGCTCACGGATCATCGGCTCGGTTACGCCCACCTCCAGACCGGGCGCTTTCGGGTGCGGCGGCATTGCGGTCCCCCTCGAAGCCCAAAGTTGTATTCTGGATACCTCTTATTTCCCGGGTGCGCAACGCGGCTGCGACCTCAGAGACAGGTGGGTTTGGCAGGCTGTCGCGACTCCGCGGGCTCGAAGCAACCTTTGCCCACAGCGATCAAGAATTGCGAAGTCCAGCTGCGCGCTCGAAACGCTCCAGGACGTTCAGCAGATCGCCCGTGAGATACGCTCTCGCCTGATCCGCAATGTGCGCTGGCACACCATGGATTGCTTCTGCGACAGCGCCAGTGATGCAGGCGAGGGTATCCGTATCGCCGCCAAGACAGACCGCCGTCCGGACCGCATCCTCCCAATCTTTCGCTTCGAAGGCGGCGGTTAGCGCGGCCGGAACCGTGCCTGACGCGGAGACATCGAAGCCGCCGCGGGTAAAGGCTTGGTGCGGCGCCAACTCGTAGCCGAAGCTCCTAATAAGGCGCTCCCGGACGTTCGCGGGCTGCACGCCGTCCCGAAGGAGAAGGATCGCGAGCGCGACTGCCTGCGCGGCTTTGATCGCATTTGGATGATTATGGCTCACGGCTGATTGAGCAGCGGCGAGCTCGAGTGCTTCATGCTCGTCCTGCGCCAGCCAGCCGACGGCCGCCACCCGCATCGGCGCGCCGTTTCCCCAGCTGTTGTAGGCTGGAGCGTCGTCTGCCAGCGCCCACCTGCGAAACATGCCGCCATAGCCGCGCCTCGGATGCCGGCGAACATGCTTGCGAAGATACGCAGCAAAGTCGCGATCGCCGAGGAGCGCATCTGCGATGGCGAGCGAGCAGACAGTGTCCTCCGTAAAGCGGCATTTCGGGTGAAAAAGCGTGAAGTCGCTCGGCGGGCTGGGATGTCCTTCAAAGCGCGAGCCGATGATGTCACCCGCGATGGCGCCGATCATGGCAGCCTCCTGAGGCGCTCAATCGAAATGCAACCTACAGCGCCCGCTGCATCAGGACCGTGTCCACCCAGCGGTTGAACTTGTATCCCACCTTCTCCAGCGTGCCTACCATGCGGAAGCCGAGCGCGCGGTGAAGCCCTATCGACGCGTGGTTCTCGCTGTCGCCTATGACCGCCACCATCTGCTTCCAGGGCCCTGCAGTGCACCGCTCGATGAGTTCCGTAAGCAGTGCACGGCCAATGCCCCTCCCAGCATAACCGTCGCGAACGTACACTGAGTTTTCTATGGTGAGTCGATAGGCAGAGCGCAGGCGATAGGGTCCGGCGTACGCGTAGCCGAGGATTTGGCCGTCCTCCTCGTAGACGAGGTACGGCAGCCCTGCCTTGCGCACCGCCTCGAAGCGCGAGTGCATCTCCGCCTCGTCAGGCGGCACCTCTTCGAACGTGGCGAGCCCGTGCAGCACGTGGTGCCCGTAGATGGCCGCGACCTGCGCCATGTCCTCGGGCGCCGCATCCCGAATCATGTGATGTCCCCTATCGCGGAATAATCTGATGCCGACAGCTTAAACTCTGGCAGTATCCGGAGCACAATTGCTTTTCTTGGCGATGGCCGCAGCTTTGGCGTAGGTCGCCTCAGCGGCCGCCGGAAAGGGATGCAAGATAATTGGGCAGCTCCTGCTCGTACTCAGGAAAGTAGCGGGAAATCACCGCAACATCGAAGCTCCGCAAGATCGACTCCTTTGGCTCGCGGTCGAGGAGGAAGCGGAATGAGCCCTCGATGTATTGCTCGGGGGTGAATTGGCCGCCGGTGAGCCGGGAGCAAAGGTCCCTGGACATCGTCACCCGGTGCCTGGTTTCACCGGCCCCTTCGCGAACGACAACCTCGAATTCGAGGGGATCGCCGCTGCTCAGTCGCTTGATGCCGATCAATGCTGCCTCCTTAACGTTTCGGAAAGGAGCACGGGTTGTTGCCGGAGTGTGCTGCAAATACCATCTCATGCATACCCGGCGAGCGAGGCCCGGCTCGACCTGGACGATCGGCGAGGAACCCTTCAGGAGGCGAACATGAAGGCGGCTCAGGTGATGACCTTTGGCGCGGCGACCATAAAGCCGGAAGCTTCAATTCGAGAAGCCGCACGCATGATGCTCGATTACCGCATCAGCGGGCTGCCGGTCGTCGACGACGAGGGCAACCTGGTCGGCATCATCACGGAAGGGGATCTGCTTGGCGGCGTCACCGGTGACCGCCAACGCCGACGTTGGCTCGAGTTCATTCTCAACGACGGCTCCGCCAGCCCGCCCCAGCCTCCGCGGGCGCAGTCCGTTGGCGAGCTGATGACCCGGCAAGTCATCACGGCCACCGAGGACACTCCCGTACAGGAAATCGTCAAGCAAATGAAAACCAACGGGATCAAGCGTATTCCGGTGGTGAAGGGCAACAAGGTGGTCGGCATCGTCAGCAGGTCCGACCTTCTGCGCGGCCTCGCGTTGGAAGCGAAGATGATGCCCAGCGCCGATGCCGAGGATTATGCGCTGCGTGACCGCGTGCTGCAGAAACTTATGGAGGAAGGGCGGGGCACCGGGGTTTGTGTGAACGTCCTCGTGCAGCAGGGAGTCGTGGAGCTCCGAGGCGCCATGCCGAACCAGGATTTGGCAGCCAGACTCGTCGCGGCGGCACGCCAAGTCCCCGGCGTCAAGGACGTTGTGGACCGGCTGGTGGTTGTCCAGTCCACAACGGGCTGAGCTTGATTAGGCTCGGCTCGACTTAGTCGCCGTTAGGCACCAACCGATACAGGCGCTCGGTGTCCTCGCGGCTACTAAGCTCGGTGCCCTCGGCCATCAGCGCTGCAGCGCCTGAGGCCATCCCGTAGCGCACGGCATTGCGCAGTGTTTCGCCACGAGCGAGCGCGAACACGATGCCGCCCAGCATGCTGTCACCAGCGCCGACGGTGCTGCGGATTGGAACCTCCAGGGCTGGAAAGTGTTCAGCCTCGTCAGCCGTGATGAACAGGGCGCCGTTTGCACCGAGGGAGAGCACGACAACCTCGGCCCTGCCGTCACGGATCATCTCGCGGCCGGCGGCGATTTGGTCCTCCCTCGTTTTGAGCTCACGTCCGACAAATTCTGACAACTCGCGCAGATTAGGCTTCACCAGGTAAACGCCAGCTCGGCCGACTTCCCTCAGCGCGTCACCCGAGGTGTCGAGAAAGAACTTCGCGTTCCACTCCTTCGCCAGCCGGGCGAAGCGCGCGTAGAAATCGGCGGGCACGCCGGGCGGCAGGCTGCCGCTGGCAACTAGGAACTGCGGGCGGGGATGGAGCGTCGCGACGGCTTCGTAAAAGCGCTCCTGCTCTTGTGGCGATACGTGCGGACCGGGAAAGACGAACCTGAACTGATTGTGTGTCGCGCGCTCGTCCACGGTGAAGCTGACGCGCGTTTGACCTTCAATGGGGACAACGCGCTGTGGAATGCCGGCGGCATTGAGCAACTTTTGCAGTGAATCCCCCACCGGTCCGCCTGCTGTGTACACGGCCACCGCGTTGCCGCCGAGGGTGCAAACCACCCGCGCGACGTTCACGCCCCCGCCGCCGGGGTGATAGCGTGCCGCAGTGCAGCGCAGCTTGTGTTCGGACCTAACCCTCTCCGTGGACGTAGAGACGTCGAGGGCGGGGTTGAGCGTCAGCGTGGCAATGACAGGCATTTGGTCCACGGGTTCACCTTGATAGCTCGTGTGTTCGAGACTTTCGCCTCTAAAGATAGAAACTCCCAAGGCAGAGAATAACGGCGCCAGTCTCGACAAACCGGCTGTGCTTCACTTCTTCGCCGGACTTACGTCCGCTTGGCCGAGGAGCACGCGCCTCCTCTCCTCGAACTCCTCGCGGTCGATTTCGCCACGGGCGAACCGCTCCTCGAGAATTTCGATCGCTGAGGGTTTAGACGGGCTCTGCTCGCGAGGGGTTCCAACCAACCAGCGCACCAACAGCACCACGAGGGTGATGACGGCGGTCCAAAACACGATCATCAGCAGAGCGCCGAGCAGCATCGGACCCCAGCCCCATACGTACCACACGCCTTCCCGGTAAACCTGTGCCTCGGCTGTAAGTGCAACAATGCCTGGCCAGAGCCCGAGCCAGAATGCAGCCTGCAGCTTCATGCGTGGCCTCCCGCATCGGAGCGCGCAACCGCTTAGCCGGATCCCGACGCCAGGCGCCGTTCCACCTCAGCGACATGTTGAACCGTGGCGATGAAGCTGTCGGGGTTGAGTGAGATCGAGTCGATCCCTTCCTCGACGAGAAAAGCTGCGAAGTCGGGATAATTGCTCGGCGCTTGCCCGCAGATGCCGACCTTGATGCCGGCTTCGTGTGCCTTGCGGATTGCCTCGCTGATGGCCCGCTTTACCGCCTCGTTGCGCTCGTCGAAGAGCGGGGCCAGCTCGGCGGAGTCCCGGTCAACGCCAAGCACGAGCTGCGTCAGGTCGTTGCTGCCAATCGAGAAGCCGTCGAAGCGCTTCGCGAATTCCTCCGCCAGAATGACGTTCGACGGAATCTCGCACATCATGTAGACCTGCAACCCTTCGCGGCCCCGCTCGAGACCGTGCTCGGCCATCACCGACAGCACACGGTCCGCCTCCGACGGGGTTCGGCAGAAGGGGACCATAACGATGACGTTCTTGAGGCCGATCTCCTCGCGCACCTTCCGGAGTGCGCGGCATTCGAGTGCGAAGCCCTCCTTGTACCGATCGCTGTAGTACCGGGAGGCCCCGCGGAAGCCGAGCATCGGGTTTTCCTCTCGCGGCTCGAAAGAGGCACCGCCGATCAGGTGGGCGTACTCGTTCGTCTTGAAGTCGCTGAGACGGACGATGACGTCGTGCGGATGATAGGGGGCCGCGATCTTCGCGATGCCACGCGCGAGCTGATCCACAAAGAAGTCGCGGGGATCGCGATAGACTCGCGTCAGCTGCTCGATCTGCCGGCGCTCTTCGCGGTCTTGGACACGGTCGGGATGAACCAGCGCCATCGGGTGGATCTTGATGTAATTGTTGATGATGAACTCCATGCGCGCCAGCCCGACGCCCTTGGCCGGCAATCGCCAGTACTGGAAGGCAGCGGCCGGACTGGCGAGGTTGATCATCATCGCGGTCCGAGTTTCCGGGAGCTCTTCGGGGACCACCTCGGACGTTTCGAAGTCGAGAATGCCGTCGTAGACATAGCCGATGTCGCCCTCTGCGCAGGAAAGGGTGATGTCCTGACCGTCGCAAAGCACCTCGGTTGCCCTGCCGGTGCCGACAATTGCGGGCACGCCAAGCTCGCGGCTGACGATGGCAGCATGGCTGGTGGTTCCGCCCTGGTCGGTGATGATGCCGCGCGCTTTGCGCATGACCGGCACCCAATCCGGGTCTGTGGATTCGGTGACCAGGATCGAGCCCTCGCGAAACCGATTGATGTCGTGCGCACTCTTGATGACGCAAACAGGGCCGGCCGAAATTGCCTGTCCGATGGCGGCGCCGGAAATGAGCGGTGTCCTTCTTTTCTCCTTGAGCCGGTAAACCTTGAGCGGCGCCGCGCGCGAAACGGCCTGCACCGTCTCGGGCCGCGCCTGCAGAATAGCGAGTTCGCCTGTTTCGCCATCCTTGGCCCATTCGATATCCATCGGCCGGCCGTAATGGCGCTCAATCGCCACTGCCCAGCGGGCGAATTGGAGAATTTCATCGTCGTTCAAAACGAACGATTGCCGTTCTCGACGCGTGGTGTTGACGTTTTTCGTTCGCCCACTGTTGTCCTCCGCGTAAATCATTTTACGCGCTTTTTCGCCGAGCGTTTTCTCGATGATCGGACGATAGCGCGCGTCATCGAGCGGTGGCTTGAAGACAAGGTACTTGTCCGGAATGATCGTGCCCTGCACGACGTTTTCGCCGAGGCCCCAGCCGGCATTGATCACCACGACGCCAGGAAAACCCGTTTCGGTATCTATGGTGAACATTACACCGGCGCCGGCGAGGTCCGCCCGCACCATCCGCTGCACCCCGGCAGAGAGCGCGACCTGCATGTGGTCGAAGCCTTTTGCCTCGCGGTAGCTGATGGCGCGGTTGGTGAAGAGCGAAGCGTAGCAACGCCGGCAGGCGTCTAGCAGATCGCGCTCGCCTCGTACGTTAAGAAACGTCTCCTGCTGCCCGGCGAAACTCGCCTCCGGCAGATCCTCGGCTGTCGCACTGGAACGCACGGCTACGGAGACATCGGTTTGCCCGCTGCGACGAGCCAGCTCTCGGTAGGCGTTGCGGATCGCTTCGGCGATGTGCTCCGGAAATTCACCATTGAGAAACAGCCGGCGGATGGCGGCCCCGGTCTCATACAGCGTCGCCTTGCCGGTCTTCATGGCCTCGAGGTTGTCGCGGATGGCGTCCTCGATGCCGTTGGCGGCGATGTATTCCCGGTAGGCCACGGCGGTCGTAGCGAACCCGTCGGGGACACGTACCCCTTCCTTCTTGAGGCTGCGGATCATTTCACCGAGGCTGGCATTCTTACCGCCGACCTGGGGGACATCATCAGATCCAAGATCTTCGAACCAGCGGATGTACTTATTGCGCTCTGCCATCTCTGAACGCCTTTTCTGACCGACACGACTATGACGATCGGTCGGCGCACTCACATTGACGCCGATCAGCCCTGGCCCGTGCCCCCATTCCGGTGAGTTGACGCGCCCCCTGAGCGTCGGTCCTTCAGCTGGAGGTGCCTCCCGGCTCTCCTCGTCCGAAGATGGGCCGGAGCCCGCCACTCTCTCGGGAACAGCGAAGCTCGAGGCGCGTTCCCGGCTTAACGGGGAAGCGCTCATTTCGAACTACGATGTGATCCGCGCCCGACCAGCGTTCGGGTATCGTCAGCGTCATGCGGCCTTCCTGGATTTCCATATCCAGCCACTCCCCGCGATATCGCAGCCTCAAGCGCAATCCCTTCAGATCTTCTGCGAGGCACGGGTTTACGCGGAAGAGGTCGCCGCGGATCTCAAGACCTATTTGCCCGCGCTGCACGATGTCGACCGTTCCGGCCATTGCGCCAAGGTGAATGCCCTCCTGCGTCGTGCCGCCCTGGATATCTGCGATGTCACTTCCGAGCGCACGCTTCAGCAGTGCCCAGGCTTTCGCACGATCCGTCCGCGCCAAAACCCACGAATGCACTACCCGGCTGAGCGTGGAGCCGTCTGAGGTCCGCTGCAGGTAGTAGTTGATCGTCGGGGGAATGCTCTCACTTTCGAAGGGGTAGCCGAGATGGGTGAAGAGGTCGCGAAGCTCCTCGGAGGAGAAGAGATAGAACAGCATCAAAGCGTCCGCCTGCTTTGATGCTTTGTAGCGGTTAACCGTGTCTCCCTCGGCCTCGAGGATTCGGTCCAGGCGATGAATGTCGCCGTATTTCTTGCGGTAGCCCTCCCAGTCAAACTCTTCCAACCGCTCGTATCCTTCGAACTGGCTGATGATGCCATCATGGAAGGGCACGAACAGCTTGCGGCTGATGTCGTCCCACGACTGAAGCTCCTCGTTGGTCAAGCCAATCAGCTCACGAATTTCGCTTGCACGCTCCTCTCCGACGACGTCCAGCACATCGCGGGCTCGCCGCAACACCCACGAGGCCATGACGTTGGTGTAGGCGTTGTTGTCGATGCCCGGCTTGTCGGACCACGGATAGCGATCGTGGAACTCGTCCGGTCCCATGGTGCCGCGGATTTCGTAACGGCCGCGGTCGGGATTCCATTTTGCAGTGCTGGCCCAGAAGCGCGCGATCTCCAGCAGCATGATCGAGCCGTAGACTGACATGAACTCCCGGTCCGCGGTCGTTTCGTAGTAACGCCAAATGTTATGGGCGATGGCCGAATTGACATGCCATTGCAAATGCGTGTTGTCAGGAATCCAGCGTCCGGATTTCGGATTGAGGTGCATGACTTGCGTTTCCTCCCGGCCGCTGCTGCCGCTTTGCCAGGGATACATGGCGCCTCGGAAACCCGCCTCCTTCGCCATGTGCCTCGCTTCGGGAAGTCTGCGAAAGCGATAAAGCAAAAGCGCGCGCGTAATTTCAGGAAGCCGGAAATTCAAGAATGCAAAAATGAAGAGCTCATCCCAGAAAATGTGTCCGCGATAGGCCTCGCCATGCAGACCACGGGCAGGCACGCCGACGTCGCGGTCGACGCTGTGCGGCGAGACGGTCTGCAGCAGGTGGAAGATGTGCAGGCGCAGGACCATCTGCGTGTGGACGTCGCCTTCGAGGGCGAGATCGCAGCGATTCCACAGGTGGGACCAAGACAGAACATGGGTTTGCAACAGATCGCGAAAGCGGGGTGCACGTGCGATCGCCTCGGCAGCTGCTATTGCTGGCTCCGAGATGGCGTTGTCACGGGAGGTGAAGAAGGCGACGATTTTTTCGACTTTGATCTCCTCGCCCTGATCGATTTGAAAGGCCAGCTCTTGAGCGATGTACCGATCATCTTCCTCCAAGAGCTTACGCTCGATCTCAATAGGATGATCGCTGCGATACACGCGTGTGCGAGCTGCCTCCGCAACACGGATGTGCGATTGATTGGTCTCCACGACCAGCATGATGCTGTCGCTGTCGAACTGCTCTGCCGTGAGAGCAACGAGGTGCGTGTTGGCGAGCTGCCGATACCGTGCGACGTTGGCGTTTACGACGCGCCCATCGAGACCTGAGCGGATCTCAATCCCACCTGACCAGTTTTCCGGACGCAGCACCCATTCGATCGCGCCGAAATGTGGTGTGCCCATATGGACGATGCGGCGGCACGTGAGGCTCGTCTCTCGCCCCTGGCGATCACTCACCCGAAACGTCCGCCTGAGCACGCCCTGGCGTAGGTCGAGCTCCTGCCGGTAATCCAGGATTTTTGAGCCCAGGAGATTTAGCCAGTCACCGCCAGCGGGCCGGAATGTGAGGTGCAGCCAATTCGGGAAATTGACGAGATCTTCATTCTCGATCGTCCGGCCTGCAATTTCGGTCTTGAGGCGGTTATAGCCGCCGGCCATATACGTCCCGGGATAATGGATGTCGTCTGCCTCCGACTCTTCCGCTGCACCTCGCGTCGCGAATTTCCCGTTGCCCAACGTACAGAGCGCTTCGCGAAGGCCCTCTTGCTCGGGCTCGAAACGGTCGTAGGACAGTGTCCAATCGTTCATCCTTCTGCCGATTTCAGCCACAGGGTCAGCTTCCGGAGAAATTCTCCAACTTCGGCGGGGCTTTGCAGAACGTATCGCGTGGCGGTAGGCCGGGGCGCGCGGGAAACCAAGATTCCGATGCCGCCATGGTAGCGCAGTGCCGTGAATGCATCTTCGTCGGTTTCGTCATCACCGATATAAACGGGCAAAGCATCTGGCCGATCGAGATCGAGCTTGCTCAAAAGCCATAGCACGGCCCGGCCTTTGTCCCAGTCGAGCTTTGGCCTGATGCTGAAAACCTTTTTCCCGCCGGCTTTGCGAAGCTCTGGTCGCACCTCGCTGATCGCAGCCTCGACGGCCTGCTCTACGGTTCCCAGGTGATCAGGTGAAACGAGACGATAATGTACGGCGATTGCAAAGCGCTTGCGCTCGATCAAGACTCCAGGAATGCGAGCCAGCGCTGCCTCCAGGCGGCTTTGAGCTTCATCGAGCGCGGGCAAATATTCCCTGGCCCGCTCATGCTCCTTGCGAAGGCCATTCGGTCCCGCGATGTCGAAGCCGTGACTGCCAGCGTAGATAAGCTCATCTAATCCGACGAAACGCTCGACGACTGTCCGATCGCGCCCGCTGACGATGGCGACGGTGCAGACGCCGGCGATGTCCTTCAATACTTGCCTCATGTCATCGCTGAGGGTCGCGAGCTCTGGCTTGCTGACGATCGGGGTCAGCGTGCCGTCGTAGTCGAGGAAGATCGCCAGCCGGCGGCTCTCGAGCTGGCGTGTCAGTTCCTCGAATTCTTCCAGGGCATTCGGAAGCTGTACCGAGGCGCGTGGGACTTCGATCTGCAACTCTTCCAGATCGCGGACCACGATGGCCGCGCCGTGCGCTCGCAGCGCCTCGGCTTGGTCGCCTCGATCGACGCCGATCACCAGGCCGTAGCCGGCCGACCTCAACGCCTGTACTCCCGAGATCGCATCCTCCACGCCGAAGGCGCGGGCTGGCGTGACCTCCAGGAGGCGAGCCGCTTCAAGAAAAATATCCGGATGGGGCTTGCCCTTCAGCGACAGGCGCTCGGCATCGAGGCCGTCGACACGGACGTCGAATAACTCCTCCAGACCCGCTCTCTCCAGGATAGTTCTGGTGTTCTTGCTGGATGAAACGAGCCCAATTCTTATGCCGTTCTCGCGCAACTCTCGGACGAAGCGCACGGAGCTTTCGAATACCTCCACGCCTTCGCGAGCCAAGCGCGCGTTGAAGAGCTCATTCTTGCGGTTTCCGAGCCCACAGATCGTCTCGCGGTCTGGCGGGTCGTCCGGATTGCCGAAGTCGAGAACAATGTTTCTCGATTCCAGAAAACTGCGAATACCTTCGTAGCGCGGCTTTCCGTCGACGTACTGAAGATAGTCCTTGTTCAGGTCGAACGGCTCGAAAGGCTCACCGGTTCGCGTGGCACGTTTCTGAAGGTAATCGTCGAACAGCTCCTTCCGCGCCGCTGCGTGGAGGCTCGCCGTGTGCGTTATGACGCCATCGAGGTCGAAGACGGCGGCATCGAACGCCTCGAGGTCGATGATGGCCGGTTTCCCCATGGGGATGCCATTGCTCCAAGTCCGCTCGTTCCGTGCTGGTGAGCTCATCCTGGGACTAAACTGAACCGGGTACAATCGGCGAGGTTCCGAAGAGGCAAATTCAAGCTGAACCGTGCCAGCCGGTCCCTTGGACGGCTTCCGTCCAGCATGAGCGGGAACTTGTCCCCAGGCTACAACTTGAGGGTGTGATTTGCATGGACGCGAATGTCCGCTCGGCTTAAGTTTCGCGCGCACACTGCCCAGCAGCTTCCCTTGTCTGCGTTATTTGGATCGTCGTGCAGGAAGCGAGACGAAGCGTGTCAGGCGTACCGAGACAATCGATCGACAGACATGCCAAGCCGGCGCGATGGGTAGCGGTCCACACCCATCCTCATCGAGAGCACATCGCTATTGAAAACCTGGTACGGCAGGGCTTCGAGTCCTATTGCCCGATGATCCGGCGCCGCGTGCGCCACGCACGACGGACGAACGAGGTGCTGCGCCCCCTGTTTCCCTGCTATCTATTCGTCAGGATCGATCCCCAATCCCAGCGCTGGCGTCCGATCGAGTCGACCTACGGTGTGCGCTCTCTTGTGCGCTTCGGCGATCAACTGGGTTTTGTCGACAACGCTTTCATAGAGAGTATCAAGGCGCGTGAGGTGGACGGAGCAATCGTCAAGCCTGCGGAGCCTTAGCGTCCGGGTCAGCAAATCCGGATTGCCGGAGGACCGTTCGAAGGCCTCGTGGCCACCATCATCAGCATGAATGAGAGGGATCGCCTGACGGTGCTAATGGATCTTTTGAACCAAAGGGTTAGGGTCCAAATTGCAGCGCGCGATATCGCGACTTGGTAATTGGGGTTGCGCCTTAATTCACTATTGCCCCGCAAGATTTGCGGCCGAAACGCGCCTCGGTAACGGGGTCTTTTTGCTGCATTGCAAAATAATATCCCGTAGCAAATCAGCCAAAAGTCAGGGTTCCGGCTCCGCAGATCTCTCCGTAACGTCGCGCACTCGGGAACGATTCTGACCCAGGTCAGGGGTCAGTCGGGTCTTCCCAAAACACACAGCCGCATGCGGATGAAAGTATTCATGGGAGAGACGACTAATGGAACAGGGCGAAGACAGGTACTGGCGACGAACCAGTACCCTCATGTGGACCATGTTTGCGATCTGGGTTTTCTTCAGCTTCGTCATCCACTTCTTCGTGAACCAGCTGAATGAAATTCAATTCCTGGGCTTCCCGCTCGGCTTCTATATGGCCGCCCAGGGCTCGCTGATCGCGTTCGTCATTATGCTGTTCTTCTTCGCCTCGGCACAAGACAAGATCGATCGCGAAGAAGGCGTGGCCGAGGACGAGTGAGGAGGGCCGACCATGGCTGATCAAGCTCAGGCCGCGAAAGGGGATTTCGTCTCCAATCTCGGCAAGATTTACGGCC
>ERZ795043.1228-NODE-1228-length-13734-cov-37.699613_pt1 | contig 13734 bp, 9 predicted proteins | sample MGYA00375127_ERZ795043 | MGnify/ENA primary metagenome ERZ795043 (study PRJEB30172, sample SAMN05518447) | compost metagenome | isolation source: Feedstock adapted compost from Newby Island compost facility, Milpitas, CA | place: USA:Newby Island compost... | reverse complement strand
CAGCCCCCATTCCGGACTTTCACCGTAGAGATGACGCCCATGCTGGGCGTACACGATGAAGGGTGCCCCCGTCATCCGGGGACACCCTTTCCGTTTATGATTGTGCGCGCAGTTTTGCGCATGCCGCAGGCCATGCGCCGGTCATTCCGCCAGGCCCAGGAGCCGCGCAAGCTCCGCCTCGTCCTCCAGCACCGGGATGCCCAGCTCCCGCGCCTTCGTCAGCTTGCTGCCCGCGCTGGCGCCGGCGATGACGAGATCCGTCTTCTTCGAAACGCTGCCGGCCACTTTGGCGCCCAGCGCCGTAAGCCGCTTCGTGGCTTCGTCCCGCGTCATCGAGCTCAAGGTGCCGGTCAAAACCACCGTCTTGCCGTACAGCGGATGGCTTTCGTCCGCCGCACCCGCAGCCGCCGCATATTCCGCCTTGACGCCCGCCGCCCGCATGCGGGCAATGTTTTCCCGCACCAGCGGATCGCGGAAAAAGGTGTGGATGCTTTCGGCCACCACCTCGCCCACGTCGGGCAGCGCGATCAGCTCCTCCTTGTCCGCCTGCATCAGCTTGTCCAGGTCCTGGAAGTGGTCCGCCAGCGTTTTGGCCGTGACCTTGCCCGTGTTCGGGATGCCGAGGGCGTTCAAAAACGCCGCCAAATCCCGCGTCTTCGATTTTTCGATGGCCTCAAGAAGGTTCGAGGCTTTCTTCTCTCCAAAGCGAGTCAGCCCGAGCAGCTGTTCTAAGGTCAAATCGTACAGATCCGCAGGGTCGCGCACGCCGAGCTCATCGTAAAGCTGCTCCGCCGTCTTGTCGCTCAGCGTCTCGATGTCCATGCAATCCCGGGACGCAAAATGGGTGATGCGGCCGACGATCTGCGGCTTGCAGCCCAGCTTGTTGGGGCAGTACAGATGGGCGCCCCGCATTTCCAGCTTCGTGCCGCAGCCCGGGCACACTTCGGGCACCTCGATGGTCTCGCCTTCCTCCTGGTCGGCCTTGCCGAGAATTTCGGGGATGACGTCGTTGGAGCGGCGGATGAACACCCGTGTACCCAGCGCGTGCATCAGATTTTTGCGCTCAATGTCACCGACGTTGTTGAGCGTGCAGTTCTGGACGGTGACGCCGGCCAGCTCCACCGGCTCCACGTGGGCAAGCGGCGTGATTTTGCCGGTGCGGCCCACTTCCCAGGACACGGACTTCAGCACCGTCGTCGTCTCTTCGGCCTCGAACTTGTAGGCGATGGCCCAGCGGGGAAATTTGTCGGTGTAGCCCAGCACTTCCCGCGTGCGCATGTCGTTGATTTTCACGACCGCCCCGTCGATGAGAAAGTCCAGGCTGGCCCGCTCGGACGCCAGGCGCTCCAACTCGGATTCGAGCTCCTGAATGGACTTGAAGATCTTGGCGTACGAATTGACCGGAAACTTGTTGCGCCGCAAGAAATCCAGCATTTCCATGTGGGTGCCGAAGGAAATGCCCTCCGCGTAGCCCACGTTGTAGAAAAACGCGTCCAGCTTGCGCGAGGCCGTCACGCGCGGGTCCAGGTTGCGCAGGGCGCCCGCCGCCGCGTTGCGCGCGTTTTTGAGCGGCTCGGCCGCGGTCTTGTTGTAGGCTTTCAGGACAGACAGGCGCATAAGGCCTTCGCCCTGCACCTCGATGGTGCCGTCCTTGTAGTCGATGGTGAGCGGCACCGTGCGGATCGTCTTGAGCTGCGGCAAAATCGCCTCGCCGACCTCGCCGTTGCCCCGCGTGGCCGCCTGGACGAGCTCGCCGTTTTCATACGTCAGGTTGATCGTCAGGCCGTCAAACTTCATCTCGAGCACATATTCCGGCTCCGGCAGCGGATCGTCCGGATTTTTGGCGTTGTAGTCCGCGATCAGACGGGCCACGCGGCTGGCCCAGGCGGTCAGCCCTTCCATGTTCTGCGCCTTGTCCAGGCTCCACAGCCGGGCCAGGTGGCGATGGGGCTGAAAGCCTTCGAGAATGTCGCCCCCCACCCGCCGCGTCGGGGAATCCGGCAGCGCGACGCCCGTTTCTTCTTCCAGCCGGACCAGCTCGTCATAGAGCTCGTCGTATTCCTTGTCGCTGATCGTCGGGTTATCCTCCGTGTAATACTGGCGCCCGTATTCATTGAGCAGAGCCACCAGCTCGCGCATGCGTTCCATTGGCTGCGACATGGAAAATACTCCCCATTTCCAGTGGACTGATAATCAAATCAATTTTTTCCGTGTTCTCCGAACAGTCCGCATGTAGTGCATTTTTATCTCCTATTGAGCTTTTTTTTCGCTGATTGCCCGAATGTAATGCATTTTTGCCTTAGATTTGGTCTCTTTTCAAAAAACGGGTCAAATGTAAGATATTTTTGCACTACATTGCCCGATTTTCCAGGAAAGGCCTAAATTACAAGGCATTTTTGCACTATATTCCCATTGTGCGACGGTCCCATCACCATAACAGGGGCGGCTTTTGGGGCCTTCACACCTTCGTCAGCGGCGCAAAGGCCGCAAGCAGCCGCTTGATGCCCACCGGCGCCGGAAAGGCGATCTGCAGTTCCGTGTCCGGGCCCGTGCCTTTGACGGCCACAACGGTGCCGATGCCCCATTTGGCGTGTTTCACCTTGTCGCCGGCGCTGACGTTCAGCGCCCCGCCCGGAGCGGGCTGCGCCGCGCCGGCTTCTGGCGGCGTGGGGGCCTGCCCGGCCCCGGACGCGGCCGGCCGTCCGCCGATGGGCGTCCGGGCGCCGAAACCGCCTGCCCCTGCGGCTCTGCCGCCGTATTCGCCGCCGTATCCACCGAAGCCCGGCCGCATTCCGTACCCGCCGCCGAAACCGTATCCGACACGGCCCGCGCCTTGCTGCTGCTCTTTCAAATGGTCCGGAATCTCCTCAATAAACCGCGACGGCTTGTTGCTCGCCAGCCGCCCGTACAGCATGCGGGTGCGGGCGCAGGTCAAATACAGCTTCTCCATCGCCCGCGTGATGCCGACGTACGCCAGCCTGCGCTCTTCCTCCAGTTCCTCGCCATCGGTCAGCGCCCGGCTGACCGGAAATACGCCTTCCTCCATCCCGATGATGAACACGACGGGAAACTCCAGCCCTTTGGCGCTGTGCAGCGTCATCAGCACCACCGCGTCGGCGGGTTCGGCCTCATCCCCGGCGCTCAAATTGTCAATGTCGGAGATCAGCGCCATGTCCGTCAGAAAAGCCACCAGCGACTTGTCCTCGCTGCGTTTTTCAAACTCCTGGGTGACCGAGAGAAACTCGTCGATGTTTTCCAGCCTGGAGCGCGACTCCAGCGTGTTTTCCCGCTGCAGTTCCAGCCGGTATTCGGTCATCTCCAGCATTTTCTCCGTCAGTTCGGTCACGGACAAATATTCAAGCATCGCATGCAGGTTCAGGATCAACTCGCGGAACTCCGAAAGCGAGGCCCTCGCCCGCGCCGTAATGTCCAGCTCGTCCAGATGATCGGCGAGCAGCCGGAAAATCGACAGGCCGCGCCGCCCGCTTTCCGCCGCGAGCTTCTCCACCGTCGTGTCGCCGATGCCGCGCCGCGGCACGTTGATGATGCGCAGCAGGCTGATGTCGTCGTCCGGGTTCGAGACGAGGCGCAGGTACGCGAGCACGTCCTTGATTTCCTTGCGCTCGTAGAACCGGATGCCGCCCACGATCTGATAGGGAATTTCCGATTTGATCAAAACTTCCTCGATGACCCGGGACTGCGCGTTGGTGCGGTAGAGGATCGCGTGGTCGCCGTAGCGACGGCGGTTCGCCTCGCGGCTTTGGCGGATTTCCCTGGCGATGAAATACGCTTCGTCATGCTCCGAATCCGCCTGATAGACGACGACCTTGTCCCCGCCCTGCCGGTCCGTCCACAAGTTCTTGGGCTTGCGGCCGAGGTTGTTGCGGATCACGGCGTTGGCCGCATCCAGGATGTTGGCAGTGGAACGGTAGTTTTGCTCCAGAAGGATCGTGCGGGCGTCCGGATAGTCGGATTCGAAGTTCAGGATGTTCGTGATGTCCGCCCCGCGCCAGCGGTAGATGGACTGGTCGCTGTCACCGACCACGCAGATGTTGCGGTGCTTTTCCGCCAGCATGCGGCACAGCACATACTGCGCCTTGTTCGTATCCTGGTACTCGTCCACGTGGAGATAGCGAAATTTGTTCTGATAAAATTCGAGCACCTCGGGCGCGGCCTTGAAAAGTTCCACGGTCTGCATGATCAGGTCGTCAAAGTCCAGGGCGTTGTTGCTTTTAAGCCTTTTCTGATACTGCGTGTACACCTGCGCCACGATGCGCTGGAAAAAGTCGCCGGCCCGCTCTTCGTATTTCTCCGGCGTCAGAAGCTCGTTTTTGGCGTTGCTGATGACGGCCTGCACCGCCTTGGGCTCAAACCGCTTGGTGTCCAGATTCAGGTCTTTCATGACATTGCGGATCACCGAAAGCTGGTCGTCGCTGTCGAGGATCGTAAAGTTCCGGCTGTAGCCGATCCGCTCGATGTCCTTGCGCAGGATGCGCACGCACATGGCGTGGAAGGTGCTGACCCAGATATCGCTCGCTGCGGGGCCCGCCAATTGGGCGACCCGCTCCTGCATTTCGCGGGCGGCCTTGTTCGTAAACGTGATGGCGAGGATGTTCCACGGCGCCGCGATGCCCTTGGCGATCAGATAGGCGATGCGATGCGTAAGCACGCGGGTTTTGCCGCTGCCCGCCCCGGCCACGACCAGCAAGGGTCCTTCCGTGGCCGTCACCGCCTCCCGCTGCCTCGGATTCAGCGCCTGAAGCGCCGCATCCATATCCACGCCGGGATTATACGGAATTTGCTCAAACTGCATGGGAAAACTCCTTTTGGCACCGAACCGTTATTTAACCTGCAAAATTAATTGGCAAAACGTTTCACGGCGTCAACGGTGGCCAGCGCAGCCTCCAGATCGGCATAGATGACGTTGCCCACGACCACGGTGTCGGCCGCCGCAGCGGCTTCCCGCGCCTTGTCCGGGCCGTCGATGCCGCCGCCGTAGAACAACCGGGCATGGCGAAGTTGATCGCGAACGCGCCGGACGGTCCGCATGCTGCCGAACGTGCCGCTGTATTCCACGTACAAAACGGGCACGCGCCACAGCTTGTCCGCCACCTGCGCGTATGCCAGCATTTCGTCCTCGCTCAGGCCCGTATCCGCCTCGGTCAGCCGCGCCACCGCCGAATCGGGGTTCAGCACGAGATAGGCTTCGCCCGCCGTCATCTCCCACGGCACCAGGTGCCCGAATTCCCGCAACGCGGCAACCTGATGGCCGATCAGCCATTCGCTCCGCCGGGTGTTGAGCACCATCGGAATGAAATAGCCGTCAAACCCCGGCACGGCGGCCTGCGGGTCGGTCACCTCCAGCGCCGCCGGCACCGCGTAGCGCCGGATGCGCGAAAGAAGCTCCACGGTATTTTCAAACGTCACGCCGCCGGAGCCGCCCACGAGAATCGCGTCGGTGCCGGACAGGCAGACGGCTTCCAGCGCCCCATGGGCGATTTCGCGGTCGGGATCGAGTTTGAATACATGCCTCCAGCCGCTGTAAAAAGGTGGTCTCATATTGCCTCCATTTGCCGTTTAACCTTAGTCTACCGAAATTCGGCGGCACTTCCAAGCGCTGCGCCCAGGACGCGAAAGGGCCGTCCCCGGCCGTTTCCAGAACGTTCGGGACAGCCCCTGTGCGGCGTTCAGCCATCATCATGCGTCCAGTTTTTCCTTCAAATATTGCAGCACCTCGTCCCGCATGTCCGGACGCATAAGCGCAAAATCGATGATCGTTTTCAAATAGTCCAGCTTCTCCCCGGTATCGTACCGGACGCCCTCGAACCTGTAGGCATATACCGGTTCATTCTTAAGCAGCCGGGAAAGGGCGTCCGTCAGCTGAATTTCGCCGCCGGCGCCGGTTTCCTGCGTCTCCAGAAGCTCCAGAATCGCCGGCGTCAGGATGTAACGGCCGATGATGGCCACATTGGACGGCGCTTTTTCGGGCACAGGCTTCTCCACCAAGCTCCGCACTTTCAGGATGCGCCCATCCCCGCCGGGTTCGCCGGGTTCCGGGTCCACGATGCCGTAGCGGGACACCTCCTGCCGGGGAACCTCTTTCACGGCCAGCACCGAACCGCCCACCCGGCCGAACACCTCGATCATCTGCTTCAGGCACGGAATTTCGGCCTGCACAATGTCGTCGCCGAGCAGTACGGCAAACGGCTCATTTCCGATAAATTTGCGGGCGCACCAGATGGCATGGCCGAGCCCTTTCGGTTCTTTCTGGCGGATGTAATGAATGTTGGCCAGTTCCGAGGGCTTGCGCACTTCCGCAAGCAACTCCTGCTTGTCCCGCTGCTCGAGGATATGTTCCAATTCGAAATTGCTGTCAAAATGGTCTTCGATGGCGCGCTTGCCTTTGCCGGTCACAATCAGAATGTCTTCGATGCCGGACGCGGCGGCTTCCTCCACGATGTACTGGATGGACGGCTTGTCAATAATGGGCAGCATCTCTTTCGGCATCGCTTTCGTCGCCGGCAGGAACCGGGTTCCCAATCCCGCCGCCGGAATGACCGCCTTGCGGATCTTCAAAGCCTTCGGCACCTCCCGCGCGTTGTACGTATTGTCACGTTATTTTTTCACCAGTTGTCCGCGCGTGACGCCCAACTGGTTGATCGCCTTCAGCTTGCGCCAGACTTCCGGCCCGGCCACTTTTCCGTCGATGGCGGCGCGGTACAAAGACAGCACTTCCTTCACCTTGCCCGCGCTTTCCTCCAGGAACTCGACACGGAACGAACGGACGCCCAGATCCAAAAACGTGTCCAGATATTCCGAACCGGATTGCTCGATGGCGTTGTACACCGTGTTCCGGCAGCCTTCGTCCACCCGCACCGGGTGCAGCATGCCGATCCGGTCCCGGAGCGATGCCCGGTGCTTTTCGCAAGGGCGGCCGCAATTCGTGTAATCGGTGCCCTCGCTCAAAAACGTGCAGTACACGCAATGCTCCGTATGGAACATCGGCATGTGCTGGTGGATGACCACTTCCAGCTTCGCGGTGTCCGTGCGCTTCAAAAGGTCCACCATCTGCTGGATGTTCAGGTCATAGGAGGGCGTGACCATCGCGAGACCGGCATCAAGCAGCAGGCTGACCGTTTTGTGGTTGGCCGCATTCAGCGAAAAATCGCCGATCAGCGCCGGATGGGAGCTTTCCGGGTGCTCCCGCCTTTCTTTCAGGTAATAATACAGCGCCCCGGTGTTGCGGACGAGCACCGCGTCCGGCTTAAGCCGCAGGATATTGCGATGGTAGCCGTTCTCCCCGGGCATGTGGATGCGCGGGGTGGCCAGCGCAATCGGCTTGCCGGCCGCGCGGCATATCTCGATGGCATCGGGAAACTGCTTGATAAACTCAAAATCGGCGTAAATAAAGGACGCGTCCGCCTCCGCCGCGGCCCGCACCTGCTCCAGCGTCCGGCAGAGCGCCGCAAGGCGCACTTCCTCCGGCGCGCTGCGCGGCGCAGGCACCCCTGCGTCCGCGTGAATGTCCGCATCTCTCTTCACATACACGGGCGGCTTTTCCCGCAGACGGACGAGCGCCTCACACGCCTCGCGGCGCATGCGGTTAAGCTCGGATTTCGGCAGGATCACGTCGCCTTTCAGCGACACATCCAGCCGCTCCAGGCGGAACAAGGTGCCGCCGAGGCGGCCAAACTGCCCGCTCAGCACCTCATAGCCAAGGGGGTGCTTTTCGGCCCGCTCGAGCGGCATGGCCGATTCCACGGCGACGGTGGTACCCTTGTCCAGGTCCGTCCAGATGGCGCGCAGCGGCAGGCCCTCCTGGCCGAACACCGATACGGCCACGCCGAAGGTGCGATACGGCTTGTCCGTATCAAACATGGCCCTGAGACGCCGGTCCAGCGCCGGATCGCTCGTCTTCCAGATGCGGTCGCCTTCGTGCACCCGGCTTAAGTCCACATCGCCGCGGCCGCAGACGATCTCGACGCGCTCGCCCGGCTGGGCTTCCCCTTCGAGCCGCACGCCTCCCCGGCGCAGGTCATAGACGCGCCCGCCTTCCTCCTTGCTTTCCGGATTCCCGGCGTCAAACCCGATCCCGTCGCCGCGTTTGAGGGGCGCCTCCAGGCGGCATACGACGCCGTCCTTAAGCACCTTTTCCACCCGGCCCAGGAAAACGCCGCGGCTTTTCGGGAACGTCCCCTCCACCAGCTGCTTGTTGTTCGTTCCTTTCAGAAAACCATGCGTGAACCCGCGGGAGAAGCTTTGCTGAAGCTCGCGCATTTCCTCTTCCGTCGGGTCCGACAGATCCCCTTCGAAATATTTGTCGATGGCGCGGCGGTACTTGCTGACCACATTGGCCACGTACTCGGGGCTTTTGAGCCGGCCCTCGATTTTAAACGACGTTACGCCCGCTTCTATCAGTTCCGGCACCAGGTCAATGGCGGCCAGATCTTTCGGCGAAAGCAGGTAGGCCACGTCGCCCATCGGCTTTTGCACACCGTCGACGATCAGGTCGTAGGGCAGCCGGCAGGCCTGGGCGCATTCGCCGCGGTTGGCGGAGCGGCCGCCCCACATTTCCGACGTCAGGCACTGTCCCGAATAGGAAACGCACAGCGCCCCGTGCACGAACACCTCGAGCGGCATCCCGGTTTCTTCCCCGATCCGGCGGATATGGGCCAGGCTGTTTTCCCGCCCGAGCACCACGAGCTCCGGATTCCATGGCCGCAGAAACTCGACCCCTTCCGCCGAAGTGATCGTCATCTGCGTGGAGCCGTGGATCGGAAAATCGGGCGAAATTTCCCGGATCATCTTCACAAGGCCGAGGTCCTGCACGATCAGGGCGTCCACGCCCGCGCCGATGCACGCTTCCACCAGCTCTTTGGCGTCATCCAGCTCGTCCTCGAAAATGAGCGTGTTGAAAGTCAGATAGCCTCTGACGCCGTACCGGTGCAGAAATTTCATTACTTCCGGCAGCTCGCCGGTATGAAAATTGCGGGCGCGCGCCCGCGCGTTATATTTCTCGGCGCCAAAATACACCGCATCCGCGCCGGCCGCTACGGCGGCGCGCATGGCGTCCCAGTCCCCCGCCGGAGCGATCAGTTCCGGCTTCTTGCGCCGTTTGGCGGCCTTTTGCGTCATGTGGGCAAACCTCCGAAATTCAGCGTGATCAAATGCCATTAAGCTTAAGTATACCAGATCCGCAAAGGCGTGAAAAAACAAAAGGACCAAAGAGCTTCCTTGGCTCCCGGTCCGTCCGTTTCGCTTTCGATGGGTGCTGGCGTCACCAGTTGGTGACGATCAGATAGTCCGCAAACAAGAACACGCCCAGCGCGATAATCGTAAACCCGATGGCGAAATAATTTTTGCGCGGTTTTTGCATCAGCAGCCGAACGAGGCCAATCGCGATCAGGATCGTGAAAACCAGCATGAAAATATCGAAAGGGTGGAATTTGCTCGCTGCTTCCCCTGCTTGTTCCGCCAGAAACATGGTGGGACCTCCTTTTGCGTACATACCTTTTTATATGTTATCTTCTGCGCGTTGGGCTGGCAAGTATGAACTTTGGGCCGTAACAACTTTGTCACAAACTACCTTTTCCCGTTTTTCCCCATGCTATGCGGCCGGCCGGCCGCTCCGGCGTTTCGGGCGGGTTTAAAGCCGCGGCTTTTTGCCATACTAGGAAGGAATCCAAAAGCTGGGAGGAACCCGACATGCACAACCTTGTTTTGCGCATCCTTCTGGGTATTGGCCTGGCGCTGGCGGCTCCGGCCATCGCCACAGCGCAGCCTGAGACCGTGCAGCCTAACGCAGTGCAGCCTGACACCGTACAGCCCGACGCCGCGCAGCCAGATGCCACGCAGCCAGATGCCACGCAGCCTGGCGCCGCGCCGTCCCGCACCGAACAGCCGGACGCGGCAAAACCCGGTACCGAGCGGCCCGGCGACCAGCAGCCCGATGCGGTGCAGCCCAACATCGCGCCGTCTGAAAAACCGCAATCGGAAAGTTCCAAGCGGGAGCGCGGGCATTTTCACGGACACCGTCACGGGGACCGGCATCACCGCGCTGACATCGACTGGTCCAAATACCCGGCGGAGTTCCAATCGTACAAAAACACGCTGGATGAGCTGAAGCGGGAACAAAAAGAGCTGTTCCGGCAATTTAAGGAGCAACGGGAAAAGATCCGCGAAGCCCATCAGCAAATGTCCGAAGACAAACGGCAGGCGTTCCGCAAAGAGGTGCAGCCCATGCTCGACGAGCTCAAGGCCGCCCGGGACGCCATCCGCGAGCTGAGCGGCGAAAAAAGGGAAGCCTGGCGGAAGTTCCATGAGCATGCCGAGAACAAGAAATGGGACGCCGCCAAAAAGGATATGGAAACGATCATCGCCAAGAAGCGGGAGATCATGGCGAAGCAAAAGCAGATCCTCGAAACGCAGAAAAAAATCGCGGCGAAACTGCCGCAATGAAGCTGCCGCGGCGGGTTCGGTCTGGTGACGGGCTTTGCCTGGCGCCCGCCTCCTTCCGGCCCCGCCGCGATCTGCCGAATCCCCCGATGTCCGCTGCCGCTTGGGCGGCTCATTAGAAATTTTCACGGATCAATGCGACTTCCTTCTTTGATTTTCCCGCCCTCCGCAACCCGCTGCAGCCTGCTCATCCGGCATTTACGGGCTGACCACGCTTTTATCTTGCGGCACCATTGGCAGCACAAGCCGGGACGGATGCTCCGCGTCGCGGTAAATCTTGTGCGTCGTGGCGCGCCCGGAAGGCAGATGATAGCTTTCCGGCGGCAGCATTTTGTAGTTTTCGTCCTCGATCTTCTCGTTGCAGGCCAGTTCCAGCTCCATGCGGTGGCCGGCCTTCACCACATGAGAGAAAGGATACAGCCGGATGGCGTACTCGATCATTTCGCCGGGCGGAACGGGCACCGCGCGGGTGTGCGGATGCCATGGCTCCCCATACTTGGAACGGGCTTCATCCAGCTCGCGATGGGACGCTTTCAGATAACCTGACGTCATCAGCGTCCGGCGCCCGCTTGGGTCCACGTCATACAGCTTCGCGATCAGGTTCGTGTCGTCGGTGTCGATCTCCACGTATACGTACAGCGCGCCCGTGCCCGTGAACTCCACGCTTTCCGTAAATTTGTCCGAGGTCCATTTGACGGACTGGGCCTTGTTGGTCACCGTGAACGGCGCCTGATAGAATCCGTCCGGATGCGCGTATTCCTTCGTTAACGGCTCCGGTTTCTCGCTGAGCCTGTGCCGAGGGCGCAGGTAATATTCCTTGCGCTGAATGTACGGAAGCGGCCATTCCGATTCCTTCCGCCACAAGTTGACGCCTTCCACCGCGAACTGAACGGGCGGCTCATCCAGGATGCCGGTGTCGATCCCTTTCAGCCAGTAGTCGTACCAGCGGAACATTTCCTCATGGCATTCGTGGAACGGCCGTTCCAGCATCGGCGGCGCCGGCAGGATATCCAGTTTTTTGATCCCTTTGACCCGATGGAAGCATTCGATCGTGCCTTCCACATTCCAGCCGCGGCCCCATTTGGCCTGAAAATAGACCGGAATCTCCACTTTTTCCGCCGCCTCAATGGGGCTGCCGTCCCGCCAAAACGGTCCGTCCAGCGGGTTGAGCAAATAGTCCAGCCACAGCTCGTGCCGGTTCGGATAATGCAGGAGATGCACGAAGTCGGACCAATGGGCAATGTCCGGATCCTGCAGGCGCTCGCGGATTTTCCGTTCCAGCTCCTCTTTCGTATACACCAGCGTACTTTTGCTGACCACGCGGTTGAACGCGTTGCCGCTGTCACCGCCGCGGCCCTCGCGCGAAGCCCGGGGCATCAGCCACATGACGCCGCCGTGATAGCATAGTTCGTACAGGTCAAAATGGCCTCCGTTGACGAAAATCGCCTTCAGGTGGGGCGGCTTTTCTGCGGCGCCGAGAATTTGCACCGTAGCGAAATAGGAGATGCCGATCATGCCGATGTTGCCGTCGCACCAATCCTGATCGGCCAGCCATTCCACAATGTCGTAGATGTCCTTGCCTTCCCCGGGTCCGGCAATGTTGTAGTTGCCGCGCATTTCCCCTTCCGAGCCGCCGGTGCCGCGCACATCCGCAATGACATGGGCGTAGCCGCGGCGCACCACTTCCCGAATGTCTCCCGCTTCGATGGCGCCGTTCCAAAGGTGGCTGGGCCGCGCTTGCGGCGGCAGCGTCAGCGACAGCGCCTGCAGTTCTTTGCCGTACGGGCTGAGCGCAAGCAGCGCCGGCACCTTGTCCGGCCCGTCGGGCAAATAGATGTCCGCCGCAATGCGCACGCCGTCGCGCATGGGGATGCGAACGTCTTTCAGAATCCGCATGTCCGAACATTCACTCCTTTCATCCGATTGGGCAATGACGGAACGTGCGGGCCGGGATTTGCCGGTGCGCCGGTCCGTCCGAATACGGCCCTAACAGGCTTGTAAACGCATACAGTTCTTTGTGTAATTCATTTTATCAGGACACGATTATGAGCAAAAATATTGATAAAGTTTAGTAATTATATCAACATAATATATATCGCGCGATCACGCGCTTTCGCGGCGGAATCCGCCGTCCGTCATCTCATATGGAGGTTATGACATTGAAATCCGAATCGAAAATTTGCTTCGTCGGGGCCGGAGCGATGGCCGAGGCCATCATCGCCGGCATTTTGAAACAGGGGCGCTTTATGCCTGAGGCCGTGTATGCCGTCAACCGGTCGAACCGCTCCCGCCTTGCCGAACTTGCGGAACGATATCGCATCCAGGCCGATCCGGAACACAAGGAACGCTATGTCCGCGAAGCGGATATCCTGATCCTCGCCGTCAAGCCGAAGGATATTCCCGCCACCCTCGCCGAGATTCGTCCCTGGACGAATTCGGGTCAGCTCGTGATATCCGTTGCCGCCGGCGTGCGCACACAGGCCATTTCTTCGCTGCTGGAACATGACGCGCCCATCGTGCGGACCATGCCCAACACTTCCGCGGCGGTGGGCCTGTCCGCCACCGGCATCTGCGGCGGAAGCACCGCGGCGCGGAAGCACGTTCGGACGGCGGCGGACATTTTTTCCGCGGTCGGGCAAGTGTTCGAGGTGCCGGAAGAGCTGATGGACGCCGTCACCGCCGTCGCCGGCAGCGGACCCGCGTTCATTTACTACGTCGTGGAGTCGATGATCAGCGGCGCTGTAAAAGTTGGACTGGACGAAGAAACGGGCAAGGCGCTCGTTTTGCAGATGCTGGCCGGCGCGTCGGCCATGCTGGCGCAATCCGGCAAGTCTCCTGCAGCGCTTAGAGAGGAAATCTGCTCCCCCGGAGGCACCACGTTGGCAGGACTGGGAGTCCTCGCGTCCCGCGAGGTGGACCAGGCTTTCGTGGCCTGCATCGAAGCGGCGGTCAACCGGGCCCGGGAACTGGCGGACGCGCTGGGGAAATAAACCGGCATAACCGTTATAATATGGCTGAAAACAAGGGCTGTCCTGCCGTTAAGTCCGAACGGCAGGCAGCCCTTGTTTTCATCACCGGTCCTTGCAATATTGGCCAGGCCGGCGGCACTCCGCCCAGAGATGGTGTTACCTGATTTTGCCGACGATTAGCTTAAAGTTAAAAGTTAAGTCGAAAAAACCATATTAACGATTCCCTGAGTGCCTTGCTTGGAAAGTTTATGTTAAAAAAAGTGTAAAGCCCCCTAATCCAATTGGACACATCCGTCGCTTCAAGATACAT
>ERZ795043.1226-NODE-1226-length-13780-cov-33.928015_pt1 | contig 13780 bp, 10 predicted proteins | sample MGYA00375127_ERZ795043 | MGnify/ENA primary metagenome ERZ795043 (study PRJEB30172, sample SAMN05518447) | compost metagenome | isolation source: Feedstock adapted compost from Newby Island compost facility, Milpitas, CA | place: USA:Newby Island compost... | reverse complement strand
AAAAGCTTCGGTGAATGGGGCGAATTGCTGGGGGATCGCGTACTGGCGACAGCCGTGCTGGACCGGCTGTTACACCATGCGCACATCCTGAACATTCGCGGCAACAGCTACCGCCTGAAAGATCGTCTGCAACTTGCCAACAAGGAAATGTGAGACCGTGGGTGGGTCAATTTTAAGTCGGCGCTAGTGGGTCAATTTAAACCCGGCGTTGACACCTTCCGTAAGAAGATTCTTTAACGTATGAGTGTCTGCAGATAAAAAGTCTTAGACTAAACCTTAGAATTTAAACTGGCCGTCCTCGCAGACGTGCGCCGTTCGCATCCGGGAACCAAGTGTCGAGCCACAGCAGCTGCTACGTGACAGAAGAAGCCGGGGCCTGACCACAGTTGCTCGAGCCGAAGCAGCGTCAGCTGCTTGACGACCAGACAATCGTTGCATTGAGGCTTACTTGAAACGAATCTTTCTCAGCTCATCCTGGAAGGCCGGTCTTTGCGGATATTTGTCCATCAACTTTTGAGTGACGGCGATCGCTTCCTGCCGCCCGCCGATCTGGTGAAGCAATCGGATGATCCGGCAAACGCCGGCGTAATTGCGCCTGTTCCTGGATTGATCCACCATGGATTCAATATGGGCCACGAACAGCGCCTTCACTTCTTCCGGATAATGGGGAAGCAATTGCTGATAGAACGTTTCAATTCGGTATGGCGCCTTGCGGACATGCTCCAAAAGCCGTGCGAACATCCCCTCCTCCACCAGGATTCGGGTATACGTGCGTTCTCTCCACGGACTGTGACTCAGTAGCTCAAATTGATCCAACAGCTCTTGCAAATACCGTTTCCATTCTTCTTCATCGGAAAACGTATCCTTCACGGAGCGGCAGCACTCCAGCTCTCCTTTCAAAATCAGTTCCATACCGAGTTTGCGCTGCTGTTCAACCAGTCCCATTTGGCGGTATGCTTCATACCGGTACTTTTTCCATTGATGAACAAGCCCCGGCAGTTTGTGGTCCCGAGCCTCTCCGCCTTCCGCCAATCGAATCGCTTCCTCGTAATCGCCCTGCTCAAGCGCCTTTCGAACCGCTACCTCGCGCATTTTCGGAATATGCAGATGATCGTACAAAAATTCTTTCGCCCGATCCTCACCTGAACGTTTCACAATCTGACCGTACCGCAAAAGCATTATCTGTTCCACTGCGTAACTGCTGTTCCAATCTTTTCCCGACTGCTGCATCAAAAGGAAATCCGCCGCCTCATCCCATTGAAGCTGCATGTCCTCCGAATCGGCCATGCCGCCCGCCGCCTCAAGGAGCGCAAGACTCCAATCCGTCCATCCGTCGTAATAAGGCTTCTTCGTTTCCTCCAACAACCGGCGGAACATCTTCATGCGTTCCTCTGCCGGCATGGAATGACGATCCTGAGCCAGTTCGGAGATTGTTTCAAGACAGCTTTCAATGACGCTTCCGATTTCGCCATCCGAATCGTCGGCAGACTGCAGGAAATCAATCATTTCCCTGATTATGACCAACAGGATTTTCAGTCAGCGAAACCACTCGCCTTTATGGATGGCGGCGTGAGCTTTTTCAGCGGCGATCTCCGCTCCTTCCAACGCACGCCCCACATTTCGCCTGGGCACAAATCCGTCACCATCCGAATAGGCATCTATGTAGGAACGGATCAGCCGGCGGCAGGCGTCCGGTTCCGGGTTCTCGTCCCGGCTCGACAGGTGAAGGCGGATTTGTTCTTCCACGGTATACGATTCCGAAGCCAGGGATAGCAGCAAATCGACCAATGTTTCCTTGGGCTCGGCTTCCAACAGCTGCCTGAGCGGCTCCTCGTGCGAATAGGTGCCGTATGCCGATCTGTTCCGCAGCTTGAAAAAAACGGCCGCCTGATGCTTGCAGACCGGTCCGAAATCGTACGGACAATCGCAGTCCGAATCCAGAATGTTTCCTTCATCGTCCAGCTCAACAAATACCTCATAGTCTTCGTTTCCGCGCACAACCGCAGAGTACATTCCCTTGGCAGTGGAATGCAAGGAAATGACCCGATCCTCGGTGGCGTACTCCTTTCCTCTTTCCACAATGACAGGATCCTGATATTCGTCAAAATCATGGATATTGATCAAAAACTCTCTGCTCATAGGGAACACTCCTTCGGACCGTGCCTGTACGGCATCGCGCATATACTGAACTTGTCCGGATCAGCTACCTCCAGCATACCATGAATCATTTACTGCTGTAAGGCCGAAAAAAAGCACCTCCATCCAGGACCTGCCGTCCAGAACCGAGGTACTCCCGAACAGAGACACTCCCGCCTTCCCGTATCTTTTCATCATTTGCTGCCCTGTTCCATCGGCACATCCGGCCCGCTGCCTGTTCCCTTCCTTTCAAGCGCAAAATAACTTCCCAAAAACAGGAGGGCAGCATTCATCCAAAAGATCGGCACAAACCCCAACACACTCCCCAGAGATCCGAATACAATCGGAACAAAAAACAGAACGAATTTGTTGACCGTCAATCGAACGCCCAACGCTTCTCCGGTCCTTCCCTCGGGGGCCCGGTTATAGGCCATCACCTGGGACAGCGGATGCCCGCAGCCGATTCCCATTCCCATGAGAAACGCGATCCCTCCCAGCAGGACCAGATTTCCGGTTAACGGAACCGCGAGAAAACAGAGCGCCGTAAGAACCAGGGAATACAGCAGAACCTTCTCTTCATGGAATTTCTTGATGAGGAACGGCATGACCAATCGCGACACAATGGTTGCGGAAGCGTGTGCGCTCAGGATCAAGCCGATCGAAGAAGAGGAAAATCCGATGCTTTTCCCATAGATCGGGAAATAGAAACTGAACAAGCCGCTGCCGGTCAGAATAATGCCGCTGATCAGAAAAGCTTTTCTCAGCGAAGGAATTTTCAACAAGTCCAACGCTTTTGTTTTTTCCTGCTGCCGCACATGATCAGTTGTCCGCTCCCGCACCGGATTGGGAACAAAGCGAAATAGAACCGCCGCACCAGGAATGATGGCAAAGATGGCAAGCAGCAAATAGGCGGCGGCATATCCGAAATGGTCGATGACCATTCCCGCCATGACGGGAGCGACCATGCTGGCGGCCGCCGTGCTCAATCCCAGCATGGCGAAGTCATTGGCACGGCTCTTGCGATCGCTCAAGGCGCCGACCAGATTTTGCGAGGAGACAGAAAAAAAAATTTGCCCCAGACCGAACAGCAGCTGGGAAACGAACAGGATGAACAAAACGTTATGGACAACGGCTGGCAGCAGCATGGCCGCACACGCAACCGCGCAGCCAAAAATCAAAGGAAACCGGTAACCGATCCGGTCGGAAACCTTTCCGGCACAAACAGCCAATACCATCGGAAACAGAGCGACAAGAGCGGCGATCATCCCGACGGTGAACGGACCGGCCCCCAGATAGATCGCGTACAGGGTGCCCATCATCGTATTCCCTTTGATGCTCATCTGGAACACAAAAGACAGCACAATGACCACGAACAAGGAACTTTTCATCGGCAATTCCCTTTCATTTCCTGATGCGGCTCACAAAGATCATCAAAGAACATCAAGAAAATGGTATAATAGTTCCACCGCTGAATCACTCTCCCTGGCACGGCTCAAGCCTGTGAAGTCATCTGGCGGAAAGGAGACCTCCCATGCGACTGGAGCAGCTGAAACTGTTTCTTGCCGTATGCGATTACGGAAGCCTGACGGCGGCGGCGGAGAAACTGCATATTTCCCAGCCATCGATTTCCGTTGCGATCAGGCAGCTGGAAGAGGAATTCGGGCTCAACCTGTTCTATCGCCACAAAAAAAGGCTGATTTTGACCAACGAAGGAAAAGAGTTCCAGCAGAGAGCCCGCGAAATCATTGAAAAAGTGGACAACACCAGAGAGTACATGATCAGCCTGGGAAACAAGGGAAGCAAAATCCGGCTCGGCGTCACCGCCATGGCCAGCGTTTTTCTGTACTCCAGGCTCATCACCGATTTTCACAAGCAGCATCCGTCCACCTACATCGAGATGCATCCGCTCAATTCCAATGATTCCGCCAGCCAGGTGAGCGAAGGCAAGCTTCACATGGCCATTGTGACCTATGACGAAAGGTTTGCCGATATGTTCGAGTTCACGCCTTTAATGGAAACCAACATCGTGGGGTGCGTCCGCAAAGACCATCCGCTTGCCTATAAAACCGATGTGACGCTGGAAATGCTGAAGGACGAAAAGCTGGTCCTGCTGAACGAGCAAGGGAGAACATCCCGCATCATCCTTCAGAGATTCAAGGAATTGAACATCGAACCGAACATCTTCATGTATTCCCGCCAGATCCTCCTGATCATGCAGGTGATCCTTCAGTCGGGCGCGGTCACTTTCTTCATGGAAGAACTGCTCAAATTCAACGACAATCTGGCGCCGTTCTACATCCGGCCTTCCCTGCGCCATACCCTTGGCATCATCCGGCGCAAGGACACCTTGCTGTCGAGCGACGCCCTGAATTTTCTCAATTTTTGCAAGAATTATCAATACTCGTAGCTGCTCCGGCGATTTGGCGAGAATCTCCTCTCCGTTTTCCCCCTAGCTGTCTGTTATTGGAAGATGTCAAACAGTATTCCTGAAGGCCAATGCAGCGGGAGAAGGGTTTCCAGAAAGTAAATAAATCCCATCACCACGGCAATGGCGATCGCAATTTTGAGCCAGTTGAAGTCGGTTTTGAACTTGAAAAATGCCAGCAAAAAGACAGCGGTACCAACCACGAAGCCCACAAGAAAGATGGCGATCAGATAAAAGAGGATCCAAAGAAAGTTTTTGGCGGCCACGATGGTCTCGTATTGGATGGGAGTATCGTACTCGTTTTCGATCGGTTCCTCCGCCTCATCGTTCCTTTTGACTCTCCGATATTTCACATATTCCAAAATGGTGTTGCAGAACGCGGCGATGGAAGCCATAAGCGAAATGAAGAACGGAAAATACATGGCCATTTGGGAATACTGAGTGGACATGATGCACAACGAGGAAAACAGAACAAAAAACAGGGCAGAAAGCAAAATCGACGCTTTGGATTTGGTCATGATGGAACACCCGCACCCTTCTTGTTGAAAAACGTGTGAAATATGGCTTTGAGCTTATTGGAAAGAATTCCGCCCAAAAAGGTCAAAAGGATCAGCAGCCCGATGATGATCACACCGGGACGGCTCAGCAGTTCCCAAGCCTCATAGCGCTGCAGGGACAAAAACAGGTAACGCTCGGCACTTTGCGACAAGATGATGCCAATGATAAAAGGAATCCTCGGCCAGCCCAAATCCCTCATCACCCATCCAAGAACGCCAAAGCACATCAACAGAATATAGTCGCCCCAGTCATTGGTGGCCTGATAGGCGCCGATAAAGATGATGACCAGAACAAACGGCACTAGCTTGTTTGGATTGATGGATCTGACCTTGCTCATCGGTTTGGAGATCAGAAAACAAAGGGCCGTTCCGAAAATATTTGCCAGCACCAGGGTCCATACAATGGTCAGCGTAATGTCCAGATGGTCGGTGATCATCTTGGGTCCCGCCTGGATCCCGAGCAGCATGAATCCCAACAAAAGAACTGCGGTTGTGCCGCTGCCGGGAATGCCGAACAACAGCGTCGGGATCAGACTCCCGCCTTCCTTTGCATTGTTGGAGCTTTCCGGCGCAATGATCCCTCGAATATCTCCTTTGCCAAACTGTTCATTTTTCACTGTTTTCTTGGCCAGCGTGTAAGCGGCCCAGTCCGCAATGCTCCCTCCCAAACCGGGAAGAAATCCGACAAAGGTTCCGATGGCGGAGCCCTGCAGAACCAGCCATTTGTTTTTCAATACGTCTTTAAAGCCCTGCCAGCTGCTCCCGGCAAGCTTGGCGGTGCTCTTCATGGCGCTGGAGGACAGCAGTCCGATCATTTCCGGTATGGCAAACAGACCTAAAGTGACCAGGATCAGGGCAACGCCGTTTTCCAGGTACAGCAGGCCAAAAGTGTATCTGTATTCCGGAGCGGCCGGTGCGGCGCCAACGGTTCCGACCAACAGGCCGAACAGTCCGGCCATGATTCCCCTCAAACGCCTTTTTCCGGTGAATACACCGATCATGCAGATGCCAAAAAGACACAGCATGAACAGCTCGGGGGAGCCAAAAGTGTTGATGATTGGCTTTGCCATTGGAATGGACACAAACAGAATGACGGCGCCGACAATCCCGCCAAACATGGAAGAGATGAATGCCGCACCCAGCGCTCTGGCCGCTTCACCCTTTTGCGCCAGCGGGTAGCCGTCCATCACCGTGCACTGGGCGCCCGAAGTTCCGGGTACGCCAAACAGAATGGAGGTGATCGAGTCCGAGGTATGGGTAATCGCAACCATCCCGATTAACAGCGCCATGGCTGTGTACGGATCCATCCCGAACAAAAACGGGAGAAGCAGCGCCATCCCCGTCATGCCGCCCAATCCTGGCAAAATCCCGATGATGATCCCCATGATCAGGCCAAGAAACATAAAAAGCAAGCGGACTGGATCCAACAGCACCATTAGAGCGTGTATTGCCGCATCAAACATAACGTGCCTCCTGTTGACAAGTCGAGTGAAATGGGAACCCCCGGAATGCCGGGCGATCCGCCGGATATCACCCGGCACTCCGGCGAGGTGATCAATACTTCAGACCTTTGACGCCGTACTTTTCGGCCAGCAGCTTGCGGATATAATTCAGGCTGTCCTCGCTGATTTTGTTGAAGCTCTCGTTGCGTTTATCCAAGCTTTCACCAATAATCATGTTTTCTGATTCCAGAACCTTATAGGCTTCGCTTCGAAACTCTTTATCCTGGACCATCTTTTCCATCGCATTCTTGATCGCAGCGATCGCTTCCGCCGGGGCATCTTTGGGCATGTACAGCGATTTGGACAGTTCATCCACATAAGCCATGGCGTTCACCGCATCAAACAGCGGTCCGGACGGCTCTTCGCCATACATTTCTCTATATACTTCGATAATGGTCGGAACATCTGAAAGTTCGGGATGCCTGTGCATGATTCCGTTTTCATCCAAATAGCCGATTTGGGCAAGCGGCACCGCGATCCCCTCATCCACGATGGTGTTCAAATAAACGTTTGCGGGTGTGGAGTGCACGGTGATTTCCCCTTGCTGAAAGGCCAGCCAGGCGTTTGAGGTGCCCTCATATCCCCACACAAATTTCGTTTTGTCGGCCAGCTTGAGAAACTCCAGCATCAGCACCGTTTTGGCGCTGGCTCCACCCGGAGTCTGGCTGCCGTAGATCAGCGCATCTTTTGGAATATTCAACAATTCTTTCGGGTCTCCGCTATACACTTTATTGGATACAACCGTCACACCGGGACCGGGAGTCGCAATGAGAGGTAACTGGGTCTTGTAATCCAGCTTCAGCGCTTCCGCCCCCAACACATACTGCATGATCAGGGAAGTGCTGGACTGAAGCAGGCTGTATCCGTCCGGTTTCCTCTGGGCATAGTCATTTGCGCCTTTCACACCGCCGGATCCCGGGATGTTGACGACCTGCACCTTGGGGTTTCCGTCAATAAAATTTGGCAAATATTTTTGAAAGAGTCTCGCCACGGCGTCCGTTCCTCCGCCCGCATCGAACGGCACCACGATTTCAATCACATCGCGGCTGCTGTAGAAAGGCTTCGTTTCGGCCGCATTGGAGGCGCCGGATGAGGATGTGCCGGTTGACGACGTGTTGGAGGAAGATGTGCCGGTTGAAGAGCTGCCCGCCTGACCGGAAGAGCCGTTGGACGAGCTGCCGCTGCCACATGCCGCCAGCAGCAGCGCAAAGACGAGAAAGCCAATGAACACCAAAAAGCCTGACCTTTTCATACGCCTCACTTTTCCCCCTTATTCCTTGTAATTTTTTATGGATAAGAAGTCAATAGACAGCGCTTTCAAGATTGCTCTGAGACGATCATCAGACCAACCTTTTGGCTGATGATCGTCCTTTCCCATCTCAATTTTTCGCGGCACCAACCGGATTGGCGCTGGCCTTTCCGCCCGACGGTTCCGCTTTCCAACGGCCGACGTCGCCGTCGATCTCGATGATCGTCCCGAACGGTTCGGACAGGGCGCGCAGCCGCTCCAGTATCCTCCGGGCGTTTTCACCTTTCGCGATCATCGGGCGGCCTTCCGCGTACTTCCGCCCGGTTCCCCGGGTGACGTTCACCTCCATGGACACTTCCCGCCCCAGCTCAACCGGGTAGAACGTCATCGACCGAACATGCCCTTCCGCATCGAACTCTGCTTCGATCAACGCGGAGCTCCACCACGTCTCCGAAGATCTCTCCCGTTCCGGATGAAGCGGCTCATCGGCGGGATTGAGAACGGGAAGCCTGTCCATATCGTGTCCCCAGGACTCATAGCCGTCATAGGGAACGCGCCGGAGGAACTGGGATTGGGCGAAGAAATTGCCCAGACCATAGAAGATCGGCTTGCCCTTGTAAATCTCGATCCCCAGCGTCTTGTGCCAGCCGTGGCCAAAGTACACGTCGGCCCCGCTGTCGATGGCGGCGTGCGCAAACTCCCGGGCAAAGGCCGGAGGCACATCGCCGCGGCTCCCCTCCGAGATGTTGAAATGGTGCGCCACCATGACGAAATCGGCCATCTCCCTGCCCTCCCGGATCGACCGGAGGTTCCCTTCCAGATCGCGCTCATGGCATTTCGTCTCGATGCCGAAGTCCTCGCCTTCGCAGAACACCCCGCTGCCCCGCAGCGACTGATCTCCCGGCATCACCAGCCGAAATTCGCCGTCCTCCAGTCCAAGCGCGGTGGAACCTTCCCTGGACATGCCCTTCATCCGCAGCACGTCCAATTTGCGTCCGATTTGACGCAGGGCTTCCGCTTCCGCCGCCGGCAGCCGGTACCTTGTCCGCACCCTCAGCGGATTGACGCCGGGACGCGCCGACATCGCTCCTTTGGAAAGGTTCGCCCAGTCATAGGGCCCGTTTCCGGACGCGGTGGACACCAGCGCCACGCGGCCCGCCGCTCCTTCCCAATAGCCGGGCTCCCTCGCCTCCTCCAGGTCCCGTCCGGTGCCGGCGCAGACCAGCCCGGCTTCCCGGCAGTGCCGGATGGTCTCCAAAAGCCCGGGGGCGCCGAAGTCGTAGCTGTGATTGTGCGCCAAAGACATGATATCGATTCCAAGCCACCGCAGATCCTTCGCAATGGCCGGATCGGCGAGCATGTAGCTTCCGACACAATCGCCGCGGATGGGCCATCCGGTGGTGGAGAAGTCGCCGAAATTCATCTCCAGATGGGCGTAGGTGACATCGGAGGCGAGCATGATATCGCGGATTTTCAGAAATTCCGGTTCCTCATGCATGGAGAACGGCCGGCACACCATGCATTCGCCTGCGATGACCACTTTCCAGCCTCGTTTCTTTTTCTGGTTGCTGTTGCAGTCCATTGAATGATTCCTCCCGAATGTGGTTTCAGCAACGCGCCAAATGAATTCAATGCCTCTTGCCAAATCTATTTCTACGCGTGTTCACGCGGATAGCGCTGACACGTTTCAAATGCTGCAAAATGCTGGACATGTGCTGGGCGAAATCCCATCCTCCTTTCCGCTTCCTGCTTGGCATGGACCGGCCGGATTGCCAAGATCGAGATTGGAGTTTCTAACACCAAAATAGTTCGATTTCTCTCACATGTCTATTATGAATAAATTATGAGTTAATAACTTCCGACTATAGATGAATCCGCTTTCCAACGGCCGACGTCGCCGTCGATCTCGATGATCGTCCCGAACGGTTCGGACAGGGCGCGCAGCCGCTCCAGTATCCTCCGGGCGTTTTCACCTTTCGCGATCATCGGGCGGCCTTCCGCGTACTTCCGCCCGGTTCCCCGGGTGACGTTCACCTCCATGGACACTTCCCGCCCCAGCTCAACCGGGTAGAACGTCATCGACCGAACATGCCCTTCCGCATCGAACTCTGCTTCGATCAACGCGGAGCTCCACCACGTCTCCGAAGATCTCTCCCGTTCCGGATGAAGCGGCTCATCGGCGGGATTGAGAACGGGAAGCCTGTCCATATCGTGTCCCCAGGACTCATAGCCGTCATAGGGAACGCGCCGGAGGAACTGGGATTGGGCGAAGAAATTGCCCAGACCATAGAAGATCGGCTTGCCCTTGTAAATCTCGATCCCCAGCGTCTTGTGCCAGCCGTGGCCAAAGTACACGTCGGCCCCGCTGTCGATGGCGGCGTGCGCAAACTCCCGGGCAAAGGCCGGAGGCACATCGCCGCGGCTCCCCTCCGAGATGTTGAAATGGTGCGCCACCATGACGAAATCGGCCATCTCCCTGCCCTCCCGGATCGACCGGAGGTTCCCTTCCAGATCGCGCTCATGGCATTTCGTCTCGATGCCGAAGTCCTCGCCTTCGCAGAACACCCCGCTGCCCCGCAGCGACTGATCTCCCGGCATCACCAGCCGAAATTCGCCGTCCTCCAGTCCAAGCGCGGTGGAACCTTCCCTGGACATGCCCTTCATCCGCAGCACGTCCAATTTGCGTCCGATTTGACGCAGGGCTTCCGCTTCCGCCGCCGGCAGCCGGTACCTTGTCCGCACCCTCAGCGGATTGACGCCGGGACGCGCCGACATCGCTCCTTTGGAAAGGTTCGCCCAGTCATAGGGCCCGTTTCCGGACGCGGTGGACACCAGCGCCACGCGGCCCGCCGCTCCTTCCCAATAGCCGGGCTCCCTCGCCTCCTCCAGGTCCCGTCCGGTGCCGGCGCAGACCAGCCCGGCTTCCCGGCAGTGCCGGATGGTCTCCAAAAGCCCGGGGGCGCCGAAGTCGTAGCTGTGATTGTGCGCCAAAGACATGATATCGATTCCAAGCCACCGCAGATCCTTCGCAATGGCCGGATCGGCGAGCATGTAGCTTCCGACACAATCGCCGCGGATGGGCCATCCGGTGGTGGAGAAGTCGCCGAAATTCATCTCCAGATGGGCGTAGGTGACATCGGAGGCGAGCATGATATCGCGGATTTTCAGAAATTCCGGTTCCTCATGCATGGAGAACGGCCGGCACACCATGCATTCGCCTGCGATGACCACTTTCCAGCCCAGCTTCCGTCTCATGGTATCCCCCCAAAAAACCTTCATGACAAAAAAAACTCTCTTCCGATGCCGGAAGAAAGGGTCCAAACGTCTGAACAAGACACTGCAAACATTTACACCAAAATTTGGGTTGCTTTGGGCGGCTCTCCCTTTTCTCTGATTTTTACTTCCTGGCGCGTGACATAATCGATTCTCTTGCTGGCCTGATCGCTCAACGAGCGGGCGCCCAGCATAACCAGTTTGCCTGTTCCCGAATTTTCCAGCTCGTAAAAACTTCCCCCCGGAATCAGGGCCACCATGCCCGGTTTGAGCACTTCCTTGGCGCCTCCCGGAAAATGCATGGTGCATTCGCCCTCGATGCAATAAAAAATCTGGTCGGCATTATGGCAGTGCATCTTCTCGATTTCTCCGGGATTGTTGTACACGTGCAGCCAGGTGTGGAACCTCGGGCCGTTCATCAGCAATTTTCTGCGGACATCAGCCTGTTCGGACATCTGTTTTAAATCAACCAGTTTGATTCGGTTTGTGCTCATATCATCCTCCCCTTGTTCGGAAAGCGCTCTCGCCGGCCGGTGAGTTTTCTTTGAACTTAAAGATAGTTCAAATAATTTGGAATGTCTATTACGAATAATTTATGAGTTTATAATTCAAAGTAATAAGTTTTCACAAGTCAGAACCTTACTTCCACGGTTTTTCGCTGGCGGCGTTTCGGCCGGCCACGCGGCCAAAGGTAATGCATTCCGCGAGATTCCCGCCCCCCTGATAAACAAACTTGAACACGGAGGCGATTTCTCCGGCCGTGTAAAGTCTCGGAATCGGCCTGCCGCTCCAATCCAGCACCTGACGTTGGGCGTTGGCTTTCAGTCCCCCCTTCGTGTTGGGACCTCCCGGGTACAAAGAAATCGCATAAAAGGGAGGTTTGGATACCGGCCCCATCGTTTCCGGTTCCCGCATAAATTCGGGATCGTGCCCCATCGCGCAATACCGGTTGTAGGTTTCAATCGTGCGGACCAGCGTTCCGGTATCCATCAATCCGCGGTTGTCGGGATGCCGCCGAATCTGCTCGGCCAATTCCTCGATGGTGTCGCCCTTCAGGATCCACCCTTGTCTGATGGCCTCTATGTTGTCTTCGCCCCAATCGAGCCAGTCGATCATCGCGGCGGAAACCCGGACCACCGATCCCCTTTCCCTGAGCGTTTCATCAAAGATCATCCACGACGGAATTCTGGGATAGATCAGCTTTTCGATGTCAAACTTGATCGCTTCTTTGTAAAAAATGTAGCGGCTCGGATCCTTCGTGATCTTTCTTTCCGCCGCATACCTGCTGCCGAAATTGTCCACCACAATTTCATTGGGTTTTCCAACGGCGGGAGTGTTCAACCCGATTTTCAGCCCGTGCCTCCTGGCGGGAATGGCGCAAACGACATGGACTGCAATATTGCCGATTTTGGACAGTCCGGCGCCGATTTTCAGCGCCATTTCGATGCCGTCGCCCGTATTCTCCGTTGTTCCGTAGAACGCATATCCTTCAACGCCCGGGCCCTCCAGAAAAGCCCTTCGCATCTCCCTGTTGTATTCATAACCGCCTGACGTAATGACCACCGCGCGCCTTGCGATATAAACCGCCTGCTCGTCCCCCTGAACCGCTTTCACTCCGATCACTTCTCCGTTTTCATTCACCATGAGTTCCCTCGCCCTTGTTCCATAATGAACGCGGATGTTTCGGGATCGGATTCCGTTCAGCAGGCAGGCGTGAAAGGCTTCGCCCGCTTCCTTTTGCGATGCGTCGAACTGTTTTGGAGTGCGAAACCTGTATTCGTCTTTCCCGGTGTACGTGCTTCTGGCCACCGCATATTTGGAATCCTTGGCGCCCGGAAAGCCGGGAAATGCCGCATGGTTTGTCCAGATCGTCATGTAATTGCTGTCGAGACTTTTCATGAATTCCTCGTTCTTCGGCGCATATTCGGCCCAGATCTGCGCAAGCTCGTCCGAAATGTCGGACTGCTCCCCTTCCAGCATCCACGGAAGATTTTCACAGCTGAACATGGCTTTGGCATATTCTTTCAATGCGTGGAAATCTCCGTCCGGATCCGGACTGTGATAGCCGCCTCCGCTCAATCTCGTATTCGAATAATGGTGATTCTCCGGCTGCTTTTCCATCAGGATCACTTACGCTCCCGAATCGTGCGCTTCAATGGCCGCGCATCCGCCTGCTCCGCCAAACCCGATGACGACCACATCGGCTTCGTATTCCCGTTTTCCCGCGAAACCGGTTTGTTCCATCTTTTTCGGACATGCTCTCGCCTTACCCCATGAATATCGAATTTTTGGCTGCTTTTTGTAGCATAATTTCTTCACGTGCAAATTGTCAAAATGAACTGAATAGAAACACTGCTAAGAATCAGACTTTTTCCTGTAATTCTCATAAGGTTTGATGATATAATCATGTTTGGTAAAATTCACGGATCCAACATGCCAGAAACGAGAGGCATGTGATGCGACATGATCCGTATTTGACGGTGTAAGGGCGACAACATGGATTCCGCGTTAACCACCTACATGACGCTGGTAATGGTTTCAGGAACATTGAACCTCTTTCTGGGGCTGTATGTTTTTTTCTAGCCCTTCCGTCCCGGAGGGGGAGACGCAAGGAACACACACCCTGCACCCTTTCACT
>ERZ795043.1223-NODE-1223-length-13827-cov-473.203965_pt1 | contig 13827 bp, 14 predicted proteins | sample MGYA00375127_ERZ795043 | MGnify/ENA primary metagenome ERZ795043 (study PRJEB30172, sample SAMN05518447) | compost metagenome | isolation source: Feedstock adapted compost from Newby Island compost facility, Milpitas, CA | place: USA:Newby Island compost... | reverse complement strand
TCGTTTTATTGTCGCATTCTCGATTCTCGGTGTCCACTTTTTAGTCTAGCATCACATGCTCGGAAGCAAGCTGTGAAATCGACCTTTCCTCCTTCAGAATTTCCAGCACGATTTGGGCTTTTTGTTCCGGTGTAAACGTTCTGCGGATGGTTGTCATCAACTAAGAAACTCCTTTTTTGTTGTCTAGTTTTCGTAGTCCATTATACACCGGCATTCACAACCTGAAAGGCGAGACCATGCTTGATCTGCTGCCGGGCCGAAAGCTGGAGGAGCTTAGGACCTATGCCCAGGAGCATCCGGATTTCCTTCGGCTTAAATGTCAATCTGATCCACCCGCCGCGTATTCCCGCTCCGGCTCGTCCCGTTCGAACCGCGAAGGAATTTTACCTCATCATGTAGAATTTTTTTGATCGGTTGATTCCGGGTTGGACTATCACCTTGAGGAGATCCATCGGGAATTGCAACGGCTGAACACGTAGTTGCAATCTTCCCGCCAAACCGTCAGGGGGGTTGTTGATCGCAAGGACGAATAAGGACAGGCAGGTTGTTTCGCTTCGTTCATGGACAAGTTTGGCATATAACGGGAACTCATGGCCGAAAAATGATGGGAGCGGAAGGTGCGAACATGAAGCGGTACAAGAACGTGTATCAGTTCAAGATTACGTTGAAAGGAACGAAACCTCCGGTTTGGAGAAGGATTCAGGTCCCGGAGACCTATACTTTTTACGATCTTCATGTGGCCATTCAGGATGCGATGGGGTGGGAAGATACGCATCTTCACGAATTCGTGGTAAATAAGCCGCCCGGCATGCGGGAAGTTCGCATTGGAATACCGTCTGATGATGATGACGTTTACGAAAGAGAAATTCTCCAAGGATGGAGCAACAAAATTTCAAAATACTTCGATGAATGGAACAAGAAGGCTTTGTATGTATACGACTTCGGCGATAATTGGCTACATGTCATCGAGTTTGAAAAAGTTCTGCCCAAAGACCCGAACAGGACATACCCGATTTGCATCGCGGGCAAAAGGGCCTGTCCGCCCGAAGACTGCGGAGGAGTGTGGTTGTATCAGGAGCTGTGTCAAGGTACTCATCCTTATCAGGAAGCATACGCTGACTTTGATCCGGAGAAATTTGACGTTCGGGAAGTCTGGTTCAGTGATCCCAAGCTTCGATTTAAGGAACATTATGAAATGGCAGAAGACGGGGATTGAGCGTTGTCCATAATAAAACTGATGGTTTGCATCGCTATGTCTGGCGTAATCGATGGGAATCCGGGAGTTCAAGGAACACCATCTCTAAGGAAACCAAATACGCATGATCCGACAAAAAGGATTACAAGCCAGATTTCGTAGATCATGTTGCATGATCCAACCCCTTGCCTGCGCCGACTGACCGGTACCCGTACATCTACGAAGGTGGCGCGCCGCCCTCCGGGTTGGACGGATCCAAATAACCGCCAAAACGATCATGAAGCTGTTTCGACAATGTGTCAATCTGGTCTCTCAATTTTCCGAGTTGATCGACGCTGTCGACCTCCCGGGGCAAGCGCCGAACGATCATTTCCAGTTGTTCCTTGAGAAAAGCCCGATCCTGTGCGGGGTGACCGTGATTTTCCAGAACATCGAATTCGGCGTCCAATTCAAAATTCAAATTCGAAAGCGCCCCGATAGTTTCTCTCGCCGGAACAGGATAACCGATGACGCCGGAAACGATCCCGCGAGCCTGTTTTATGGCTTCGTAAGCTTCCCCGATCTCCGAGAGATCGCCGCCCAATTTTTGAAGGATCGAATGCGCCCCATGGATGTACATGCTCCAATCGTTATAGGTCTTCACGGTTGCCTTCCGGAGTTGCTTTTTGTCCATCGCCAGGAGAACCGACAATATGCAACAGACCAGAAAGAGGACAACTGTCTCAATTTGATATTTGTATTTCATCCCGAATTTCTCTCCCAAATCAAAACGATACAGGCACATTTTATATTACGAAGTGCGGGTTGTAAATTGATACCCAGGCGACTGGCAACGGCATTTGCTCGGCTATTTGAAGCGTCTGGACGCTTCGCGGATCCGGGCGACCGATGCCTGGATCGGCCGCATCGATGATGAAGAGATCCGGTTGGTTTGAGCCGTCGCGTTTTTACAATCCACGGCCGCGGCCCTGTGTTACACTGATGGGAAGATACCGGGAAAACGGGGGAGCGACATGGCCATCCACATCGCGTTTTTGCGAGGCATCAATGTGGGCGGGAAGAACAAAATCAAGATGGCGGATTTGCGGGAATCGCTGGAAAAACTGGGCTTGTCCGAGGTTCAGACGTACATTCAAAGCGGCAACGTGCTGTTCGGGTCGGAGGAAGACGAAGCGACGCTGCGGCAACGGATCGAACGGGAAATCGAGCGCGCCTTCGGCCTTGCCGTCCATGTCGTGATCAGAACTTCCGCGGAATTGAAACAACTGGTGGCGAACCTTCCGTTTTCGGACAAGCAGATCGCCGAGGCGGAAGCCGCCGCGGAGGGTGAATGCCTGTACGTCTCGATGCTGCGGCGGGAGCTGGACGCCGAACGGGTCGAGCGGCTGAAGGCGGCGGCTTTTGACGATCAATTCCGCGTCGCGGGACGGGACATCTACCTCTTGCTCCGCCAAAGCATCCGCCATTCGAAGCTTGCCGCGCGGGTGGAGAAGTTGGGCGTCCCGGCGACCACGCGCAACTGGAACACGATCCAAAAGCTCTCCGCCATGGCGGATGAAATGGAGGAAGACCGGACGGCGCGGAATTGACAAAAGGTTGCAGTTTCGGATTATACTTGATGGAAAAGGAGGGGATCGAAGTGGCAAAGCGGTTTGCCCGCATCACTCGTTGCTCATGCAAAGCCTGATTGTTGGGGCGATACTTTGCATGGGCTGATTTTCCATCGCCCTGCGGCGGTTCGTTTCCAATAACGGGCTTTGCACCTTATTTTTTCATCACAAAAATAAGGGGATGGCCCGAATGTGCAAGCCGTTCATTGGAAACCATCAGTTCAATCTGATCCAAAAACAGGCGAATATGCTGCTCCAGGCCTTGCAGGCGACCGATCCGCAGGTGGCGGTATCGGTCAGGGACAGCGTCAAATACCAGATATGGTCGGAATTTCCGGAGGCGACGGAAGCGCAGTCCCGGCTCTTGGATCATCTGACGGACGCCCGCACGGAAGATGAAGTTCGGGAACGTTTGCGGGCGCTGGAGCCTTACGTGACGGAATTTCCGCCACTGTCGGACAAAAAACTGAAGGCACTGTTTCCCAAAGTCAAAAAGCTGACTGTTCCCGATCTGTCCGCCGTCGACTTTCGCCGGCTCACGTATTGGAGCTGGACGGAAATCGCGACGAACCGGATGTTTCTCGTGTGGGTCCGGAACGGGCAGCCGGTCGGCATTGAAGGCCGGTTTACGCCGGTGAACAAAAAAGGCGCCTGCTTTCTGTGCAACCGGCAGAGCGAGCTCGTGCTGTTCTCGGCGGTCTCGAAGGCGAAGCCGGCGCATACGCCCGCCGATTATTACAAAGCCGTCGGGCAATATTTGTGTCGGGACGCCGGCGTCTGCAACCGGCACATCACGAGCGAGGACGCTTTGGAGCGGTTCGTGCGGGAGGTGACGGGGGCCCATGACTCGTCACACGAATCGTAAATGGGTGCTCGCCTCCCTGCTCGTCGTGCTGCTCCTCAGCGCCATGGAATCGACGGTCGTCACCACGGCGATGAAAACGATCGTGGCGGAACTCGGCGGCATCGAATGGATGAGCCTGGTGTTTTCCGTCTATTTGCTCGTCACGGCCGTGTCGGCGCCCATTTACGGCAAGCTGGCGGATCAGTACGGGCGCAGGCGCGTGCTCTTGAGCGCGGTTGCCCTGTTTGTGCTCGGTTCCGTCCTGTGCGGGCTCGCCGCCACGATGCCCCAGCTCGTCCTGTTCCGGGCGGTGCAGGCGCTGGGGGCCGGAGCCGTTTTCCCGCTCGCCATGACGGTCGTCGGCGACCTCTACACAACGCGGGAGCAAACGAAGATTCAGGCGGTCGTGAACAGCGTGTGGGCGTTGTCCAGCATCGTCGGTCCGCTGGTCGGCGGTCTGCTCGCGCAGTTCGCCGACTGGCGCTGGGTGTTTTTCGTCAACGTGCCGCTCGGACTGCTGTCCCTGGTGCTCATCGCGCTGGCGTTTCGGGAGACGTACCGGCCGGTGGTGCGCCGGGTCGATTGGGGAGGCGCCCTGTCATTCCTGATCAGCGTCACGTCCCTGCTCATCGTACTGCTGATCGGGGGAGAACGCGGCTTCCGGTCGCCGGCCGTGCTGGTGTGTGCGGCGCTGCTTGCGCTCTCCGCCTTCGCGTTCACCGCGCTGTCGCGGCGGAACTCCGAACCGTTCCTGCCGCTCGAGCTGTTTCGCAACCGGCTGCTTGTCATCGTGAACCTGTACAGCTTCCTGGCGTACGCGTTTCCGATCGCGGCGACGATGTTCATCCCGCTTTGGTTGCAGACGGTCCAGCATCAGTCGCCCGTCGTCTCGGGCTACGCGGTGGCGATGGCGACGATCGGATGGCCGCTCGGCTCGGCGGCCGCCGCCGCGCTGCTGAAGCGGCTGCCGCCCGGGCGGATCGTCGTTCCCGGCACGGGGTTGCTGGCCCTCTGCGGAGGGGTGCTGGCGGCGATCCCCGCGGCGGCGCCGGTGCCGGCGTTCCTGGCCGTCATGCTGGCGGCGGGTTTCAGACTCGGCCTGTGCCGGTCGGTGCTCACGATTCTGATGCAGCACGCCGTGGAAAACCGCATCCGCGGCATCGCCATGTCGACCAACGCCCTGATGAACACGCTCGGCCAGGCGGTGTTCGCCGCTGTATTTGGCGCCGTGTTCAACGCGTTCGCGCCCGGCGACGGGAACGGGGCGCTGGCACAGGGCGTCCATGCGGTGTTCATCGGGGTTTTCGCCGTCATGGCGCTGACCTGGCTGCTGACGTTCCGGTTGCCGGACGTCTCCAGGCGGAATCTGTTCGGCGACGGGTAAGCGGCCGGGACGCGGCAGGTGCGGCAGGAGGGCGGCAGAAGGGCTGAACGAGATCTGCAGGAGAGCTGGAGTAGGTCTGAAGGGGCGGCAGTACGGAAGCGGTTCTATACATCGAGAGCCCGCCGGCATCGGCGGGCTTTTCGCATGCATCGCACGACGCAAACGGGAACGGGGCGAAAAGGTCGTCTCCCCGCATGGATTTTTGATAATTGTCGGGCTTGACACTCACGTATACGGGAGGGTTTATGCTCGGAATCGGGAGGGGATTGCCTTGATGAAGAAAAAAACCGCCGGGAAAACCGTGCACGCCGGATCTGGCTTGCAGCCCGCAAACGGCTTCCTGTTGTGCGGCCTGGGCTGGCTGACGATGGTGATCGGGCTGTTTGCGGCGACCTGGATCGGGCATCTGGCGGAACGGGCGGGAAGTCCGTCGGCGTTGGCGGACGTCCTGCGAGGCATCGTCGTCACGTCCATCGTGGCGCCTATTGCCTTCCGGCTGCGGGGACGTTTCCCGATTCCGCTGTGTCTGTTGCCGCTTTCCAAAACCGGCATCGCGAATTTGCTGGGCGGCGCAGGGCTGCCGATCCTGCTCGCGGGCTGCGGTTTTGGGCTCGCCGTTCAGTTGGGCTGGATCGACATTTTGGAATGGCACGGTTCGTTTTCGCTGGCTGCCGCGGTGCTGGGGAATGCGCTCGTCGCATTTTTGTACGAGGCGTTGCCCGAGGAACTCACCCTGCGCGGCCTGGTCTACAGTGGTTTGCGAACGAAACTTCCCGCATTCGCGGCTTATGTCGGGCAAATCGCGCTGTTCGTATGCGTGCCCGTCGCGGTGAACGGATTGCAGCGGCTGTCGGGCATGGCGCCCGGCGTGGAGATCCATGCGGACTATGTCGTGCTGCTGCTCGCCTTCGGAACCGTGCTGCAACTGCTGCGCGGCTGTACGGGGGCTTTGTGGGCGTCCGTCGGGTTTCATCTGGCGTTTTTGGAAATTTCCCGGTTTGTCGTGACGCAGAACGAAGTGCGCTTGTTCACCTATGCGGAGCGGGTGGAGGGGACGGGGCCGTTTTTCATCCTGTTTGCGATGGTGATCCTGGGCGGCATCCTCGTCGCCGGAGCCGTCCGGCTCTGGCAGATGGCGAGGCTGAAGAAAGCGAAACCGTGAAGGGGGACCGGCATGTATACCGTCGGACAGTTGTCGAAACGGACGAACGTCTCGATTCGCACGCTGCATTATTACGAACAGCTCGGGCTGATCCGTCCGATCCGGGACGCGCAGAACGGATACCGTCTGTACGGCGGCCGGGAAATTCGGAGACTGCAACAGATCGCCATTTTGAAACACATGAACTTTACGTTGCGGGAAATCGCGGCGATTCTCGAACAGGATGAGGCGGTCCGTGAGCATGGTTCCGATCATGAAGCGGCCGCGTGGACGCGCATGCTCGAAACGCAGCTTTCCGTCGTCCGCAAGCGGCAGGAGGAACTGCGGCGGGTGGAGCGGCTTTTGCACTCCGTCCTCTATGCGATCAGGGTAACCGGGCAGGTCGATCATGAGGAAATGCTTTCTTTCATCAAGGAGCTGGAACTGCGCAGCCACAGCTCTTTCGGTTCCTTGCGGAGGTTGGCTTTAATGATGTAGTCCACTTGTTCACCATGTTCGGCATGAACGGATCAGGCACTATGTTTAGGCATTGTTCCGGCTTTGGGCGTATGACAACAATCCAGAGGAATCATGACAGTCGCACAAGGAATCGCTCGCCACGGCGTACCTGCTGCTATCGAGGCAATTGAAGATTTTTTAGGTAACAATAGTATACCTATTATGACAATACATAAGAGTAAAGGGTTGGAATACGATACAGTAATTTTTTTGGGGTTAGAAGATGATGCGTTCTGGAATTTCAAAAATCAAACGGATGCAGATCTATGTGCCTTTTTCGTTGCATTCTCTAGAGCCAAACGGCAAGTAATCTTTACATTTAGTGCTTCAAGAGAAGTATTGAGGAATGGTCAATTGAGAGCAGTTAATCAATATAAAATTGAAATATCCTCACTTTATCAAATGTTAGAACAAGCAAATGTCGAGGTTTTAAGCCATGGGATTTAGGACTACTTCCTTTCAATGAATTTCAGTCGAGTACCAGCGGGTATTTAAGAAGGGCACCCGGAAGCAGATGCCCTTCTCCGAGGGGAGCCATTTTATATCACGTTTCGGTACCGGGCCATATGTTCAACGGGGCTGTATTTTTGATGCTGCTCTTTAATATCTTTGCTGAACAATTCCACGTAATACCGGACCATGTCCAGGGTGCTGTGCCCCAGTATTTGTTGCAGGGTGAAGACGTCGCCGCCATTTAGTATATAGAACTTGGCCATGGTATGCCGGAAGGTGTGCGGGGAAACACGGACTCCTGTAATCCCGGCCTTCTTGCCGTACTCCTGGACATTTTCCTGAAAGGTCCGGATATTTAGCGGTGCCTCGTCAATGCTGATGAACAAGGCATCCGTTTCCGCATCGCCCCGTTCCCCCAGATACTGCTTCAGGATTTTGGCGCATGTTTTTTGAATGGGGACCCGCCGCGCTTTCCCTCCTTTGCCTTTTTGGATGCGGATTTCAAGCTCTTTGAGAAAGACGTCATCCACCTTTAAATGGAGGAGTTCCCCAATCCTCATTCCGGTTTCCAGCATAACCACCATCATCGTGTAATCCCGTAACCCGGTAAACGTTTTTTTGTCGGGTTGCTGGAGCAAGGCAACCACCTGTTCTTTCGTAAACGTTTGAATCATTTTCTTTTCCGCTTTCACCAGTTTGATTTCTTCCGCCAGGTTATGGGGGACGATCCCTTCTTCAAACAAATATTTGAAGAATGCTTTGCAGCTTTTGATCCGGCCGTTGATCGTATTGCTGGCCAGGCCGTTTTCAATCATCCGGCCTACATAATGGTGCTTGATCTCCCGGGCCGTGAGCGTGGTCACGTTCAAGGGGATCCCCTGTTCATCAAACGTTTTTTTCATCCGGACCAGGTTCTCTTCGTAAAACTGAATCGTGCGTCCGGATAAGTTTTTCGCCCGGCATTCCGTTAGAAAGGACTTTACCAGATCCGCAAAATCGGCGGGGCGTTTAGGAGAGGCGGTGTTTACAGTGGCCGTTTTAACGATGTTTCTTCGGCGCGTTACGGGCCTGTCCATGTTATTGCACCTCTTCTTTCAAATCGTCGGCAAGATGTTCGACCGGGCTGCATTTTTCGTGCTGTTTATGAAGGTCTTTGCTGAACAGTTCCACGTAATAACGGGTCATTTCCAACGTCGTATGCCCCAACAGATATTGCAGGGTGAAGATATCGCCGCCGTTCATTAAAAAGAATTTCGCAAAAGTGTGGCGGAACGTATGGGCGGAACCTTGCACCCCTTTGATCCCGGCCTTTTGGCAGTGGCCGCTGATCATTTGAATGACCCCATACCGTCGGAAGGGTTGATGGAAGACGGTGACCCAGAGGTCATCAAATTCGTGTTCCCCCCGTTCCTCCAAATACTCCTTTAAGGCGTTCACACACGTTTGCTGAATGGGGACGACGCGGAACTTCCGGCCTTTGCCCATGGGAATGTGAATGGTTTTCTCCTCAAAGTCGATATGGGAAATTTTCATTTGCGTTAATTCATTGACCCGCATGCCCGTATCCAGCAAGACCAGCATCATGGTATAATCGCGCAATCCGGTAAACGTTGTGCGATCCGGTTGGCGCAAGATGGCCTGAACTTGTTCTTCGGTGAAAGTGTGGACCATTTTGCGCTCATTTTTAATGGGTTTCAGACCTTCCGCGAGGTTTGCGTCCAAGACGCCTTCAAGATGGAGGAATTTGAATAATTGTTGGCAAGTCCGTATTTTTCCGTTGATCGTATTCGGTTTGAATCCCTGTTCCAGCATTTCGTTGACCATCCGTACAGTGAGGTCTTTTGAAGTAAGGGTATTCAGGGAGAGCCCCCATTGGTCAAGATCGCGTTGCAGGGACCGTAAATACGTATGATAACCTTCGATGGTCATCGGAGAAAGATTTCGGAACCGGCAGTCCATCAGAAACAGGCGGACGGCTTCGCTGAATTGGGCCCGTGAGGAAACGTCGGCGGGCAAGGAAAGTTTTACATTGGCATCGGCTTTGTCCTTCGACACTTTTCGTCAACCTCCCGTTTATTGGGAGTTTGGCGCGGTCAAAGTTGTGCGAGGCTGAGGGGGTTTGGCTTCGTACAACCCGGGGAAATACGAGCGCACAAAACCCTTCGCAAAATCGCGGGACGTATTTTTCAATTGGAAAAATTTACAATCCATGAAATCCCTTATTTCACAAGGCTTCTCGGATTTTGGCGAACGTGCGTTCACCTCCTTGCACCTCCTCAAACTCAAAATCGCGTGGGGCAACCCCCCGTGTAGGTTCGACTCCTATCACCGGCACCACGGACATGCACCCCTGCGAGGGGTTTTTTTCTGGGGTGGAATTTGCCTCTGCAACGGACCTGTTGCAGGGGTTTTTTGTACAATCGGTGAAGCTCGCGTATGATCCCTTTTTTGTTGCTTGACACCCACGTGGTAACCGCATACAATAAAAATGCTATCGATAGCATTTTGGATTCGAGGTTGTTGTCGTCATGGGCAGAAAGTTGACAATCAGCGATATTTCGCGGATGTCCGGGGTATCCGTGAGAACGGTGTCGCGGGTCCTCAACAACGATCCCCGGGTCAAGCCTTCCACCCGGGAACGCGTACACCGGATTCTCGACGAAACCGGATTTGAGGCGAACATCCTGGCGCGAAGCCTGCGGGCGAAACGCACCAACATGTTGATTGTCTTTGTGGCGCAACACGAGAATCGCTACTGGGGGGCATTCCACCATGAAATCCTGGCGGAAATGATGCTGGAAGCCAGGCGCCGCAACTACCGGCTGGTCATTTCTTCTTCCTCGGCGGAAAGCTACCGGGAAGACGTCAATGACGGCTTCTACATGCTGAAGCACGGCATGGCCGACGGCGCCATCATGTTCGACATCATGAAGGGGGATCCGCGGACGGCGTATTTGCGGCAGAAAAAAATACCCTTTGTCATCATCGGCAAGGATCTGGATTTTTACGACACGTCGTGCGTGGACCTGGACAACCGGTATGCCGGCTTCCTCGGCGCCCAGTATCTGGTGTCGAAGGGACGCAGGCGCATCGTGTTTCTGGTCGGCGACGAAAAGTTCAACAACAACCCCGAACGCGTGGCCGGATTCCTGGAGTTTTTCGGAACACCGGAAGCCCGGGAGAAAAACGCGGCGGGGCGCGCCATCACCGGGGTGCACAGCATCCGGGTGGCGTACGAAAAAACGAAGGAGCTGCTCGCCCTGCCGGCGGAGGAACGGCCGGACGCGATTTTCGTGTCGGGGGACGAACGCGCGCTCGGCGCCTACCGGGCCATCCAGGAAGCGGGGCTGAAAATTCCCGGCGACGTGGCCGTGATGGGCATCGACAACATCCGGACGGGGCAGTATTACCATCCGCCGATCACGACCATCGATCAATCGATCCCGTCGTTTGTGGAGCACGCCTTCGACATCCTGTTCAAGCAGCTGGAAAACAACCAGACCCCCGCCAGGCGCGTGCTGATCACGCCGGTCGTCGTGGAACGCGAGTCGGTCTGATTCCGGGGCGGTTGTCCGGGAGAAACATTCCGGAGGAGCCGGAAATTTTTTTCAGGCAAAATGCCAACGATGGTATTTTGTAAAATTGAATATAATAAAATAAACGTTCAATAATTTTAAATGACGAGGCGGATTGGATGGACCTGAAATCGATCAGAACCTTTCATCTGGTCGCCAAACACGAAAGCTTCATCCGCGCGGCGGAAGAGCTGAATTATTCGCCTTCGGCGGTCACCATGCAAATCCGCAAACTGGAATCGGACCTGGGCGTCATGCTCATCGAACGCGGCAAGCCGTTCCGTCTGACGGAAGCGGGCAGACTGTTCCGGGAACAGAGCCTGCCCCTGATCCGGCACATGGAACAGCTGCAGGTCGTGATGCGGGACTGGGAAACGGGAGAGGCCGGACACGTCCGAATCGGAGCGACGGAACCGACGGCCAGCCACCGTCTGCCCGGCCTTCTGAAGACCTTTCTGGAGCAGCATCCGCGGATTCAAATTTCCGTGGATATCGCCGATCCGCCGGCGCTGGCCGACCGGGTGCTGCAAGGGGATGTGGATCTGGCGCTCTGTACCTCTCCGGAAACGGGAGAGGAGCCTTATTATGAGGCTTTGTTCCGGGAACCGTTTGCAGTGCTGCTGCCGGAAGGCCATCCGCTCGTCCGCAAGGCGGCCGTCGACGCGGACGATTTTCGCGGGCACCGTCTGCTCGTGACACCGGCTTCGTGTCCGTACCGCAGAAAACTTGAGATGACGCTGCAGGACGCGGGCAAAGTGCCGACCGACGTGATGGAGATCGGAAGCATGGCGGCCCTGAAATATTACGTCGCAAGCGGACTCGGGATCGCCCTGATGCCCGAAATCTCGCTCGAACCGCTGCCCCCGGGCACGGTCGTCCGCCCGCTTGGCGGTGGGCTGTCCATCGGCATGGCGATCGGCTTTTTGTACCGGAAAACGGGCTCGCCGTTCACCAAGGCGGCGTCCAGGCTGTATCAGTTTCTTGCGGAGAAACTTCGCCATGCGGATTCCCGCCGCGCCTTGGAACAGGTGGAAGGCTGAAATTCCGAATCGCGTTGAATCCGATAAGGCATTGCGTCACGGCGCTGCAGGATGGCAACAATCGCTCCCGGTTCATATCGGGGCGTGATGCCATGATGAATTTATGGACCACAAAACTTCAGGACCCGCTTCGTGGACAACGCCGGCTACGATCTCACGCCGGTCCTGCCCGATTTGCGCAGGAACGACGAGCTGGATGAGAAAAAACTGGGGGCGGTGGCGGGCGGTACTTCGACTTTTTCGCTCTGGGCACGGAATGCGGCAAGTGCCGCGTGTAGTCGTCAAGACTGGCACCTGCATAACAAAAAACGCCCTTCGCGGGCGTTTTTTGTTACGCAGCCGGGCTGGCATGGATACGGGATCGCCTTGACCCGATAAGCTGCGCCTACGTTGCCGGCGATCCTTTCGCTTTCCCGAGCAGTTCCATCTTGCGCCATCTCCCGTACCGGTAATAGAGCAGATTCAGCACGGCGGCCGCGGTGAAGCTGATCGGGAAGCTCCACCACATCGCGTCGAAGCCGTACAGGTCGCTAAGCACGGCGGCAAGCGGGATGCGGAAGATCATCAGGGCAACGAAGGTCGCCAGAAGCGGCACCATGACGGCGCCCGCCGCGCGGACGACGCTGGCGACTACGTTGAAGATGCCGAAAATGATGAACGACCAAAGCGTTACGTCGTTGATGTGCATGCCGAGGGCGATGGCGTCGCCTTCCTCCGGAAGGAACAGGGAGACCACCTCGCGGTTGAACAGGTATAGCACGACGACGAGGGAGCCGGTCAGAAGCACGTTGAAGCCGACGCCGGTCCAGGTGATACGGGAGACGCGGTCCCAGCGGCCCGCGCCGATGTTTTGCGCCGCCATCGAAGTCACCGCGCCGCCGATGGCCAGGGCGGGCATCTGGATGTAGCTCGAAATCTGGCCGGAAACGCCGAAAGCCGCGGTCGCTTCGGAACCGTAGGCGTTGACGAGGTAGATGAGCAGGAGGTTGCTGAGCGAGACGATCACCATGTTCAGGCCCATCGGCAGGCCTTTTTGGATCATGATCCGGACGATTTCCCATTTCATGCGGAGCAGATGAAGCTCGCCGCGCGTCAGCCGCAGGAAATAGCGTCTGGCGTACACATACGCGATGAGCAGCGCGAAGCTGATCGCCTGGGCGATGAGCGTGGCCGTCGCCGATCCGGCGATGCCCATTTCCGGGAACGGGCCGAGCCCCAGAATGAGCAGCGGGTTGAGTCCGATATCGAGCACGCAGGAAAGCAGCAGAAAATAAAACGGCGTCCTCGAGTCGCCGGCGCCCCGCAGCACGGCCATGAAAAGCTGGAAGCCGAACGTGAACGGCACGCCCGCGAACATGATTCGCGTGTAAATATCGGCCATTTCCATGGCGTCCGGCGGCGTGTTGAGCCACTCGAGGATGACCGGGGAAAAGACGATGCCGAGCGCCCCGGTGATGACCGACAGGATGGTGAAAAAGCTTGCGCTGGTGCCGACGACCTCCTTGGCTTCGGCAATGCGCCGAGCCCCCAGGTTTTGCCCGATCAGGATCACCGCGGCCATGGATATGCCGAAGATGAGGCTGATCAGAAAAAACATGAGAAGGTTGGCGTTGGACGTCGCGGCCAGGGCGGTTTCGCCGAGCAGTTTGCCGACCCAGATCGCGTTGATGGAACCGTTCAGCGTCTGGAGCACGTTGCCCAACAAAATCGGAATCGAGAAGAAAAACAGCGTTTTTGCGATTGGCCCGTCCGTCAAACTGGACCGGGCTTCCCTGGGTTGCGCTTTGGACATCGCTTGTACGGTCTCCTCTTTTTTAAAATGACCTGTGCGAATGGGCGGCTTCAACTCCCGCTATTATACACCGACCAGGAATAAATGGAAATCCCGGCGACCGGCGACGGATCACGGGACGGGACGCGGTGAGCGGATTGGCAAACGGATGCCCGGAAGGTTATACTATCCATTGCCATCCAAACGTTTATCGGCATCGCCAGGGACTTCCAATGGAAATGGAAAGTCCAGCGGTAAGATGTCAAGTCCCTGATTCGTGAAAATTGGAAATTTT
>ERZ795043.1206-NODE-1206-length-13983-cov-41.317849_pt1 | contig 13983 bp, 15 predicted proteins | sample MGYA00375127_ERZ795043 | MGnify/ENA primary metagenome ERZ795043 (study PRJEB30172, sample SAMN05518447) | compost metagenome | isolation source: Feedstock adapted compost from Newby Island compost facility, Milpitas, CA | place: USA:Newby Island compost... | reverse complement strand
ACACCCTGTTCCACTGGTGGCCTAGGACGAAGGAATTAGCATAAAAGGGTATCATACGTAGCCGGGTGCTTCTCAGGATGGCCGGGGTGGAGCTATGAGGTAGCACACGAAGGGATTTCATCAGGGAGCGGGAGAAAGACGTGCTAGCAGAAATAGCGAAGAAGCTTAGCTGCTAGGGAGAGGCCCTCGAGGCGGAAGGGCCCCCCTTCCCGGGGCAGGGCAAGGCTCCGGCAAGCGCCCCCCTCGGAGCAAGCCGAGAGCACCACCCGGGCGGGAAGGGCCTCCACCTGGACCTCCGCCGTGGCCCAGGCCCCACCCCCTTCCAGGCGCACCCGGTAGGCCCCGGGGGGCCGTCCCCATGGGTACCCGCACCCGGAGGTAGGCCGCGCCCTGGGGGGCGGCCTGGTATGATGATGTGTGATATGCGGGTGACCATCTACCTTCCCGACCACCTGGCCCAGGAGGTGGAGGCCTACCGCAAGGCCCGCCCCGGCCTCAGCCTCTCCGCCCTGGTGCGGGAGCTCCTGGAGCGGGAGCTCGTCAAGCGCCCGGAGGCCCTCCTGGAGGTTGCGGGGCTGGTGGAGAGGGCCGAGCTTTCCGCCCGGGAGCACGACGCCCTCATCCGCGAGGAGCGGTGATCCCAGAGCGGCTGGTCTTGGACGCGGGGCCCCTCATCGCCCTCCTCCACCGCTCCGACCCGGACCACGAGGAGGCGGTGAGGGGCTTCCGCCGCCTCGCCGAGGGCGGCGCCCGGCTCTTCCTGCCCATGCCCGTCCTCTTTGAGGTGTTCAAGTGGCTCCTCTTCCAGGCGGGACCGAAGGCGGCGCGGGAGGGCCTGGCCAAGGTAGAGGAGGGGGTGGTGGTGGTGCCCTTCACCCTGGAAGACCTGGAGGAAGTGCGCCTCCTCCTCGCCCGGCTGCCCGGATGGGGGGGCACCCTGGAGGACGCGGGCGTGGCCCTCCTCGCCCTGCGGCTTGGGGCGCCCGTTTGGACGCTGAACTACCGGGACCTGGGGGCCTTTCCCGCCCTCCGCTTCTGGACCCCGTGATGGGGTTACCTGGCGGCGGCAGCGGTGCTGGCCCTCCTGCCCCCAGAGCTCTGGGGCCGGGCAAAGAGGGCGGCCTCCTACGCGGGGCTGATCCCCGAGCGGGAGGAGTCGGGAAAGAGCGTGGAGAGGAGTCGGCTCTCCAAGAAAGGACCCCCCCTCCTGCGGCGAAAGCTCTACATGGGCGCCCTGGTGGCAGTGCGCCATGACCCGGAGATGCGGGCCTTCTACCACCGCCTGCTCTCGCGGGGAAAGAGAAAGAAGCAGGCGTTGGTGGCCGTGGCCCACAAGCTCCTCAGGCGGATGATGGGCAGGCTCAGGGAGTACTACGCAACCCAGCCATACCAAGAGGTCGCTTGACAGGCAAGACAGTATCAATCCTCTACGAGGCTAACGAGGTTTGCAACCGAGACCGGGCTTCCGCCCGTGCCGGACTGGATTATGTTTCAATCCTCTACGAGGCTAACGAGGTTTGCAACCTATCAGGGAGCTGAGGAGTAGGGGAAGGCCAAGCTGGTTTCAATCCTCTACGAGGCTAACGAGGTTTGCAACCGGCGTTATCGGCAATGCTCTCCGTACTGACGAAGAGTTTCAATCCTCTACGAGGCTAACGAGGTTTGCAACCCAGGACACGCCCGGGGTGGCGGAGGCGAGGTCGTTGAGGTTTCAATCCTCTACGAGGCTAACGAGGTTTGCAACGGCCCCCTCCAGGAAGCGGCTCCAGGCGGGGGGTCTTGAGGCCATTTTCGCACGCGGGGGGATTATGCGTCAACCTGGAAGAGAAGCCGTGGGACTAAAGTGGGACTTTCCTTCTCCAGGACGAGTGCGCACGCGCACGAGGGGAAAGAACAAGTATGCAATTCAAAAGAACAGCCTTCTGTACAGCAAAAACCCCCGGTTTGGCACAGGGGGTTTGCATAAGGTGGCCTTCGCGCTCGCTAGACGAAGTCGGGGTCCTCGAGGCGCTTCAACCCCTCGTGGCCGATGCGCCAGGTGCGTCCCACCGCCTCCGGGGGCAAGAAGTACACCGCTAAAACGTCCTCCTCCTTGTTGACCAGGGCTTCCAGCTTGCCCTTGAGGTGGGCCCACTGCTCCCGGGTCAACCGGGCTTCAAACACGGAGTACTGCCGCCTTTCGCCAAAGCCCTTGAGCAGCTTGGCAAGCCGCGCCCGCCGACGGTCATCGGGGGTATCGTAGGCGATGACCAGGTACAGTTCCCTCATCGCACCGCAAAGGGCTCGTAGCGGGGAAGCTCCCCTAGGAGGTGCTTGACCAGGATCCGGGCTTGGGCTAAGAGGATTTCGCGATAGGCCAGGCGCTTTCCCAGAAGGGGGTGCTGTACCCGCTCGTTTAGCCGCTCTTCCCAAGCCCTTAAGAACTTGGGCCACGCCTCTTTCCGTAGACGGGGGAAACCTTCGCTGTCGTCAAAGTCCTCGAGGGTCACCCGGCGGTTATTGAGGAGGCTTAGAACCACCGAGTCCGCAAGGACGCTCCGGAACTCTTCCATCAGGTCCAACGCCAACGAGGGGCGGCCGTAGCGCACCTCGTGGAGGTAGCCCACGTAGGGGTCAAGCCCGGCCACGAGGAGGGCGCTTTCGCACTGCTTGGCGAGGAGGGTGTAGGCCAGGGAGAGGAGGCTGTTGGCCGGGTCCCGGGGCGGGCGGCGGCTCCGCTCCCCAAAGGCGAACTCTTCCGGCAAAAGCTCTGCAAAGGCCCGGAAGTAGAGGTCGGCGGCCCGACCCTCCGCGCCCCTTAGCGCTTCCTCATCTTGGGCGCGCTCGGCCTCTAAGAGGGCTTCCTTGAGCCCTTCCCAGCCCTCGGCCCCGTTGCGCCTTAGGAAGACGAGGCCATTTCGGATCTTCCCCAAAACGAAGCGCTGGGCCAAGGCGAGCTTCCACGTGGGCTCCAGGTGGGCTTTGAACTGGGCTACCCGAGCAGGAGCGTTCTTGGACGGGGTACGGGTGAGGCCCGCGTAGTAAGTCCCGGTGCGGGAGAGGTAGTGGATACCGACACCCTCTTGGGCGCAGTGCTTGAGGAGGGCTGGGGTTACCACCGCGTTGCCCAGGATCACGATCTCCTCCACCGCGATGAGGGGTTTTTGCAGGAGCACCTCCCGCCCAGCCCGGCGGGACACCTTGAGGGTTCCCCCCTCCTTGGAAAGGTAGGCTTCGTTTTCCAGGACGTAGACTACGCCCACCCCGCCACCCCCTTCCGCCACAGCTCGGGCTGGCAGGCGCCCCGCACGCTACACCCCTCGCACTTGGAGGGGGGAACCTCTACCCTTGGGGGGCGAGGGCTTCGGAGAAGGGCCCGCATTCGGACTACAGCCGCCTCCACGGCGCGAAAGAGCTCTAGGGTGAAAACCACTTCCCGGCGGGTGTGGCTTTTGTGGTAGTAGACGAATCCCCTCCGGGCCTCGATCCCTCTGGATTCTCGGAGACAAAGGGCCTGAGCGGCAAGCTGCACGGCATCGGAGAGGTAGGCCTCTTCCTTGGCCCGGCCCAGTTTGTACTCCACGGGGCAGGCCTCCCCCCGCCGCCACTCCAGCCGATCCACCACCCCGAGAAGCCCAAGCCGGTCCGACCACACCCAAAGCCCGCTCTCCTCCCCCGGCTCGGTGTAGGCCCTTTCGTGGAGGTAGTGGCCCTCAATCAGGTGGTGGTTGGCGTGCGCTTCCCCCAGTACGTACTCCAGATAGAAGCGCCGGGGGCAGTAGACCACCGTGTTCACCTTGGAGAGGGGCAGGTATTCCACGGCTCCCCCATGGCCCATGCCTTAGACTTACCTCGGGGGCGTCGCGCCCTTGGGTGACACGTGTCTGTCACCGAGGGGAGTGACCGAAAGGTTTTAGGTTGAGCCCTGGAGGTGAACCGTGGGCCTGCGGTGGGCTTTGACCCTTCTTGTCCTGGGACTGGCCGCCTGCAACGGTGGTGGGTACAACGCCAGCGGCACCTGGGAAGGTGTGGCCACGAACCGGAACTATCCCTATGACGCTGTGACCGTGCGCTTTATCCTCCACGATCAAGGCGGAGTTCTTTCCGGTTCCCACTACGCCCTCTTAGACGTCGGGTGGACGTACGTAGGGGAAGTCCGGGGTACCCGCTCGGGCCAGGAGGCCAGCTGGCGCGTGGACGCTCCTAATGGCTACATCTTGGTGGAGGGCGCTTTCCAGGGGGAGGCCTTTCGGGGCACCTATACCGTCGCCGTTTACGGTTCGGGAAACCTTACCGCAACCCTTTTCCTCTCCCGGGCACGCGTTCAGAACTTGGGCTTTCCCCATGGGAAAGGCCCCTTGGCCCAACAGATGGCGGCGCTTCTGGAGGAAGAGCGGTAAGCCGGCTGGTCTCTTGAGAAGGAGGGGTTCGTGGTAGAATGGGCCCAAGCTATGGAAAGCCGCCTGCCGGATTTCCTTCGCCTCCTTAGGGAGAACCCCAGGGGGCTTCCCGTGCGGGAGATCGCCGCCCGGCTCGGAGTGAGGCGGCAGAGCGTCTACCGCCTGAGGGACAAGGCCCAAAGCCTCGGGGTGTGGGTGGAGACCCACGGAGAAAACCCGGAGGTCCCCCCGGGGTGGATGCGCCTCGAGGCGCCCTTAGAAGTGACCGTCCGCCTCACCCTCGAGGAGGCCGAGGCCCTAAGGGCTGCCGTGGAGCGGATGGAACCCTTGACCCCCCTGGCCAAAAGGGCCTTGGAACGCTTGGCCCTCCGCACCCTTGCCGCGCCCGGGAAGGACCGGCAGGACCCCGTGGTCTACACCCCCCTGGCGGACGAGTACCCCCCGGGGCTTTTTGAGCGGGCGGTTCGGGCCATCCGGGAGCGGCGAACCTGCCAGGTCACCTACAAGAACGCCAAAGGGGAGGTCAAAACCTACCGCTTTGACCCCTACGCCCTCATTGCCCGCGACCCGCACCTCTACCTGGTGGGGGCCAACCACAACTCCCGGCGGGCGGGGCACGACCCCGTGAAGGACCTTAGGCTGGACCAGATCCTGGACCTTCGGCTTACTCGCGAGCGTTTTAGGAAGCCCCGCTTTGACGTGCGGGCCTATGCGCAACACCGCTTCCGGGCCTTCGCCGGGGAGGGTGCTCCCGTGCGGGTCCGGGTGCGCTTTAGCCCTGAGAAGGCGGGCTTCATCCGCCGGACCCGCCGCCACCCCACCCAGGTGGTGGAGGACCTCCCCGACGGGAGCGTGGTCTGGCAGGTGGAGGTGCCCCTCTCCGAGGACCTGGTGCACTTCATCGTGGGCTACGGCCCCCACGCCACCGTGCTGGAGCCCGAGGAACTGAGGCGGCGGGTGGTGGCCTGGGCCAAGGGGGCGGTGGCGGCAAACGAGGGCGTTTTGTCACCGGAAGGGGTGACGGGACTGGATTAACCTGCCCTGAGGTTAGGATGGAGCGGGTGATGGTACAAGCTTCTACCGTGGCTAGGGCCAAGCGGCTCGTGGCCGACGTGCGTTTCGGCGAGGCTCCTAGGGAAGCCCTCTTGGCCTATAAAGAAGCGCTTGACGAGCCGGAGTTTGGGGCCTTCCTGGAACGGATAGATCCACGGATCGTACGCTACCTGCGCGTGGCGCCTGGGGGTTCGCAGGCCCTCTCTGATCCCAAGGGCAAGGACCTGCTCCTGTACCTCCATCCCTTGCCCGGTGAGCGCCAGATGCGGGCTGCCTACGAGGTGGCCATTGAGGGCTTCCTGGAGCACCTCGAGGCCCAGGGCTACCCCGTGGTGGAGCGAGGTGCAGGCTGGGTGAAGGCGTACGTGAGCCCCAAGGCCCCGTCCTTGGACCTCGAGGGGGCCTGGAAGGCCTACATAGAGGAAGCCTTTAGCCTGGAGGGGCTTTCGGCTAGGCTTCTCCCCCTCCTGAACTCCGTGCGGCTAGCCGGGCGGGGCATCAGCGCCCCCAAGGTGCCCGTACCCACCCTAGGAGCCCGGGACTTCCTCGCCGCCTGGTACCTCGCCAACCTGCTTTCCGTCAAAGAACGCCTAGCCTGGCGGGATCAGGAGATACGCCGCCTAGAGGAGGAGGTTTCCCGCCTTCCTGAAGGTTCGGAGAGGTCCAGGAAGCTCCGGGAGCTGGAAAAGCGGCGGCAGGACCAAGAGAAGGAGCTTAAGAAATACGGGGGGGAGCTTCGGAAGAAGTGGGAAGAAATCGTCCGGGAGGAGGAGAAAAGGGCCGAAAAGCGGCGCAAGCTGGAAGAGCGGCTGCAAAGGGCCAAACCCAAGGACAGGTCCCGCTTTGAGAACGAGCTCCGGGCCCTCGAGCCTCCCCTCGCCCAGTGGGCCCTAAAGGGTCTGGGACAGGCCAAAGACGACCCCGGACGGCTTTGGACGTGGCTGGACCCGGAAAGCCCCGAGGCTCCCGGGGCGATCCAGAGGCTTAAGCCGTACCTGGGGCGCTTCGGCCCTTTGGCCAAAGGACAGCTCAACACCGCTGTGGGCAACAAGTTTACCAAGATCCTCGAGGAGCTCCTCCGCCTCCTCAGCCTTTCGTCCCCCGAAGTGGAGGTGCCGCCCCTGGTTTCCGAAACCCCCTTCACCCTGGACCTAAGGGATCCGGGGGATAAAGCCGATGTCTGTTACGGGTGCGGGCGCCCTCTGGGCAAGGACAAGCTCAAGGCCAGCAAGCTGGTGTTCGCCAGCCCAAGCCAGCGCCTGCAAAGCGGAAATGGTCAGGACGAGCCCTGGGTCTGCCCTTCCTGCGCCGCCCTTGCCCTCCTTTCCCCCATCAAACCCGGGGAGGGGAGCGTCTTGGTGCGGGTAGGGTGCTATGGGGCTCCGGAGGCGGCCAAGCACTTCGCCCGCCTCCTGGTTACGGGAACCCTGCACGTGGCAGCCGGGCGCTACCTGCTCCTGAATAGCCCACAGGTGGGGGGGAAGCCCTTGACCCAAGCCTTGGGCCGCGTGGTCTACGCCCTCCAGGCCTTGGGGCAAGAAGTAAACCCCAAGGTCCTGGAGCGCTTTCCCTTCTACCTGGTGGAGGGCGCGCAAGAAATCCCCCTTCCCCCTAGAGCGCTCTGGCTTTCCCACGTCCTGCAAAGGGCCTTTGCCTCCCGGCCGGATGAGGGCGGCGAGGTCAACCGCCCCTTGGGGGAGGCCTTGCGCTATGCCCTGGGCGACCTTCCCTGGCATGCCCTGTACACCTTGGCGCGGCGCTATGGCCGGGTGGCCGATCGGTTTTCGCTGGAGGATGGCCTGATGCGGTATGCGAGCCTTTTGGAAAAGGAGGTGGGCATGAAGGAAAACACAGACCTTTCCCAACGCTTCCGGGACGTGGCCGGCCTCACCGGGCTTCTCAGCGCCTGGGTGGGGTATGTGGAGGGCCAGGTGGGCCGGAACTCCCAGGAAGCCAAACGGGCGGTGGTGAAGCTTCTGGATAACCTGGAGCGCCCTGGGGACTTCCTGTACGTGGCCGCCTACCACCTGGACAGCACCCAGGCCCGGCTTTACGAGGCGGGCGGGGCTTTCTTCTACCAGGAGGCCAAGCGGCTCCTCCAGGAGGCGGGGGCCAGGGCGCAGGAGGCGGAGGAAGGCTCGGGCCGCTTCCTGAACGTCTCCCAGGACGACCTTCACCGGGTTTACGCGCATCTGGCGGCGCGCTATCCGGGCAAGGCCTGGGAAGGGTTTATCTACGAGGTGCGTCTAAGTCTGGCCTCGAGGTTCCCCCAGTACATCCGGATGGAGAAGGAGGGTTAGGATGGCGAGCGGACTCACCCCCAAAGGCGAGGCCCTTTACCACTGGGACATCTACGCCCTGCTCTACGCCCCCCAGGAGGTCTACTTTGGCCACGAGACCCAGGTGAACGTGAACCTCATTGAGACCGTAAGCCTCCCCGACGGGAGCGAGCGGGTTTACCTTTCCCCCACCAAGCGCCGCGGGGTGGAGCGGCGGGCCCTCCTTTACGCTCCCGTGGAGCGGAATGGGCAGCACCTTTACCTCACCGACCTCCTGAACTGCGGCATCCCCAACACCTGTGGCCGGGAGAACTGCCCCGTCTGCCGGGTCTACGGGGCCTTGGTCACGGAGCGGCGGGGGAATACCGAACGCACCACTTTCATCGGCCGGCTCACCCACGGAGGTGGCGTGTCCATACCCGCTTGGCAGCCCCTGGAAAAGCAGCGGGCCATGCACCCTTCCGACCTTAGGCGGGAGTCGGGCGAAGAGCCCCAGCCCTTCAGGCGGCAGTACGGGGCTCCGGGCCTCCTCTTCCCCGTGTACAACCACGTCCTTGCCGCGAGCGAAAGGGAGTTCCGGGCGGTGGCCTACGCCTTCCTGGCAAGCCTTCCTCGGCTCGGGGCGGGAAACCCCAAAGGGCTGGACCTCTACGAGGACGAGACCTTCGGCCCCTACCTGGTCCTGGACCGCTACAAGGCCCCTTTGGGGCGGCGGGTGGTCCTCCCGCCCACCCTTAAGGACCCCGGGGAGGCCCTGGCGGAGTTCCGGCGCAGGGCGGAGGATGCCCCCGAAGGAGGAGCGCTTTTCCAGCGCCACCGGGGGAGGGCGGCCTTGGAGGCGCTTCGGAGGTTGGCCAAGGCTTTTGTGGAGGAGGACCTTCCGGCTCTGGCTTCCGCTTCCTAACATGTACGCCATCGCCCTCAGGATCCGGCCCACCTCAGCCCTCACCTTCCGGGTGCTTCCCGGCTCCATCCTGGACATCGCCACCTACCCCTTCGTCCCGCCCACCACCCTTTCGGGATGGCTAAGGCGGCTCTTCTGGGCCCGGGAGGGCCTCCTTCCCCCGGATCAGAGGGAGGGGAACACCCCCCGCTTCTACGTCCTCCCACGGCGGTACCTTCCCCTTGGGGCGTACCCCGTGGGGGAGTGGAGGGTCCACCGCACCCATCGGCATGGGCCAAGGGCCTTCACCCACAGCGAGTTTTCCCGCTTGCGCCGGGAAGGCAAGCCCCCCAAGGGAGGGGACCTTCAGCTGCATACTTGGGAGTACCTCCTGGCCGAGGAGTTTTTGGGGGCGGTTTTGGCGGAGAAGGAGGAGGACCTCCGGCGCCTCCAGGGTCTTGTGGGCTACGGGGCCAAGCTGGGCAAAGAGGGCTTCGCCTACCTCGAGGCCGTGGGCGAACCCCTGGAGGTCCGCCTCGAGGAAGGGGATGCGCCCTTCACCCCCGTTCGTGCGGAAGCCTGGGGCGGGGCCATCCAGGGGGCTTACCCCCTCTACCGCTTCCGCTTTGGGGAGGCTGAAGACCCGGACCCCGCAAGCCCCGACCCCAGTCCGGTCATAGGGTACGAGGGGGCCTACTTTGTCCTCCCCCGTGGGCGGGGCCTGGCCAAAGGTTTTTCCTTGGAAGGGCGGTTTTTCGCTTGGGATCTGGTGGAGTTCCTATGGGCGAGGGCATCGGGAGGGTCTTCTTCCTAAAGGACAAGGTGGGCTTCCAGCCCCTTTCCAACCACCAGGGGCTCGTGGTCAAGCTCCTGGAGTCGTGGCGGGAAGGGGATGAGCCCCTGGCGCTTTCTCCAAAGACCAAGGAGCGCCTCCTCCTTGCGGCGCGGTACCACGACGACGGAAAGCGTTTTACCTTCCGCATCGTTCCAGACGGGAAGGGCGGGCTCACCTATAGCTTCCGCGGGCACCGCTTCCGGGTGGCCCAGGCCGTCCAAGACCCCTACGCCCAGGCCCTTATCCGGGGTCACCATGATTACTCCACCCGCGAGGTGGTGAACCTGGCCGCGGACTTCCTCGAGGAGGGCTTGGGCCACCGCTTCCCCGAGGACCTCTTCCTCCTCATGATGGCCGACCAGTTGGAAGCGGAGCTTGCGGTGCGGTTGTGGCAGGGGCAGGCAGGAGAGGTCCGGCCCTTCGTGGAGTTTGACCTGTTACCCGACGGCGAAGGCGGGTTTCTCTTGGACCCGTGGCCCTTCCGGGTGGACGAAGTCGCCCTGGACTTCCTGGTCTACTTCCACCCCTACCGGGGCGAGGAGGCCGAGGTCGTGGAAGGGTGGGGGCGGGCCTTGGTGGGGGCTTTGGAGGAGGGGAAGGTGCCCGAGGCCTTCCAAGAGGAAACACGCCGGGTGCGCCTCAGGCCCTGGGCGGCCGAGGCGAGGAAGGCGGACGACCCCGAGGCCTTCTACGCCCGGTTTGGCCTGGAGCCCACCCCCTTCCAAAGGGAGGTCTTCAAGGTAGCGGAGGGGGACCCCGCCCACCTCCTCCTCGCCCCCACGGGGACGGGGAAGACCGAGGCCGCAGCCTTCCCCGCCCTGGCCCGGGGGGAGCGGCTCGTCTTCGTCCTGCCCACACGGAGCCTCGTGGACGACCTGGAGGGGCGCTTTCGCCGCTATCTCAAAATCCTGGCCCAGGAGGAAGGGCGGCCTAAGGCCTTGGTGGTGGACACCGGCCACCGCCAGGCGCGCTTTCGCTTTAGCCCAGATGGCCAAGAGGAGGCCACCAAGGAGCGGCACCTCTACCACGCCGATGTCATCCTCACCACCTTGGACAAGCTCCTCTACCGCTACTTCGGCTACGCCGAGGGGGTCAAATCCTACACCTTTCCCCGGCGGATCCACGACCGGAGGACGCTTTTCGTCTTTGACGAGGTGCACCTTTACGAGGCCACCGCCTGGGCGAACTTCCGCCACCTGATCGCCTCCTTGTACAAGGCGGGCGTGCGCTTTCTGGTCATGAGCGCCACCATGCCTGGGACGTACCGGGAGGAGCTGCTCCTCGAGGGCACCCTGGAGCACCCTCCGGCCAAGCGGCCAAGCCGGGTGCTCCGCTACATGCCCCAGGGCAACCCCATGGAAATCATCCAAAGCCACCGGAGCAAGCGGGTTTTGGTGGTTCTGGAGGAGGTCAAGGAGGCGGCGGAGCTTTACAAGAGGCTCAAAGGGGAGGGGGTTTTCCTCTACCACGGCCGCCTGGCGGAGGGCCAAAGGAGAAGGGTCTTTGGGGAGGTCAAGCGCCGGGACGAGGCCCAGGAGCCTTACCTTTTAATCACCACTCCCGCCATAGAGGTGGGGGTTGACCTGGACGCAGAGGTTCTGGTCACGACCCTCTGCCCGCCGGAAAACCTTCTGCAACGCCTGGGGAGGGTGAACCGAAGGGGAAGGGGCCAAGGGGAAGCCTACGTGGTGGGGGAAACCTACCCCGACTACCTCGGAAGCCTGCCGGAGGGCTACTTGGAACTCCTAAAGGCGCTGGATGGGCAAGACTTGGCCCAAGGGGAGGAGGAGCGCCTTCGGCAGGCCATCCGCTACCCCAAGTACCTGGACCCCAGGGCGGAAACCTTCTTTGAGGCCCTGCAGGAATACGTCTACGGGCTGGACCTTACCCAAGAACCCCTCCACCGCAAGGGCTTCGTGGCCACCCGGGGTTGGACGCCCAGCGTGCGCCTCCGCCAAGGAGAGGACGAGGTGGAGGTTCCCATAGACCGGCTTGTCGGCAGGAAAGAGGAGCTCACTCCCGTCCGGGTTGTGGAGCGGCTTTTGACCGATGGGGAAAGGGGCAACCGGCGTTGGGAAGAGGTTCCCTTGCGCTCTGGGGAGCTTTACGGACGGGAGCTGGTGGTGGACTACCCCTACCCCTACGACGCAGAGCTGGGCTTTGTGGAGTTGCCCAAGGTGTTTCAGCGCCTTCGCCATCCCGACCCCCAACGGGTCCAGCTCCTCTACGCCCCGGAAAAGGATGCGGGCGAGACGCCGGAAGGCGTTATGGACACCGATCAGGTAACGGGTGGGGGGAGACGGGTTCTCTGGTATCTGGGGGAGTCGGCCTGGGCGGAATCGGCCAAGAGCGGGGAGGTGGCCGAAGAAACCGAGGAAGAGGAAGAAGAGGGGGACTGATGCCCCAGGCCGTGGTCCTCGAGCTCGTGGGGGAGAAACCCCCCCTTTACCCTGGCCGCTATGCTCACGGCCTCTTCTTTGCCCTGCTTTCCCGGGTAAGCCCGGAGCTGGCCCAGAAGCTCCACGAGGCTCCGCGCAAGCCCTTTACCCTGGCGCCGCTTCCCAGGGTTGGCTCCGAAGGGGCTACCTTGAAGGGGATCCTAAGGCTCCGCCTTACCATCCTAGACGATGGCCTTTTTGCGCCCTTTCTGCGGGCTCTCCTGGAGGCCGCCCCGGATGGGCTTCCCCTGGGGGATAGTTCCTACCGGCTGGCGCGGGTTCTGGCTACCCGCGAGGGGCACCCCCTGGCCGGGGCCACCTCCTGGGAGGAACTCAAGGAGGCCCCCAAGCGGGAAAAGGCCACCTTTCGCTTCCTTACCCCCACGGTCTTCGCCACTTCTAAGCCGGGTGGGCGCACCCGCTACACTCCCTTGCCCGACCCCCGCCTCATCGCAGGCTCCCTCCTGGACAAGTGGCAGGCTCACAGCCCCTTTCCTTACAACCCAAAGGAAGAGGCCGCCTTGCGGGAGCTTTTTGAGTTGGACCTCGAGGTGGCAGGCTTCCGCAACCTGCGCTTCCACCGGGTACAGGCGGGGAAGGGCTTTTTCCCCGGTTTCACGGGTGAGGCGACCCTGAGGCTTTGGAGCCAGAGCCTCGAGGCCCAGGAGGCCCTGGGGCGCCTCCACGCCCTAGCCTTCTTCAGCGGCGTGGGGGCTAAGACCCCCTACGGCATGGGCCTGGCAGTCCCCCTCTAGCGAGCGCGAAGGCCACCTTATGCAAACCCCCGATGCCATATCGGGGGTTTGTGCTGTACAGAAGACTGCTCTTTTGGATTGCATACTCGCCCTTTCCCCTCGTTCGCGTGCGCACTCGTCCTGGAGAAGGAAAGTCCCACTTTAGTCCCACGGCGCCTCCCCTAGCTTGACGCATAATCCCCCCGCGTGCGAAAATGGCCTCAAGACCCCCCGCCTGGAGCCGCTTCCTGGAGGGGGCCGTTGCAAACCTCGTTAGCCTCGTAGAGGATTGAAACTCGTCGGCGCTCAGGTTATCCCACGACACCGCCCCCCGTTGCAAACCTCGTTAGCCTCGTAGAGGATTGAAACCAAGCCAGGCTCACGCTCCTCGTGGTGGCCGCGAGGTGTTGCAAACCTCGTTAGCCTCGTAGAGGATTGAAACCGCGGTCAACCGGGTGGAGTACGAGCTGGAGCTCCTTGTTGCAAACCTCGTTAGCCTCGTAGAGGATTGAAACTGAGTGACATACTCTCCCTCATCCCCGGCGGCCAGGGTTGCAAACCTCGTTAGCCTCGTAGAGGATTGAAACTACATCATGGGGAGGCTCCGGTGACCACCCGCCAGATGTTGGTTGCAAACCTCGTTAGCCTCGTAGAGGATTGAAACTGGAGAGCGATGGCCGCGCTCACCGTGCTCTTCCCCGGTTGCAAACCTCGTTAGCCTCGTAGAGGATTGAAACATGAGGATGACCAGGGCCGAGATCCGTGAGAAGCTGTTGCAAACCTCGTTAGCCTCGTAGAGGATTGAAACCATCGGTCTACAGGCTCTACCGCGCGGTCACGAGCGGTTGCAAACCTCGTTAGCCTCGTAGAGGATTGAAACAACTTTGACCCCATCCCCATCTACTATAGAAGCCTGCGTTGCAAACCTCGTTAGCCTCGTAGAGGATTGAAACTTCGCCACCGCCTCAAGGCCGCTCCCCGTCTGCTCGGTTGCAAACCTCGTTAGCCTCGTAGAGGATTGAAACCTATGGGGGTGGAGGTGATGAGGATGAGGTTCGTACGTTGCAAACCTCGTTAGCCTCGTAGAGGATTGAAACGGTGACGGTGCGGGTGCGGGCGGAACAGCCCGGGGGAGTTGCAAACCTCGTTAGCCTCGTAGAGGATTGAAACAGTGCTACGTTGGAGCTAAAGTAGGCCATCGTGTCTAGGTTGCAAACCTCGTTAGCCTCGTAGAGGATTGAAACTTTGCGGGCGAGCGCCACGAGGGCGGCCACCACGGGTTGCAAACCTCGTTAGCCTCGTAGAGGATTGAAACCCGAGATAAAAGCCGGTCGTGTAAGGATTTATGTGTAAGGGTCCGTGTTTAATAGGGGGGCACACCT
>ERZ795043.1200-NODE-1200-length-14064-cov-36.444143_pt1 | contig 14064 bp, 12 predicted proteins | sample MGYA00375127_ERZ795043 | MGnify/ENA primary metagenome ERZ795043 (study PRJEB30172, sample SAMN05518447) | compost metagenome | isolation source: Feedstock adapted compost from Newby Island compost facility, Milpitas, CA | place: USA:Newby Island compost... | reverse complement strand
ACCTACCAGAAGCTCATATCTTGACCTAAGCGGAGCTAACTTGATATTCAAAATATTCATTTATACCCGCGAAATGGCGTGCGGACCCGCCTTTGGCATCACGGCAAAATGCGATATTTCCGCTCGGGTCTGCCGACGATTCCGTATTCCAATTCTGCCGCAGCCTTTCCGGTGGACGTGATGTACTCCAAATATCTTCTGGCCGTCGTCCGGGAAGCGCCCATTTTCTCGCCCATTTCTTCGGCGGAAATGCCTTCCTTCACCGTTTTCAAGATGTCGATCACCTTTTGCAGCGTCAGCGGGTCGATCCCTTTCGGCAGCCCCTCGCCCGGTTTGGCCGTTCTGTGCGTATGCCCAAAGATGGCATCGATGATCTCCTGATTGACTTCCGTATGCGCATCGAGCAACTGCCGCCGTTTCTTGTAATATTCCAGCGTGGACTTGAACCGCTCGAGCGTCACCGGTTTGATAATGTAATCGATCACGCCGTTTCTCAGCGAGGTTTCCACCAGTTCTTTTTCGGAAGCGGCCGTAATCATGATGACGTCCAAATGGGGATGTTTTTGTCTGATGATGGGCAGCAAATCGGTTCCGAGTTGATCTTGCATGTAAATGTCGAGCAGCAGCAAATCCGCGTGTTCTTTCTCCAAACATTTCAGCGTTTCCTCACCCGTCAAGGCTTTTCCAACCACCTGAACGCCTTCGATTTTCGTCAGAAACCGCTCGTGGATTGATGCCACCCGGAAATCATCCTCTGCAATCACAACCCGAATCATGTTTTCCCCCCTTTCAGCTCACGTGTTTCAATTCCTTCGGAATGAAGACGGTGAAGACGGCGCCGCCGCCGCGCGTATTGGTGATTTCAATGGTCCCCTGCAAATCGGAAACGACCTGCTTGACGATGGCCAGGCCAAATCCCCGGTTTTTGCCCGGTTTCGTCGAGTAACCCGCCGCAAAGATGTCCGCCTCATTTTCAAAGCGGATGCCGCCGCCCGAATCCGCCACTTCAAACACAATATCGTTTCCGATATCCGTTGCGAAAAACGTCACTTCTTTCTTGCCGCCGTTTCTCATGACCTCTTCAAAGGCGTTGTCGATAATGTTCCCGAGGATCGCGATCAGCCTGGAGAGGTCGACATGCTTTGGAAGCGGTTGCAGAAAACTGTTCGGATCGATGGTAAAAGTGATTTTGTGTTCCGACGCTTTCCCGAGTTTGCCCAGCAGGATTGCCTGGACTTTATGATCGTGAATTTGTTCGAACAGAATGCGGTTTTGAATCCGGTGGGCGGACGATTCCTTCTGGATAAAATCGATGGCCTCCTCGTATTCGCCAAGCTGAAGAAGCCCCGATATGGCGTACAGTTTGTTGGTGAATTCGTGCGTCTGGGCCCGCAAGTCTTCCGAATATTTCCGGACCTCGGACAAGGTGCTGACCATTTCCGCAATTTCCGTCCGGTCCCGGAAGCTGGCTACGACGCCCACGATCTTGCCCTTTTCGACGATGGGCACTTTGTTGACGATGACCACTTTGTCTTTCAGGATCACCTCCTGGTCGCTGACGGGCGCATCCGATTGCAGCATCCGCTGCATTTCCGGATTGGGAATGACCGCATGGATGGGCTGATTGATGGGGTCATCCAGGATGCCCAGAACATTTTTGGCCGCGTTGTTAATCATCGTGATATTTCCCCGCCCGTCCACCGCAATGATCCCCTCTTTGACGGAGTTCAAAATGGCGTTCCGTTCCCTGTACAAAGAAGCAATCTGGTGCGGTTCCAACCCGAGAATGTCCTTGCGGATGTTCCGCGCCAGAAGGATGCCGCCGCTTATGCCAAGCACAAGGACGATCAGGGCGATGATGCCGTACCTCACCAGCTTGCCGATGATGACGGAACGGATATCCTCCAGCAAGAAGCCCACCGAGACGATGCCGATGATATTCCCTTCGTCATCGAAAATGGGCGCCTTCCCGCGCAAAGACGGTCCCAGGGAGCCGACGGCCTTGGAGGTGTAATACTCGCCGTGGAGCAAAGCCCTGTCGTTGTCGCCGCCCACCATCTTCTGTCCGATTTTCCATTCCTGCGGGTGCGAATAGCGGATGCTGTCCTTATTCCCGACGGTGATGAATTCCGCACCGACTTTTTGGCGGATTTGCTCCACGATCGGCTGAATGACCTGCGACGGATCTTCCAGCTCAAAGGCGTCCCGGATGGCGGGCATCAGGGAAATCGTCGTCGCCACTTGCAAAGCCAGCTGCCCAATATGCTGCTCGGTTTGCTTCGACTCAAAATAGGAGAAGGTGCCGGTCAAAAACACGATGACAAAGATGAGAAGCGAAATGATCAGACCGAGAAGCTTGGTCTGAAGCGAGACTCTGATGGCGCATCCCTCCCTTTCCATACTCATTATAGCAGGTTGGAGCTTCCCTATTTTGCAGGATCAGTTTTTGTTGTGTTCAACTGGATAAGTTTTCGATGCGCCTGTCTGCGGTTTCTCCCTTCCATGCGCGTAGAAAGCCCCGGCGGCCAAAACGGCGCCGCTGGCCAGAAAAACCGCCGCCAGCCCCAGGCCGGCGCCAATGGCGCCAAACAGTATCGGCGCGCAGAGCATGGACAGGCGATTGGCGGCCAGCCGCAATCCCAGCACTTCTCCCGTCTTGCCGGCGGGGGATGCATCATAGACGATCGCCATCGATAACGGCTGCCCGCAGCCAAGACCCGCTCCGATGCAGATGGCCAACCCCGCCATAAGGTAAGGATTCGTCATCAAGGGAAGCAACAAAAAGCAAATTCCGGCCAGCAAAATGGACACAAGGAGCAGCCTTGCCCTTCCCATGAAAGAGACAAGCTGCCCCAGGAAAAATCGGACCGGAACCATGGCCATGCTCAAAAGCGCGACGATCCAGCCGATTCCGGCGTCCGAGATTTCGAGACGTGTCGCATACAGCGGAAAATATGCGATGAAGATATCCCTGGAAAAAAGGACCAGAGCGCTTGATGCCAGCGCTTTTCGGAGCGACGGCATTTTCAGCAGCGAGAGCGTGCCGGTTTTGGCGCTTACGGCGCCGAAATCTTTCGGCCGGGAGTTTGACGGCACCCATCGGGAAAACACGATCCCGGACAAACCGCACAGCCCCGCCAGCAAAAACGCATGGCGATAAGAAGCATACTCGGCCACGTATCCCCCGATGATCGGGCCGCAAAATTGGCCCAAGGCCTCCACCATGGTAAAGAGGCCGAAATCATGATCCCGCCTGTCCTTTGCCGCCGCGTTCCCCAGCGCATTCTGCAGCGAAATCATGAGAACGATATGCGCCAGGCCGACGATAATCTGGGAAACATAGACCGCCCACAGGGCGGAAAAGGCAAAGGGAAACGTAAGTCCGATGCCGGCAGCGGTCATTCCGAGCATAATCGGCAGGCGATCCCCGACCCGGTCTGCGATTTTCCCCGCCCGCACCGCAAACAGGAGCGGAAAGAACGCATAGGTGGCGGTTATGATCCCGATTTCCAGCGTGCCCGCGCCCAAATCCGCGCCAAAGAGCGTGACCAGCGGCCTGGTCATATGCAGCATGACCTGAAACGCAAAAACAAGGATGAAGACAGCTTTGATCGTCATGGCGGTTTTCGCCCTGTTCTAAACGTTTTGATTCATGGACCCGTCGGTCTTGTTCTTTCTTGCGGCCTTGCGGATCAGCGGAACTGCCAGCGACAGCGCGGCAACAATCAATAGCCCGCATGCGATGGGTTTTTCCACGAAGATCAGCAGGCTGCCGTCCGAAATGGTCAGAGCCTGCCGCAGCGACTGCTCCATCATGCCGCCGAGAATGAAGGCCAGCAGCATGGGCGCGGCCGGGAAACGAAAATAGGCCATAAAATAGCCGATGATCCCGAAGATGACCAGCAGGAAGAGATCAAAGACGCTGAAGCTGATGGCATACACGCCGATGACGCAAAACAGGATGACCAGCGAAACCAGCATGGGGCGCGGAATTTTCAGGATTTTCGAGATATAGGGAATAAGCGGCAAGTTCAAAATCAGAAGAATCACGTTCCCGATATACATGCTGGCGATGACCCCCCAAAACACGTCCGGGAAATCGCTCATCAAGAGCGGGCCCGGCCGGACACCCAGCACAATCAATGCGCCCAGCATGACGGCAGTCGTTCCCGAGCCGGGAATGCCCAAGCTCAGCAAGGGCACAAACGCGCCGCTGGAGGCGCCGTTGTTGGCCGCTTCGGGCGCGGCGAGTCCCGCCAGCGCTCCTTTGCCGAACTCGTGCGGCTTTTTGGAAAGCTTTTTTTCCGTGATATAGCCCAGGAAAGAAGCGATGGTCCCGCCGGCGCCGGGCAGCACGCCGATCAGGAAGCCCAGCACGGACTGCCTTCCCATTGGCGCGGCAATTTCCTTCCAGTCCTGCTTCGTCAGCCGCAGGCTGCCCAGCTCGCGGGTAAAGTCACTGCCCTGCTTGCGTTCTAAGATGAGTGAACTTACCTCAGCCAGCGCGAACAGTCCGAGCGCCACGACCAGAAAGTCGATCCCGCCGAGCAAATGGGCGTTGCCAAACGTAAACCGCGTGGTGCCGGTCTGGGCGTCAATGCCGACGGTGGCCACCATGAAGCCGAGGGTGGCGGAGATGAGCGCCTTGACCACGGATCCTTCGGCAAAGCCTGCGACGGTCAGGAGCCCCATCAGCATTAACGCAAAATATTCCGCAGGGCCAAAGGAAATGGCCAGATTCGCCAGCGCCGGCGCAAATAGCGTAAGGAGCACGACGCTGATCGTACCCCCGACAAACGAGGCGATCGCGGCTATGGCCAGGGCTTTGCCCGCTTTCCCTTGCTTGGCCAGCGGATATCCGTCGAAGGTCGTCGGCACCGACATGGACTCTCCCGGCGCGTTCAGCAGAATGGACGATGCGGCGCCCCCGTACGCCGCTCCATAATAAACGCCTGCCATCAGCATCAAAGCCAGGGCCGGGTCCATTCCGTAAGTGATGGGAATCATGACGGCAATGGCCGTGATCGGACCGAGGCCCGGAATCATGCCGATCAAAGTCCCGATCACCGCGCCGAGGAATACGAACATCAAACCTTGCCAACTTAAAGCCACCTGAAAACCGGCCAGTATTCCGCTGAAAATTTCCAAACTGCTGCTCCTTTCTAGAAAGGCAAAATTCCTCGCGGCAGCGATATTTTAAGAAAATAGTCAAACAACGCGTAAATGGCCAAAGGCACCGCCAGGGAAACGATCAAATTGCGCTTCCAATTCCGGTAACCCAAAAACCAGGTGTTGCCGAACAAAAACAGGACGGTCGTCAACAGGAATCCCAAAATTTCAAGAAGCGCGATAAACAGAAGGACAAATCCGAGGACCGCGAGGATGACGATCTTTTCGTTTTTCGGAATTCTGATTTTTCCCTGCTGATGGTTGTCTTTTTGAAAGTACAGGAAACCGGATAATAGCAGTAAAAGAAAACCCAGCACGATCGGCACGGCATCCGCATCCACCGGCACATACGGGTACTTGGGCAGCCGAAAAGCCATAACGAGATAGCCGATGGCTAGCAATGCCAAAAGCACGGATATTTTCTTGTTTGCAGTGTTGAACATCTGGCACCCACCTTGTTTGCGCCAGAGCCCGTGCGTGTTTCACACGGGCTCTTTCTTTTCGCGCTTATTTCCCCAATCCAAGTTCGTCCAGCAGCGCTTTCATGGATTCGTTTTCCTGCTTCAGGAATTGCTTGTATTCCTCATGGCCCATAAACATTGGCTCCCAACCGAATCGCTCGCAGATTTCAGCCCACGCTTCGGATTCGCTCAATGCTTTAAATTTCGCTTCGTAATACTTCACGGCTGCCGGATCCATATCGGGCGTTCCGAAGAAACCTCTCCAGTTGATGAACGTGGCGTCGATGCCCTGTTCCTGCACTGTCGGGAAATCTTTGAGCACGTCGCCTTCGAGGCGTTTGCTGGAAGTGACGCCAAGCACCTTGATTTTTCCGGCCCTCACCTGCTCCACGGTTTCCGCCACCCCCGTGGAGTACACTTGCACGCTGCCGTTCAGAAGCTGGGTCAATCCGCCCCCTTCCTGATCGGACACGTACTTGATCTTCTTGATGTCCACGCCGGCCGCCTTGGCCACTTTGACAAACTGGATGTGATCCATGCTGCCGGGTGAAGACGTGCCCACAACCGTGATGCTCGACGGGTCTTTCTTCATGTCTTCAAAAAGCTCGTTGAGATTGTTCCACTTTGCATCGGCTCGCACGGCAATGGCGGCGAAGTCGGCAATCAGGTTGGCGATGGGCGTGAAGTCCTCGTAATCGTATTCCGACTGGCCATTGAGCGGCACCAGCAACAGCGGCGGAGAAGCGACAAACAGATGGTACGGGCTGTCCTTCATCGAATGGATGTACGCCCAACCCACGGCGCCGCCGCCACCGGGCTTGTTGACCACGCCGATGGGCTGATGGATGATTTTTTGTTCCTCAAAAACTTTGGCCACCATGCGCGCGGTGGTGTCCCAACCGCCGCCCGCGCCGGCCGGCGCCACAAATTCGATCGGTTTTGTCGGCGCCCATTCCGCCGCGGCACCGCCTTCGTTGTTTCCAGGCTGGCTCCCGGCGGGTGCGGATGCGGCCGGCGAATTGGAAGCCGAGCCGCCCGAACAAGCCGCAAGCACCAACACCAAAAGCACGGAAACGATCGCCGCGATTTTTTTCATCACATTCCCCTCCCAAAATTCCTTGGCAATGTTTTGGCAAGGAAAGTATAGTTGAACCTCCGGGGAATGTAACCGTTTTCAAAATAAGGTGCATATCGTCCTTTTTGAACATTTCGTTCATTTTGTTCATCAAACATCCCGAAACGATCCGGCTCGCAAAAAGCCGAAAGCCCCGGACGATCCGAGGCCGCATTACACATTTGAAGCCTGCGCCAGCTGCGCTTTCCACTTCTCCAGCGCTTCCAGCTTCAGATCAATATATTTCTGGTACGTGTCGATGTATGCCTTCGGCTCCTTCGGGTTGGCGAGCCGCGTGATGGCGCCGCTTTGCGGGTCCACCCACTTGCTCGTGGCGCCGCAGCCGAGGCCGACGATGGACTGCATCTCCTCAATGATCAGAATGTTGTACAGGCTGTCCTTGCCGGGCAGCGCGTAGCCGACGTTCTCCAGATTGCCGAGGATGTTTTTTTGCCGGTACAGGTAATACGGCGCATAGCCGTGCCGCTCGGTCCAAGCCGTCGCCTCCGCCATCATGCGGCGGATTTCCTCCCGCGAGGCCACCTTGTACTTCTCTTCGCCGCGGTGCTGCGTCATTTCGGAGGCCCGCTTGAAGCTGAGCGTATGGATCGTCAGCGACTCGGGCATCAGCTTGGCCGTCTCCGCCAGCGTGTGGGCTAATTCCTCCGGCCCTTCTCCGGGCAGCCCGATGATCAGGTCCATGTTGATGTTGTCCATGCCGCACGCCCGCGCCAGCCTGAATTTCTCCACCGTCTCTTCCACCGTGTGATGGCGGCCGATTGCATCCAGCGTCCGCTGGATATACGTTTGCGGGTTGATGCTGATGCGATGGATATTCCATTTTTTGAGCACGGCCAGCTTCTCCGGCGTGATCGTGTCCGGGCGCCCCGCTTCCACCGTCACCTCGCGGATGGAGCCGGCATCCGGAAACGAGGCGTGCATCTCCGCATACAGCGCGTCCATCTCTTCCGCGCTGATGCTGGTGGGCGTGCCGCCGCCAAAGTATACGGTGGTAATGCGCACGCCGTTATCCTTAAGCCACCTGCCGATCACCCGCATTTCCTCATGCAGGCCGTGCAGAAAACCGGCCACCGAGCCCTGCCGCCCGCCGATGTCGTAGGCGGGAAACGTGCAGTAGGCGCACTTGGTCGGACAAAACGGAATGCCGATATAGACGCTCACTTCCCGGCACAAGTCATACAAATCCGGCAGCGCCCGAAGCTGGCGGTCGACGATCCGCTCCATGAGCGCGATTTTCTCTTCCGTCACAAAATACTCTTCCCGCAGCATGCGGCGAATCTCTTGCCGCGGCAAGCCTTTCCTAAGGCCGTCATGAAACAGCTTCGTCGGACGTACGCCGGTGAGAATCCCCCACGGTTGCACGATGCCCGTATGCTGCTGCAGGACATCGAGCAGCGCGCGGCTTGCGGCCAGCCGCACCATTTTGCGCCGCTCTTCCCCGTTCATGTCTTCTTTAAGCGGGGCGCTGTGCCGGGCGCGCTTGCGGCTTGGTCCCGCGATCAGTTCTGCGGTGGCCGCGGCGGAAGCGCCCGCATCTTCCCAATCCAGCAGCACTTCCACGTCCGCGCCGGTCCTTCGGTCCGGCCCGACGGAAACTTGCCTTGCATCAAAAAAAAGCGCCGCGATATGAAAGAGCGACCGCTCAAAGGATGAATCGGCCGCCGTCAGATGAATGTTCACCGGTATGGTACCCCTTTCCGGCATGACGTCTTTAAAAGGTTACCCCCGCCCGCCGGGCAGGGGACGCCTGCCGCCCCGAAAACTTTCCGCAGCTTCCCCGGCGGGCGCGTCGCCCAGCTCCGCCGGGGCCAATTCCATATAAAACAGGGCTTCCCTGCGCTCGGGGCTCAAGGACTCCCTCGTCATTTTCCCCATTTTGGTTTCTTTGCGGGACTGCCGCATGCCAGTTCATCCTTTCCTGCCCGCCAATGGGGCGATCCTGGCATGTAGTGTTGCCGGCATCCGGCGGATTCAACCGCGCCCTGCGCCGCCCGTATCCCTCCTTTAGCCGGCTTCGTCCCGCGCGCGGACCTTATGTCAGGCCCGGCTGTCCAAGATGAAAGTCACGGGGCCGTCGTTGACCAGCGCCACCTGCATCATCGCGCCGAAACGGCCGGTTTCGACTTTCAGCCCCCGTTCACGCAAGAGGGCGTTGAACTTCTCGTACATGCCTTGCGCGATCTCCGGCCGCGCCGCGTCGGTAAAGCTGGGCCTGCGTCCTTTGCGGCAGTCGCCGTACAGCGTAAACTGCGACACCGACAGGACGGCGCCGCCGACATCCGTGACGGACAGGTTCATTTTGCCTTCGCTGTCCTCGAAGATCCGCAAGGAAGCCAGCTTGTCCGCCATCCACACCAGGTCGGCCTCTTCGTCCTCCCGGCCGATGCCCACAAGCAGCAACAGACCCTTGCCGATTTGTCCCACCACTTCGCCGTCCACGGTTACGCGCGCCTCGGCGACCCGCTGCAACACAACTTTCAATGTGCCAACCCCCGGTTTTGCCGCATGTTTTTGATGCTTCGTTTATTGCATGATTCTTTGCACGGAGAAAATGTCTTTCACCCGTTTGATCTTGTCGACGACCGACTGCAGATGCTCCTTGTTCCGGATCAGGATCGTGATGTGGATGTTCGCAATCTTGTTTTTGTCCGTGCGCCCCGACACGGCCGAAATGTTCGTCTTGCTTTCGGAGACGGCCTGCAGCACCTCGTTGAGCAGCCCGCGCCGGTCGTGGCCGAGCACTTCGATTTCGACGCTGTAACTCGCATCCGCCGTCTCTTCCCATTCCACCTCGATGACGCGCTGGGCCTCCTCACCGTCCGTATGGGCCGGGATGTTGGAGCAGTCCGTCCGGTGCACCGATACGCCGCGGCCGCGGGTGATGTAACCGATGATTTCGTCTCCCGGGACCGGGTTGCAACAACGGGCAAAGCGCACCAGCAGGTTGTCCGCGCCTTTGACCCGAATGCCGTGGCTGGGCCGTTTTCGGACCGTTTCGGCTGCGCCCGTGCCCGGCGGCTTGATTTCTTTCACTTCCGTCGTCAGCTGCACCTGCTGCGCAATTTCCGCTTCTTTGCGCAGCTTTTCCGTCAGTCTCGTGCACACCTGCGCCGCCGTGATGCCGCCAAGCCCGATGGCCGACATCATGTCCTCGATGTCGTTGAAAGAAAACTTCTTGGCGACCTCGAGCAATTTTTCGTCCGTCATCCACTCCGCGGGCTCCGCGCCGATGCGCTTCAGCTCACGCTCCAGGAGTTCCCGTCCTTTGGCGATGTTTTCCTCGCGCTTTTCCCGCTTGAACCATTGCCGGATTTTGGCCCGGGCATGGGAGGAATGGACGATTTTGAGCCAGTCCTGGCTCGGCCCATAGGAATGCTTGGAGGTAAGGATTTCGACGATGTCCCCGGTTTTCAGCTTGTAATCGAGCGGCACGATCCGCCCGTTCACCTTGGCGCCGATGGTCCGGTTGCCCACCTCGGTGTGGATGCGGTAGGCAAAATCGAGCGGCACGGACCCTGCGGGCAGCTCGAACACTTCCCCTTTGGGCGAGAAAACAAACACGAGGTCGGTGAAAATGTCCATCTTGAGCGATTCCATGAACTCGGCCGCGTCCCGCGTTTCCTTCTGCAGCTCGAGGATTTCGCGGAACCAGTTCATCTTCTCGCCGAAGCTGCCGGGCGTCACCTGCTGGGTGCCGTCCTTGTATGCCCAGTGGGCCGCGATGCCGTATTCGCTCGTGCGGTGCATCTCGTACGTGCGGATCTGCACCTCGGTGGGCTCGCCGTTGGGGCCCACGATGGTCGTGTGCAGCGACTGGTACATGTTGGGCTTCGGCATCGCGATGTAATCTTTGAAGCGCCCCGGCATCGGTTTCCACAGCGTATGAATGATGCCCAGCGTGGCGTAACAGTCCTTGACGTTTTCCACCAAAATGCGAATCGCCAGCAAATCGTAGATTTCGTTGAACTGCTTGTTTTTGGTGGTCATTTTCTTCCAAATGCTGTAGATGTGCTTCGGCCGGCCGCTGATCTCGCCCTTGATGCCCATTTCGTCGAGCTTTTCTTTGATTTTCGCGATCAGTTCGTTGATGTACTGCTCCCGTTCGGCGCGCTTCATTTTCATCAAGTGGGCGATGCGGTAATACTGCTGCGGATTCAGATACCGAAGCGCAATGTCCTCCATCTCCCACTTGATGGCGCTCATCCCGAGGCGGTGCGCAATCGGGCAGTAAATTTCCAGCGTCTCGTGGGCAATCCTGCGCTGATTTTCTTCCGACTGATATTTGAGCGTCCGCATGTTGTGCAGGCGGTCCGCCAGTTTGATCAGGATAACGCGGATGTCGTTGGCCATCGCCACGAACATTTTCCGGTAGTTTTCGTTTTGCTGCTCTTCCTTGGACCGGAATTGGATCCGCTCCAGTTTCGTCAGCCCGTCGACGATGCGGGCCACCGTCTCCCCGAAGCGTTCCCGCAGCGCATCCAGCGTCACCTTCGTATCCTCGACGACATCGTGCAGCAGGGCGGCCTGGATCGTGACGACATCCATCTGCATGTCCGCCAAAATTTTCGCTACCGCCACAGGGTGCTCGATGTAAGGCTCGCCGGATTTGCGCACCTGCCCGCGATGCGCTTCCTCCGCATACTCGTAAGCGTCCCGAACGCGCTTCAAATCCTGTTCCTTCATGTAGGTTGAAGCCTTTGCGAGAAGCTCATCGATGCCCATTTTCCGATTCCTTTCCACCCGGCTCCCCGCCGTGTTCCTATAAGGAGATTATTCTTTTAATTATGACGCGTTGAGCGGGGGACCGTCAACCGTCTGACAGCCAATTTTGCCCGCGCGAAAAATGAACATTTTTTTGCAATTTTGCGCTTTTTGGAAACCTTTCACATTTTCAGCGCCTGACAAAAGCTGTAATATGGGGAAGAATTGGATCAGACGCAAATGTCGGGAGGTTTTTCGTTTGAAAAAGCAATACGATGTGCATGAACGGCCGCCCCTTGGCCAAAGTTTTCTGCTAAGCCTGCAGCATCTGTTCGCGATGTTCGGCGCGACGGTCCTTGTGCCGACGCTTCTCGGCGTGGACCCGGCCGTCTGCCTTCTGATGAACGGCATCGGCACGCTATTGTACATCTGGATCTGTAAAGGCAGAATCCCTGCCTACCTGGGCTCCAGCTTCGCCTTTATTACGCCGGCGGTATATGTTATCGGCACGGCGGCTGCGCCAAACCTGGGCTATCCGGCGGCGCTCGGCGGGTTTATCGTCGCGGGCCTGGTGTTTATGCTCGTCGCGTTCATCGTGCAGCTGGCCGGACGCAAATGGCTCGATGTGGTGTTCCCTCCGGCGGCCATGGGCGCCATCGTTACGGTCATCGGACTTGAGTTGATCCCGACCGCGGCCCAGATGGCGGGCTGGATCTCGGACGGTTCGGCGAACTGGCAACCGAATCCGAACGTCATTTTGCTGTCCACCGCCACGCTGCTCGTTACGGTGCTCGGCAGCGTGCTGTTCCGCGGGTTTTTGAAAATCATCCCGATTCTCGTGGGCATCGTCTTCGGCTATATTCTGGCGTGGGTAATGGGCATGGCGGATTTTGCCAAAGTGCAAGAAGCGAGTTTCTTCAGCGTGCCGACCTTCACCACGCCCGAATTCAACTGGGCCGCGATCATTACCATCGTGCCGGCGTCGCTCGTCGTCATCGCCGAGCATATCGGCCACCTGATCGTCACCGGCAACATCGTTGGCAAAGACCTGACCAAGGATCCCGGTTTGCACCGCTCCATGTTCGCCAACGGGCTTTCCACGTTCATTTCCGGTTTTGTCGGATCCACGCCGAACACCACCTACGGGGAAAACATCGGCGTGCTGGCGATCACCCGCGTATTTTCCGTGTTCGTCATCGGCGGCGCCGCGGTCATCGCCATCCTGCTTTCGTTCCTCGGCAAGTTTTCGGCGCTCGTTTCGTCCATTCCGACGCCGGTCATGGGCGGCGTGTCGCTGCTCCTCTTCGGGGTCATCGCCGCGTCCGGTTTGCGTATGCTCGTGGAATCCAAGGTGGACTATGGCCGGCCGGTGAACCTTCTCCTGACGACCGTGGTACTGGTGACCGGTCTTTCCGGCGTCAAAATCGTGATCGGCCAGTTTACGCTGGGCGGCATGGCGCTGGCCACGGTGGTGGCCATCGTGCTCAGCCTGCTGTTCAAGCTGTTTGAGATCGCGAAGCTGTCCAACGACGAGGGAGAGACGGCCGCCCATTGAATCCGCTCGTGGCGGCTCCTCAGGCGGACTGACGGATGCCTGCGAAAGGGCAGTTTGATGAAAGATCGGATCCGTAAGCGAACTGCCCGAATGTGGTGCATTTTTGCCTCACATTGTGCCCCATTTTCGCTGATCGTCCAAATATAGCGCATGAATGCCTTACATTTGACCACCTTTCATCAAACGGGTTAAATGTAAGGCATTTTTGCGCTACAGCTCCCCCGATGTCGGCCGAAAGACCAAAATATAAGGCATTTTTGCATCAGATGATCATGCGGGTAAGCTTTGATGCATACCCGGCGCAAAACAGGCCCATATTGACCCAGTTAGGTCCTTCGGTTCCTTCAGCAACACAAAGGCGCAGTTTCCGCCCCCACATCAGCGTGAAACTGCGCCGGATGACTTATGCTGTGAGCGCCTTGCCAAGCGCGTATTAATACGTGACCAGTGCGTGGACGTCGATGCCCTGCAGTTTCTCCCGTCCGCTCAGATAACCCAGCTCAATCAGGAAAGCGGCGCCGACCACTTCCCCGCCCAACTGGCGCACCAGGTCCACCGTCGCGGCCATCGTGCCGCCCGTGGCCAGGAGATCATCCGCCACCAGCACCCGCTGCCCGGGCACAATGGCGTCCTTGTGGATCGCCAGACGGTCTTCGCCGTATTCCAGCCCGTAGCTGACCTCGACCGTTTCCGCCGGCAGCTTTCCGCTCTTGCGGACCGGAACAAAACCGACGCCGAGCGCCAGCGCCAGCGGCGCGCCGATCACAAAACCGCGCGCTTCGGGACCGGCCACGAGGTCGATCCGCAAACCTTCGACCCTTTTTTTCAGTTCCTCGATGGCCGCCCGATACACTTCCCCTTTCTTGAGCAGCGTCGTAATGTCCTTGAAGCGGATCCCGGGCTGCGGAAAATCCGGAATCACCCGTATGTGTTCTTTAAAATCCATCGCTCGCCTCATGCCCTTTCTTATAGAGACTTTGTCCGAACCGATTATACACTTCATCCGCGCCCCTTGACCAGCTAAAGCTTGACGATGCATAACG
>ERZ795043.1198-NODE-1198-length-14112-cov-8.112542_pt1 | contig 14112 bp, 11 predicted proteins | sample MGYA00375127_ERZ795043 | MGnify/ENA primary metagenome ERZ795043 (study PRJEB30172, sample SAMN05518447) | compost metagenome | isolation source: Feedstock adapted compost from Newby Island compost facility, Milpitas, CA | place: USA:Newby Island compost... | reverse complement strand
TAGTGACATTATCTCAGAACAGTTACACCATGACATTATCACAGAACAATAACATATGGAGGGACTGTGTATTGACAGCCGCTTCGCCGCATATTATAATTCATACCAATATTTGAAACGCGAAGAACGGGAGCAGTAAGGCATGCGTTTCATCCAGAGAGCCGCGGGACGGTGCGACGCGGCGGAATGCATCCTGAATCTCGCCCGGGAGCGGCAAGACGGAACGCGTATGGAGCGCTCGCGCCGTACGTCTTGACGGTTGGCCCCCGTCATCGGGTCGACATGCGGCGGACGGACCGCCGAACGCAACCGTTGCGCCCGCATGAGCGAGGGGGTTCGTGGCATACGAACCAACGAGAGTGGTACCGCGGCAGCGAAAGCCTGTCGTCTCTTGAAGGAGACGGCAGGCTTTTTTAAATGAAAAACGCGAAGAACGGGAGCAGTAGGGAACGGCATTTCCGCTTCAGAGAGCTGCGGGTGGGTGCGACGCAGCCGGATTCCGTCCCGAACTCGCCCGGGAGCCGCAAACCGGAAATTGTTCGAGCGCGCGCGAACAACGGGTACGGTTTGCCGTAGGCCCGCGTTAAGGGCGTCGAGCGGGTTCGGGCCATATGGGGTTCGAACCAACTAGAGTGGTACCGCGGCAGCAAAGGCCTGTCGTCTCTTGAACGGAGACGGCGGGCTTTTTTTGGTTTTCGCGAAACATGTTCACCAAAAAACGAAGAGGGGATGTTCCATGACAACGAACCATTACCGAACGATACGCATTTTCGACACGACGCTGCGCGACGGCGAACAGGCGCCCGGATCGGCGCTGACGCTGGAAGGAAAAATCCGGCTGGCCCGCCGGTTGGCCAAACTCGGCGTCGACGTCATCGAACCGGGTTTTCCGGCGGCGAGCCCCGGCGATTTTGCGGCGGTGCAGCAAATTTCCCGCGAATTGCAAGGCGTGGAAATAAGCGGGTTCGCCCGCGCCCTGAAACAGGATGTCGACGCGGCTCTGCAGGCGACCCGGGACGCGGCCCTGCGTCGCATTCACCTGTTCGTGTCGTCGTCGCAAATTTTGCTCGATTTCCAATTGCGCAAAACGCGCGAGCAAGTCGTGCAAATGGCCCGCGATATGGTCGCTTACGCCAAACAGTTCGTGGAACGGATCGAATTTTCGCCGATGGACGCTTCGCGCGCGGGAGAAGAGTTTTTGTACGAACTGATCGAAGCGGTGATTGCCGAAGGGGCGACGATCATCAACATTCCGGATACGGTCGGTTACGCGTTGCCCGACGAATACGGGGATCTGTTCCGCCGAGTCCGCAGGCATGTGCGGGGAGGCGACAAGGTCGAATACAGCACGCATTGCCACAACGATTTGGGGCTGGCGGTCGCCAACAGCCTTGCGGCGATTCGGGCGGGCGCAAGCCAGGTGGAAGTTACCGTGAACGGCGTCGGCGAACGGGCCGGCAACTGCGCGCTGGAAGAACTGGTGATGGCCATCGAGACGCGCAAGTCCTCGCTGGGCGTCGAAACTTCGATCCGGATCGGTGAAATTTACGAAACGTCGCGCGCGGTCAGCCGGGAGATGCACGTTCCGATCGCGTACAACAAGCCGATCGTCGGCCGCAACGCCTTTCAGCACGAATCCGGCATCCATCAGGACGGCCTGCTGAAAAACGTCCGCACGTTCGAAATTATGGAACCCGAACGGATGGGCATTCCGCGCAACATGATCGTGCTCGGCAAACATTCCGGTCGCCATGCGATCAAACATCGGATCCGCGAACTCGGCATCGCGCTCGACGACCGGCAATTGGACGAACTGTTCGTCCGGTTCAAACAAGCGGCCGATGAGCAGAAAGTGATCACCGACGACCAGCTGATCCGGCTGGTCGGGCAAACGATCGACCGGACGCTGGAACGGTTTTCGCTGATCGATGTGCAGGTGGTGACGAGCAGCCTGAAACACCGCGTCGCCTCGGTGACGATCCGGGACGGCGAAACCGGACACGAGCGGGGATACTCGGCGGTCGGGGAAGGATCGGCGGAAGCGCTGATCCGTTGCATTCAGCAGGCGATGCCGTTCCCGTTTGAAGTCGTCGATTTGGAACTGCATGCGTTGGCGCACGGGGAAGGGGCGAACGCGGCGGCCACCGTCGACATCGCCGTCGGAGGAGACACGTACCGGGGATCGGCGATCGATCGCGACATGGTGATGGCGGTGGCGCAGGCCTGCATGTCGGCCTGCAACCGGGCCGTCCGCGACGGCGTTTGCGTCCGGGCGCAACACCAATGCGATAACGACCGGGCGGCGGAAGCGTAAATCCCGATCGACGCCACGAATGGATGATGATGGGTCAAACGGATATCCACTTCCGATGTGGATGAAGATATCCACAATACCTGTGAACAATGTGGATACATGCGGCAATCCTAACAGGGAGAAAGGATGCGAAATTGTTGAAAATGGGATACGTTTTTCACAATTTTTGTGAATAATGTGGACAAAATTGTGGATTTTTGCGAAAGCGAGCCTGGGTGCCGTTTTTGCCGCTTTTTCCGTTGGGGACGACGCTGTGGATAGAACCGAACGGTTTTACGCGCGAATAACCGGCTCGGCAAGCAGATAAAAACGAAGCCGTTGGGAAAATCTACTGGACAAAAGAACGTCAACGACGGAGGGATCCGGATGGGCGGACGTGCGGCGGCGGTTTTGGCGTTAACGCTGGCGTTTTCCGTTTTGGCGGGGGCCGCGGACGCGGGTATCGGCCATCGCGGCAACGGCGGGGCGGCCGGGCCGGACACGCGGGACGGCGAATGGACGGCGTCAGCGAACAAATTGACCGTCGTCTCCGTTCCCGACTGGTCGTTCGAGGAATGGACGGCGGACGTCCGGGCCGCGACCCCGCATATCGACCGGCTGATCCGTTACGGGGCGATCGGCGCAATCAGCATGCGGAACACGGAGAAAGGGCTCGAAGACAGTTACGCCACGTTGGGCGCCGGAGCTCCCGCCATCAGCGGCGCGCCGTTTTCCGCGATGAACGCGGACGAATCGGCAAACGGGGAGCCGGCGGTTGAGATATACCGCCGGCGTACGGGGACGGATGCCGGCGACGCGCGCATCGTCGTGCCCGACGTCGCGGCGATCGAACGGCGCAACGACCAAAACCGTTATGGCGCGCTGCCGGGCCTTCTCGGCGAGACACTCGGCGCGAACGGTATCGCCGTTTACGTCTACGGCAACAGCGACGCGGCGCCAACGAAACGGCGGTACGCGCCGCTCATGTTGATGGACCGGAAGGGAACGGTGTCTTTCGGCAGCGTCGGCGCGGACACGTTGATCGACGACCCCGGCCGTCCGTATGGCGTCCGCGTCAACGCGGATTTGCTGTTGGAAAGGTGGGAGCAGGCGGCGGGGCCGTGCGTCGTGCTGATCGAGTGGGGGGATTGGAGCCGGCTGTATGCGGAGAAATCGCGGTTCGCCCCCGCCCAGTTCGACCGGCTGCGCAATGTCGCGCTGCGCGAATTGGACGAGTTCGTCGGCCGTCTGCTGGCGCGGATGGAACCGGACGATGAACTTTGGATCGTGTCGCCGAAAGTGCACGCTGACGCGGCAAAGCGCAAAGCGTTGCTCGCGCCGATTGTGCGGTTCGGTCCGGGCGGCGGTCCGGCCCTGCTGGTGTCCGCGACGACCCGCCGCCCCGGGATCGTCTCCGCCGCCGACGTGGCGCCGACGCTGCTTGCGCGATTCGGCATCGTCCCGCCCGCCGAGATGATCGGCCGACCGATGCAAGCCGACTTCCGCGTCGCATTGCCGTGGCCATATTTGGAGCGGGAGCTCGCCAACATCCGCGACGTGTACCGGCTGCGGCCGATCCTTCTTTACCCGTTCGCCATTTTTGAAGCGGCCGCGCTGCTGGTCGGTCTGTTTGCCGCGCTGTTCGGCCGGAAGCGGGCGGCGCGCGCAATGCGCCGGGTGTTGCCGGCCGTCCTGCTCGCGCCTGCGGCCATGCTTGCGGCCGGTTGGATCGCCGTCTTCGCGCGGGTGACGGCGACCGCGCAAGCCGTTTTCGTCGGGGCGGTGTTCGCCGCGGGCGGCGTCGCGCTCGGCGCCATGCGCGGCCTGCGCGCGTGCGCATCCGCCGGGGCGGTCACCGCCGTCGCTCTGCTTGCGGACGGGGCGCTCGGGGCGGAGGGGATGAAACGGTCGGTGCTCGGCTACGACCCGATCATCGGCGCCCGGTATTACGGCATCGGCAACGAGTATATGGGCGCGTTGATCGGTGCCGTCGTCCTCGCCGTCACCGCGGCGGCGGAACTGCGGCGCCGTCGGCCGGAAGCCCGGCGCGCCGCCGCAGCCGGCACTGTCGCAGCAATCGCCGCCACCGGAACCGCTGCCCCCACCGTCGCATCCGGCGTCGCCTCCACGACCGGCGGAGCCACATCCGGTCCGACTTCCGCATCCGATGCCGCCGTGACCGGCGCCGCGCCAAGCACCTTCGTCTCGTCCGGCGATCGCGCAATCGCCGCCACCGGAACCGCTGTCCGCACCACCGACGCATCCGCGCCCGCCCACGCCGCTGCCGCTCCCACAGACAAGGGCGCGGCCTGCGCTCCCGCGGTCGCGAACCGGCCGCCCGTCTCGCGAAGGGAAGCGGCCGCGCTCCGCCGTCGCGAACGTCGTCGCGTCTTCTGGGCTGCGTTCGCCGCGTTCGCGCTGACCGCGGCATACATCGCCGCCCCCGACTTCGGCGCCAACGCCGGGGGCGCCATCGCGGCCGCCGTCGCCTTCGGCGTGGCGCTGTTGCGCGCATTCGCCGTCATCGCACCGCGCCGCCGGCGGGTGCTCAGCCTGGCGGCGGCCGGATGCGGACTCGTCGCGTTCGCCGTCGTCGCTCTGTGGCTTATATACGCCGTGCTGCCGTCAAACGCGACGCCGACCCATATCGGCCGCGCTTTCGGCTGGCTCGGCGAGGGCCGTTTCGACCCGTTCGTCGCGCTCGTCGTGCGCAAGGCGAGGATGAATTTGCATCTGATCGCCGTGTCCGTTTGGAGCAAAGTGGCGCTCGTCGGGCTGGCCGTCGTGATCCTTGCGGCGTTTTGTCCCCGCGGCGCCTCACGGGAATGGCCGCGCCGGTACCCGCATCTGACGGGCGGATTTCCCGCCATCGCCTGCGGCGCATTGGCCGCGCTCGCATTCAACGATTCCGGCATCGTCGCCGCCGCCGCGATGATCGTGTACGCCGCCGTGCCGATGCTTGTCATCCGGCTTCAGGACATCAGCGACTCCCACTCTTCGTAAAGCCGGTCAAGTTCCGCTTTGGCGCGTTCGATCGCGTCGTTCGTTTCCCGCGCCACCGTGTAATCGCCGTACACTTCCGGGCGGAGCAATTCGGCTTCGAGGGCGGCGATGTCGGATTCCAGGCGGGCGATTTCGTCTTCCAGACGTTCGATCCTGCGCTGCCGGTTGCGCTCTTCGCGTTTTTGCCGTTTGTCTTCCATATAGTCGCGCCGGGCCGTTTCGCCGTTCGCAGCTCCCGTATCGCCGCCGTTCGCCCGGTCGGAATGCCGCCCGTCGCCGTGTGTCTCATAGGACTGCCCGCCGGGTCCGGCCCGCTTCGCGCCGCCGCTTCCCGCCTTTAACCCGGATTCCGCTTCTTCTGCGGCCCGTTCGGCTTCGAACGCGGCCATTTCGCGCTTTTTTTCCAGCATGTCGTCGTAGTTGCCGAGATAAACGTCGACGCCGTGCGAGTGAAGTTCCAGCACGCGTTCGGCCATTTTGTTCAAAAAATAACGGTCGTGGGAAACGAACAGGATCGTTCCCGAGAATCCGAGAAGCGCCGCTTCCAGCGCTTCTTTGCCGTACAGATCGAGATGGTTGGTCGGTTCGTCCAGCACGAGCACGTTCGCTTTGTTGAGCATCAGTTTGGCGAGCGCAACCCGCGCTTTTTCGCCGCCGCTCAAATTGGCGATCGTCTTTTTCACGTCGTCGCCGCTGAACAGGAATTGGCCCAGCACGGTCCGCACCCGGCTTTCCTGAAGATCGGGAAACGCGTCCCACACTTCGTTCAGGACGGTTTTGTCGGGGTGAAGCGAACGGTGCTCCTGATCGTAGTAACCGATTTTGACGTTCGATCCCCAGCGGATCGATCCGCCGTCCGGCCGCATTTCGCCGACCAGTGTCTTGATCAACGTCGATTTGCCGACGCCGTTCGGGCCGATCAGCGCGACCGACTCGCCGCGGCGCAGTTCAAACGAAACTTGTTCGAACAACCGCTTTCCGCCGCCGACGGAAACGGACAAACCTTCGACTTTCAGCACGTCCTGTCCGGAGATTCGTTCCGTTTCGAAAGCGAACGACGTTCGTTTCGGTTCCCCCGCCGGCTTGTCGATTCGTTCCATCCGCTCCAGCATTTTGCGCCGGCTGCGCGCCCGTCCGGCGGTCGACGAACGGGCGATATTGCGGCGAATAAAATCTTCCATGCGGGCGATTTCTTCCTGCTGTTTCTCGTAAAGTTTCCGTTCCGCTTCATATTCCGCGGCTTTGGCGGCGACATACCGCGTATAGTTGCCTGGATACCGTTTGCATCCGGCGCGCTCGATTTCATAGATAGTGTCGACGAGCGAATCGAGAAAATAACGGTCGTGCGAGACGACGAGAATCGCACCCGGATAGCCGCGCAAATACGATTCCAGCCACGTCAAGGCGGCAATGTCCAAATGGTTGGTCGGCTCGTCCAGCAAGAGCAAATCCGGCTCCTGGAGAAGCAGTTTGGCGAGGGCGAGCCGTGTCTTTTGCCCGCCGCTGAGCGAATCGACCGGCGTCTCCGGAGGGAGATCGCTAAGACCCATGCCGTGCAGGACGCCGCGGACGCGCGCCTCGATGCCGTACCCGCCCCGCTCGCGGAACATTTCCGCTTTTTGCGCATACCGGTTCATCAATTCGTCGTACGCTCCGGCATCCGCCGTCACCGCGGGGTCCGCCATGCGGGCTTCCATTTCGCGAAGCTCCCGTTCCGTCTCCAACAAGTCGGCGAAGACACCCATCGTCTCGTCCCGAATCGACCGGCCCGAATGAAACGCGCCGTCCTGCGCCAAATAGCCGATCCGTACATCTTTCGCTTTAAAAATGTCTCCTTCGTCAGGTTGCGTTTCGCCGGCGATGATGCTAAGAAGCGTCGACTTTCCCGCTCCGTTGACGCCGACCAGCCCGATCCGTTCGCGCTCGCGGATTTGCAAACTGACGCGAGACAGAACCGTTTTTGCGCCGAACCGTTTGCCGATGCCGTTCGCTTGCAGCAACATGGTGAATGGCGTACCTCCATGACAGTTCTGATGCGCATTTCGCATTTCCCCTTCAGTTTAACGGAGCGGCGTTTGCAAGACAACGTCCGCCGGCCGCGGACAGACGGAACGGATTTTTTGGCGGAAAAGGGAAAAATAAACGTGGAAAGAACGTTAACATTCGGCGCGCAAACATCGTCTATGACCATGTAAAGAAAAAAACGGATCCAATCATTGAAAAGAAAAGAGTGGGAACATGCCTTTTACCAAAATATGGTTGTCATTTCTCCTCGTTTTGCTGTTGGTCTTTCCGGCGGGGTGCGGCGGTCGCCACGATACCGGCCCGCAAAATCCCGGAGCGAACGGAACACCTCCGGAGGCGTCCGCCGGCGACTCGCAAAACTCCGGCGCGGGGACGCCGGAAAAACCCGCTGGAGAGGGCGAAACGTCTGAAAACCCCGCGGGCGAAGGCGGAACGCCAGCTCCCGGTAAGCCGGCGGATCCGATCGCCGAGCGGTTAGCCCGCATGTCTATGGAAGAAAAAATCGGCCAGATGGTGATCGTCGGTCTGGACGGTGAAACGGCGGACGAGCATGCGCGGACAATGCTCAGCGAATATCGCGTAGGCGGCTTTATTTTGTTCAAGCGCAATATCCGGGACGCCGCGCAGACGATCGGACTGATCAACGAACTGAAAGAACTGAACGGCGCAGGGTCCGTTCCTCTGTTTTTCGGCGTCGACCAGGAAGGCGGCAAAGTGGACCGGATGCCGGACGAGTTCGAGAAATTTCCGACGAACGCGGAGATCGGCAAAATCGGCGATCAGGCCTTTTCCCGTCAAATCGGCCGGCTGCTGGCGAAGGAAATCAAGTCGCTCGGGTTCAATCTGAATTTCGCGCCCGTGCTCGATGTGAACAGCAATCCGCAAAATCCGGTGATCGGCGATCGGTCTTTCGGCGCGACGGCGGAAATCGTGAGCTCGCTCGGTGTTGAGACGATGAAAGGCATTCAGGAGGAAAACGTCGTTTCCGTCGTCAAACATTTTCCGGGCCACGGCGATACGTCGGTGGATTCGCACATAGGGCTTCCGGTGGTGAACAACGATTTGCAACGTCTTCGCAAGCTCGAGCTCGTTCCGTTCGCCGAAGCGATCCGCCAACATGCGGACGCCGTCATGGTGGCGCATATTTTGCTTCCGAAAATCGACGCCCGATATCCTTCGTCGCTGTCCAAAACGGTCATAACGGATTTGCTCCGAAACGAAATGAAATTCGACGGAGTGGTCATGACGGACGATCTCACGATGGGTGCCATTACGGAACAGTACGATATCGGCGCGGCGGCGGTAAAAGCGATTCAGGCGGGAAGCGACATCGTCCTTGTCTGCCACGATTTCGACAAAGAGACGGCGGCGATTGAGGCGTTAAGGGCGGCGGCGCAGCGCGGCGAACTGTCGCGGGAGCGGATCGACGAGAGCGTGACGCGAATTTTGAGATTGAAGGAAAAATACGGCGTCGGCGGAGAAAAGGTCGGTTCCGCCGACGTCCGGAAAATCAACGCGGAGATCCGCAGCGTCCTGGATACGTACATGGCAAAAAAACAACGTGCCGCGTCTTCACCGTGACGAACCCGCTTCAAACGCGGGTTCTTCGCTTTTGCGCGATGTTTTCTTTTCTCTGCAAAATCGGCCAAACAGTGGTATAATGTTTAAACTATCATTATCGATGCGGATGTGTGTGATGTCCCGTGCCAAAATTGAGGATGGTCGGCAACGATCCCGCGCTGGCGGGATGGCGTTTGGCGGGGAAACAAAAAGCCGTTTCTTTGCTGGAGAGGTATTTCACCGGAAATACGTTCGATTATAAACAGATCATTGCGCTCGTGACGCCGATTTTGATCGACCAGGCCTTTGTCATTTTGATGAGCATGCTGAACACCGCGATGATCAGCTCTTCCGGGGTGGCCGCGGTCAGCGCGGTCAGCATGGTGGACGCGTTCAATATTTTCATTTACAACGTGTTTGTCGCCCTGGCAACGGGCGGCACCGTGATTGTCGCGCAATATCAGGGCAGCCGAAATCACGAGATGGTGTCCAGGTCCGCTTCGCAGGCCATCACCGTCGTGACGCTTGCTTCCGTTATCGTCGGCGCGCTTGTCATTGTTTTTCATACGCCCGTTTTATATTTGCTGTTCGGCCAATCCGACGCCGAAGTGCTCCGCAATGCGAAAATTTATTTGATCGGCGGTTGCTTCACCGCTCCTTTCCTGGGGATTTATCAGGCGGTGACGGGCGTGCTGAGAGGGATTGCGGAGACCAAAACGTGCCTCGTTTTGTCCGTCGTCATGAACGTTTCATTTTTCCTGATGAACGTCGTGTTCGTCCTGCTCCTGGATATGGGCGTGGTCGGACTCGTCATCGCTTTGTTTCTGGCCCGAATGTTGGGGGCGGTTTCTTCGCTTCTTTATTTGCGAAAATTTAAAGATGTCCTTCCGTTTCAAATCAAACATGCGCTGAACATCCATTTTTCGATCGCCAAAAAAATTATGTACATCGGGATTCCGTTTGCGGCGGAACAACTGTTTTTCAACGGCGGCAAATTGCTGACGCAAACGTTTATCGTGCAGTTCGGGACGTTGGCGATGACGGTGAACGCGATTTGCAATTCCTACGTTATGGTGTTCCAGATCGGGGCGAGCGCGCTAAGCATCGCCATCGTCACGGTCGTCGGCCAATGCGTCGGACAAAACGACATTCGGGACGCCCGGAAATTCGTCAAATCTTTCATCGGACTTTCCACGCTGACATTGGTGGTCGCGGCCATCGTATTGCTGCCGATCTTTCCTTTTGTCGTGAAGTTGTTTTCCCCGCCGGAACAAATCATTCCGGACATATTTCAAATTGTCGTCATCACGGCGCTCGTCCAACCGTTTTTTTGGTCGCTCAGCTTTGTGATGCCGTCCGCTTTGCGCGCCGCCGGGGACTCGACCTTCACATCGGTCACTTCCCTCATGACGATGTGGCTCGTCCGCGTCATCCTCGGCTATGTTTTGGCCATCACGTTCCAACTCGGCGTTTTGGGCGTATGGATAGCCATGATGACCGAATGGGGCGTTCGCGGACTGTTGTTTGCCTGGCGGTTCAAAGGGGAGAAATGGTACAAACACAAACTGGTGTAAATTCGCGGCGTTCGCCCGGTACGCGCCGCATATGAAAATCATTTTTCTTCCCGATTCCGGTATGATAAACTAAAAACAAACTGCAACGCCGGACAGCCGTATGGAAAAGGCGGTGAACCCGTTGTCCGTTCGGACGCAAAAAGCGGCGCTCCGCAAGCGGATCGAGGCGCTTCGCTCGTCCATCGGCGCCGATGAACGGAGGCGGAAATCGGAAGTGATTTGCGGAGCGGCGGCAAGGCTGCTGGAGTATGCGGCGTTTCGCAAGACGGAAGGCGACCGCACGCTGTTCACGTATGTGCCGATCCGGGCGGAGGTCGATGTGCGGCCGTTGATCGAATGGTGCTGGTCGCGGCGCATCCGCGTCGTCGTACCGAAAGTGATCCGGGAGCGAAACGCGTTTTCGCTTCACGCGATCGAACGTTTTGACGATCTCGAGCCCGGCGTATGGGGCATTCCGGAGCCGAAACCGTCCGCGCCCGCGCTGCCCGACGTCCGCCTTCTGGACGCCGTTATCGTGCCGGGCGTCGCCTTCGACCCCCGCGGCGGGCGGCTCGGTTACGGCGGCGGATATTACGATCGGTTTATGCGTCTTTGCCGGGAAGAAGGCGCCGATCCGTACAAGCTGGCGCTCGCTTTCGACGTGCAGATCGTGCCGGAAATACCGATGGACGCGCACGATTTCCGCGTGGACGCGATCGTAACCGAAAGCCGCACGATATTCGCGGCGGACGCCTTGTCCTGACGCGGCGGGCGCCGCGCTTTGGGCGTGGGGGAGATGCTGTGACGAAACAAGCGAACCGTTTTACGCATTTCAACGAACAAGGGCGCGCCCGGATGGTCGACGTCACGGACAAGCCGGAGACGCTGCGGTCCGCCGTCGCCCGGACGACCGTGACAATGCGCCCCGCGACGTTGGAAGCGATCAAACAGGGACGCGTCGGCAAAGGCGATGTGCTGGCCGTTGCGCAAGTCGCCGGCATCATGGCCGCCAAAAAGACGGCGGACTGGATTCCGATGTGCCATCCGCTGCCGCTCACGGGCGTCGATATTCGATTCTCCGACAACGGCGCCGACGCCCTCGTGATCGAAAGCGCCGTCCGCACGGCCGGACGGACCGGCGTGGAAATGGAGGCGCTGACCGCGGTTTCGGCGGCGGCGCTGACCGTGTATGACATGTGCAAGGCGCTTGATCGGGAAATGACGATCGGGCCCACGATGCTCATATCCAAAACCGGGGGTACCGGCGGCGATTTTGCGAAAAATGTAACAAACTGACACCCGGAGGCCGCCTAATCCGTTTCGTTTTCGGTTAAGATGGTAGGGAGGGCAAACACGGATGCGCTGGAAAGTTGGACTGCTGGCTGCCAGTGATCACGGTTCCCAGAGCGAACGGGTGGAAACCAGCGCGCAAGTCATCCGCGAACTGGTGGAAGAAGAGCTTGGGGGAGACATTGTCGACTACCGGATCGTTCCGGAAGAAATCGACGAAATGATGGCGGCTCTCATCGAAATGGCGGAGTATTACAAGCCGGATTTGATTTTGACGACGGGCGGCATCGGCATGGGGCCCCGCGACGTGACGCCGGAAGCGACGCTGAAAGTGGTGGACCGGCTCGCGCCGGGATTCGCCGAGGCGATGCGGTCGGCGCTGATGCGCAGATCCGGGGCGGGCATGATGACGCGCGGCGTGGCCGGCATCCGGGGCCGGACGTTCATTGTGAACTTGCCCGGCGCGCCGGAAGGCGTTCACGACAGTTTGACGGCCATCCTGGACCGGCTGCCGGACGCGATGCGGGCGATTCACGGCCTTGGAGGCGACGAAGCGGTATGAGCGGGAAAACGGTCGTTCGCGAAGTGAAGGTGGAAGAGGCGGTCGGCTTGCCGCTCGCCCACGATTTGACGCAGATCGTACCGGGCGAGTTCAAAGGCCGCCTGTTCAAAAAAGGGCACGTCATTCGCGAGGAAGACATACCCGCCCTGCTGCGGATCGGCAAAGAGCATGTGTACGTGCTTCACCTTGCCGAGGACGACCTTCACGAAGACGACGCGGCGCTGCGGATGGCGAAGGCGGCGGCCGGAACCAACGTCCGGCTGACCGAACCGAGCGAAGGCAAAGTGATGCTGAAAGCGGCCGTTCCCGGTCTGGCCAAAATCGCCAAGTCGTTCGTCGACGAAGTGAACGCGATCGAATCGATCGCGCTGGCCACGCTTCCCGACAACACGCCGGTCCGGCCCGATCAGTCGCTTGCCGGAACGCGGGCGATTCCGCTCTTCGTTCCCGCGTCCACGGTCGAACGCGTGGAGCGGCTGGCCGAACGATGGAGCGAGGCCAACGGCGGCGAACGCCCGATCCGGGTCAAGCCGTACCGCCGTCTTCGCGTCGGCGTCGTGACGACGGGCGGCGAAGTATATAAAGGGCTCGTTGAAGACAAGTTCGGCCCGGTCGTCAAAGCGAAAGTGGAACAGTTCGGTTCCACCGTGATCGGGCAGCGCATTTGCCCGGACGATACGGAGCGGATCGTCGAAGCCATCCGGCATTTTGTTGACGAAGGCGCCGACATGATTTTGGTAACAGGCGGAATGTCGGTCGATCCGGACGACCGAACGCCGGGGGCGATCCGCGCCGCGGGCGCGCGCGTCGTCAGCCAGGGAACGCCGATGTTGCCCGGTTCGATGCTGATGGTCGCCTATTTGGGAGAAATCCCGGTGCTGGGGCTTCCGGGCAGCGTCATGCACGACAAATACACCGCGTTCGACGTGCTTCTGCCGCGCATTTGCGCGGGGGAAACGATCGAACGTTCCGATATAACGGCGATGGGTTACGGCGGATTGTTCGCCGGAAGAGCGTAACCGGAACGACATCACGACGGGAGGAATGAAACATGCCGAACATCGGCACCGCAGGGTTTATTTTGATTATTTTGGTCGCGCTTCTGTTGTTCGGGCCGAGCAAGCTGCCGGAACTCGGACGCGCGTTCGGGCGCACGCTGAGAGAATTCAAAAAGGGCGCCCGCGAAATTATGGACGACGTCGAAGATTCCGCCGCGAACAAAGCGGAACCGAAACACCCCGGGACGGCGGACGACCGGAAACCCGGCGATTCGCAAAACGACAGGCGGTTGCCCGACTGAGTCCGGTCCGCCCGTTTTTTGTTGTCTGAAGGGGTGATCATCGCGGTATGGACAACAAAGCCGCAACTTTGGTCGAGCATCTGGCCGAACTGCGAAAGCGGATCATCTGGGTGCTCGTCGTGCTTGTGCTGGCCATGATCGGCGGCTTTTTTGTTGCCGGCCCGCTCATTCAATATTTGCAGCAGAGCGGTCATGCGGCCCATGTTTCGTTGCACACGTTTTCGCCTTGGGACCCGATACGCGTCTATATGCAGTTCGCGTTCAGCGTCGGGCTTGCGGTGACGATTCCGTTCGCGCTGTTCCAAGCGTGGCTGTTCGTCAAACCGGGATTGACGCCGACCGAACAGCGGGTGACGCTCCGATACATTCCGGGCGCGGTCTTTCTGTTTTTCGCAGGATTCGCGTTCGGGTATCGGGTCGTGTTCCCGATGGCATTCTATTTCGCCACAACGGTGACGCGCAGCTTACAGTTGACCGAAACGTACGGCATTTCGCAATATTTTTCGTTCATGTTCAACATCGTCAT
>ERZ795043.1197-NODE-1197-length-14112-cov-515.788148_pt1 | contig 14112 bp, 9 predicted proteins | sample MGYA00375127_ERZ795043 | MGnify/ENA primary metagenome ERZ795043 (study PRJEB30172, sample SAMN05518447) | compost metagenome | isolation source: Feedstock adapted compost from Newby Island compost facility, Milpitas, CA | place: USA:Newby Island compost... | reverse complement strand
AGACGACCATTTTCATCCTCTGATGGTGCCGCGTCAGCGGCATGGAGGTCTAAAATGCAGAACGGTTCAGTCACCGGAGGAATTGAAGTGCGAAGAATTCACCTGAAAAATGTACGTTTCTCAAACGACATTATTGCTTTTGAAGTTTATGAAAAAGAATCCATTCAACAACTGAAATATCTAGTTTTGAAAAACAAAAAAGCCCGTAAAACGCTAATAATCAATTTGAAACCAAGCGAAGATGAAACAATTGTCATCAATCTCCAGGAATTGTTGCACCATGCTTTAACCAGAGGGCGTTGGCAGATTTTCTTTTCGACTGGGCGGGTTTTTGGGAGGAAAACGGCATTGCAAATTTCCCCCAAAGATTTCAGCCCGTCCGCGGCACTAACAAACATCATTTCGATGACGGATGAAAATGGATGTGCATTTTTTTCAAATCAATCAAACGATATTGAACTTATTGTAGACAAATGCCAAAAACTCGAGGAAAAGTTATACCGAACGGAAGTTGTTGATTTGCCCGTTTATTCGGTAGAGACCGGGGAACAAGAACTGCGATTTGTGATTACTAATCCGCAACTAGATTTTAGCGATTTCTCAAATATTGTATTGAAACGAAAAAAAGGGAAAAGACGATATATCCCCTGCTCTGACTATCACATAACAAAAGAAGGAGAGTTTGTACGTTTAACAATAACTGTTCCTGAATCTTTCATCTATCATCCCAGAGTATGGGATGTAATTTTAGAAACGAAATTTCCGGATTCAAGGATTCGATACCGTTACATCCTAAAAATCTTCAAGAGCTCGACACCAGTTTGTATAGAATCATTCCATATTTTAGATGGAAAAGCTTGTATCAAAGTAAAGGAAGATCTTTTGAGGGAATCCGGGGCAGCCCTCCTACTTGAACACAAAGAGGATTATCGACTTACAACAACCCTTCCCATTTCAGAGAATGGAACGGATCCCCAATTAATGATTGTTGATCTGCAAAATGTTTTGTCTCAGCATGTTGGGAAATCAAAAGAAATTTGGGACTTGTATCTTGTTTCTGACGGTAATCTTTATGCCGAAAAGAGGCGCCTTGTAATTGACGATCATGACACTCCTGGGGATCGATTCGCAAAACCGATTGTCTTGAGTGATGTCGAAGATTCGGTTGCATCGCTCTGTCTTGATAATCATCACAACTTATATTTGTTTGTCGGAAATCATGTGAATTTTTATTCGCTGAAGTACAAGCCCTTTGCCAATGCCAGGAAAATATCAAGAAGGGAAAATTCCTTTGAAGTCACCGTCTTCGTTAATTTGAACGAAACAGATGAATACCGTTGCGAAGCTTTGGTCTTGAAGCATAGAGTAAAAGGCCCGGGGGCAAGCTTCGAGTTTCCTGTTCATGTAAAAAAGCAGAAAGGGTCTATGACTTGGATTGCAGGCGTCATTAATGTAGAGGAGATTTCTCTTGGACCCTTTTACTGGGATTTGTTTATAAAAATTCGCAAGGACAGTGAACAGTTTTTGGTAAGAGTGATGAATCTGAATCCTATTCTGCATCACAAAATCAATTCCGACTTTTCCAAATACACAATAGAAAAATCTGGATATATCTTTTATCCGTACAGTACAATCAGGAATCAGTTAAGTTTTACTTATCGTGAAAAAGGAGTTTATGATTCGCCTAAATACTACATGCGAGAGAAAATTGCACTTTGGCTTTATTTCTTTTTCGGTTTTTATTATAGAAGAAAGAAAATTTGGCTTATATACGAAAAATTTGCTGAGACAGCCCAAGACAACTCATACTATTTTTTCAAATACTGCGTCGATGAGAAAAAAAGAAAGAATGTGTATTACGTCATAAAAAAAGAATCACCGGATTACAGAAACCTTGCCGGCTATGAAGAACACGTTTTGGAATTTATGAGCATACGACACTTTTTATATTTGCTTGCCTCAAAACTGTTAATATCTTCAGAAACCAAATCCCATGCTTACATTTATCAAGCAAACAGAGGTATTATTAGACAAAAATTGATAAAGAAAGCTTACGTTTTTTTGCAGCATGGCGTAATCGCACTGAAAAAAGTTGATGTGTTATGGAGAAAAGGCTTACACAATAGCGCGGATCTTTTTGTAGTTTCTTCAGAATTTGAAAAAGAAATAATTAAAAAATATTTTAAGTATAATGACAAAGACATCATTATAACTGGACTCAGTCGCTGGGACCATCTTCAAGATCGCTCTGCAGGAAAAAAAGAAATATTATTGATGCCAACCTGGAGAAATTGGATTGATGAAGTGCAGGATGAAAAATTCATACACTCCGAATTCTTTATCAATTACTCAAATTTATTGAACTCTGAACGTTTTCAACAAATGTTAAGATCAAACAACATTACTTTAAATTTCTATTTGCATCCAAAATTTATGAAGTATGTAAACCACTTCACCCCTCGTTGTCCAAATATAAGAATAATTCGATTTGGCGAGCTGCCGATCAACGAGCTAATTATGAGATCTTCTTTACTCATCACAGACTACTCCAGCGTTTCATGGGATATGTACTACCTGGGAAAACCAATTATCTTCTTTCAATTCGACATTGATCAATACAATTTTTATCATGGAAGTTATATGGACATGGATAAAGATTTGTTTGGTGATCGGGTATTTTCCATTGATGAATTATTGGATGTATTAAATGAATACATCAAGAACGAGTTTAAGGAAAAGCCGCTATTTCAGGCGCGAAGACCAAACTATTTTAAATATGTCGATAAAAATAATTCCAAACGTATTTATGATGAGATCATTTTTCGCAAAGACTTGCTTGACCGCAAAGATACACTACTTGAAAAGCTAAAACAAAATAATCTGTTGCGAATTGTGTGGAGGATTTTGAAGATTAACAAGAAATATCATAAGTTGTATGTTATTATCAACAAAATAAAAATAATGATCTCGTAATCATTCCACCATTCGCGGCGGCCAGCATCTCCACATGGCATCCCGACCAAAACTATTTAAAGTTGTTGAACTTTTCATTAATAACAAAATTTGAATTTACAAGAACCAAGACCATAGAGATTTTATTATCTTCTATAATCTTACTAATATTAATGCTGCTATTTGCGTTCCGTAAATATAACAAGTGGGTATGGAAAAAATGTTGTGAAATTAATGATGTGAATGATAAGGAGTATGAATCTCCTATTATTAGAATATTGGGTAGTTCGTTATTTTGTGGAACGGTATAAACAGTTTCCGAAGAACCGGCGCCCCAATATGCATTATACTTATTCTCGTATTTCGTTCCTTTTAGTATTTTGTTATTAAAGTATGTATCGGATTTCTTCCCTCCCACTGTAATTAATGTATTTTCATGATTTTTGGGATACCACAGTTCAATACGATCCGGCGGGACATCAAAAACGTTTCTGCTGCGGCGAGCCAAGCTGCCATAAAACTCATCGCTGCCCAACTTTATTGTATAGTCGGATTTCTCATACGGAACAGGAACTTCAGGATGTGTCCGCCGGATAAAACTGAGAATTTCTTTGTATGCTAAATAAGTACCATGCATGTTCCAGTGGTGATCTGTTTTAAAATACAAATCATTCTCTTTATTTTTTTTATAAATCACATCTCTCAAATCAATCTTTTTTATGTCTGCAGAAAGTTTACTAAAAAACAAATCTGTATATTCGTCAGCGTTATTTTCAATATATAGCGGAAGTTTGTCCTGATTGGCTTGCGTCTGTCTTGGAGCCACAGCTACATATAACCGATCTGATCCAATTATCCTTTTAAGCTGTTCTAATTTTTTTACATTGTGATTAATGTTAGAAATATTCTTATCGGTATACACCAAAGTTTCTAAGAGATAGTCATCTTTCCCTTTTACTATACCTTTAATATCCGAGAACCCTAACCCTGCTTGTAACTTAAACAAATAATGCAACCAATATTCTCTAGCAAAAAACTGGTCTTTCAAATAATTTTCAAAATCCTTTGCGTACTTCCCGTTTAGCAAGTTCTGTAAATTCATATTTGGCATTTGGGCAAGTGTCCGATTTTCAATAACCGATCGTTTATGGTCCTCGGAAAGTAAAGTCCAAGCTCCTGAAACAAAGAGTATTGTGATAAAGATGGATACAAACAGCAAATTCCGAAATTGCAACAAGCTTCATCCCACCTTAGAAACGGAAATAGATAAAAGGATTAAAAGTTGCATCGACTAAAAACATGGTCACCAGGACAAACAGTACAATGTAACAAGCGTCAACAATATGTCCTTTAAAACTAAACTTCACGTTCTCGATCAGTTTGGAAGCATATGGAACAACCGGGACAGACCCTATAACGCCCACGAGCAAGTAAGGCCAAGCTTTCATCCAGTAATACAAGGTTCTCGTATCAAACCACGGAACTTGTCCCGCTCCAAACATGAAACATAGATCATTCCACACATCGGAAACCGATTCATGACGGAAAATGACCCATCCGATTACAATCAGGAACAGGGCATAGAAATGTTGAATTGGCGCCCAAAGTTTGGTCAGAATCTGGTTTAACACGAATTTCTCCAGTATGATGATGACGCCAAAATATACCCCCCAAAGGACAAACGTCCATTCCGCTCCGTGCCATAGCCCGGTCAAGGCCCATACAACAGACAGGTTCCTGATCACCTTCCAGCGACTGACGCGGTTTCCGCCCAGCGGGATGTATATGTAATCGCGGAACCAGAGTCCAAGCGTCATGTGCCATCTTCTCCAAAACTCGGAGATGCTCTTGGAAATGTAGGGGTAATTGAAGTTTTCCGGGAACTGGAACCCGAACATCCTGGCCAGTCCGATGGCCATATCGGAGTATCCGGAAAAATCGAAATAAATCTGCAGCGTGTAACAGATGGCGCCCAGCCACGTCAAAGCCACCGTACTGTCCGCAGCGGGAAGCCTGGAGATTTCATCCGCCACAAGCCCGAGATTGTTGGCGATGATGACTTTTTTGGCCAGGCCGATGATAAATCGCTTGACTCCCTCCGCAAACATGCCCAAGGTAACATGCCGTTCCCTGAGTTGATGGGCAATCAGGTGATATCTTACAATGGGACCCGCAATCATCTGAGGAAATATGACAAAATAAAGGGCCAGCAAGACCGGATTCCGCTGTACCTCCACTTTTTTCCTGTACACATCAAATAAATAGGAAAGCGCATGGAAGGTATAAAACGAGATGCCCAGCGGCAGCGCGATTTTCTTGATCAAAATTTCGGTTCCAAAAAAGTTGTTGATGCTGTCGACAAAAAAATTCATGTATTTAAAGTATCCCAGAATGACAACGTTAAAGAGAACGGCGGTTGTCAGCACCAGCTTTGCTTGCCGATTGCGGTCAGAACGCTGGAGGGCATCGATCCACAACGTCAGCCCGTAATTTCCGGCGATGGATGCCAGCAGCACCAGAACGAATTTGGGTTCGCCCCAAGAATAAAAGACCAGACTCGCTGCCAACAGCACGTAATTTTGGAAAGCGGGCCTGGCCAAATAATAACCCAACAACACAAGCGGCAAGAACCAGTAGAGAAAGGTAAAGCTGCTGAAGACCAATGAAGAATATCCCCTTTATGTTGATTCTTGTGATGCCTCGCTGTATTCGGTCAAAACCGCTTTTGTCTCTCCAATCTTCCTCACACGCCCTTTTTCCAGCCACAGCACACGCCGGCACAGCCGTTGAACCTGGCTCAAAGAATGGGAGACCAGCAGCACCGATGTGCCGGAGGCAATCATGGCCTTGATGCGGTTTTCGCACTTTTGCCTGAACTTGATGTCGCCGACCGCCAGCACCTCGTCTACAATTAGAAGATCCGGCTGAACGCAGGTGACGATGGAAAAGCCAAGCCTCGCTCGCATGCCGGAGGAATAGTTTTTCAGAGGCATATGGATGAATTCCCCAAGCTCGGAGAATTCAACGATTTCGTCCAACTTGTCTTGAAGAAACTTTTTGGGATAACCGAGCAACAGTCCGTTGAGATAAATGTTCTCCAGACCGGACAATTGCCCGTTGAACCCCGCACCCAGCTCGATAAGCGGCGCTATTGTACCCCTTCGTATGACCTCCCCCGAAGTCGGCTTCAAAATGCCTGCAACAATCTTGAGCAGCGTGCTCTTGCCCGCGCCGTTCAGGCCGATGATGCCGAAGACTTCCCCTCTTTTCACCTCGAAGGAAACATTGTCCAGCGCCCGGAGCGTCTTGTACCGGACTTGCCGCTTCAAGCGCTTGATGAACATTTCCTTCAAAGAGGTGATCTTTTCGCTGGACATCTTGTATTCCATGGAAACGTTGCGCACTTCCAACGCGTTCGCGGAGTCATTCATACAGGAAACACCAATTCCTTAAATGTAATGAATGAACCGATCCTGTTTCCGATAAAAAACAACCAGGCCGATCAGCAGGTACAAAACGGCATAACCCGAAGCAAACATCAAATCGTGAGCATCGGGGAGCGTGTTATGCATGACGGTGTCGCGCACCATCCGGACGATAGGAAACAGCGGATTGAGTTCCATAAAAGGAAGATATCGTTCCGGCACAATGCTTTCCGGGTAGAAGATCGGCGTCATGTACATGATCACCGCAAGCAAGACGGAATACAGATGTTTCAAATCCCGGAAATTTACCGCGAAAGCCGAGAGAATCAAGCCGATGCCAATCGAAATCAACAGCAGCAGCAAAAGCGGAACGATCACCAGCAAGTTGTAGAAGGAAAAATGCATGTTCAAGACCAGCATCGCTCCGACCACAGGGATGACCGCCGCCATGTTCGTGATAAAGGCGGAAACCACGCGCGTGGTGGGGAAGAAATATTTGGGCACGTAAACTTTCCGGATGAGCTGCGCGTTCGCCTGTATGGAATCCAGCGCGGCGTTCGTCCCTTCCGCGAAGAACGCGTAAAGCACCCTGCCGGTCAATACGTAGACGGGGAAATATTCGATTTCTCTCCGGAACAACGCCTCAAAGACGATGGTGAGGACCACCATCATGAGCAGCGGGTTCAGCATGCTCCACAGGACGCCAATGTAGGATTGACGGTATTTTAATTTGATATCTTTCTTGATCAGTTCGATGAACAGATCCTTATAACGAATGAAATTGCGCACAAATAGGATCATTCAATAAGCGCCCTTCCCTTTGAGGACCACCGGAATTGTTTTGAGCAGAATTCTGAGCTCCAGACCGATGCTCCAGCGTTCGATGTACTGGATGTCCAGGTCGGTCCATTCTTCAAACGACAGATTGCTGCGGCCGCTCACCTGCCACAGGCCCGTCATGCCGGGACGCACATCCAGACGGCGCCAGTGATGGTCGGAATACCTCGCCACTTCTTCCGGCAGCGGGGGCCGGGGGCCGATAAGGCTCATCTGGCCGACCACGACGTTGAACAACTGCGGCAGCTCATCCAGGGAATATTTGCGCAGGAACGCGCCGACCCGGGTGACACGCGGATCCTGCCGGATTTTGAACACGGGGCCGTCCATTTCGTTCAGCTTCTTGAGCTTTTTCTTCTGCGCCTCGGCGTCGTGCACCATGGAACGGAACTTGTACATCTGGAAAGGCGCGCCGTTTTTCCCGATCCGCTTCTGTTTGAACAGCACAGGCCCCGGCGAATCCAGCTTGATCAAGAGAGCGATGAGGGCAAACAATGGGCTGAGCAGAATGATGGCAAGGGAACTTCCCGCGATGTCCATCGTCCGCTTGAGCAGGAGGTTGAAGCCGCGCAACGGCGTCTTGACCAGCTGAAGGTAAGGATAGTCCAGATCCTTCCCCTCGCAGTACTCGAAGACGGTCCCCGCCTGATCGTACTGTTCCGGGATGATCCGAATGTCCACGTCGTACTTGTAAAAGCGCTGCAGGATCGAATGGACAAGCTCCCGCTCCGAGGGAATGGTGATGTAGATGATGTCCACGTCGTAACGGTGAATGATCGTCTCGAGATCGGCGATTCGTCCGATGACGCCGTCCTTGGACACGTCGTCGTCAAGAAAACCCACAAAGTGGTAGCCGGTGGAACGCGAGCCGTTCATCCGCTGCAGGAGGCCGTTACCCACGCGTCCGGCGCCGATGATGAGCACGTTCTGCTTGTGCAGACCGCGTGTTTTCAGCCGATGGAACGTCCATTTGCGAAGGTAACGGAACGCGCCGCCTTCCAGCACGGTGAGCGCCGCGAAGGTCACCATCATCAGCCGGGAATAGATCATCGTGTTTTTGATAAGGAAAGTAAGGCCGATGGTGATGAGGAATGCCAGCGCCACCGACCGGGCGATGACCACAGATTCTTCCGACAGAGGCCTTTCACGGCCGACATCGTAGAATTGTTTCTGATAGAGAAGATACCAGTACAGCAGCAAAAAGACACCCATGAACAGCGCATAATCATCGATCACGGGAATGTCCGGCCAACGCCAGACATGCCACCGGAATGCGGCCGTCAGGTGCTCCGCCGCGACCTTCCAGGCGAACAGCAGGACGAAGGTCGCGATATAGGTTGCATATTCAAGGCCGACGATGATTCCCTGCGCCAGCTGAAGCAGCGATTTCAACCTGCTTTTGCGCGTGGCCAGGCGGCCCGCCAGCCGCAGCTCACGGGTGCCGGACGGCTGCGCCGACAGATTCGCGCCCATGGTAGCCGGTTCCTTCTCTCACCTTCGTTTTTTATCTATAGAATTATACCACATAAACTGTCGGAGGTTGCCGATGGGCGCGAACTTCCTTCGCAGTTTGTTATAATAAGGCTTGTGAATAAGACGCACGTGGCCGAGAAAAGGGGTGGCCGTTTTTGAAAGATTTCGATGTCCGGTCGGCAAAGTATTGGATGCTGCTGGCCCCCGTTCTGCTGGTGGCCTTGTTCTTCCTGATTTATCCGTATCACAAGGGATTGTTCCACTCTCCGGTGGCAGTGGTGTTTGAAGGTCCGTTGTACGGCGCCATGATCTGGCTGTCGGTGACCTTTGCGGTGTGGGCGTTGCTGTATCCGTTTCGGACAGCCTCTGAAGGGTTGCCGGTGATGGGAACCGGAAACGCGCGGGCGGAGGGAAGCGGAGGCCATGGTCGGAAAAACCTTTCGTTCATGTTGGCGAGACACCCGTACCTCCGCCAGTACGCGCCCTTCGCGGTGTTTCTGCTGCCCTTGTCGTACTTCGTCTCTTTGTGGAACGCCGCATCTCCTCACAGCGCGACGATCACGTTCATGATCTGGGTCGTCCATGCCTTTGTGTTCCTGATGGCATATGACGCTGCAAGGGAGCCGACGGCCCGGATCATCTTCGCCGCGGCCATCGGCCTGTCCGGAACGGCCATCGTCATTTTCGGCTTCATGAACTACTTCGGCGACGCTTCCCTGTGGGGCATGATCCAGTACACCGGGAGAGGAGGCCCAAGCAACACGTACCATCTCGCCGTCGAGTACGGCGCATCCGGACTGCGGCTCACATCGGTGTTCCAGTATGCCAACTCCTACGCCGCGTTCCTGATCGGTTTCTTCCTGCTGCTAATGGCGGCCGTCACCCATGCGCGCAAATCCTGGGTCGCTGCCCTCGCAGCCCTGCCCATCGTCCCGGCGCTTCTGGCCTTTCTGCTCACCCAGTCGCGGGGCGGGTATCTGATGCTTCCCATCGCTTCGCTGCTGTTCCTGGCGCTCATCCGGACGCACCGGCAGCTCGTCTTTCTCGCGCTTTCCGTCCTGGCGGGCATCCTCGCCATTCTGCTCTATAATCCTGTCTTTAACCTTGGCCTTAAAGCGGCAGAGCAAGGATTCGACCCCTCCCTGCCTTTGCGGGGCTGGGCCCTGCTCATTCCCGTATCAGCCGGATTTGCCGCCGTCGCTGTTTTGATTCACCGATTTGGGACATCCCGACTGGAACGTTTCGTCGAACGCCGTATCCGATTCCGCGGGCGGCAGCTACTGCTGCCGCTGGCGGGGCTGGTGCTGGGCGCCGCCGGCGCGGCGCTTCTCCTTCGGAGCGCCGGTCTTTTGCGCTGGCTTCCCGAGGCGCTAAGGACGCGCCTGGAAACGATCAATTTGGCCCAGCACAGTGTGCTTGAGCGCTGGACGTTCTACAAGGACATCTTCAAAATGATCCGTGACTACCCTTGGCTCGGAGCGGGCGGGCACTCATGGGCGACGCTTTACTATCGCTATCAAAACAACCCTTACACCAGCAACGACCCTCACAGTTTTTATTTGCAGTATTTGCTGGATACCGGAATCATCGGGTTCACTCTGTTCATTGCGTTTCTTGCGATCTGTCTGGCCGTAGCCCTGAAAAAGGCGTTCCGGCTGCAATTCCAATGGGATGCGGCGACGCTCGCCTGTTTCTCCATCCCCCTTGGTCTTGCCGTACACAGCGCGATTGACCTGGACATGAATTATTTGTATCACGGCGTTCTCTTTTTCCTCGGCCTTGGCGTATTGGCCGCCCCGATACCGGCCGGGCAGGCAAATGAAGACCCAAGTTCCGATCCAGCCGCCGCGGAGCCTGCGATAGACGGACGAGATCGCCCCAAAATCTCCGGCGGCAAAAACGCCCGTGCTTCCCGTCGAAAAAGGGCGAAGATCTACTCGCCCGCCGCCGTTCGCGCCCGGCGGATCTCTTACGGAGTTGCGGCGGTCTGTATTGCGGGGGCGTTGACCATGACCGTCGTCGCATCGCAGCGTCTCGCCTCGCACTCCATCTATTTCAACGCTTTGATGGAAGCGGATCGCACCTCTGTGGACATCGAATACCTGGACGATCAAATCCGCGAAGCGCTCAAAAACGTTCCGAAACACCCCTTTTATCTGGCTCAGCGCTCCAACCTGATGTTACAGGTATACGAGTCCACGGGGGACCCGCATTTCTTGCGGGAAGCGGCCTCTTCCTTTGAACCGCTTGCGGCTGCCGAGCCGAACCGCAAGGATGTGGTCATGCTTCGCATCCGGCTCTTACTCGCTCAAGGGGACAGGGAAAACGCGCTCGAAGCCGTCGAATCCGGCTTGGCCATGTTTCCCTGGGACATGTCGCTGTATGAGCAAGCGTTCGAGCTGCATTATGCGCTTGGCGCCGAAGCCGCCCAAAAAGGTGATGACGAAGCGATGCGGCAACACTGGGAAGCGATCCTGCGTTGGCAGGACGTCATTGAAGCCCGTATTGCACACCTTGCCACTTTGCCGGAAGGGCAAATCCAGGGCAAGCCTTTCGAAATGACACAGCGTATGATGGATATATTGATGCAGGTGCAAAAAGAGGTTTGACCCAATAAGCGGAAAACCTTCCCGCCTGTCCGGGAAGGTTTTCGTATTGTATTTTCTGCTTAACCAGGCCGATTATTGGATGTAATAATTTCCTCGCACCAACACAATGGAGTCGGCGCTTTGATTTTCAACGGTTTGGAGGCCCCGTCCGTCCCGCGGAAACAGGATCAGATGGTTCGCCGGCACCTGCTTGCCCGGCGCGATGTCCGCCCCTTCCGTCAGGTCCGACAAGCCGTTGGCGCCGTCGCTGACCACCACCATCTTGCCCGAGCGCACAATCGCCTCTCCGCCGCCGGAAACCATCAGGCTCCTCCCCGGGGGCACCGTCACCACATGCAACTCCATGCCGCCGCCTCTACCGCCACCTGCTTTTTGCAGCTCTTGTCTGACTTTTTCAGCCACCACTTGATCCACGTATGACTTCGTAACAATGGGATCGTCGACGCTGCCCGGTTGCCCCGCGTCTGCATACCCGGTGGAAATCCTGTACCCGATCAGGAGGGCGACAGCTGCTGCAAGAATCACAAGCAAGCTTACAGTCTGTTTCGTCACTGCCCTCATTATTCATGACTCCAATCATTCAGATTGTAGAGATAAAACGGTTTTTCCGCGATCAGCTTTTTATAGCCTTTAAACTCTTCATAAACGCGGAGCATGTAGGCGTCAAGCAAATGAAAATCATAATTCTTGGGATACGTCTTGCTCAGGAACAGCTCGTGCTCACCGAGCTTCAATGCGTTTTCGGCCGTTTCGTCGACGGCAATGGGCAGCACCTGCTCAAAGGTAGACTTACCCCTCGCATACTCAAGCGCAATCATGAAGTTCCGGTCTTCGGTGTCGTTGGTGAAGGCAATATCTTTCGCAAGTCTGTATTTCATCCGGATGTTCAGCGTATTTTGCGAAAGATCTCCCTGATCGTAGACCGGATAGAAGGTAAGGATATCCAACGTAAACGGGGCCACCTGAATGCCCTTGCTGGTAACCGGCGGAATTTCCGGATCCGGGAGCCGGTAGATCGCCTGTTGAATAATGCCATCCGCCTGACCTTCGTTAGCGGCCAGTTTTCCGCCGCTGACCGCTTCTCCGAATACGAGACGCATGGATCGCGGGTTCAAATCTTTCGGAATTTCCGTCCAGACGTTGACCACCCGGCTGGTTCTGGCGGTCTGCGTTCCCGACATATCCGTGACTTGAGCGCTGAAGGTCTGCCCATCAATTGATTGGAACAGTCCGGCGATTGGCACCAGATTGCGATTTCTCGAATTGCGATTGCTAATTTCGATTTGCACGAGATACAGGTTGTTATAAAGTCCCTCGTATAAACCCGAACTCAAAATTCGATAGCTTGTCTGGAGACCATACGTATCGGTCATATGGGGCTCATTGGCCGCAAGAATACGCGTTGAAGAAGCAACATCCGCGGCGAGCTGGCCGATGGTAGCCGTTTGCGTTTCGGAAACTTGGCGTTTGAGGCGAATCGTCGCCGATTTATATGAAGCGCTGGCCGGAACCTTGGCGATCATAAATACAGATGTCGTGCTCCCCGGAGCGAGTTCCGAGGCAAAGTCATTGGAGATCGGCGTCATCGCCAGATAGGTTCCATTGTCAAATCGGATGTCTCCCGCCAATTTCGGAATCGGCACGATATTCTCCGTCGTGTTCGTCACCTTGAATTCCACGGTCACGATGTCCTGGATGTCCCACGGCGTCCGTTTGACGCCGACTGCTGCAATCTCGTAGTCGCCGTCCGCCGTTTTCAGGCTAAGCTTGCTGGTTGTAGGTGTATTGCTGTCCCCGCCTCCGGTTCCGCTTACCAGCTCATAGGTACCCAGGGCAACCTCAAGCCTTCCGGAGCCCGTTTCGATCTCCTGCACCAGCAAAAGACGGGCTCCCTTTATGGACACGGTGCCCGGAACGGTTCCCGCAAGCTGGTATTCCTTGTAGGATTTCGGATTGATACTGCCCTCGGGATCTGGAGATGTTGCTTCCAGCTGATACAAAATCCCGCCGGTTGTCTCCAGCAAAAACTTGTATTCCGGAATCGTGACGGCTCTTCTGCCGTTGTTGAATAGAACGAATGTCGCCTGAATGGCGCTCTCCGCACCGTCCGTGCCTTCCATGGCCGTGTATTCTTTCACTTTGCTGTAAATCGGTGCACCCTTCACTTCAAAGTACTTGCTCGTGTTTGCAGGGACCACCGACACGGCTGAAGACAACGGAAACTCGCCGATGGTTCTTTCGTAGTCGCTGAGGGAGAAATCAAACTGGACAACTCGAATGGTCAGCTGGTCAAGGCGGACATCAGCGCCCACCTTGGCAAAATGACGCAGGGTCAAGGAACTACCTGGCGCCACGGATGTCAGCGATTTGTCGTCCGGGTGAAGCTGCACCGAATAAGTGATCCCTTTGTTGGACACAACCCTTGCCCAATAATCGTACAGGTCCAACGATCTTGCTCCGTTGTTTGTGTACTTCAAATCAAATGACAAGATTTGATACTGATCGCCCGGGACCAGGTTGACATTGGTCAAGGCGACGGTGGCGGACGAACCGATTTTCACAGTCGGATCGGCTGCAATGACATTGGCTGTGGTTTGAAACAGCAAAAAGATAGAGACAACCAATCCCAGGATTCTGCTTTTCCTTCTCATCTTGACACCCCATAAACTCTTCTTAATGAATTAGACGTTGCTTACCCCCTTTTTGTTTCTTGCATGTTGACCGATTCATTTATGCGACGATAAAAACTTTTTTTGATAAAGAATCGAGTAGAAGGGGGCGGCTAGCCCCCGTCCTCTCACACCACCTGGCATGCG
>ERZ795043.1193-NODE-1193-length-14160-cov-4.411202_pt1 | contig 14160 bp, 10 predicted proteins | sample MGYA00375127_ERZ795043 | MGnify/ENA primary metagenome ERZ795043 (study PRJEB30172, sample SAMN05518447) | compost metagenome | isolation source: Feedstock adapted compost from Newby Island compost facility, Milpitas, CA | place: USA:Newby Island compost... | reverse complement strand
GCGAGCCGGTACGATTTCGAGCACGCCGTCGAGGGCGGTGGGCCGGATGTCAATCATCACACTGTCGTATCACTTGAGGCGGTACAGGAAAATTCCAAGCTACCGCACTTCGGGTGACTCAGGGCCACCCGACCTTTGCTGCTTCAAGATGGCGGCCATTACGCTTGCACTGATAAGGCCGCCGATTGTTCTGGGTCAGTTGAACTGACCGCTTTCTATGGCGAGGTGTGTGACGGCGAGTGCAAAGCTCTCGTCAGACACTCCTACGCCGCTTGTTGTGTGGCTTCGGTCTGCCGCAAAGCGCGACCAAATCTGGCCTCGGCGAGATCGATCCGGCAGATGCCTTCCCGTATCAGATCTCGCCATGCTTGCTCGATTGCAGCACGGCTGATCCGCTCGCCGAAAACCACCAGTGGAATTGTTCTCAGCACGATTTCGAGATCGAGCCGAAGTGAAGCATTCTTCACGTACCAGACGTCCAAAGCCGCCTTATCAAGCGGGGAGATATCTCTCCCGCCAATCACCTGAGCCCAACCGGTAATTCCGGGGCGGACCAAAAGGCGGAGTGCGTATTCAGGTGATTGGTCGACGGTCAATAGCGGCCTTGGACCGATGAACGACATATCTCCTTTCAGCACGTGCCAAAGCTGAGGGAGCTCGTCGAGCCGCGTTTTACGCAAGAAGCGTCCAATAACAGATAGGCGCTCTTCATCGGGAATTCGGCGCCCCTCAGCATCGTGCGATGGCCCCATGGTTCGAAACTTATTGAGCCGGAATGGATGCCCGCCGAGGCCAGGGCGCTGTTGGGCAAATACCACGGGGAGCCCGACGTCCATCGCAACGAGCACTGCGACCAAAGCCATAATTGGCGACACGAGGATGAGGGCGATCAGCGCACCGATCACATCGATGACGCGCTTTACGCGCCAATAGGGTTTCGCTGCTATCGCTCGAAGCTGTTCTTCATTCAGCGCGAATGCCGGTTTGGGCGTGGAGGATGAGCTGTCGCTTTGCGATGGCAACTGCCCCTCAAACCCCATGCTTTCGGCCAAGTATTTTACCGAGATTTGCCCGCTCTGCTCGATGTCGAGCAACGCTTCACGTGCTGCCGGGGAGAGTCGCGAGAACCGCGTTGCCACAATGATTTCGTCGATCGTCACGCCGTGAAGCTCGAGGTCATTGAGAACCGCGTGGAGCTGCTCGGGCAGACCTAGAACGGGTTGCTCGAGCACGACACGGCCGACATCGCCTTCCCTCCGGCCAAGCAAACTCGCAACGCGAATTCGATTTGGGGCAAACTCGGCTAGCGAAAGAAGATAGGCCTCCGTAAGGCGGCTTAACCCTACGATGAGGATAGTCCGGGTAGGTGCGCTCTGCGGCATTTGCAACGGCAGCGGTCGCTGGCGAGCAGCATGACGCAGGCGGAGCAGAACGCGGACGCCCACCAAAGCGAACAGCGTGACGAGAGCCTGCAACACCGGCACCGAGCGGGCGATTCCCTCAAGCCGATTGAATGCGAATCCCATCGCCACGCCACTGATGACGATAAGGACGGTCGCGACGGTGAGGTTCAAATAATCCTTGAGGGTCGTCAGACGCCAAACGGTCCGGTTGGTTCCAAAAGCGGGCAAAATGACAGTCGCAGCGGCGAGGGTCAGCAGGAGGTACGGCACCAGGGCAGCGAGCCGGGCAGGGCCCACTGTGAAATCGTGACGGAGCTCGGAGGCTAGGAGCGTGGCAGACGCGATGAGCCCAAGGTCGATGACCAGCGACGAGATACGGTGCATAAGCCCCCACCAGATACAACGATAAGCGTACTAACTTATAGCTACCTAACGTTGAGGCAGCATAAAACTGCGCGAATATGGCGAACGCAAGGGGGTTTGGTATCAAGCCTCGAAATTTTGCTGTTATCAGCGGAATCAGTTGCAGAAATGCAGCGGAAGCCTCATGGCGACAGCGAGCGGTCCAGGCCGGTCTGCTGAAAAGACCGATCAGCACACGCACCGCTGATTTCAATTTCTTTCGATTAGTACAAATTTCACACTTGAACCGAGATATGCGAATGTCCGCTTATCCAATGTCGGAACGCCCAGGCGGGCGCCGCCATGCCTCCGGCCATTCGATATCCGGCCAATCCTGGTTTAGCGGCCGGCGCGGCGGTGCTGAACTGAACTGTGGCGCGACGGGTCTTTCTGTTTTCCGCGGACGAACGCGATCATTGGATTGAGCAGTGCGTTCGGGTGGCTCCGGAGCATCCGGCGGCTCGATCATCAAAGCGGCGGCGAAGGCGAAGAGCGCCATTATGGCGCCTGTGCGCAGGGGATAATCCACAAGCGAATGCATCACTATCAAGGCAAGAGCCATGCTGGCTGCGCGAGCAAGCAGCAGGTCAATTTCTTCCCCAGGGCGCGGCTTCACTTGCCACAGCCACACACTGCGCCGAACGAGCCAGACCAGAAACGTGCCGATGAGGAAAAGCGCGGGTAGTCCGGATTCCAGCAAAATCTCCAAGAAATCGTTGTGGGCTCGATTGGCGTAGAGGTGGCGGAGCTCGTGCAACTTTTCGAACATTTGGTAGACGGGCACGAACGTCCCAACGCCGGAGCCAAAGGGCAGATGGGCTATAGCTGCCTCAAGCGTATTCAGCGCAAAGGGAATGCGCGCGTCGGAGAGCGGGTCGGCATCAAAGCGGCCAAGGACGCGGTAGAGGGCAAACTGAGTGCCAAAGACCATCGCCAGCCCGATCGCGCCGGCAAGCAGACGGCCAGGACTTAATCCGGTTGTGCCGCGTTGATCGCGGACAGCCAGCGCCCACACGCCGAACAGCCCCACCATCGCGAGCGCAAGCCCAGCGCGAGAGCGAGTCATTATTTGTGCAGCGATGAGCATCACGATCACGGCCAGGCCGGCGAGGAGGGCCAGGACCAGCGGAGTGTCGTACGCCTTGCGCGGGCCAGTCGCGGAAAATTGTGTGGCGGCGTGCACAGTCCAGGCCGCAGCAATCAGCATGAGGCTATAGAGCAGCGCTGCAAAATGATTGCGGTTGGCGAAAAAACCAACGGCTTCCGTGGGGTTCGTGAATGCGAAGAAGCGCAACGGGCTGTTAGGGCCCTGCGCAACCTGAAGCAATCCGAGAACGACGCTGACTGCTCCGACAGCAAGCACAACAAGGCTCAGAATGCGACGCTCGCGGCGTATTAGTTGGATCGTTGCCAAGAAAATGCTCAGAGGAACGACGAGAGAAACAAGGCCGAGCCAAGTCGCGTGCGGCGCCAGACTGTTGGGCCACCAAGGCAATTCCTGGTTCGCGAGAGTAAACGACTCCAAGATCACCTCTCGGCCGGGTAAAGCGGTCCACAGCCAGGGTGGCAGGGGAACGAGCTGTAGAAGCGGAATGAGCGCCAATGCCGTGCAGAAAAGTAGCTCAGTAGGCGCGCGTGCCGTTGCTCCGCTGCCCGGGAGCCGCCAAACGGATATCAGCAGCAGTGGCGTCGCGAGGAGCTGCAAGAGTGCATCAGATAAGAAGCCACTACGAGTCCCGCCTCCCAAGACAAGGCTGGCGACGAGGACGATCCCGCAAGCGAATGCAAGCAAAGTAGGACTTGCCGCGCCCTTGGGCTGGACGGGCTTATGACGAGATGTATCGCCCGGCGTTATGCTCGGTTTTGCGTCGCGATTTGCTTTCGGACGGATTTTCTCTTGAGAAGCGTCAAAAGGCTTCTTAGCTCTTGACGGAGCGAGCTTCTCGAAATCGACTCTTGAACCACGCTGATTTTCTTGACCACGTTGCCGCTGGCTGGTCGGTCGAGAAGCGGGCGTGGCGCGATAAGGTGGCGCTCGCCTCTCATCCTCGCGAGGCGCGTCGGCTCGAGACGCCGAAATTCGAAAAGGCCAACTCACTCCGGTCCTTCCCACCCGAAAAGTGGAATTTCGAAAGCGAGAAAGAGTTTTTGAGTAACCTTCGCTAAGTATTCTTTCGGCGAAAGACGAACCGAACCTCTCTCGTTAGGTACTCGGGAGAAATCTTCCTGGGGCCAAAGCTTCTAGTTTATTCAAATCCATAATTCGTGCGCACCAGCCTTCGGACTGATGCGCACGTCTTCGTGGAGATGGTACAACGATGAAATCGCGATACTGCTTGCTGCGAGGCGACTGACTACTTTTGGGCCGCTCAAGGACTGATGCCACCCACACCGTCGTCGTCACCGTCACCAATGATGATAACATCAGTGCCGCCGTCGTCGCTAACGGCAATTCCCAGGCCGGTACCGGCTATGCCAGCGGCAATAGCGGCTGCAATCGCACCGGCGGCATTCGGGTCACCAACAACCGGATCCCCTGCCTGTGGGGGAATTTGGCCTGTGGTGAGCGAAGGATCGCACGACGGCGGCACTTCAGTTACCGTGTGCACCATGCCCGGCTGCACTGGAAGTGCGCACCCGTTCGCGTAAACTACGGTCGCGGCAGCGCCCGGATTGACGAGAACGGAATCGCCGGCTCGAAGCTCGGTTGACTGACCGACGAGCTGATATGGGCCGCCGCCGCGGCTCACCATTACGTTGCCGCCCATAACCTGGAGTGTTGCCGCCTCGGCTGCGGCCGTTAGCAGCATGGCGAAGGAGAAGGCACCAGCGCGCATGATGTTCTGGGACATTGTCATTCAGTCTGCTCCTCGTTCGTCGGTCTAGGTTGCCCGTAGGCGTTATGCAGAGCGAACGTCACAGCGAGACATCGGCGCATAACCGTGCGGACCTTAGCTGCAACGGGCATAGCGGGACAAGAAGATTCTAGTGCCCAGCTAACCGTTTCCTAGGCAACAATCTAAGATTGTAAGGTCTTTGACGCATTTGCGCAACACGACGCACTCGGAGATTGTGGGTGCGGGGCTGGTGCCATAAGGGCACGCGGCTGCGAAGAATCCTCGAAGGTGCGCGTTCTCCGCAATTCTGCACGATTTTTCCCATTGTCTTGATCGCGGAGCGCGAGTAGAAGGTCGACTGCAACCATTAGGTAACTACACTTCAGGTTGCTGATCGGCTTTGTGCGTGCCCTCCCACACGCGAGGTTGTTGGGTGCCGATGATAGATCTGCACTGTCACATTCTTCCTGGAATGGACGACGGCGCCGCTGATTTGGCGGCAGCGCTTGAAATGGCGCGGGCTTTCGTGGCGGACGGCGTTTCGGTGGTCGCCTGCACACCTCACATCCTCCCAGGCGTTTACCACAATACCGGTGCAAGCATCCGTGCGGCCGTGGTCGGCCTGCAGATGGCGCTCGATCAGAACGGAATTGCGCTGAGGCTCGTTCCGGGAGCTGACAATCACATCACACCGGACTGCGTTGCTAAGCTCAGCACGGATCAAATGCTGCCGTTGGCCGGCTCGCGATATGTGCTTATCGAGCCTCCGCATCACGTGAAGCCGCAGCGAATCGAAGCTGCTTTCTTCGATCTTCAGGTCGCTGGGTACGTGCCGATTTTAACGCACCCCGAACGGCTCCGATGGATTGAGTCACATTATTCCCTGATCTGCAATCTGGTTGATGCTGGCGTGTGGATGCAGGTCACTGCGGGCTCGCTGGCGGGCGCTTTCGGCTCGCGTGCGCGGTATTGGGCAGAGCGCATGCTGGACGAAGGATACGTGCATATTCTGGCAACGGATGCGCACGATCCTTCACATCGCCGCCCGGATCTTGCCCGCGGCTACGAGTTGGCGGCCCGCCGGCTCGGTGACGAAGAAGCCTGGCACCTGGTTTCGACCCGGCCGAGGGGGGTGCTCGAAAACGTTCCGCCCTCGGATTTACCCCTTCCGATTCGTAGCAGTTCGATGAGGATCTCGCATGTCGAGGACGACTCTGCCAACCGCAGGCGCCATGCCCGTTCAAGACAAGGCTCGGGCGCTCGTGGCGCTGACGACGTGCGCGATTTTGCTGGCCGGTTGCGCCGACTCTTTGCAGGATGAGCTTGGCTCGAGCATAAGTCAGTCGCCTGGCGGGCCATCTGCTTCAGCAAGCTCTGACGGTGAGCAGAGGAAAGAAGCCGTCGCAAAGAATTCTAGTAAGACGGCGTCGGAAAAAGAGACAGCGGCGGCTAATGGCGATTCCAACTCTCCGGCTCGATCTCGGGAAGTCACCAAAGTGTCCTCGAGCGAGGGCACATCTTCGATCGCGAAAACCTCAGTTCGCACGCCTGAAGGTGAAGCGAGTAGGGTAAAGCCGGAACCGGCTGTCGTTCGCTTGCCAGAATCTGCCAAGGAGTTCACCTCCATGTCGGAGCCGGGCAACGTTGCTTATCGAATCGGGCCGTTGGACGTGCTCTCGATTACCGTCTTCCGTGTCCCGGAGTTGTCGACGACCGTTCAGGTCGCAGACACGGGCACCATAAATTTGCCTTTGATTGGAGAGGTTCCTGCAGCTGGGCGAACGGCGCAGGAGGTCGAGCAGGATGTAACGGCCCGGCTTGGCGAAAAGTATTTACAAAATCCTCAGGTCACCGTCTTCATCAAGGAATACAACGCTCGCCGTGTGACGGTGGACGGCTCTGTAAAGAAGCCGGGCGTTTATCCGCTGAGGGGCCGAACATCGCTTCTTCAGGCCATTACCATGGCGGAAGGCCTCGACCACAATCGCGCTTCGGGAGATGTGGTCGTTTTTCGTCAGATTGACGGAAAGCGTAAAGCTGCGCGCTTCAATCTCGATGATATTCGCAGCGGGGCCGCTGAGGATCCGATAATCGAGCCCGGGGACGTCATCGTCGTCGATGACTCGACGGCGAAGGTCGTCCTGCACAACGTTCTGCGGGCGTTGCCCATCACGAACGTATTCATGGGAGCTCTTTGAAATCATCCCTTTTTCAACTTTTTTGTAAGGTGTTTCCTGGCTAAGCGGTACGACTCGGGCTGCTTGGTCGAGTTCCTGCGTGTGAGCCTGGATCCTTGTCACTGAGGGCTGACCTATGGCCGAGCCAATGCGAGATCCCGGGAACGAGAATCGCATCGCACGCCTTGTTCCTGCGGACCAGAAACGGGCAGTTGCGCAGGAAAGCGTCGCTCCGCCCCCCGCTTACGGCTATGGCTATTCCAATGGCTCGGATGAGCAGGATCTCACTCGGGAGCTGCTCGAATATTGGCAAATTTTTTACAAGCGGAAGTGGCTGATTGCGGCAATTGTTCTGGCGTGCGTTGCGTTGGCTGGGCTCGGCACGTTGATGATGACCCCGCTCTACACCGCGACCGTTCGTATTCAGATCGATCGCGAGGCGCCCAAGGTGGTCGAGGGCGGGAACGTCACTCCATCGGAAACGGGTTATGATTATCTGAAGACGGAATACGAGCGACTGCAGAGCCGAGCCATGGCCGAGCGGGTGGTCTCGTCGCTGCGGCTCGCGGAGCAGGATAGCTTTATTCGCCCGCGCGGCTCAATGTTCAGCGCAATCCGCGCATTTTTTCAAAGTTCGGATGAAAGCAAGAAATCTGATCCCGCAGCAAGGGAGCGAGCCGCTACGGCGATCGTACTTGCCAACCGAACCGTGGCCCCGGTGCCTGGCTCGCGGCTCGTTGATCTAAGCTATACCGACCCTGTTCCTTCTCGCGCGCAGCGAATCGCAAACGCTTATGCTGAGGCCTATATCGCATCCAATCTGGACAAGCGGTTTCAGGCCAACGCTTACGCCAAAACATTTCTCGAGGATCAGATTGCCCAACTCAAGCTGCGCCTCGAGGAATCCGAGCGCAAAATGCTCGAATTTGCCGAGCGCGAGCAAATTGTTGTCGTCACCGAGAAGGCTTCCATTGCCGAGAGCAATCTGGCAAGCGCCAACGCTGCATTGAGCCAGCTTATTTCGGAGCGCATAAGGAACGAGAAGCTGTGGCGCCAGGTGGAAGAGGCGGACAGCATGAACGTTCCGCAGATCCTCACGAACAGCACGATCGACAGCCTGCGCAATCGACGCAACATGCTGGTTGCGGAGTATCAGGAGAAGCTCGAGATCTTCAAGCCAACCTTCCCGGCCATGGTTGAGATCAGCTCGAAGATTAAGGAGATCGATCGGCAGATTGCCGCGGAGGTACAGGCAATTAAAGACTCGTTGAAAGCAGCATACGAAACGTCGCTGAGCCAGGAAGCGGAGATGCGGGCGCAGATCGAGAAGCTTCGCGCCGAAGTACTCGACCTGCAAAAGCGCAGCATCCAGTACAACATTTTGAAACGCGAGGTGGATACCAATCGCGCGCTTTACAACGGTCTGTTGCAGCGTTATAAGGAGGTCGATATTGCCGGTGGCGTCGGTGCCAATAATGTTTTCGTCGTCGATCGCGCGACGCTTCCGACTTCGCCCTCCTCGCCGAACCTCAAGCGCACGCTTCTTATTGCTTTCGCGCTAGGGCTCGGCCTCGGCCTTGCAACAGCCTATCTCCTAGAGACCCTCGACGATACAATCCGCACGCCGGAGGATATCGAACGTCTGATGGGGCTTCCGACCCTCGGCATTATTCCTAAGGTGTCTTCCGCCGGAGCGTTGGAAGCCGACCTCGCAGATCCGCGCTCGGCTGTGTCCGAGGCCTATCGATCCTTGTGCACGGCGCTGCAGTTCGCAACTGAAAACGGATTACCGAGAACAATTCTCATTACAAGTGCCACGCCGTCGGAAGGCAAATCGATCACCGCTGTCGCCATCGCCCGGCATTTTGCATCCCTCGGTCAACGTGTGTTGCTGGTTGATGCAGACCTCCGCATGCCATCGCTGCACACGAAGCTTCGTCTCGACGGCAGCATGGGCCTCAGCAATTACCTCACGGGCGCGTGCAATCCACCAGAGGTGATGCAGAGAACGGACATTCCGAATTTGACTTTCATGGCTTCGGGCCCGCTGCCACCCAATGCTGCAGATTTGCTTGGTAGCTCGCGCGTGCTTTCGCTGCTGTCGGTCGGGCTCGAGGTCTTCGATCTCATAGTTCTCGACGGCCCTCCGGTCATGGGGCTCGCAGACGCGCAGCTTCTGTCCAGCAGCACCGCCGCGACCGTTTTCATTGTTGGTGCGGGTCAGGCGCGGACCGGCGTCATTCGCGGTGCGTTGAAACGGTTGCAGCTGTCCCGGGGCGCATTGATCGGTGCCGTCCTGACCAAATTCGACGCCAAGCAGGTGGGGTATGGATACGGCTATGGTTATGGGTACGGTGATGAATATAGCTATAGCTACGGTCGGCAATCCGTGAATGGACAGGAAGACCGTGCGAAGCTGGCGAAGAGTGCGTAATGAGCCGCTCCAATGCTTTGCGGCTGGCGCTCGACTTGAGAAACGTGCCGTCGCTCGTTCGTCGCGTTCGAAGTGAGCCGCTACCGGAGGACGTGCTCCTACTGCTGCAGATCGCGGCGGGCGATCCGTGCGCAGAGCAGAAAGCTGTTGCGCTGGTGGACCGGCCCATCTCTGAAATCAAAGAAGCGTCCAAGTTCTTCATCGAGCAAATTCTATTTGCGCCGGAATCCAACAGCTATCGCGTCCTCGGCGCTACCCCAGATTCCTCCACGGCTGATCTGCGCCGGAACATGATACTTCTGATGAGATGGCTCCATCCGGATGCCGGGGAAGGCGGGGAGCGGCACATTTTCGCCGGTCGTGTGACCAGCGCTTGGGAAGACTTGAAAACGCCTCAAAGACGAGCGGCTTACGACAGTCGTATTGCTGACTCAGCGAAGTATTCAAGTAAGACGCGGGGCAGCAGGAGTCGTTCGGCCGCCAGTCGGCATAGGAAAAGCCCAATAAGGCTCTCGCCAATTCGTGTCGTCAAACCACGAACTATTGTGCCCCGGCGGAAGCCGTTGGGTTTTGTTGCACGAATTCTGTTCTTGCTTTCTCGAAGGCGGTGGGTCTGAGCAGAGTGATGCGGTTGATCGCACAGGCGGCAGTGGGAGCAATTCTCGTCTGGCTTATCGTAGTGCACAGCTTTGCTGCCTATTTGGCGCGCGTTTCTCCCGAGATGGCTTTATTGATCAACGGTGATCAACCGGCAGCCCTCATCAAATTGGCGAAAGAGCAGCTGCGCCAGCACGTGGCGAGCGGCGCAAACAGCTATGCAGGAGAAGCCACTCGCTTGGCCAGCTTCGCTGCGATGGGCCCCGCCGCCACTGACTCGGAAGGAAGTGTGGCCGACGATCGCGACGCGAGCCCAACCTCGCCGGGCCCAGAGCAGCTTGCGAGCTTGCGAAGCGTTGCGATTCGGGCGCTCGTTGCCAATCCAGTAGACTCCTCTGCCCTTTTTCTTCTCGGCCAGATCGTTGAATGGGAAGGCGACAACGAACGAGCCCATCGTCTCATTGAAGCTGCTGCACGCCGGTCCTTTCGCGAGACTGGCGCAGTTTACAAGATGCTGCTTCGAAGCATCGAAGGGCGCGATTATGCCGATGCGATTAATCGCGCCGATGCGATCATGCACACGGCACCGGAGCACACGCGTCGGATTGTCCCCCTCTTGGCGCGGCTGATGGAGGATGGGGAGGCACGCCGTCTCGTCCAGCAGCGCCTTACGCAAAATCCTCCTTGGCGCACGGCATTTCTCGAAACGCTGCCGCGATCGGTAACGGATCCGCGAAGACCGCTGGAGGTCCTCCTTGCGCTGAAAAGTTCCTCAGCCCCGCCAACCGAAGCGGAGCTGAAAAGCTATTTGAGCTGGCTCATTCGGCATAAAGCCTATGAGCTGGCGTATTACACATGGCTTCAATTCCTTAGCCCAGACGATCTGAAAAGCACCGGCTTCCTCTATAACGGCCGCTTCGAGCGCCCATTGTCCGGCCTTCCTTTTGACTGGGTGATTGAGAATGGCAGAGGCGTATCGATATATCTAACCTCTGCGGATAACCCCGAGCTCGGACGAAGCTTGGTTGTCGAGTTCGGGCAAGGGCGGGTTGAGTTCGGCACTGTCTCGCAAATGGTTCTATTGTCACCTGGAACCTATCGCTTTACCGGACAGCTCAAAGGCGAGCTGGCTGGTCGCCGCGGGCTCGTGTGGCGTGTCTCCTGCGCGGAAGATACGCGCGCCGTGCTCGGGACGAGCGAAATGATGATGGGAATGGCTCCGACCTGGCGCACATTCGGCTTCACCTTCGAGGTGCCGAGGGACCGCCCATGCCGGGCGCAAAAAATCTCGCTCGGACTCGACGCGCGCTCGGCCTCGGAGCAGCTTGTCTCCGGGATGGTTCAATACGCCGATTTCAAGATCGAGCGCCTATAAGCTTTCTCTCAGCACACCTTTGCCAGCGAAAGCACCGTATGGAGGAGCACGTTGGCGCCGGCGGCACAGTCCTCCCGCGTCGCGTCCTCCAATTCATTGTGACTGATCCCATCTTTGCACGGCACGAAAATCATCGCCGTTGGAATAGTCTTTGCGAGATTGCAGGCGTCATGTCCTGCGCCAGAGATCATCCGTCGATGTGAAAGGCCGAGCGCCTTCGCTGCGGCCTCGATCTTTTCCACGATCTCCGGCGCAAAAAGGACGGGCTCCTTGCGCCAGATTTGCTCGAGGGTAATCTCCACGCGGCGGCGCTCTGCAATCTCTGAAATTGCTTTTCGGATTTTGGAATCCAAAGCATCCAATGTTTCCGATTGTGGATCGCGAAACTCGAGTGTGAACGAGATTTCCCCAGGGATGACGTTCCGAGAGGGATTGGCAATCGTAGCTTGCCCGACCGTTGCCACCGCGCTCGGCCCGTGCTCGCGAGCAATTCGCTCGGCGGAAAGGACAATCTCAGATAATGCACAAAGGGCATCGCGGCGCAGCGGCATGGGGGTGGTGCCGGCGTGGCTTTCAAAGCCAACGACCCGCCCATCGTACCAGATGATGCCTTGAGCGCCTTCGACCACGCCGATGGTCTTCCCCTCCGCCTCCAGGATCGGACCCTGCTCGATATGCAACTCGACAAAAGCGCCGAGAGGCACCGATCCGGATTTTTCCGGTCCGCGGTAGCCGATCTCGTCAAGCGCCTCCGCAACGGTTTTCCCGGTCGCATCGCGGCGGGCCAGGATATCGGCCGGATCGAAATCGCCGACGTACGCCCCAGACGCCATCATTGCCGGCGCGAAGCGTGAGCCCTCCTCGTTGGTCCAGTTGATGACGGCGATCGGCGCTTCAGTCTCGATACCGGCATCGTTGAGCACACGAATGAGCTCCAAACCGGCTAACGTGCCGAGAACGCCGTCGAACTTGCCACCGGTTGGCTGCGTGTCGAGATGCGATCCGCAGCCGATCGGCGGAAGGCTCATGTTCCGGCCGGGCCGGATCGCGTACATCGTCCCAAGTTCATCGACCTTGACAGTGCATCCTGCGGCTTCGCAGGCGGCGCGGAACCAGTCGCGGACCTGGCGATCCTCGGGCCCCAGCGTCAGCCGCCGGAGCCCACCTTTCTCCGTTCGGCCGAATGCCGCTGTTTCCATGATGGTCGACCACAGTCGCTCAGGGTTGATGCGCAGGTTGTGAGACTTGTCACTCATGGAACATCCGGCTCCGTGTCGGCGAGGTAGTTTTGCAGGTGTTCGTGCCACGGGAAGCTGCGAATGTCCACGGGCCACCTCTTCGCTTCAGAGCACACTGGCCCCGGAAAGTCGCCACGTGGTACGTTCAAATCTGAGGACTTGATGGAAGTCGAGGTATGTTCGCTATGAAGATTGTCAGAGGGCTGCTTGCTGGCGTTGGTCTTTCGGCCTGTGCCCTTGCTTTGGGCGCCGGCATGGCCGATGCCAAGATTGTCTGCCGGGGACAATTTCAGATCGTCGATGGCCAGCCGATCGCAACTCCGTATTGCGAGGATGCCAACGTGGCCGCGGTGGCGCGGGAGTATGGGATATTCGTCAGCGCGAGTGAGGTGCGGCGGAGCCCCAGCACGAAGGCACGCATCTGCCGGTTCATAGGCCACGACAACCGGGTTCGGTCAGCGTGCGCTCCCTATATCCCTTCGGGAAGGCAACGGTGGTGGTGAGGGGTAGCTTTCGAGCTGGGATGCTATTCCCGCTTCTTAGCTTTGGTCTCAATCCGTCCGGAGTCTCAAGTGCAAAATCCATTTGACGGGCAGGTTCGGGTGATTGTGCCCGACCTGCCGATTTCTTTGCTCATTTTTCCCCGCTATACCGGTTTGGATTAGTTCAGCTGTACCGCACGAGCCTTTTCGGCTCATCAACCTCGCAGCTCTATGGGCGGCTGCTGTAGAGCGAGCGGCAGGCCTCCAACGACGCCGCAGCATCAGCGAGCGAGACGAGTAGCTGAGGCTCACTCCTCATAGATCGACCGCCGAGCATGAGTTGTCCGCCTACCTGGGGCTGTGCCCTCACTGGGGCCAGCCGGCGTAGCGCCTCTCGGCCCGCCGTGTGGCTGAAGCCCAGCTTCGATGCCAGCTCGCCTCTCCCAGATGCGCCCATGGCCGGCGACCGGATATCACGCCCGGGCGGATGGCGAAAAGCGATCTCGGCAGCGAGGCCGAGGCAGCATGGTCACGTGGATTTCCACTGAACAGGAGGGTATACGATCTTGCCGGACGCGTATAGGGGCAAGCATGCACAATAATCCTTGTCGGAAGGACGTCGGCATCTAGGCCCCGGCCACTGAACTTCGAGCCGTCAAAGGAGGAAACAGCTCATGTCGCTCTTCAAAAGGATTTTCGCGGCGGCAGCATTTGTCGCGTTGGCTTTGGGCCTGCCATTCACCGCGCAGGCCGAGCGCATCACGGTTACGCATTGGGGCGTCCTGATGTACGGCGCGCCCTACGCCGTCGCCATTGAGAAGGGCTACTATAAGGAAGTGGGTCTGGATATCGACGGCGTGCTCACCTCGAAAGGGGGCGGCACAACCATGCGCAACGTCATGGCGGCCGAGATGCCCTATGGCGAGGTGGCGCTCGCAGCGGTCATTGCCGCCATGAACCAGGGCATCGAGCTCAAAATCGTACACACGGGCGTGCGCACCGCCGGCGAGATTCTGTGGGTCACGACGCCTGACTCCGGCATCAACTCGGTCAAGGACCTGGCGGGCAAGAAAGTCGCCTTCACCTCTCCGAAGTCGGTAACTGACATGTTGCTGACGATGGTGCTGGACAAGCACCAGATCAAAGCGGAGGCGGTCTCGGCTGGTGGAATCGGCTCTGGGCTGACCATGCTCGATCAGGGTGGTGTTGTGGCGG
>ERZ795043.1188-NODE-1188-length-14216-cov-136.548973_pt1 | contig 14216 bp, 12 predicted proteins | sample MGYA00375127_ERZ795043 | MGnify/ENA primary metagenome ERZ795043 (study PRJEB30172, sample SAMN05518447) | compost metagenome | isolation source: Feedstock adapted compost from Newby Island compost facility, Milpitas, CA | place: USA:Newby Island compost... | reverse complement strand
TCGTGTCCCGGTGGATGCGGGCGACCCGGTGGCGGCGCGCCGACCGCTGCAGCACACGCTGGAACGCCAGCGCCAGATCGCTCAGGTGGAAGCCCTCCAGCGGGTTGACCGTGATCTTCCCCGCGAACTCCGCCAAATCGTCCGCCTCGCGCATGTAGATGAGGCTGCGGTCGATTTCCTTTTCCCGCAGGTGCTCGGCGATTTCCTTGTATTTGCGGTACTCGAGCAGCTTCTGGACCAGCTCCATCCGCGGATCGGCTTCTTCTTCCTCCGCCAGGCCGTCCGTTTCGACGGCGGGCGGTTTCGGCAGCAGCATCCTGCTCTTGATGGACAAGAGCGTCGCGGCCATGACGAGAAACTCGCTCGTCACGTCCAGTTCGAGCTCCTGCATCGTTTCGAGATACTGCATGTATTGGTCCGTAATTTCGCTGATCGGGATGTTGTAGATGTCGATTTCGTTTTTTTCGATCAGATGAAGCAGGAGGTCGAGGGGCCCCTCGAACACCTCCAACTTGTACGCAATCCCCATAGGCGTCGCTCGTCCCCGTTTTTTGCGTTGGTCCGCCGAGGCGGCCGCCGGCGGCCGCTTCCGCTCAAGCCTTGATCTGCTTCAGCAGGTTCACCATTTCGATGGCCGTCACGGCGGCGTCGTAGCCTTTGTTCCCGGCTTTCGTGCCCGCGCGCTCCACCGCCTGTTCGATGGTGTCCGTCGTCAGCACGCCGAAGATGACGGGAATGCCCGTTTTCAGCGACACCTGGGCGATGCCCTTGGCCACTTCCACGGCGACGTAATCAAAATGCGGCGTCGCCCCGCGGATGACCGCCCCGAGCGCCAGCACCGCGTCATATTTGCCGGATTCCGCCATTTTCTGGGCCGCGAGCGGAATTTCGAACGATCCCGGCACCCATGCCACTTCGATGTCTTCGTCGGCGGCGCCATGCCGTTTCAGCCCGTCCAGGGCGCCGGACAGCAGCTTGCTGGAAATGAATTCGTTGAAACGGCCGACGACGATGCCGTAACGCGCCTTTTCGGAAATGAGTCTGCCTTCGTACTGTTTGTAAGCCATTGGGGGTCCCTCCCGTTTTTTCTGACTGGATGACCGTTGCATGCCGGCGGTTCGGACAAAGGTCGTCTTGTCGGCGGCCGTCCGGGCAACGGTCGGCTGAACGAAATTTTTTGATGCTGATTTGTCCCGGCAGCGGTTGTCCCGCCGGCGGCCGGCTTGAGAGGCGCCGGTTGCCGCGTCCCGTTACCGCCGTTCCCGCGGAAGGTTGATGAGATGGCCCATTTTTTCTTTTTTCGTGCGGATGTACTTGACGTTGTCGTCGTTGTACTCCACCTGCAGCGGCACCCGTTCGACCACTTCCAGGCCGTAGCCGTCCAGCGCCACGATCTTCCGCGGATTGTTGGTGAGCAGCCGGATTTTCCGCACGCCGATGTCCTTCAGGATCTGGGCGCCGATGCCGTAATCCCTGAGATCCGGGGGAAACCCCAATTGAACATTCGCCTCGACCGTGTCCAATCCCTGCTCCTGCAGCCTGTACGCCTTCAATTTGTTGATCAGGCCGATGCCGCGGCCTTCCTGCCGCAGGTAAACGAGAACGCCGGAACCGGCTTCGTCGATTTGCCGCAGGGCCGCTTCCAGCTGCGGGCCGCAGTCGCAGCGGTGGGAATGGAACACGTCCCCCGTCAGGCATTCGGAATGCATCCGCACCAGCGTCGGCACTTCCGGATCGATCTTCCCCTTCACCAGGGCGACATGCTCCTTGTCGTCCACCATGTTCGTGTAGCCGATGGCCGTGAACGTGCCGAAATCCGTCGGCAGCCGGGTCTCGACCACCCGCTCGACCAGCTTTTCCTTCTCGTTGCGGTACTTGATCAGGTCCTTGATCGTGATCAGCTTCAGGTCGAATTTTTTGGCGATTTTCGCCAGGTCGGGCAGCCGCGCCATCGTGCCGTCTTCCTTGATCACTTCGCAGATGACCGCCGCCGGTTCGGACCCGCACATGCGGGCGAGGTCGACGGCCGCTTCCGTATGGCCGGCCCGCCGGAGCACGCCGCCCTTCTTGGCGATCAGCGGAAAAATGTGTCCCGGCCGGCGCAAATCCGCGGGCTTCGTGGCCGGATTGATCAGGGAACGGACCGTCAGCGACCGCTCGTAGGCGGAGATGCCCGTCGTCGTGTCGACGTGGTCGACGGAAACGGTGAAATTGGTGCCGTGATAATCCGTATTATGCGACACCATCGGCGGCAAGTCCAGTTCCTGCGCCCGCTCTTCCGTGATCGGCACGCAGACGAGCCCGCGCCCTTCGGTGATCATGAAGTTGATCACCTCCGGCGTCGCCTTCTCCGCCAGGGCGACGAAATCCCCTTCGTTTTCCCGGTTTTCGTCGTCCACCACGATGATGACCTTGCCGAGCATCAGGTCGTAGATGGCTTCCTCGATGGAGTCCAGTCTGATTTCTTCCATGTCCCATCCTTCTTTCCGTCGTGTTGAAAGAACGTCCGTCCGGCTGCCGCAGGCGCGTTCCGCATGGACTTCCGGGCGGACCCGCCAAAAACCCGTGGTCCCGCTTGCAGAGGCTCACAGGAATCCGTGCTCCCGCAAAAACGCCTCCGTCAAGCCGGTCGCCCCGCTCTTTGCGATCCGTCCCGCGGACGGTCCGGCCGTGCGTTCCTCCGCCGGCCGGTGCGATTCTCCGCCGGACGATGCGTCTTCGGATCCGCCGATTCCAAATTGCAGAAGCCGCTCGATGTACCGGCCCAGAATGTCCGTCTCCAGATTGACCCGGTCGCCCGGATGTTTGAAGGCCAGCACCGTTTCCGCCAGCGTGTGGGGGATGATGGAGACGGTGAATGACCGGTCGTCGGCGCGGACGACCGTCAGGCTGATGCCGTCGACGGCGACGGACCCCCGCGGCACGATGTATTTCATCTGCCGGGGATCTTCGGGTTCCACCGTGAACACGACCGCGTTGTGTTCTTTCACGCGCGACCGGATGACGCCGACGCCGTCGACGTGGCCCTGCACGATGTGGCCGCCGTAGCGGCCGCCCGCCGCCATCGCCCGCTCCAGGTTCACCCGGCTGCCGGGCGCAAGTTCCGACAGCGTCGTCATCCGGTACGTCTCCGGCATCACGTCTGCCGTGAACGTCCGGCTGTCGTGGCGGACGACGGTCAGGCAGACGCCGTTGACGGCGATGCTGTCGCCGATTTTGATGTCTTCGAGCACCCTGGACGCCTCGATGGTCAGCTCCATCGCCGGCCCGCTGGCCGCCACGCGCCGCATGGTGCCCATTTCTTCGATGATGCCGGTAAACATGGCTGCTCTCCCTCCTTCCGACCGCGCGGCCCGCGGCGCAGATTGGCCTGCAGACCGTGCGGTTCCCGCTTCCCTTTTGACCGTGCTTCGCCTAGGTGTTTCCTTTTGTCCGCTGCCGATTCGTGAACGTTGCCGGCCGGGATGTCCCGCTTCCTCAGCCCCGCTTCGCCGGGTAGCCGGTGATGCAGATGTTGTCGCCGATCACGTCCGCCTCGACCCGCTCCAGCCGGTAGGCTTCGGCGATCCGTTCGACGCCGGGAAAGTCGAACACGGGCGGCGCTTCCCGCGAGCCGACCACGATGGGCGCCAGGAACAGCACGACTTTGTCCACCAGCCCCGCTTCCAGCATCGCGCCGTTCAGACGGCCGCCGCCTTCCAGCAGCACGGAGCCGATCTCCAGTTCCGCCAGCTTGCGCATCATGAGGGGAAGGTCGACTTTGCCGCCCGTTCCGGCGCGTATGACGCGGGCGCCTTTTGCCGCGAGCGCTTCTTCCTTCTCGCGGGGCGCTTCTTCGGATGCGAAAATGAAGACCGGCACCTCGCCGGCGCCGTCGAGGAGCCGCGCGTCAGGCGGCGTGCGGAGCCCGGCGTCCACCACCACACGGGCCGGCTGCAGCGCCGGCACCGCAAGGCGGGCCGACAGCCGCGGATCGTCCGCCAGCACCGTGCCGATGCCGACCATGACCGCCTGATGGCGGTGGCGCATCGCGTGCACCCGCTCGCGCGCCGCCTCGTTCGAGATCCATTTGCTGTCGCCGGTTCTGGTCGCGAGCCTGCCGTCCAGCGTGCAGGCAGCCTTCAGCGTGACAAAAGGCAGACCCGTCGTGATCCGTTTCTCGAACGCTTCGTTGAGCCGGCGGGCTTCTTCGGCCAGCAAGCCCTGTTCCACCGCGATGCCCGCTTCCCGCAGGCGGGCGATGCCGCGGCCGGCCACCTGCGGATTCGGATCGACGGCGGCGATGACGACCCGCGCCACCTTCTCCCGGATGAGCCGGTCGGCGCAGGGCGGCGTCTTGCCGTGGTGGCTGCACGGTTCCAGCGTCACGTAGACGGTCGCCCCTTCCGCTTCCGCGCCGGCCATGTCCAGCGCGTGCACTTCCGCGTGGGCTCCGCCCCGTTTCAGGTGGGCGCCCGTTCCGACGATGCGGCCGTTTTTGACCACCACGCACCCCACCGCCGGGTTGAGGCCCGTCTGCCCCGCCGTTCCCGCCGCCAGCTGCAGCGCGAGACGCATGTAAAATTCGTCGTTCAGAACCGGCAAATGCATCGATGATTCCCCGCTTCCTACATGATGGCCGGCGATTGCCGAAATCGCCGCAACCCCTGCCATTTCCGAATCGCTGCAGGCTCCGGGCTGCAATCTCCGGCATCCCCGCCTGCCGCCCCGGTTCAACCGGTGCCCAACAAAAAAGCCCGCCGGCAATTGCCGGGGGCAGGTCAGGGGGAGCGAACGGAAAAACGCCTGCGCCTGCCGGATTCCGGAAAGCGGCCGGCACCGGACGCCGGCCGGCGCCCGCGGCCCGCTTCGCCGCAACGGCGGCCGGTCACGGCTTGCTTCGCGCCGAGTTCTGCGCCGCAAGTCCGCGGTTTGCCGTCATCGGGCCGCCGGCTCCCTGCATCGTGAAAAAAAGTACATATCCGGTCAAAGCGCAAAACGTGCTTCCGGCGTTCCTTTCTCCCATCCAGACTGTCACTGTCGGTTCCGGATTTGCACCGGATCCACCGTCCGCCTCTCGCCGTCGAGCCGGCGTCCGGGTCACGGACTGAAGAGCCGGTCCGCCTGAAGGCCGGCCCCATCACCGCCGGTGGGGACTTCCACCCCGCCCCGAAAGGAATTGCCGTCATCGATTTGGATTTTGCATCCTTTAGCCCATTATACAAAATGGCGAAAGCTGATGTAAACCAATGGCCGCCTTCTTCCGGAAGAAGGGGGGTTACGGTTCAAGATTCCGCCTTTTTCCGCCCCGGAACAATGACAATTGTCACACCGGCTTGCCCGATCCGGAAACGGCGCGCAAAGACGCCGGCCGGTCCGCGCGTGTTTTCATCCGTGCGCATCCGGTCGGGACTTTCATGCCATCCCCCCCGCTTCGTCAGGCTTTGTCCGCCTTCACCCGGTCAGACGCCGATTTGCCTTCGCTTTGCCCATCATGCCGGTTTTTTCCCCCTTCGCGCCAGACAGGCATGACATACGTGTTGTATGATTTTTCGAACAAAAAACCCGAAAACGGAAAACAAAAGAGCGTGTTGCATGGTTTTTCATGCAAAACGCTCAGGCTTGACGCCCGCGCCGGCCGTTTTGTGTGTTTTTTCGTACAAAATGCATGAATCCGCCGGGGGACCGGTCCTTTTTGTCCGATTTTTCATGCAAAACATTGGGAACGCGCGAGAACATGAACAGGGACATGTGAAACAAGCAGTCACATGCCGGCCGCCATGCGTCCGCGTCCGGCCGCCGCCGTCCCCGCCTACTTCCGCAGCCGCTCCGGGATCACGTCGTTGCGCGTCAGATCCTCGTGGGACTCGCGCCGCACGACGAGATCCGCCCGGCCGTCCATCACGAACACCACCGCCGGACGGCGGATCCGGTTGTAGTTGCTGGCCATCGAATAGTTGTAGGCGCCCGTGCAGAACACGGCGAGGATGTCGCCGGTTTCGACTTTGGGCAGCGGCAGGTCCCAGATCAGCATGTCGCCGGATTCGCAGGCTTTCCCCGCGATCGACACGACTTCCTCCGGCGCCTCGTTCGCCCGGTTGGCCAAAATCGCCTCGTATTTCGCATCGTACAGGGCGGGCCGGATGTTGTCGGACATGCCGCCGTCCACCGCCACGTATTTGCGCACGCCGGGGATGTCCTTCTGCGAGCCGACCGTGTACAGGGTCGTCCCGGCGTCGCCCACGATGCTGCGGCCCGGCTCGATCCACACTTCCGGCAGCGGATAGTCCGCCTTCGCAAACTCGTTCCGCACGGCGTCGGCGATCGCCTGCACGAACGTTTCCGGCGCCAGCGGCCGGTCGCCTTCCACGTAGCGGATGCCGAAACCGCCGCCCACGTTCAGCACCGAAAACACGACGCCGAGCTCGCGCCGCACTTCCGCCGCAAATTGCGCCAGCCGCTCGATCGTCAGGCGATACCCTTCCACCTCGAAAATTTGCGAACCGATGTGGGCGTGCAGGCCGCGCAGGTTCAGGTTCGGCATTTCTTTGGCCATTGCCGCCGCCCGTTTCGCCTGGCCGGTGCCGATGTCGAAACCGAATTTCGAGTCGGTCTGCCCCGTCGAAATGAATTCGTGGGTATGCGCTTCGACGCCCGGGGTGACGCGCAGCAGGACGTTCGCTGTTTTCCCTTTGGCCCCGGCGATTTCGTTCAGCAGCCCCAGCTCCGTGAAATTGTCCGCCACAAAGCAGCCGATGCCGGCATCGAGGCCCATTTCGATTTCAAAAGGCGTTTTGTTGTTCCCGTGAAAATGGATCCGCTCCGCCGGAAAACCGGCCGAAAGCGCCGTGTGCAGCTCCCCGTCGGACACGACGTCGAGCGACAGCCCCTCCTGTTCCGCCAGACGGCACATCGCCATCGTGCAGAACGCCTTGCTCGCGTAGGCGACCTGAAACTTCAGGCCCGTCCTGCGGAACGCTTCGACAAACGCACGCGCCCGCCGGCGGATCAGCGCCTCGTCCATGACGTAAAGGGGCGTGCCGAACGTTTTCACCAATTCCACCGTGTCGACGCCGCCGATTTCGAGATGGCCCCTTTCGTTGATTCGGCTCGTGCCGTGAAGATGCATCCGTCCATTCCTCCCTTTGCCGCTTTACCTTAACACAACAAGCGTCGGCTTGACAAGCGCCTTCCCGCGCCCGCCGGAGCCCGTGGGCCGGGCTTGGCGTCCGGATGCCGGAGGCGGATTGTGCTTCTTTTTTTATAGCGGTAAGATGGGGGCAGGGGAATGGACCTTTCAGGCTTTTCTTTGCACTTTCGGTATAAAAGGATGCGGCGATCGCAGACGGAAAAACGGGCCAAAACGAGAGAAAAGGAGGAGACGGGATGGACCGGCTGCCGGACGACGCCTACGTGCAGACGAACTTTTTCGCCAAAATCCGCTGCGAGCCCGGCTGGGTGTGGCGGCCGCGGGAAAAGCCGTTCGAAAATTACGACCTGTTCTATGTGTGGGACGGGGCAGGCACGGTGACGGTCGCCGGCGGGACCATTCCGGTGCGGCGGGGCAGCTGCCTGCTGTTTAGGCCGGGGGACCGGCCCGGCGCCGTCCATGATCCGAAAAAACCGCTCACCCTCACCTACATCCATTTCAACGTCAGCCGTCCGCCCGTCCGCGTGCCGGCCCGCAGCCGGGTCCTGGCGGACCCCCTCGAGCTGGAGACGATCCTCGCCCGCTACGTGCGCCTGCGCCTGTCTTCGGCTTTCGGCGCGGAAGAGGAAGCCCGCCTCCTGTTGAAACAGATGATGATCCTGCTTCTCCGCAGCGACCGCCCGGCGCCCGGGGAGCGGGGCGGGGTTTCGCAAACCGTCCGCGACGCCGTGCTGGAGGTCGCCAACTACATCCGCGAGCATCCCGCCGAGCGGTTCACCGTCGCCGGCCTTGCCGCCCGGGCGGGCCTGTCGCCGAAATATTTCTCCCGCATGTTCGCCGCCGTCACCGGCGAATCGGTGCAGGCGTTCACCGTGCGCACCCGGCTGGAGCGGGCCGCCTACCTGCTCCGCTACGGCGGCATGAACGTGTCCGAAGTGGCCGACGCCCTCGGCTACCGGGACGTCTATTTCTTCAGCCGCCAGTTCCGCAAACATACCGGGAAAAACCCGTCGTCGCTGAAGTAGCGGCATCGCCTGCGGCTGGGGGTTCCGGGCGCGCCGGCATGGCATCGCCAGCCTTGCGGCGCGGCTTTCGCGCCGCCTGGCGCCACCGTCTGCGGCCGTCACCGCCGTCTCCCGGTGGCCTTGCGGACGCTGTTCTTCGGCTTGTTGATGCTCGGCCGCCGGATCACCGCCCCGAACGGCCGGCGGATCAGCATCGTCCCGAGGGCCTTGGCGTTGAACGGAATGAACGGCCACATGTACGGCGTGTTGTACGACCGCTGCATGATCAGAACGAGCAGGACCAGCGTCGTGCCCGCCACAAGCCCCGACACCTTGAACAGGGCGGTCAGCGCCAGCAGCAGAAGCCGCGTGATCCGGTTGGCCATGCTGAGCTCGTAGTTCGGCGTGGCGAACATGCCGACGGCCGCCACCGCAATGTACATGATCACCTCATTGACGAAAAAGCCGGTTTTCACCGCCACGTCGCCGATCAGGATCGCCGCCACCAGGCCCATCGCCGTGGCCAGCGGGGTCGGCGTGTGGACGGCCGCCAGCCGCATCAGGTCGATGCCCACTTCCGCGAGAAAAAATTGCACCAACAAGGGAAGGTGCGCCTTTTTCTGCGGTCCGAGAAACTCCAGCCCTTCCGGCTTCAGTTCCGGGTTGATCACGAGCAGAAACCAAAGCGGCAAAAGGAAGATCGACGCCAGCACCCCGATGTACCGCACCCACCGCACGTAACTGCCGATGAACGGGGTCTGCCGGTATTCCTCGGCGTGCTGCAGCAGATGGAAAAACGTCGTCGGCAAAATCATTGCGCTGGGCGACGTGTCGACAAACAGCACGACGTGGCCTTCCAGAAGATGCGTCGCCACCACGTCGGGCCTTTCCGAATACCGCACCATCGGGTACGGGTTCCATCCCTTGCCGATGAGCAGTTCCTCCAGCTGCTTGTCCGCCAGGGTCAGCCCGTCGACGCGTTCGTTCACCGCCGCCAGTTTGTCCTTGACGGCCTTCACGAGGGCGTCGTCGGCGATGTCCCGGATGTAGGCCAGGCAGACGTCCGTGCCGGAACGCCGGCCGACCCTGCTCATCTCCAGGCACAAATTCGGATCGCGGATGCGGCGGCGTAGGAGCGTGACGTTCGTCAGCAGCACTTCGACGAATCCGTCCCGCGACCCCCGCACCACCCGCTCCAGGTCCGGCTCCTCCACGCCGCGCATCGGCAACGTTTTGACGTCCGCGAGAATCGCGCGGGTTTCCCCCTCGACGAAGATGGCGGAACCGCCGGCATACACATAATCGACGGCTTCCCGGAAATCGTCCGTCGCCTTCACCTGCATGTGGGGCACATATCCCGCCAGCAGTTCCCCGACGGGATCCGGCCCGAGTTCGCCGCGCCGCACGTAGGACAGCCGCGCCATCACCTCCGTCATGACCTCGTCTTTCACGAACCCGGACACATAAAAAAAGAGCAGCCGCCGGTTTCCGGCTTCCATGGGCTTGGCGATCAGGTCGAAGCTCGAGCCGAGGCCGGCTTCCGCCCTCAGCTTCTCCTCCACTTGCTCCAGCGAAGCGGGAATCGGTGACGTCTCCATCTTTGGCACTCCTTTATTGCCGCTATTGCCGCGCAATTGAAGTCGTTCCTTAATATGCTCCAATGGCGGGTCGTTCATTTTGCACGAAACGTTTTTGGACGAATGCCTGCCGGCCGGAAACGCTTCTGCCGAACGAAAACCGGCCCGGAAATCTGCCGGACGGAAACCGCCCCGGCGCAAACCCGACGTCTGACCATTGATTCGCATATTGTATCTTTTTGTCTTGATGATGATACATATTGTATCTATAATAGAATGACCAACAATTCTGAACAAAAGGACTGGTTTCGATGGCCGACTGTCGTCGGTCAAAAAAAGGGTTGCTGTCGTTCTTTGCCGTTCCGGTTCTTCTGGCCGCCCTGGTCCAGCCCGCCTCCGCCGGCCCGCCCGCCCCCGCGAAACCGCCCGGGAGCGTCTGTTCGTCACCCGGGCAGAACGGCACCCCGGCCCGTCCGTTCCTGATCTGCACGCCGGAAGATTTGACCCTTCTCCACGCCCGACCGGACGCCCATTTCGAACTTCGCGCCGATCTCGATCTGGCCGGCCTGGCCTGGACGCCGGTGGACTCCTTCTCCGGCCGGCTGGACGGCAAGGGCCGCACCATCGCCAATCTGACGGCCAATACCGGGCTGTTCAGAACGATTGAGGAGGAAGGAGAAATCAGACGGCTCAAACTGGTCAATGCTTCGGTCTACAGCTACTACACGGGCGGCATTCTGGCCGGCACTAACCGCGGCACCGTGGAGCATGTGGACGTTTCCGGCTCCATCGGCGGCAGGCAGCTTCTGGGCGGTCTTGTCGGGTACAACGAAGGCATCATCCGCCACAGCCGGATGCGGGGCACCGTCACGGGGGAAGCCGGCCTTGGCGGCATCGCGGCGCATAACGCGCCAACCGGCAAAATCATCCGTTCGCGGGCCGACGTGACGCCTGACGCGGCCTATTACGCGGGCGGCATCGCCGGCACCAACGACGGCGTCATTGCCCATGCCCGCGCGCACGGCGCAATTTACGGAAACGTTCCGGCGATCGCCCGCGTCGGCGGAATCGTCGGCGACAACCGGGGATCCGTCATCCGCTCGCGGTCCTTCAACGATCTCCATTATCATTCCGCTTACCCGGACACCGTCGGGTTGGTGTACGGCGACAACAGCGGCACCGTCATCGGAAGCCGCGGCCACGGCCGGCTGATCGAAACACGGTGAAACGGATCCCGTTTCCCGTCCGCGATTCGCGGCCCTGAAAATGCCGTGCCTCTCGAAAGACGCTTCTCTGAAAAGACAAGCTCCCTCTGAAAAGACAAGCTCCCGATCTCCCGATCAAGTCCCTTCCCGCTTTCATTTGGCCGTGCAATGGCTGCAAAAAAAAACCAGACCGCTATTGCGCGATCTGGTTTTTGATCGTCTGCAGGATCTTCTTCTCCAGCCGGGACACCTGCACCTGGGATATGCCGAGCCGGCTGGCCACCTCCGACTGGGTCTGGTCGCGGTAGTAGCGCAAATATACGATGAGCCGTTCCCGTTCGCCCAGCGATTCGATCGCCTCGCTCAGCGCCAGCCGGTCAAACCACTCCTCTCCGGATTCGTCGGCGATCTGGTCCATCAGGGTGATCGGATCACCCTCGTTTTCGTACACCGTCTCGTGGATGGAAGACGGCGGCTTGCCCGCTTCCTGGGCCGCGATGATGTCCTCCGGGGACACCCCGAGCGCCTCCGCCACCTCGTTGACCGTCGGCAGACGGCCGAGGGTTTTGGACATCTCGTCGCTCACCTTGCGCACCTTGTTGGCCAGCTCCTTGACGGACCGGCTCACCTTGACGGAGCCGTCATCCCGCAAAAACCGCTGGATTTCGCCGATGATCATCGGCACCGCGTAGGTGGAAAATTTGACGTCGTATTGCAGATCGAATTTGTCCACCGCCTTGAGCAGCCCGATGCAGCCGATCTGGAACAGGTCTTCCGGGTCGTAGCCGCGGTTTAAGAACCGCTGCACGACCGACCAGACCAGCCGGATGTTGCAGTTCACAAGGGTGTCCCGCGCCACCGCATCTCCCGCCTGGCTGAGGGCGATCAGGCGCTTCACTTCCGCATCGTCCAAATGCCGGTGGGACCCATCCTTCATATCCGCATCCATGGCTCATCCCCTATTCCGCATGCACGCAGGCGGCCTCGCGCCGTCCGGCTTGCCGTCCATGATCGACAATCAATTGAATAAGGCCTGCTTTCTTCTGGACTCGATGCGCTTGGCCATGCGGATCAGGGTGCCTTTGCCCGGTGCGGAGACGATTTCCGTTTCATCCATGAAGTTTTCGATGATGGTGAAGCCCATGCCGGAGCGTTCCAGTTCCGGTTTTGAGGTGTAAAGCGGCTGGCGCGCCTGCTCGATGTCCTCGATCCCCTTGCCCTGGTCTTCCACTTCGATGCGGACCGTCTCGCCCTCGATCGTCGCGCGGACGGTGACGATGCCGTCCGGGCGCCCTTCGTAGCCGTGGATGATCGCGTTGGTCACCGCTTCGGAAACGACCGTCTTGATGTCCATCAGCTCGTCCAGGGTCGGATCCAATTGCGACACGAAGGCCGCCACCGCCACCCGGGCGAACGATTCGTTTTCCGAAAGGCTCGGAAACTGCAGCGTCATGGCGTTGCGGAACACGGACGCGCTCACAGCGCCACCTCCAATCCGGCCAGCGCCGCCTGCTCGCTCGGGGCCATCGTCACGATCTTGAAAAGCCCGCTCATTTCAAACAGCCGGACCAGGTGCGGCGCCACGTCGCAGACGACCATCCGGCCGCCTTTGGCGGCAATTTGCCTGTAGCGTCCGAGAATGACGCCGAGCCCGGAACTGTCCATGAAGGACAGTTCCCTCAGGCTCAGCACCACGTTGAGCGCACCTTCCCGCTCGATGGCATCTTCCATGCGCGCTTTCAGCAAATCCGCCGTGTGGTGGTCCAGTTCCCCCTTCAGGCGGACGATCAGCGCCTTGCGATGTTGTTCCAATTCAATCTGGAACGCCAATGAACGTCACCTTCCCCTCTCCCGCTGTGCCGCAAGTGACTGTTTTTGCCTTTTCACCCATTCTACGGACTTCATCCATAATCCTTCCGGCCGACAAAACTAGAAGCGGCTCGCCGTTTTTCGCCCCCGATCGGATTTCCCTCAATCGAGGAAGAACATTTTGCCCGCGGTCCGCTTGAAGAGCGTCCACAGCCCGGCCCGCTCCACGGCCACCGGCGATTCCACCGGAAACTCGGCGATTTTCTCGTCCCCGTTGTACACGATCAGCGTGCCGATCACCTGTCCCGCGGCGACGGGCGCTTTCAGGTCTTTTTTCACCGCCAGTTCGTGGCGGATGTTCTTCGGATCGGTCCCCTTTTTCAAAAGGACGCTGTACCGGCGCCCCGCCACCAGATCCAGTTTGTCTTCCTTGCCCTTTTCCACCTTCACCGTGCCCAGCCGGTCGCCGGCTTCGTACAGTTTCAGGCTCGTGTACCGGGAAAAGGCATAGTTGAACATGGCCGCCACTTCGGCGTTGCGCGTTTTCGTGTCCGGTTCCCCGAGCACCACGGCGATGACGCGGAAGTCGCCCCTTTTGGCCGTTGCGCTCAGGCAAAACTTCGCTTCGCTGGTGTAGCCGGTCTTCAGCCCGTCGGCCCCTTCGTAAAACCGCACCAGCTTGTTCGTGTTGACGAGCCAGAACGGATTGTCCGTGTCGCTGCGCAGGTAATCCTGGTATTTGCCCGTGTATTTGGTGATCTCTTCGTGCTTGAGCAGCTCGCGGCTCATGATGGCGATGTCGTGGGCCGACGTGTAGTGGTCCGGCGCCGGCAGACCGTTGGAATTGGCAAACCGGGTGTTTTTCATGCCGAGCTGGCGGGCCCGTTCGTTCATTTTCTGCACGAACAGCTCCTCGCTGCCCGCGATCCGTTCCGCCAGCGCCACCGAAGCGTCATTGGCCGACGCCATGGCAACGCCTTTCATCAGGTCTTCCACCGTCATATTCTCGCCGGCTTCGAGGAAAATTTGCGAACCGCCCATGGACGCCGCATATTCGCTCACCGTCACCGGCTCGTTCCACTGGATTTCCCCGCGTTCCAGCGCTTCCATCACGAGCAGCATCGTCATGATTTTCGTGATGGAGGCCGGCGGCAGCGGCTCATGGCCGTTTTTCTCGTACAGGATCGTGCCTGAATCCGCGTCCATCAGAATGGCGCTTTTCGCGTTTTTTGCCAAATCCGGCACGGCGCCCGGTTCGGCGGCCGGTTCCGCATTCGTGACAAGCGTTCCGCCGGCGGCCTTCGCCTCCGCCCGCGCCGGGGCGGCCGGCATGCCGATCGCCAGCGAAACCAGCGAAACGGTCAGCAGCAGGGCGCCGGTTTTTCCGAAACGAGTGCGCGAACCCAAAAAAAGCCCTCCCTCAACTGTTCAGAAATCCGGCTTGGCCGTCTCTTACCAGTATGGACGGGAGGGCAGAAAAATATTCCTTTTT
>ERZ795043.1187-NODE-1187-length-14224-cov-10.030771_pt1 | contig 14224 bp, 18 predicted proteins | sample MGYA00375127_ERZ795043 | MGnify/ENA primary metagenome ERZ795043 (study PRJEB30172, sample SAMN05518447) | compost metagenome | isolation source: Feedstock adapted compost from Newby Island compost facility, Milpitas, CA | place: USA:Newby Island compost... | reverse complement strand
CGTCCATCATTTTTTGCGGATCGAGCAGGCAATGCATACGCGGTTTTCCGCTTCCGTCCATCAGCATAATGCCCTGGATCATCTCATTTGTTTTTGTTCCGCCCTGATATATGCCACCATAGGCAGCCACAAAGTACCCATCGCCCGCTGCTATTCCCTGTCGTTTGGGAATGTAATCTTTATACTCGTTCAGGTCTCCACTGTGGAAGATATTGAATTTGACTTCACCCAATCGGGTCATCAAGTCAGAATCAAATACCGTAAAGAGATAACGGCGCAGTTTGACCCCCACAGGATGGGTGTTGCTCTCGACATAAAACACTCCATTTCTTGCCGTAAAAGCAGCTTGCAAGTCAACAGCAAATTCCGCAGTCGGGGTCAAGCGCGAAAGCGAACCAGGAAGGTTTGTAATGTCGTATTTTCCGATGCTCCCCGACGTATCTCCACGCACATAAAGGTATCTTGTTCCGGATTCGTGTTGGATATAGATGCCCTCGCCGATCCCCGATCCTGCTGAAAAAGTCGTTTTATGTGTTCCTGAAGTCCAATCATAAATAGCAATCCATTGCCAACTATTCAAACCGCCATTTGACGAATACACAATAAAAAGTTCGTTTGTCGCTTCATCAACAGTGAACGCTTGCGGGTAAATCCAGTTGTAACCGAAAATTGAAATGATCGTATCATACTCGGGCGGTCTGAGCGGAAGCCGCAACGCAATGCGTTTTCGATAAAGTTCAAAAAAAGCCGGTAGATTGTTGTCAACATCTTTTTTTGAATCGCCAATTTGGTTTATTTCTCCCGAATATCCGCCTACAAATCTCGCGTTATCTCCAAAGAATATAACCTTTTCTGCGTTTTCGAGCGAAGTTACAAAGTATTCGCCAGGAGGGAAAAATATCGCTTTTCTTCCTTCCGAAATCGCTAAGTTAATCAATTCTTGCAAAGCATTCGTATCATCGGTAACTCCATCACCCATAAGGCCAAAACCCTTTGCGTTATAGATGGGGCCGGGCAAATATTTCGTATTCGCTTGTGCCGCTTCGATCAAAAATCCCATATCCTTCATCGCAATTTCCATCACGCTGGGCATCTTTGTCACCTCACCATATCGTGGTAAGACGTACTGTTTTCAGGCCCATTTTCCTTAGCTGTCTTTCAGCGTCGCGCAGTATATCGTCAAACTCCGCCTGGAAGTTGTTTACCATGTCAGTGTCCCGCTGAATCTGAGCGATCCAACGGGCGGCGTCATAAACGTAAAGGTCGTGGAAGTCCTCGGGAAAGTCGGGGACTTGTCCAAGGTTTGACGCGCTAAGTTCAACCGGTCTTTGCCGATAGTATAGATAGGCGTCTTTTCCTTCTGTGTTTGGATAGATGAACAGTTTCCCGGCAATGACAGTGCAAAAATAGCCCCTCGCAACCTGAACTTCCGGAGACAGTTTTACATATTCGATGTCATCTATGACTACGCTCCGGATGCGATCTTCCGAACAGTCGCTTGGAAGGTCGTAATACGGAATAGATGTAGTGGTAAATTTGTAGATTTTATCCGGCAGCGGGAATTTTCGATACAGTTTTCGGGTAAGTTCGTTGAATTGGGAAACTATCTGGTCATCTGTCAGGTCGTTGTCGATGAGAAGGCGCACCTTCTCGATCATTTGCCCAACGTTCATCGGGCGTCACCCCTCATGCGCCAAAGGCGTCGTAAAGAAGCGGTTTGTAAATCGTCTCGGCCATGTCTCTGGCCATGTCCTCGATCTTTCGTTCGTCGTCACGTTCCTTTTGTTCTTCCATCCTGCGCAGTTCGTCAAACGGGTTGTACCCCGGCCGAGGCCGGATTCGATACACTTCCCGTTCCACCCGGGCGTCGAGCTCACCCCACGGAACGGTAAAGGCGATGTATTCGCAATGTTCCTTTTCGTCCCAAGCGATGATCTTGTAACGCTCTTTGTGGTAATCGAAGTCGATACGGATAATGCGCGGGTCAATCTGGTTCAGACGTTCCTCGATATTGTGAATGTCTCCGACAGCCATGGTCATCCTCCTTGAATATAAGAAAAGGAGGGGGCCTCCCCCCTCCTTAATTGATTGATTAAACCACGTAACCCGCCGGTTCGGTAATATCCAGAAGCGCCGTGTGCGCGTTCCGTTTGTACGTGACGAGGGTTTCGTAGCAGAACATCGTGGCGGCGTATTTGTCGTAGCCCGGTACCGGCGACAACACCGCGCCCTTGTCATCTTCCATCCACTGGAAGTCGGCCAGTTGATACAGATCAATCTCCGACGAATCCAGGAAGAAGATGCGGTTCGATTCATGGTAGCGATCCACGAAAATCGGGATTCCGTCGTACTCCAGAACGTTTACGCCGCCTTCCAGCGTCATCGGGCGGACATAACGGACGTTTTGTTGCAAAAGCGCTTCAAACGCCGCACGCACGCCGTAAGACGTGGTGATAAGGTCGATTTTCCCGCCTTCCAGCTCCGCGAAATCAACAGCCTGCCGCATCAGTTGTTGAGAAATGTTGCGGAGCGTTCCGCCGTTGTCCAATACGTTCGGCTTCCACCACGTTTCAACGGCCGGGTCGATGCCTTGCAAGACGAGATTCGGATTCATGATCCCGCCGATGCCCATAGCCTCAACGTTGTAGTCACCCGTTACCACGGCAATATCCGTCGGATCTGTGGTAACGGAAGCGCCGGAAATGGTGATCGTCTTGTCCACTTTGTCGATGGCCGTGATTTGCCTGTTGGAAACCTTGACCGTCCCGCCGGCATCCACGATGTCAATATTCATGCCGACTTGGAAATATTTAACCTTGTCCACCGTAAGCGTATTGGTGTTGGAGTTGGCGGCGAAGGTCGCCAGTTTGCCTGTTCCGTCACCAAACAGCGCACGCGCACGTTGGTCTTTCAAGTCTTTCAGAAGACCCTTCATCTCGGATTCAACCGCGCGAATGAACGCACCCTTGTCATTGCGCATCGACTTGATGGTCGGGCCAGTGATTTCGATGGAACCGTACAGATACTTGCACGTACCCGTAGATTCCTTGTATTTTTGATTGCCGGCCGCCGGCAGTTGGGCGCCTTCCGACCGGTACCCGACGCCATTGTTGCGGCCATAGTGCAGAGGCACCCAAAACCGTTTACCCGTTGCTTCCTGCTTCTTGGCAACGAATTTGGCAATGACCTGGTTTTCGTTGTTGAGTTGTTCACGAACCGGACCGATGTAGTCCTCTTTCAGAACAGCTTGTGCTGCGGCAAGATCGAATGCCATCTATGATTCCTCCCTTATTCTGCAAATCGTTGCATTGCCCGTGCCCTTGCTTCCGCAAAGGTCTTGGGTGTGGTTTGTTTGACTTCTCCCTTCACGCCGCTTGTGGCGACGGTCGGGATGTTGCTTTTTGCCTGGATAAGCTCCTTCATGCCTTCCTTCTTGGCGTTCTCTAGTTGCTTGACGAGATCGTCGTACTTGTAGGCTTTAAGTGCTATCTCAAAGGATTTTTTCATGTCTTCCGGGTTGATCGAAAATCCATTTTCCACCATGAATTGATTCAGCTTTTCGGGTTCAACGCCGTGATCCTTTGAAAAATCCTTGAGATTGTCCCAGTACGTTCGCTCCCATTCGCGTCGCTGGAGTTCTTGTTCCATCTGCTGTTTCCAGGCCTTGAGTTCTTCGAGTTCCTTCATGCGTTGGTATTCTTCGACCGTCAGGTTTTGCCGTTGCGCCTGCTCCTGTAGTTCCGCAAGTTCAATCTCCCGCATCAGCGTTTCCATGTCGGTGATTCCGCTGGTTCGCTGGAGATATTCCGTTGCGCGGCGCAACAGATCGTAATCCTTGTACTTTTCGAGTTCAGCTTTTCGCTCTGCTTCCCACTTTTCGCGTTCTTGCGCAAGACGCTTTGCGAATGCCTTCTCGAAATTGTTCTGCTTTTCCGGCTCGGCGGCAGCCTGTGTTTCAACGCCCGTTTGGTCAGCAGAACTTTCCGGCACTTGTTCCCCGGCGGCGGGAACTTCTTCAACGCCCGCTTCAACTGCCGCTTCTTCGGCAAACAGTTGAAGGTTCATGGGTACAAGGTACTTGCGTACAAGATGCTTGCTCATGGTAATCCTCCTTGTTATCCGGCGACGATAACACTTCAACGCCCGAACGGATTAAATGAAAATGGCCGCCTGAGTCTCACAGACGGCCAGTTACTTTTTCGATTTTCCTGCTTTGCTAAGCGCGATTGCTACAGCCTGTTTCTGCGGATAGCCTTCATGCCGCAACTTTTGGATATTCTCACTGATCGTCTTCTGCGACGAGCCACGTTTAAGAGGCACCCCTTGCACCTCCTTTCAAAGCGGCTTGTCTGAGCGCGATAGCACCCCGTAGCGCCTCGCGTTCCATGTCCCTGATGTGTTCCTCTTCCCGTTCTTCCCGCTCTCTCTGGCGGGCGATTTCGGCCTCCTGGACCTGTGCCTGTTGCATGGCCATTTGCTCCTGTTGTTGCTCGACGATAGGCTGCATCAAATACTGCTCATGCTGTGCCACGTGTTGGTCAACAATGGCCTGCAGCTCCGGCGGAAGCTGGTCGTATTCGTCAGTTTTCCGATACCTGTTATGCGCCCTTATGTGCGTTTCGTGGTCGTCGAACTCGCGTACCGGACGGAACTGCACCGGCATTTGCGGCGGCGGCCCCAATTGAGCAGGATCTTCACCTTGTGCAAGCGCGTTTTGATACCGCTGCAGGTTTTGGTAATATTCCCGTAACGCCTGAACCGTTGCCGTATCGCTAAACGCCTGTTGCCACGCCCGGTTTTCCATCAGCGCCTTGTTTTCGTCCTGTTCGGTGTCGTCGAAATACTCGGCGGCAATCGACTCCCCAAGCATGCGGACAACGCGGCGCACATCGGGCAATCCGGTGCGCGGATCGTTGAACAAGCCTGCCCCCCACATCTCCATGATTTTTTGATCCTGAACGGCTTTCAGCGCGGGCATGGAACTTCCCGGAATAACGTCCACAACTTCTTTTCCGGACAAGTCCGAACCCGAGAACGTAAACGCCTCGATCTGTCCGTTTTCTCCAACGATGGAAAGTTGTTGTTCCTCGGGGAAGTGCTTTTGGACGAGTCGAAGCACTTTCTCCGCCCACTTTTTAATGCCGTTCTCATAAGAGTTCACGAGAAGATGGAGTTTGGTTTCGTCTTGTTCAACCTGAAGCGCAAGGCCGGAAAATGTGTTGTTTCCCTTCGGTGCGGCGCCTTGGCTGATCTCGTGCGCACCAGAAATGTCCTCCATGTCCGCTTCGTCGCGTTCCATGGCGTTTTGCCAGCCCACACCCGGTTCCACGCCTTGTTCACGTTTCGGTTCAGAACCGGAAATAGGCGTAAAGTGGATGATTCCACCGATTTCGTTCACAATCTCGTCGTCATCCACAGAACCGGTAGGAACCTTCCAAATCGGGTTCCCCATTTCCTCTAGAACCCGCGCTTCCGCCGTCCGTTTGATGTTGTACGAGCGCTGCGGAGTAGTCATGTCAGTTACGACGCCCGTTGCAATCGCGGTTCCCGGAAGCGGAATCGCCGGGAAAAAGATATATGGGAACTCACCCGGATTCGTGCTGTTCTCCAGCACCTTGTCACCAGCAACGACGATGCGCCGGCCGTTCGGGTATTTGGAGTTGGGAAGCTCCCAATAGTCGTACACCATCGCCATGTTGGTGTACTTTTTCGTCGGTTGTGTGGATGTGGCGAGCGACCAATCAAACGTGTTGCGGATGGACAAGGTGTCTTCCGGCTCCACACGCACGCCCCAAATGTCTTCGATCTCGTCCACATCCATCGGGCTTTCTTCAATCACCCAGCGGATGTCCTCGATACATTCCGCCGACGGATCAATCTTTAGCGCGAACTGATCCACAACCCGGGTTACGATCTTGCCCGTCTTGGCCGGGACACGCTCAACGTCTTCAGTAAGATCATCCGGGAGCGCGATGTCCTCGCCTTGTGTCTTGTCCACGTAAACTTTTAGCGCCGGGAAGCCGTCCACCAGCATATAAAACTTGAGACGTTGCGACTTTGCATCCATGTCGTCAACGTCCCATTGGTATTTCAGAAATTTAAGCGCCGCCTTGGCTGTCTCGATCCGGTCGATGTCGTTGGTGTCCGGCTTTACCTCCAGCTTGACGCGGTTTTTGGTCAGTTTGGCCAGCAGCGTCAAGATCGCCGGCTTGATTTTGTTGTACGTGTACCGCTTTTCTCCGGGACGTAATTCCGGCACATACACCCGCTTTTGCACCGGGTCCCACGAAATCCATTGGTAACCGGAGTAAAAAGCGCGGTTAATCTGGATTTGGCGCAAAACAGTCCAGTTTGTCGCCTCTTCGCACTTTTCCTTCACAAACGATACGGGATCTTCGCGTTGCTTGGGCAAGGTTTCACCCCCTTATCGAGTTGTTCTTCTCCCGCGTCCCGACTGGATAGTGGGTTGATATTCCGCCATAGGTTTATGATCTTTAGGCGTTACGGTAATGTCATAGCCCGGCACTTCGATTTTTGTGATGGTAAACGGCAAAAAGTGCATGTCAGGGAAACGCTCGGGATCAGTCCCTTGCTTGTATGCGTCCTGTTCGTCTCGGGCGGCGACAAAATGCTCAATGTGTCCAACCGCCAAACGGTAAACGTTCAGGTTTTCCACGGTTTAACCTCCTACGATACAAACTCGATTTGTTTTTCCGCGTCGTCCTTTTTCTTCTTCTCCACGACTTTTTCGCGGATCACCTTGCCGGCATACTCCGCAAATGACGGAGCTTGAATCCGATCCATAAGGTCTTTGATACGGTTTTCGTATTGCTCGATGATCCTCCCACGCTCATCGGACGCAAGGCGGTAAAATCGAGCGATGACAATAAGTTGGCAGACGATAACGCCGCTCAAAACAGTGGTCAGTACGTAAAGCGTGGTCATCCCACATACTCGCTCCTTTTGCGCTTCTTGGATTTTTCCAGGCGTTCGATGTGTTGGACAATCCGCTCTTCGACAGTCGGGTGCTTGGGCGGTTCAGGAACCTTCCCGCTGAAATAATAAAAACGCATGAGCGCTTGACTCATTGCGTCCACTTGGTCGTCGTGCGCGCCATTCGGAAACGCTGCGCACTCTTCCACAAAATCATGAATCCATGATGTGCGCGGCAAGTAAACGTTGCCTGCTTCGATAAAAGGGGAAACCGCGTTAACCCGCGATACCTTGCCGCCTTCAGGGTTGACCGCAACAATCCCCGATATCTCATGTTGCAACGTCTGAATGATCGCAGAACCGTTTGCCTTGTCCTCGATCAGCTTTAACGCCGCTTTGGGATATTTTTTGCACATGTTACGGATTGTCTGTATCGTGGCGGGAAAGTTCATTCGCCCTCTTGCCTGGTCAATCAGATAGCAGTTCGGGCCGTTCTTTCCCCACACCTGCACAACGACAAAATCACTGTCATCCTCGTCCTTGAACGCGGCGTCAACGCTTATAATCATTGTTGCAACCGGCGGCAAAACTTCGTAATATCTCCACCACTCGCGTTTGAGGATGTTGCCCTCCTGCGCGCTGGGTCGTTGCTGATACAGCGCGTTGAACACGTATGAACCAACGTCTTGCTTGATCTTGTTCAGGCGATCCAGATCAAATCCGAATTCCGGCCACAGCGGTTCGCCTGGCTTTCGCCCCAAAATGTCATCCTCTTCCGCAATCGCCGGGAAGTTTATCACGGTCCATCTCTCGCCCATGTGCGTGCCCTCGGCGATTTCCTCGCGCTCCTTTTTGAGAAGCCGCCCCACAAGATCATCTTCATGCCATCGCGTCATGACGATGATGATTCGACCGTCAGGCGTAAGGCGCGTGTAAAGTGTGGACTGGTACCATTCCCATATCTTTTCGCGGATAACCTCGCTGTTGGCCTCCTCGGCGTTTTTCACCGGGTCGTCCACTATGGCGATCTTTGCGCCGCGTCCTGTGATCGGCCCACCAACACCGGCGGCCACCACACCGCCGCGATGACCAGCCACGCCCCAGCTCTCCGCACTCTTTCGGTCAGGATCGAGAGTGATACCAAACACGTCTTGGCGGTTTTCCAGCGTGCTTCGCGCGATCCGGCTGTGATCGCGTGCAAGGTCGATGCTGTATGACGCAAGGATGATTTCGTCGTCCGGGTTGCGTCCCAAGTGCCACGCAGGGAACTTTTTCGAGACACGCTCGCTTTTGCCGTGGCGCGGCGGCATCGTCACGATCAGACGGCGGATTTTCCCCTCGCTAACGTCCTGCAACGCCCGATCCAGCACGTCCAGATGCTTCCCCGGCGTGTCCCGGAACCCACTGTCATAGTCCATGAAGTAGGTAAATGACTGATACGCCAGCGCCTTGCGCACATCTTCCAGCGACGGCAGGCGAAGCGTCGGGGCGCTACTCTTGCGCTTCGTCTTCTTCGTCGCGCTCATGGCTTTGTTTCCTTCCGTTTCTTCAGCCACGTTTTCCGACGCAACAGACGGCCATATTCCGCACCCGGTTCAAGCCACAACTTCCACGGTAGCAATATCTTCTGCCTTTCCAGCGGATCGGCGTTCATGACCAACCGGCACAGCGTGGCGTTGATACGGTTTCTATCGCCACAGAAGATGATTTCCGGGTTCAGATATAGCGGACGTTCCTCCACGACTCGCCCGTGCCGCTTCAATTGTTGCGCGTCCACGAACTCAAATATCAGCCCCTTTTCGAGTAGCGACGTAACCAGCGCCCGCGCCTGCCGCACGGAATACTTGGTTGACTCTGCTAATGCGGAAATGGTCATATATCGGCCTTCCGCATCCACGACGGCGTTAGAGTGCATTTCTGTTCGACCCATCACAGACATCAAAAAAGCGAGTTCCGACGTGGTCAGATACTCGCTTTCGATGATGTAATTTAGGTTTTCGGCGATCACCTGTACGAAACCGGCAGGATTGCGCGGCGTCACGTGAACGATCTTCACGTTTTGGTCAACGGCCTTTTTTAACTCCCGCGCCAGCGTCCCGACATCTATTTCATTTTCAAAATCACGTTGCCTGGCGTTCATCTCTGCGGCCCAAAAAGCCTGTTCTAGCGCGGCTTTACCCACATTCTCACCACCTTCGGCTGGTAGGAAATTTTTCGCCTACATGTAGGCAATTTTTCGCCTACCTCAAATCGACCACAAACCCAAGCGCAACAAGGGATTTCGGCGTTTTAGGTAGTGGTCTCCTATCTCACTCTGTATATATAGCTGCGACGCTACGAAGACATCTGTACAAAATCCGGTGTTTTGTGAACATGTCTACCATACCAAAGGCGAAAAATCGCCATTTTCGCCCGAAAACAGCGATTTCGCCTCCGTGGAACATTCGCAAAAACAGCGAAAACGGGAAAAGTGTGATCTCCCGTTTTCTCGCTCTATCTCGTTTTCTCTTCGTTTTTCTCTGCGCGGGAAAGAAGTTGTTCAAGTTGGGCAAGTTCCTCCGGCGACAGGCTGCGCAGATCGTGTGTAACGGTTTGTTTGACGCCGCCAGAGTGTTCGATCTCGTGCTTATCACGCCATCCAAGCTGTTTGAGGCTGAAGATGGCGCCAGGCGCGTTGTATTCGCCGGTCAAAAGGCCGCGTTCGAGACGCGCCTCCTTCTTCTCCACGCACCTTTTTACGAGGGTCGAAAACTCCTCGCGCTCGTACAAAAGCTGCTTCGTCACACCGTTTTGATACGCAAATTCCGCAATAATGGGCAAATCCGTCTCTTCTATATATCGCTCAAATTTCTTCGCAAGCTCTTTTACAAACGCATCCGTATATTTCTGCGGTCTCCCACCACGTCCTTTTGCCACTTAAATCACCACCTCAAAATAAAAAATAGCACCCGAAGGTGCTTAATCTAACCCGTATAACCTTCCTGTACCCCGTAATGTTGAACTGTCTATAGCGAATGCTTCCCCTTTGAACTCTTTCCCGCGATAATCAAGCATTGTAAGTTTGACGTTACCCACGTTATCGATCAGCAAATTTGTCAAAGCATAATCTGCATCGTGGCAATTAACCACCCAACTTTTTAGTCCATTTAACTCTGTTATGACTATTTCCGCGCTAGAGCATTTTAATTCTTCGCCATTTACGAAAATTTTGCTTAATTCGATATAACGCATCCCATCCCCCCCCACCACATCATACATCATCTTCCATATGCCGACAATGTATGATACGATGGGAGCAAGTCCGTGGGAAAGCATCCCGGACTTTTTTCGTTTTGCACACACTTTTCCTTGCCTCCATTTTACCATGGACTAATTAACAATTTTATGCACGTTTTTAACATCACCATGTGACACGTTCACAAAATGTTCACATTTTGTTCGTATTATGTTCGTATTGACTTCGTGTTGCGGGCGTGATACTATGTAGACAAACAAAGCCGACGGCCGACGAAAGGGCGGCGGGCAAATGGAGGATGAGCGAAATGATCGAAATCAAAGTGCAAAACAACGGATTCTACAGCGAAAACGTGGAAGGCACATGGAACGAGCTGGTGGAGGAAATGGCGACACAGGTTGACGGCTGGAACACCTACGACGTAGATCGCGTGGAAAACCGCGGCGACACCCGGCAATACTGGGGAACGTTGAACAACGAAGGAAAACCGGTTTACACGTTCTGGGCCGTCGTCACCGCCGAATGGGGCGAAATCGAAATCGAACCTTTGAACGAATGAAGCCCGCCGGTCCAGCACATCGGCGAGCTTCGGGGCGGAGAACATGCCGAGCCCTCCGCCCCTCCATTATAACACATTTGGAGGGATTGGAAAATGCGCATCCTCGAAACCATCGACAAAATGACCTTCGACGATCTGGCGAACTGCTATGACGATCTGTATTTCCGCAGGGAAAACATCGCCTGGAAGCAATACCGCCTTCGTGGTGACGACCAGCCCGAAATTTACGTCACTGACCTTTCGGAGGCTCTGAAGCCGGGCCGGGAAGTCAAGCAGCACGTTTTCACCGGTCCCATGTGGGACGTGCTGTTCTGGACGTATGACGAGCCGCTTTCCGCCGTCTTGCAGCGCCTCTACCGGCAGGAAGTCCGAGGCATCGAATACCGCGTCCGGGCGCTGCCGTCTATGCGGGTTTTCAGTCCGTTTGCCGAAGTGAAGCGAATCACCACGCCGCAAAAGTGGACGCTGGCCCACGTATGGAAGGCAATCCTGTCCGGCCAAATCACACGCGGACGGACAAGCTTGCGGCTAACCGACGATTACGCGCTGGACAGCGCCATGAATTTTTGGCGCGGCGATCTTGACCTTCTCCAGTTCGCCCGCGACATCATCGAACACCCGTCCGGCTGGTGGGTGCGTTTGGAAGAAGAGACCGAACGGCACATCCTCATCGGTGTCAACCACCATCATTTTGATTACAAAAAACTGGTGTTCAATAAATCCGCCTGATACGGGCCGGACCGCCCCCGGCCCCACAAAACCACCCGAAAAGACGTTTCGATATTTAGCCCGCCTGACGATGGACCGGCGGCTCCGGTCCGAAACCTAGCCCGGCGATCCGGGCGATGGTCGCGGGAAGCCGCAAAAACAAAAAGGAGGTTAAACCATGTTCAGACAACTGGCTTACAAGTACGCATTCCACATCTACGAAATCACCGAAGAAGAAAGAAAAGAATACATCAGATTGCGGGATTTGTCCCGCCTAGACATCTGCCGTAAATGCAAGGGCGAAGGAATCGTTTCCGATTCCATTTGCTCCAGGTGCGAAGGAACCGGCATGAATCACGTCGTTTACACCGTCGATTTCGACAGGGCGCGCGACGCGTATATCGTTCGGGTGACCCAAGTTTCCAATACTGAATATCGCGAAATCGTGGACGAAATTTGCTCCGGCGATCACAGACACAACTTCGGCACAGAAGACGAGCCCTATTACGCCGATACGTATTTGTCCCTTGAAGGAGCCCAGCAACGCAAAGCCGAACTCAACATGAAGGAGGTCGTGTAATCATGGCAACCAAATCTGTCTCCGTAAATTTGCAACCCGAAATCCTGGAAGCGCTGGCCAAACGCGGCCAGCGCGCACCCACCATCAACCGCGATCTAGAACGGCTCTACACGCTGTACCAACGCGCGTTGCGCCGCGTGGAACTGTCGATTGACGAAGCTTGCCTCATCGTCGATGCGCTGAATGGTTCGCTGTACGACGCACGCACCGCCGGACTCCTGCCCGCTGGTGTGCGTGACGCGATCCGGCTGGATGGGCTGGATCAGAAATGGAACGTTGACGGCGAATCGCTTGTGCAGAAGCTTTCCGAACTCGATGAACTGACCTGTATGGCGATCATCGACGCGGCGGAACGGTTCTGGGCGAATGAGAAATACCGCGACATGGATATACGGGAAGCCGTCGCGGAATTGTTCAATATCACGAAGGAGGAATGAAACATGTTTGGGCTGTACGTGAACCATGCGGCGGGAGAATACCGTATCCTTCCCGTCGACGAGAACACGCCTCGGCAATTCGGCTACTTCTCTTGCGTGGAGGAATTCCCTACGTGGGAGGAAGCCGAAGCAAAGGCGCGGAAGTTGCGCGAAGAAACTTCTGTCTTCGCCGTCTTCTTCGACCACGCCGCCGGGGAAGGCTTCGTCTCCGTCGAAGATTGCTTCTCCGGAAACTGGCGGGGGAGCAAATACGGTTCGTACTCCCTGATCGGGGAATACAAGACGGAAGAAGAGGCTACGCAGGCGCTGGCACAGTTGCAGGGCTAGGCCGCGCCCCGTGAAACCCGGGGCCACCCCGAATAGGGGTGCGGCGCTCAACCTGTATCGTACCTGTGGGGAATGGCGGCTGATGCTGCAACATATGAAAGCTGTCTTCTTACTGGAGTGTGCAGTAAATGAGCAAAAAAAAGAAAATTGACATTACCGGACAACGTTTCGGCCGGCTTGTCGCCGTTCGTGAAGTTGAACCAAACGGCGTTCGACGCAGGTGGGTATGTAAATGCGATTGTGGCAACGAGAAGACTGTTGATATGTACCTGTTGCGGCAAGGGCGCATCAAGTCTTGCGGGTGCATTGTGGCCGAGCGGTCGGCTCACAATCAAGAAGACATTTCCGGACAGCGTTTCGGCAGGTTGGTCGTCATTAGACGCGCCAAAGTTCCCGGCCAGTCCCCACATCAGTTTTGGGAGTGCCGTTGCGACTGCGGGAACACAACGATTGCAAACGTCAACAACCTGCGGAACGGTACAACAAGATCATGCGGGTGCCTGTTGGTCGAAAACGGACATAAGGTGCAGGAATGGAATAAGGAAAACGAATACCAAGAGGGTGTTTTTATTCCTGCGCTCCGAAAAAAGATAGCAAAAAACAACACAACCGGAGTCAAAGGGGTATGTTACAACTCACGAACCGGAATGTATAGGGCGCAAATTACGATAAAGAGAAAAAAATATTTCCTCGGGGAATACCCAACACTAGAGGAAGCTGCCGCGGCCCGCAAACGCGGCGAAGAAATGTACCACAAACCTTATTTGGAAGATGAAAACACCCCGCCCAGCACATAAGCAGGGCGGGTTTCTTACGCCGTCTCCATCTTGTTTAGTTGATCCGAAAAGTCATTGATCTCCTCATACTGAAGCGGCGCAAGCGCAATGGTCAGCCTCTTGATCGCCTCTTTGTGCCACCTGCTCACCGTGGGTTGCACAACGTGAAGTTCATCCGCAATCTCCGTCATCGTCTTCGTGTTCCGGTCCAAATACCGCCGCTGGATGACTTTGCGCTGGTTGTCATTGAGTACATCCATCACGGCCCCGTTGATCATTTGCACGATACGAGAGTATCTTAAATAGTCCCACTCATCCAGCGTTACGCCGTCGTCCCTGTTGACGTAATATTGAATGCGCTGTCCGCCGCTTTTGCTTCCGTAGTTCCCCGCGTTTTCTGCGGCGTATTTGTAGCAGCGGTAGAGTTTCAAAAGCTCGATCACCTTTTTGCTCACCCTGTGCCACCCCCGTCCCTTACGCATTGTTGCCACGGACAAAAATGGACCGTCCCCTCGAACCTCCCCCACACGCACCCGATGCATTTGAGCGGCGGTTTTGGTTTGCGGCGCTTTTCCATTCGGTTTAGACGTTTCCGCAGATTACCCGCCATATTGTTTCCCTTCCAACTTCAGCGCCACCGCCATCATTGCCCGGCAGAAGGCGTGTTCG
>ERZ795043.1185-NODE-1185-length-14295-cov-54.921278_pt1 | contig 14295 bp, 18 predicted proteins | sample MGYA00375127_ERZ795043 | MGnify/ENA primary metagenome ERZ795043 (study PRJEB30172, sample SAMN05518447) | compost metagenome | isolation source: Feedstock adapted compost from Newby Island compost facility, Milpitas, CA | place: USA:Newby Island compost... | reverse complement strand
ACAAGGTAGCTGTACCGGAAGGTGCGGCTGGATCACCTCCTTTCTAAGGAGCTAATGAAAGCCTGTTCCCGCGCTTTCAAGCCGCCCCGCTCTGGCCGGCAGCGCACCCCCCGTTAGGGGGGTGCTTTTTTTCCCGCCGAGGCCAGGCCTCGGCGGGGCCTTTTTTTAGAGGCCGCGCACGTTGAGGAAGGGCTCGGGGTGGGGGTGGCCGGAGGTGTTGTTCCAGCCCGCGGTGCTTTCGGCGTTTTGCAGGAGGGCTGGGTCCTCTTGGGCGTTCGGGGCGTCAACCCCTATAGTGAAGCCCATGGACTTCCTCGAGGCCCTTTCCCGGCCGCCCCTCGTTCTCGGCGTGGATCCGAGGCCGATGCTCCACGGCCCCGAGCCCTTGGCCCATATCCGCCGCTACACCTTCGTGCTCCTCGAGGCCCTGGCCCCACGCCTTGCGGCGGCGAAGTTCCAGCTGGCGTTCTTTGAGGCCTTGGGCCCCGAGGGGATGGCGCTTCTTTGGGAGCTTGCCAGCGCCTCCCGGGTCATGGGGCTTCCCGTGATCTTTGACGGGAAGCGGGGGGACATCGGCTCCACCGCCGAGGCCTACGCCCGGGCCTACCTGGAGGCTTTCCCGGGAAGCGCCCTCACCGTGAACCCGTACCTGGGCCTGGACGCCCTGAAGCCCTTCTTCCAGGCCGCTTCCCGCACAGGGGGCGGGGTCTTCGTCCTGGCGAAGACCTCTAACCCCGGCTCCGGCTTTATTCAAGACCTCCCCGTGGAGGGAAGGCCCCTCTACCTTCACCTGGCCGAGGCTCTTGAGCGGGAGGGGGAGGGGTACCGGGAGGGTACCTGGAGCCGGGTGGGGATGGTGGTGGGGGCCACCTACCCGGAGGCCGTGGCCAGGGTGCGGGAAAGGGCGCCCCACGCCCCCCTCCTCCTCCCCGGCGTGGGGGCCCAGGGGGGGAGGCCCCTCAAGGGGGAGGGGCTTCTTTTCGCGGCGAGCCGGGCCCTCTACTACCCTGGGGGAAGGCCGGACCTAAAGGCTGCCCTGGAGGCGGCGGAGGCCCTCTTGAAGGCTCTGGTAGAGTAGGGGGGATGGACGTCCTGGAGCTTTACCGGAGGACGGGGGCGCTTCTAGAGGGCCACTTCCTCCTGCGCTCGGGGATGCACTCCCCCCTCTTTTTGCAGTCGGCGGCCCTCCTCCAGCATCCCCTTTACGCCGAGGCCGTGGGGGAGGCTTTGGGAAAGCTCTTTGAGGACGAGAAGGTGGACTTCGTCATCGCCCCGGCCATCGGGGGCGTGGTCCTTTCCTTCGTGGTGGCGAAGGCCCTCGGGGCCCGGGCCCTCTTCGCCGAGAAGGACGGGAAGGGGGGGATGCTGATCCGCAAGGGGCTCACCGTGAACCCGGGCGACCGCTTCTTGGCGGTGGAGGACGTGGTGACCACCGGGGAGAGCGTCCGCAAGGCGATCCGGGCGGCGGAGGCCCGGGGCGGGGTTTTGGTGGGCGTGGGGGCCATCGTGGACCGGAGCGGGGGCAGGGCGGCCTTCGGCGTGCCCTTCCGGGCCCTCCTTGCCTTGGAGGTTCCCCAGTACGCTCCGGAGGCCTGCCCCCTTTGCCGGGAGGAAGTTCCCCTGGAGGAGGTCTAGGGTGCGCTTCCTCGCTGCTCTTCTTCTTGGCCTTTTCTCCCTGGCCCTCGCGGCCCCGGAGGAGGCCGCGAGGGAGGCCGTCGCCCGGTGGCTCAGGGGGGAGCTCTCCCCGAGCCTCGAGGAGGTCCTTAGGGCCCCTCCGGAGGAGGCCCCGAGGCTCCTCGAGCGCTTCGCCCTCTTCCCCCCGCCCCCCGATGGGCTTACCGTCAACCTGGAAAGCCCCGAGGTGGAGGGGAACCGGGTCTCCTTCCCGGCCGCCCTCGGGGAGGAGGTGGGGGAGGTGGTGGTGGTCCTGGAAGGGGGGGAGGCCAGGCGGGTCTACTTCCGCCCCGAGGGGCTCGGGGTGCCCGCCTACCTCCTCACGCCCCTCGCGGGCTTTGGGTTTTTGCTCCTCTCCTTCTTTTGGGGCCTCCTTCTCCTAAGCCCTTCCCCCTTCCGGGCCTGGCTTCTTGAAGCCCTCTCCCTAATCCTGGCCTACAGGGGCCTTTACCTTTTCACCAATCTCTTCCTCTACGGCCTTTTCGCCTTGGGGGCGCTTCTCGCCTACGCCATGCCCGAACTCGCCCGGGCGGTGCAGGTCTTCTTCGGGGGCGCCTTGGAAGCCATCGGCCTCCAGGAGGCGGTGGACAAGGGCGTTTTGGTCCTTGCTGGGGTCATCTTCCACTGGAACTTCAGCCAGGGGCTTTTCCTCACGGGGTTCCTCCCTGCCCTGCTTTTTGGGGTTCCCGTGCTCCTCCTCAATGCTCTCCGCTACTTCGCCTTCGGCTTCGCCCTCTCCCCGGCCCTTTTGGGAAGCGCCTTCCTCTTCCACCTGCCCACCCTTCTTTTGGAGCTTCAGGCCTACATCCTCGTCACCTTCGGCGGGCTCGTCCTCCTCGCCCGGGTGGCCGGGGGGCAGGGGTACCGGGAGGGGCTTAAGGGACTTCTCCTGGCCTTTTACTTGGGGGCCCTCTTCCTCCTCGCCGCCGCCTGGTACGAGGCCTGGGAGGTGGTCTTCCTCCCATGAGGGTGGCCGTCCTGGGCGCGGGGGCCTGGGGGACGGCCTTGGCCGTCCTCCTCGCCAGCAAAGGGGTGCCCACCCGGCTTTGGGCCCGGCGGAAGGCGCAGGCGGAGGCCTTGAAGGCCATGCGGGAGAACCGGGACTACCTCCCGGGGGTGGCCCTTCCCGCCTACCTCTACCCCACCCATGACCCCGAGGAGGCCCTGGAGGGGGCGGAGCTTGCGGTGGTGGCGGTACCCTCCAAGGCCCTCCGGGAGACCTTGGCTGGCCTTCCTTTGGCCCCCTGGTACGTTTCCGCCACCAAGGGCCTCTTTTACGGGGAGGAGGGGGTCCGGACGCCCGCGGAGGTGGTGGAGGCCCTGACCCAAAGGCCCGTGGTGGCCCTTTCCGGGCCCAACCACGCCGAGGAGGTGGCCCGCTTCCTCCCCACGGCGAGCGTGGCTGCGGGGCCGGAAGACCTCGCCCGGCGGGTCCAGGCCCTCTTTTCCGGGCCTACCTTCCGGGTCTACACCAGCCGGGACCGGCGGGGGGTGGAGCTCGGGGGGGCGGTGAAGAACGTCTTGGCCCTGGCGGCGGGCATGGTGGACGGCCTTAGGCTGGGGGACAACGCCAAAGCTGCCCTCCTCACCCGGGGCCTTAGGGAGATGGTCCGCTTCGGCACCGCGCTTGGAGGAGAGGAGGCCACCTTCTATGGGCTTGCGGGCCTGGGGGACCTCCTGGCCACGGCCTACAGCCTCCACTCCCGCAACCGCATGGCGGGGGAGAGCCTGGTGCGGGGGGTGGACCGGGAAGCCCTCGAGGCCCGGGGGGTGGTGGAGGGGCTTTACGCGGTGAAGGCCATGGTGGCTTGGGGAAAAGCGCAGGGGGTGGAGCTCCCCGTGGCCGAGGCGGTCCACCGGGTGGCCCACGAGGGCCTGGACCCCCTGGCGGCCCTAAAGGCCCTCATGGCCCGGGAGCCCAAGGAGGAGTGAAGGGTTCGGAGGTAGCATGGAGAAAATGCTCGCCCGAAAGCCCCTTTCCCTGGAGCGCTACCTGGAAGAGGAGGCGGAAAGCCCCGTGAAGCGGGAGTTCTACCGGGGCTTTCCCTACGCCATGGCCGGGGCCAGTGCCCTCCACAACCGCGTGGCCCTGAACATCGCCGCCCGCTTCCTGGAGGCGGCCAGGCCCCGGGGGTGCCGGGTCTACATGAGCGACATGAAGCTCCGCATCCGGGACGAGGCGGTCTACTACCCGGACGTGATGGTGGTCTGTAGGGAAGGCCCGCCCCACCCGTACTACGAGGAAGCCCCCTGTGCCGTGGTGGAGGTCCTCTCCCCCGCCACCGAGGCCTTGGACCGCAGGGAGAAACGGGCCATGTACCTGAGTCTGGATAGCCTCCAGGTCTACCTCCTGGTGGACCCGGAGAGGCGCCGCTTTACCGCCTACCGCCTCACCCCGGAGGGGGTTGTGGAGGAGGAGGGCGAGGAGGCGTACGTGCCCTGCCTGGACCTCCGCCTCTCCCTCGAGGACGCCTTCCGGCTTTAAAAGAACTCGGCGAGGAAGCCGAGAAGCGCGGTGCGGAAGGCCTTGGGGTTTTCCAGGTTGGCGAGGTGGCCCGTCTCCGGGAGGATGAGCATGCGGGCGTCGGGGAGGGCCTTCCACATGCGCTTGGCCTCCTCCGGGGGGGTGAGGGTGTCCTCCTCCCCCACGAGGACGAGGGCGGGCACCTGCATCCGGGAAAGGAGGGGGGTGGAGTCGGGCCTTTCCGCGAGGGCCACGAGGGTTTCCGCCACGGCCTCGGGGCTCGCCTCTAGAATGATCGCCCTGGCCTTCTCCACCACCTCGGGTTTGGTGGCCTGGGTCGTCCGGCCCAGGTGGCTTGGGAGGAGGGCTTCGGGCAGAAAGCCCACCCCATCCTTCAGGACCCGCTCTCTTAGGGCGTACCGGTTCCGCTTGGCCTCCTCGCTGTCGGGCCCCGCGCGGGTGCTGGAGAGGACCGCGCCCAGGAAGCGCTCCGGGGCTTTCCGGAAGAGCTCAAAGATGAGGTACCCTCCCATGGAGAGCCCCACGAAGACCGCCTGCTCCAACCCCGCTTCGTCCATCTCCTGGAGCACCTTCTCGGCGGCCTTCCCCAGGGAAAGGCCCAGGTAGTGGGGGGCGAGGACGGGGAGACGGGTCTTGAGGAGGGCCACCTCGCCCTCCCACATCCTGGGGCTATAGGGGAAGGCGTGCAGAAAGACCACACCCCTCATGCTTCCTCCACCACGGGTTCGCCCTTGAGGCCCAAGGCCTCGAGGCGGGCGATGAGGGCGGCGTCCTCCACGATGACCACGTTCTCCCGCCCCAGGGTCTTGGCCCGGATCCTGCCCTCCTTGGCCGCCTCCTTCCAGGCCTCCATGAGGTCGGGGTGCTGCACCAGGAGGGGCGTCACCTTGTGGGCCGGGTAGCGCTTCACTTAAGGGCCTCCTCCAGGGCGTGCCAGGCCAGGGTGGCGCACTTGACCCGCGCCGGGAGCTTGGCCACCCCTTGGAGGGCGAGGAGGTCGCCCAGGGCGGGATCCGGAGGAGCGCCTTCTACCACCATGGCCTGGAACTTGCGGGAAAGCTCCAGGGCCTCCGCCACCTTTTTGCCCTTCACCGCCTCGGTCAAGAGGGAGGCGCTCGCCGTGCTGATGGCGCACCCTTGCCCCTGGAAGCGGATGTCGGCGATGGTGTCCCCCTCCAGGAGGACCATGACCTCCACCTGGTCCCCGCAGGAGGGGTTCATCCCCCCGGCCTGCCTCGAGGCCTCAGGCAGGACTCCGAAGTTCCTGGGGTTTTGGTAGTGGTCCAGGATGATCTCCCGGTAAAGCTCGTCAAGGACGCTCATTGGTCCATTATAGCCAGGCCCGGTACTTGGCCTGTATCCTTAGAAGGGCTTCCACGAAGCGGTCCACCTCTTCCTTCGTGTTGTAGAGGTAGAAGCTCGCCCGGGCCGTGGCCGCAAGGCCGAGCTTCCGGTGGAGGGGCTGGGCGCAGTGGTGGCCCGCCCTCACGGCGATCCCCTCCTGGTCCAGGAAGGTGGCCAGGTCGTGGGCGTGGAGGCGGCCCAGGGTGAAGGGGATCACCGCCCCCCGGTCTGGCCCCTGGGGCCCGTAGACCCGGAGGTGCGGCACCTCCTCCAGGCGCTTTAGGGCGTACTCCAGGAGGGCCCGGTCGTGGGCGAAGACCTTTTCCATCCCCACCTCCATGAGGTAGCAGGCCGCCTCTCCCAGGGCGATGGCCTCGGCGATGGGGGGGGTGCCCGCCTCGAAGCGCTGGGGCGGGGGGGCGTAGGTGGAGCGGTCCACGTGGACCTCACGGATCATCTCCCCGCCCCCCAAAAAGGGCATCATCCCCTCCAGGACCTCGTACCGCCCCCAAAGGACCCCGGCCCCCGTGGGCCCCAGCATCTTGTGCCCGGAAAGGGCGAAGAAGTCGGCGCCAAGGGCCTTGACGTCCACGGGGAGGTGGGGGGCGGACTGGGCCCCGTCCACCACCACGAGGGCCCCCACTTCCTTGGCCTTCTTGGCGATCTCGGCCACGGGGTTGATGGTGCCGAGGACGTTGGACATGTGGACCAGGGAGACCACCCGGGTCCTCTCCGTGAGGAGGCGGTCCAGGGCGCTTAGGTCCAGCCTGCCCTCCTCGGTGAGGGGGATGGCCTTCACCTTCGCCCCGGTGAGGCCCGCCACCAGGTGCCAGGGGACGAGGCCCGCATGGTGCTCCATCTCGGTGACCAGGACCTCGTCCCCTTCCTTAAGGTTTCTCAAGCCCCAGGCGTAGGCCACCAGGTTCATGGCCTCGGTAGTGTTGCGCACAAAGACGATCTCCTGGGGGTTTGCGTTCAGGAAGCGGGCAAGCCTTTTGCGGGCCTCCTCGTAGGCCTCGGTGGCCTCGGCGGAAAGCCGGTAGGCCCCCCGGTGGACGTTGGCGTTCAGGGTCTCGTAGAAGCGCTTCATGGACTCAATGACGCGCCTTGGCTTTTGGCTCATGGCGGCGGAGTCCAGATAGACGAGGTCGGGCCGCCCGGCGATCAGGGGGAAGTCCACCCTTAGGGTGCTTAGGTCCATGCCCTCAGTCTAGTCCAGGCGCACCCGTCTGAGGAGCGTGGCGTTTAGGGCCACGATCACCGTGGAGAGGCTCATAAAAAGCGCTCCCACCGCCGGAGAAAGGACGATCCCCAAGGGGTAGGCCACCCCGGCGGCCAGGGGCAGGGCGATGGCGTTGTAGCCCGTGGCCCAGAAGAGGTTCTGCACCATCTTGGCGTAGGTGGCCCGGGCGAGGAGGAGGGCGCGGACCACGTCCAGGGGGTCGCTTTCCACCAGAACGAGGTCCGCCGCCTCTATGGCCACGTTGGTCCCCGCCCCGATGGCGATGCCCAGGTCGGCCTCGAGGAGAGCGGGGGCGTCGTTAATGCCGTCGCCGACGAAGGCGGTGGGGCCTTGGGTCTTGAGCTCGCGTACGATCCGGGCTTTGTCCTGGGGTAGGACCCGGGCGTGGTACCGCTGAATTCCCAGCTCCTGGGCCACGGTTTTGGCCACGGCCTCGGCGTCCCCCGTGATCATCACGGGGGTGAGGCCCATGGCCTTCAGCCGTTGGACGGCTTCCTTGGCGGAGGGACGGATGCGGTCGGCCAAAGCGAAGTAGGCCAAAACCCGCTCCTCGTCCATGAGGGCAACGGCGCTTTCCCCCCGGCCTTCGGCCTCCCGGAGGCCTCGCTTTAGGGCTTCGGACACCCTTAGCCCAAGCTCCTCCGCCCACTCGGGCCGGCCCACCCGGTAGCGTTTACCCTCGAGGGTGCCCTCCACGCCTTTGCCGGGGACTGCTTGGAAGTCCCGGACCTCAGGGCGGGGAAGCCCCCTGCCTTCCGCCGCTTCCACGATGGCCTGGGCCAAGGGGTGTTCCGAGAAAGCCTCGAGGGCCGCAGCTAGGGAAAGCACCTCTTCCTCGGAAAACTCCTCAGCGTATATTGCCCGAACGGCGAAGCGCCCCTCGGTGAGGGTCCCGGTCTTGTCCAAGGCCACGAAGCGGATCTCCCGGGCGCGTTCAAAGGCTTCCCGGTTCCGGACCAGGATGCCGTGCCGGGCAGCCAGGGCCGTGGCGTTCACCATGACCAGGGGGATGGCGAGGCCTAGGGCGTGGGGGCAGGCGATGACCACCACGGTTACTGCCAGGGAGAGGGCGAAGTTGAAGTCCCGTCCCAGGGCGAGCCAGACGAGGAAGGTGAGGGTGCCGAGGGTAAGGGCGATGTAGAAGAGCCACCCCGCGGCCCGGTCTGCCAGGGCCTGGAAGCGGCTCCGGGAGGCTTGGGCTTCCTGTACCAGTCGCAGGATCTGGCTTAGGGTGGTGGCCTCCCCGGTGCGGGTGACCCGGACCTTGAGGGTGCCCTCCCCGTTCACCGCCCCGGCTATCACCTCGTCTCCCGGTTCTTTGGGCACGGGCCGGGACTCCCCGGTGAGGTAAGGCCTCGTTCATCGTGGAAGCGCCCTCCACCACCACCCCGTCCGCCGGCACCTGCTCCCCGGGGCGGATAAGGATCAGGTCCCCCTCTTTGAGGGCGGAGACGGGTATGTCTTCTATGCGGTCGCCCAAGATCCGGTGGGCGGTGGTGGGCATGAGCTTGGAGAGTTCCTCCAGGGCCCGGCTTGCTGCCTGCACCGAGGCCATCTCCAGCCAGTGCCCGAGGAGCATCACGTCAATGAGCGTGGCCAGCTCCCAGTAAAAGGGCTTTCCCGGAAGGCCCAAGGAGACGGCCAGGCTGTAGCCGTAGGCCGCGGTGATCCCCAGGGCGATGAGGGTCATCATCCCGGGGGTGCGCGCCCGAAGCTCGCGAAGCGCCCCCTTTAGGAAGACCAGGCCGCCGTAGAAGTAGAGGATCGTCCCCAAGACGGGGTTCACCCAGGCGCTTCCCGGGAACTGGGCTGCCCGGTAGCCGAACCAATCTTGGAGCTGTTCGGAGAAGTAGAGGATGGGGAGGGTGAGGAGGAGGCTTACGAAAAAGCGGTCCCGAAACATCTCCGGGGTGTGCCCGGCGTGCTTGTCGTGGCCCGTGTGGGAAGCGTGTTCCCCGGAGGGGTGGGCGTGCTTGGGTTCGGAAGGAGAGGGGTGGTGATGGTGCTCGTGCGCGTGGTGGGTGCGATTGTCCTTCATCTGGGCACCTCCTTCTTAAGGAGATTTTACACCCCTCCCCCTGAGGGGAGGGGTGGAGGAAAAAGCGAGAATGGGTCTTTAGAGCCGGGAAAGGGCGCGGGAGAGCCTGGTCCGGGCCTCCTCGGTCACGGGGGCCAGGGCCCTTTGGGTGGCCTCGGGGAGAACCCGGAACATGGCCTCGAGGTCTTGGATGAGGACCTCCACGCCCCCTTCGGTTTCCCGGAGGACCACGTTGCAGGGGAGAAGGAGGCCGATTTCGGGCTCGGCCTCGAGGGCCTTGGCCGCCAGGCTGGGGTTGCAGGCTCCCAGGATCAGGTAGGGGGGCCTTTCCAGGCCCAGGCGGGCCTTTAGGGTGGCGGCCACGTCGATCTCCGTGAGGATGCCGAAGCCCTCTTCCTTTAGAGCGGCCTCCAGCCGGGCCCGGGCCTCGGCCAGGCTGGCTTTTAGGGTTTTCCTTAGGTCCGTCACGATACCCTCCTTACCTAAAGTGTAGCGGAACCTGAGGGAAAAGGCCTTTCGTGAAAGTTGTGTTGAGGGGTTTTGGGGGGTATAGGAAAGGCCCGGGCCCCGCCCAGGGCAGCTGCCCCGGGCAAGGGCCCTACCGGGATCACTCTCCCAGGAAGAAGCCGTGCCAGGTGTGGACCCAGACCTCCCCTGTGTAGGCGTTCACGGAAAGCATGCCCTCCACCTCCTTACGCCCGAAGTCAAAGGTGTAGTACCCGGGGAAAGCCCCGGCTTCCAGGACCCGGGCACCCGGGAGGTAGCCTTTCAGGAAGGTTTCGGCCAGCTTCCTGGCTTCCTCCACAGAGAAGCGGACAGGAGTCTGCACGGGCCCGCCCATCATGCTGTAGCGGGTGTTCCACATCATGTTGGGGCCAGGTTCCGGGGAGACTACCCCGGTGTAGCGGTCGGCGATGAGCTCAAAAAGCCCCTGCCCTTTCTCGTCCACCACCTGGGCGTAGTAGTTTTGGCTGAAGGCCATGAAGTCCTTAAGGCGTGCCCCCGGGTAGATGCGCTTGGCGTAGGCTTCCATCCGAGCCTTGGCCTCTTTCTGGGGGATGGGCTGGGCCTCCGGGGGGTAGACCGCCATCATGCCCATCATCCCGTGGCCGCCCATCATCCCGTAGCCCATCATCCCCGGGCCGTACTGGGGGCCGTAGCCCATCATCCCCGGGCCAAAGCCCCCCATCATGCCCTGGGTGAGGGCAAGGCCTAAAAGCGCAAGGGCCAGAACTCCTAGAGTTAAACCGTAGCGTTTCATGCTTCACCTCCCTTTTCCAGTTCCTTCCGCAACCTTTTGTAGGTTTCCTCGTCCAGCTCGCCCCTGGCGTACCGGAGGCGCAGGGCCTCCAGGGCCTCATCCTTTTTGGGCCCGCCGCCTCCCCCCCAGGCCCGAAGCCCCAGGTACAGGAGAAGTCCCAAGAGGGCCAGCACCAGGAGCATGTTGAGAAGCCCGAAGAACCACCCGAAACCCATGCCGCCCCAACCCATCATTCCCACGATCCACCTCCATCTGTACCCTAGGCCGGTATTGTTAAGCTGGCGTAAAGGAGCTGGCTTTACCTGGGCTTAACATTGGGCCCCTAGTCTTTACGTAGATGCCGAGAGGATACGTGGGGCTTGGTTTCGCTTTCCTGGTCCTGATTGGGTTGGCCTTGGGAAGTGGGTTACTGAAAGAGGTATCCTGGGAGCTTTACCGGGTAGCTAACTCCTTATACGCCCTCTTGGCCCCGTGGGTGGACGGGCTGAGGCGGGAGGTGGGGGTGCCATGGCTTTCCGCTTTTCTCCTGGGAGTCCTGGCGGCCTTCGCTCCCTGCCAGATCACCACGGGGGCCAGTGCCCTGGCCTACCTGGCTCCTTCCGCCCTCGAGGGGAGGGTCTGGCCCCGGTTTCTGGCCTTTCTCCTGGGGAAGGCCTTCACCTACCTGGCGCTGGCCGGGGTCGTTCTCTTTTTCCTGGGCGGGGTTTTGGACAACCCCGGGGCGGTCTTCCGCCCGGTGCGCTTGGCCCTTGGCCCCTTCATGGTCCTGGTGGGCTTGGGCCTTTTGGGGGTGGTGCGCTGGCCCCTGGCCTGGGGGGTGCCGGAGGGCGTGGGGGCCCGGGTGGGAACGTGGGGCGGGCTTCTTGGGCCCCTAGCCCTCGGGGGGGTTTACGGCCTGGCCTTCTGCCCCACCCTCTTCTGGCTTTTTTTCGGTCTTTTGCTTCCCCTGGCCCTGGCCTCGCCCCTGGGTTTCCTGCTCCCCGGTGTGTTTGCCCTGGGGACGGGCCTCCCCTTGGGTTTGCTGCTACTGCTCTTCGCCCGCCTGGGCCGGGGCCAAGCCCTTAAGGGGATGCGCCATCTGGGGAGCGCGCTTTTGAGGGGTGCAGGAGGGGTCTTCGTGGTGCTGGGGCTTTTGGATACGGTGCTTTACTGGAACCTCTAGCATGGGAAGCAAGGGCATGAAGAGGGGCTTAAGGGCTCGGTTTTTCGCGGCGCTTCTTCCCGCTCTTTCCCAGGGGCACGCCAGGGTAAGCGAGCCCTGGCGGAGGAAACTCCTGGGAGGCCTGGCGGGCACGGTGCTGGAGATCGGCCCGGGAACAGGGATTAACCTGGCCTACCTGCCGGATGGGGTCTACTGGCTGGGCCTCGAGCCCAATCCCCACCTGCACCCCTGGTTGGAAACGGCCTTGCGGCAGAGGGGAGTCTTGGGCGAGGTGCTGCTGGGCCAGGCGGAGGAGATTCCCCTGCCGCAGGAAAGCGTGGATGCCGTGGTGGCCACCTTGGTCCTGTGCTCGGTGGAGGACCCCAGGCGGGCTTTGGCGGAGATCCTTAGGGTGCTGAGGCCCGGGGGGCGGTTCGTCTTTTTGGAACACGTGGCCGCCCCTCGGGGTTCCTGCCTTCGCCGGGCCCAGGATTTCCTCTGTTCCCCTTGGGCCCTTCTGGGGGATGGTTGCCATCCCAACCGGGAAACCCTGGCCCTTATTCGGGAGGCAGGGTTTGCCCGGGTGGAAGCGGAGGCCTTTACCTTGCCCCTTCCCCTGGTAGCCCCCCATGTGGCGGGAATAGCCTGGAAGGCGTGGCCCTCAGCGCCCTTGCCAGAGGGTGCCCTTCCCGTCCACCCAGGCCAGTAAACCCTCCTGCTGGGGATGGGCGGCCAAGGCCAGCACCGTACCCTGCCAGAGCCTGCGCCAGCCCACTTCTGTTCGTTGCCATATTCCAAGCTGCCCTCCTAGGTACAGGGTGCCGGAGGGCGAGAGGGCCAAGGGTCCAGGGGCGGGGTCCGGGGTGGGGATGGGGCGGAAGCTCCTACCCCCGTCCTCGCTCACGAAGAGCCCACTTTCCATAAGGGAGGCCCAGATGCGGCCCTTTTGGTCCACCAGGAGAAAAGCCATCCCGGCCTTGGGCAGGCCCTGGGCGGGAAGCTTGGCAAAACTCTGCCCTCCATCCTGGCTGCGGAGGTAACCGTAGGTGGCCTCGAGGGCGTAGTGGACCTGGGGCTTTCTGGGGTCGATGGTGTAGGCGTGGAGGTCTAACGCAGGAAGGCCCTTGGGCTTTAGGTCGCGGAAGCGCTTCAGGTCCCGGCTTTCCGCATAGATCCAGTGCCCGGCTGCCAGGAGGCGCTCACCGTCCCAGGCCAGGTTCATGGCGTCCCAGTCCCGCCGCCGCACCAGGTCCTGGGGGGTGCTGTTATTCCAGAGAACAATGCCGTCGTGGTGGCCCAGGAGCAAGGCTCCCGAGGGGTGCCATAAAAGGGCGTGGACGTCCCGGGTGGGCACCGGGCCCAAGGAGGTTTGGGCCAGGGCAAGGCCCAGGGTGAGAAGGAGGGCGAGAGGGCGCATGGCGTTCTACCGCGAGGTAAGGCGGAAGCCGGTCAGGCAGGTGGGGCTTTGGCTGAAGGTGGCCACGGGCCCTGTGGCCACCAGATTTCCAAAGCGGATCTCCAGAGTGTAGCGGCGGTTCCGGGGCAACCAAAGCTCAAAGAAGCCGTCCTTTCCTGTCTTGACCTGGGTCTTGAGCACCTCCTTTTCCCCCTCCAGCACCCGGACCTCAAAGACCTCCTCCTGGAGTTCCCCCGTGCAGCTGGAGAAGTAGTGGACCTGGCAGGGGTGGGTCCTTTGGCGGTAGGGGGCCACGGCCACCAAGAACCGGTCCCCCAAGGCCACCTGGGCTTTGCGGCCGTCGGGGAACTCAAAGAAGAAGGCTTCAGGGGTCACGTAGCTCACCACCCTTTGCCCTTCCTCCCGCCACCGCTTGGCCAGGGCCAGGGCCTCTTCGGGCTTCAGGCCTTTGAGGACCTCGGGGGAGGGAGTCTGGGCCAGGCCTAAAGCCACGCCTAGGGCAAGCGCCAGAAGCTTCTTCATGGCTCTCACCCTAAGCCCTGCCTGTTAAGCCTGTGTAAAGGGGCAGGGTGAAGCGGAAAACGCTTCCCCGGCCCAGCTGGCTTTCCACCCAGATCCTTCCCCCCATGGCTTCTACCAGGCCCTTGGCGATGGTGAGGCCCACTCCGGTTCCCCCGTCCTGACGGCTGCGGGAGGGGTCTATGCGGTAAAAGCGCTCGAATATTCGGGGAAGATGCTCTTCGGGGATGCCGGGTCCTGTGTCCTCCACGCTGAAGACCACCGCCTGGCCCGCCGGTTCCGCCCTAAGCCTTACCCTTCCTCCCGCCGGGGTGTGGCGGAGGGCGTTGGCGAGCAGATTGGAGAGCACCTGAAGGGCCCGCTCCCCGTCGGCCCATACCCGAGGGAGAGGGCCAGGGGCCCACACCTCCAGGGCTACCTCCTTGGCTTGGAAGGCGGGGCGGAAACGCTCCCCCGCCTGTTCCAAAAGCGCGTGGGGGTCCAGGGGCTGGGGGTGGATCTCCACGGCTTTGGACTCCACCTGGGAAACCAGGGAGAGGTCCCGGACCAGCCGGCTCATGGCCCGCACTTCCTGCTGGATTCTCTCCGCTGCCCTCTCGGGTTCCATGACCCCGTCCGCCAGAGCCTCGGCATAGGCTTGCAGGGCGGATAGGGGGGTCCTCAGTTCGTGGGCCACGGTACCGATGAGCTCTACCCGGCTTTGTTCCACCCTTTCCAGGGCCTCGGCCAGGCGGTTGAAGTGGAGGGCCAGCTCGCCCAGCTCGTCCTGCTCCAGAAGGGGAAGGCGCACCCGGTACTCCCCTTGGGCCATGCGCCGGCTTCCCTCGGAAAGAAGCCTTGCGGTGCGGGAGAAACGCAGGCTGGCGAAGGAGGCGGAGAGGGCGGCCCCGGCCACGGAGAGGGGAAGGGCGGCGAGGAGGGCGGTAGTGAGGGTGGAACGCAGGCCCGCCTCGAGGTCCCGCCTCAAGGCCTCGCCCATCATGAGCCCCCCCATCATGGAGAGGGCGTGGTACATGCGTTCCACATGTTCCCGGTAGAAGGAGGGGGCCAGGGCCTCGGCCAGGAGGAAGAAGAGAAAAAGGGTCAGGAGGGCTACCAGAAGGTGGCTCAGGAAAAGCTTAGCTCAAAACTTGCACTTATTCACCGCGGGCATGAGTATGCTTGGGGACCACT
>ERZ795043.1180-NODE-1180-length-14313-cov-9.697223_pt1 | contig 14313 bp, 13 predicted proteins | sample MGYA00375127_ERZ795043 | MGnify/ENA primary metagenome ERZ795043 (study PRJEB30172, sample SAMN05518447) | compost metagenome | isolation source: Feedstock adapted compost from Newby Island compost facility, Milpitas, CA | place: USA:Newby Island compost... | reverse complement strand
GTTAAGGGTAGAGAACTCACCAGCCAAATGGCTACACGATCCGTCTCAGGTCAGTGGGGTGGAAAGCCGGAGCTCGAGAAGGCACGCGGCGGCCCGGCTGGGAGCGAGCGCCATGTGTCGTCTCAGCCTGGGAGACGATGGGCCCATAGGGTTATCCAAGGTTTGTGAGCCGTAGGGACAGCAGATGGCACAGACAAGGACCGTGTTTGAGTACCTCTACCGGGACGCCGGCAACTTCAAGACCTACGGCCGGGTTCTCCTGCTGGGGCGGGACGAGGCCGCCGAACGGGAGATCCGGGCGTGCCTGGAGTGGGGCGACCAGTTCGTGGCGGAGCAGGTGGGGATCCCGGCGCTCTGCGAGGCGCATTGGGCCTCCGTGGGCGACGGGCCTTCGGACCTGGACCATGCCTTCCACGAGTTCGTGGGGCTCCGTGCGGCTGGCCCGGAGGACGAACGCCTGCCCGCGTGGGGCACCCTGGCGGAACTGGTGGCGAGGATGAAGCGGGCCGCGGGGCGCTGGGATGTCCGGCTTTCGCCGAATTGTGATCTTTGAGCCGGCGCTCAGTCCTCGCGCAACTCCGCAAGCAGCCGGGTCGGCGTGCAGCCTGCGATGGCGTGGAAGTCCGCGATCAGGTGTGCCTGGTCGTAGTAGCCCGCATCGGCGGCGATCATGGCCCATGCGGGGGCATCCGTGCGCTGCGCCAGCCGGACGGCGGTCCCGAACCGCTGGAGCAGGGCGTAGGTCTTGGGGCCGATGCCCAGTGCACCGCGCAGCACGCGGCGCAGGTGGCGTTCGCTGAGGCCGAGTTCGCGGGCAACCGCCCCGATGCCGGCCGACGCCAGTTTTCCGAGCGCCGCATCGAGGAAGGCGGGTGGAACGGCCGGGCTTCTGGCGCGATGCGGCCGGCCCGCCAGGAACCCGGCCAGCCGCCGGGCCGCCTCGCGGCTGTCCCCGGTGCCCGCCAGGCGTTCGCGCAGCCGCATGGCATCGGCGTTGCCCCACAGCGCGGAGACCGGCACGGGAGCATCGCCCAGTTCCGCAGCGGGGATGCCCAGCACCGCCTCGCAGCGTCCCGGGCGCAACCCGGCCAGCACGACGCGCTGTCCGCCACGGATGAACTTGCGCTCAACGCGCGTGCGCGGGCCCAGGGCGTGGACATCCACGCCGCCTTCGATCGTCGGCCCGAAGCGCGCCACCACCTGCACCACCGCCTGCGGGATCGCGGCCCGCTGGCCGTCGCGTTCGAAATGCCGCACCGAGGTCGCGAGCACCGGGCCGTGCGCGGCGGCCGCCGGCGTCGCGGCGCGAAGGGCGCAGTGAGCGTGCATGGCCCGATTGTGGCCCCCGGCCGGACTGGCACGCAACGCGTGGACACATGGCCGTTTTTTCCAATTCACGGTGGCGTGCGGCGGCTATCGTGCACCGCATGGACATTCTGTTGACCGGTGCGACCGGAAAAGTGGGAAGCAGGCTCGCCAGGCGGCTGGCGCAGGCAGGGCATGCGGTGCGTGCCATGGTGCGCGACACGAACCGCGCCGGGAGGCTGGCCGGCCCGGGCATCGTCCTCGTGGAAGGCGACCTGATGCGGCCCGGCACCCTGGATACGGCGGTGCGGGGCGTCGATGCCGTGGTGCATTGCGCGGCGTTCTTCCGTGGCGCCACGCCCGGACAGGCGCATGCGATCAACCACCAGGGCACGCGGCATCTGGCGGAGGCGGCGCGCAAGGCGGGCGTGGGACGCTTCGTGTTCACCAGCACCGGGCTGGTGTACGGACCGAATGGCGGTGCCGTCGCCAGCGAGGACGATGCCTGTGCCCCGGTGGATGCCTATCCGCTCAGCAAGCTTGCGGCGGAACGCATGCTGCTGGCGATCGAGGGCCTGGACGTGCGCATCCTGCGCCTGCCGTTCGTGTACGGCGACGGCGATCCGCACATCGAGGAGGTGGTGCCGCTCATGCGCGCGTTCCCGCCGGCGCAGCGCATGTCCATCGCGCACCATGCGGACGTGGCGCAGGCGGTGTCCAGGCTGCTGGCGGCGCCGGCGCCCGCGCATCGCATTTACAACGTGACCGATGACGAGGCGCCCGATCTGGCGGCGCTGTTCGCGGCGGTCGGCCAGTCGCCACCCGACGGGAGCGACCCGGAGCGGGCCCGCGCCTTCGCCGCGGTGCTCGACGGCCGTCGCCTGCGCGATGACCTCGGGTTCCGGCCGTTGTTCCCGCGCCTCGCGGACGCGGTGGCGGCGGGGCAGGCCTGAGGACCGGCAGCGCGGAAAGCTGCCTGCGTGGCGTGGGAATCCAGCGGCCCTCCGGTCGGGGAACGCAGGCGAGTCTGTTGCCCCCCTCCCAACCTCCCCCCGCTTCGCAGGGGGAGGGGTGAAAACGCAAGTGAGGGGGGAATGATGCAAGCGGAAGGAGGCGATGCGTGGGCAGGGGAAGGTGTTCGACATCCTCTCCCCGCAGGCGGGAAAACACTCCCTCCCCCGTTTACGGGGGAGGGGTGGGGTGGGGGGATCGTCATCCAGGTACGGCGTTGGACATTCCCCGCTGGCGGTTTGCCCCCCTCCCAACCTCCCCCCCGCTTCGCAGGGGGAGGGGCTGAAAACACGGGCGGGGAGGGTGAATGACGCAAGCGGGAAGGAGGCGATGCGTGGGCAGGGAGGCAAGCTGGCCAGCGCACGGAAGGAGGGGATGAATGATGCAGGCGGGGGACGGGTAAAAACACAGGCGGGGAAGGGTGAACAACGCACTCTGTGAGGAACAGCGGAGTCCTCATGACGGAACGGTCATGACGACATAACGATCTTTCATTTCACGCGGCGGGACGGCGATGGCTGAATAGGGTTCCCACGTCGTTGCTCCCTCCCTGCCATGCCACGCATCTCTCTCCTGGCCGCCGCGGTGGCGGCCTTGCTCCCGCTTGCACCCGGCCTTTCCACCGGGGCCGAACCCGAACCCGCCGAGGCCTCCGGTGCCGCCGGCGAAAGCCGGACCCTGGCCACCGTGGTGGTGACCGGCTCGAACCTGCGCCGCGCCGATGCCGAGGGGCCGAACCCGGTCCAGGTGATCGGCCGCGAGCAGCTGGAGGTCAGCGGCAAGGCCACGGTGGCCGACCTGCTGCGCTCGATCTCGGCCAACACCGGCAACGCCACCAACGAGACCAGCAACAGCGGCTGGGCCTCCGGCTCGGCCGGCATCGGCCTGCGCGGGCTGTCGCAGAAGAACACGCTGGTGCTGCTCAACGGCCGGCGGCTGGCGAACTACGGGTTCCCGTCGGGCGGCCTGTCCGACACCTTCGTCAACCTCAACGCGCTGCCGCTGGTGGCGGTGGAGCGGATCGAGGTGCTCAAGGACGGCGCCTCGGCGGTGTACGGCTCGGACGCGGTGGCCGGCGTGGTCAACATCATCACCCGGCAGGATTTCCAGGGACTGGATGTCGGTGGCCGGCTTGGCACATCGGACGAGGGTGGGCTGGACGAGCGCCAGGCCAGGCTGATCGGCGGCTTCGGCGACATCGGGGCCGACGGCTATAACGTGCTCTACAGCCTCGACTATTACGACCGCGACCGGCTGGACCAGACCCAGCGCAGGCTGACCCGTTCCGGCATCTACACCGGGCTGCCGGGCGGGCGCTGGAACGGCTGGTCGGCCAAGGGCGCGAGGTTCTTGGTCGGCGGCGTGTCGGTGCCGCTCCTCGATGCGGACGGTAACTGCCCGGACGGCACCGTGCTGGTGCCCACTGCGCCGATCGATGGCCTGCCGGGCGACACCTGCGCCTTCAACCTGGCCGACTACACCACGCTGATCCCGGCGACCGAACGCGTGCAGGGCTATGTCAACGCCACGTACCGCATCGGCGACAACGTGGAGGCTTTCGGCGAGCTGCTCTACAGCTACCTGCGCGGCACCTCGTGGTTCGGCAGCAGCCCGTTCTTCACGCTGGAAGGCGGCCGCTTCGCGCTCAACGCGCAGACCGGGCTGGCCGAGCCGGTGCCGGCGATCCTGCCGGCGGCCAACCCGTACAACCCGTACGGCGAGGACGTGCCGATCGAGTACACGTTCTTCAACCTCGGCCGGTCGATCAAGACCAACCGGTCCTATGCCCACCGCGTGCTCGGCGGCGTGCGCGGGCGCGCAGGGGAGTGGGACTGGGAAACCGCCGCGTTCCTGGCGCGCAGCAGGGAGAAGGAGCGCGTCGCGGGCGGCTTCGCAAACCGCTGGGCGCTGTTCGACGCCCTGGCCGATGGCAGCTACAACCTGCACGACCCGGCGGCGACGCCGCAGTCCGTGCTCGATGCGATCAACCTGGGCACGCTGCGGCCGGCGGATTCGCGGCTGGCGGGCGTGGACGCCCGCATCATCGGCCGGATCGGGACGTTGCCGGCCGGTCCGCTGGGCTTCGCCGCGGGTGTGGAATGGCGCCGCGAGGAGCTTGTCTCGCGCAACCCGTGGCAGATCGACGCCGGGCTGCAGATCCGCCCGGCGATCGCCGCGGTGAACGGCGGGCGCGAGGTCGCCGCGGTCTATGCCGAGGTCAACCTGCCGCTGCGCGAGCGCCTCGAGCTGCAGCTGGCCGGGCGCGGCGACCACTACAGCGACTTCGGCGAGGCGTTCTCGCCCAAGGCCAGCCTGCGCTGGCAGCCGTTCGATGCGCTGCTGGTGCGCGCGGCGGCCTCGCGCGGGTTCCGGGCGCCGTCGCTGTCGGAGAACTCGGCAAGCACCAACATCTCCTACGGCTCGGTCGTGGACCCGTACGACCCGGACATCCCCGGTTCGCGGCAGAGCCCGACCTTCTTCACCGTGGGCAACACGGAGCTCAAGCCCGAGCGCACGCACAGCTACAACGCGGGCATCGTGTTCTCGCCGCGGCCCGACACCAGCCTGAGCCTGGACTGGTACCGCATCGAGCTGGACAACCTGATCGGCACCGGCAACACCGCGGCCATCGTCGAGCGCAACGACCCGCGCGACGTGGTCCGGGACGGACGCGGCAAGCTGCAGGCGGTGTACAACCGCTACCAGAACCTGACCGAGCTGAAGACCTCGGGCATCGACGCGGAACTGCGCCAACGCTGGAAGACCGCGTCCGCAGGCGAGTTCGTGCTCTCCGGCGTGCTGACCCACGTGCTGGAGTACCGCCGCCAGAACACGCCCGGCGGCCCGCTGGTCGAGTACGCGGGCAGCAACGCCGGGTTCACCCTGCCGCGCACCAAGGCCACGACCACGCTGGACTGGCGCTTCCGCGACTTCGGGGCGGCGCTGACCTGGTACTACACGAGCGGCTACGCGCAGGCGCGCAGCAGCGGGCAGTCGCGGGTGGACCACCACGACCAGTTCGACCTGTACCTGGCGTGGCGCGGCGTGCCGAAGCTGACCGTGTACGCCAAGGTCCAGAACCTGCTGGACGAGGCCCCGCCGCACGATGCCTCGTTCCCGGGCATCCGCGCGCCGTACGACTTCTCGCAGTACGACCTGCGTGGGCGCTACTTCTCGGTCGGCTTCGACTACAGCTTCTGATCCCCGGGCGGCCCGGCGTGGCCGCCCGTTTTTCCGCTTCCACGGAGTGCCGGATGTCCCTGATCGCCCGACGCCTGTTCCTGGCTTCGTTCCTGCTGCTGTCTTCGCTCGCGTGGAGCGTGCACGCGCAGACGGCGTATTACTTCCCGGCCACGCCGGTCGATCCCGACCCGGCCGTGCCCACGCCCGAACAGTTCCTCGGCTATCCCATCGGCAGCCGCTACACGCGGCACGCCGACCTGGTGGCGTACTTCGAGGAGCTGGCACGGGTGTCGCCGCGGGTGAAGGTGGAGCGCATCGGCCGCAGCTACGAGGGCAGGCCGCTGCTGCTGGCCACGATCACCGACCCGGGCAACCATGCCCGGCTGGAGGAGTTGCGTCGCGCGCACGCCACGCTGGTGGACCCGTCGCAGCCACTCCAGGCCGCGGCCGGCGCGCCGGTGGTGGTGTGGCTGGGCTACAGCGTGCACGGTGCCGAGACCTCCAGCGCCGAGGCTGCGCTGCTGACCGCGTGGTTCCTCGCGGCGGACCGCGGCGGGGAGACGCGGCGCTGGCTGCGCGAGGCGGTGGTGCTGATCGACCCGGCGCAGAACCCGGACGGCCGCGACCGCACCGCGAACTGGCACAACGCCTGGGCCTCGCAGCCGCCATCGCCGGACCCGGCCGACCGCGAGCACGTCGAGCCGTTCCCGGGCGGGCGCTGGAACCACTACCTGACCGACCTCAACCGCGACTGGCTGGCGCTGGCGCAGCTCGACAGCGTGCCGAAGGTGGAACACTTCCACCGCTGGTACCCGAACGTCCAGATCGACTTCCACGAGATGGGCAAGGACAGCACCTATTACTTCGAGCCTTCGCCGAAGAGCATGGAAAGCCCGCTGCTGCCCGGAAGCTCGTACGAGGCCAACCACGTGCTGGCGCGCTACCACGCGCAGGCGCTCGATGCACTAGGCTCGCTGTACTACAGCGGAGAGAACTTCGACAACTTCTCGCCGATCTACGGTTCCACCTATCCGGACTTCCACGGTGGCGTGGGCGCCACGGTGGAGCAGGCCAGCTCGCGCGGGCGCGTGCAGGAGACCGTTAACGGCCTGCTCGAGTTCCGCTTCACCATCCGCAACCACCTCAACGTGGGGCTGGCCACGGTCCGCGGCGCTGTGGAACAGAAGGACTTCCTGTTCCGGCTGCAGAAGGACTTCTTCCGCAGCGCGCTGGACCAGGCCGCGCGCTACCCGGTGAAGGCGTGGGTGTTCGGCGACCGCAACGACCCGACCCTGAGCCGCCGTCTGCTGACGCTGCTGCTGCGCCACCGCATCGAGGTGCACGAGCTGGCGCAGCCGGTGGAAGTGGACGGCAGGCGCTTCGAGCCGGGCAGTGCATGGGTGGTGCCGGCGCGGCAGCCTTCGTTCCGGCTGGCGCACGCGATCTTCGAGTTCACGCCGCCGGTGAAGGGCGACATCTTCTACAGCGGCACATCGTACGCGGTGGCCCCGGCCTATGGCCTGCGCTACGCGGCCAGCCGGCGCGTGCTGCCCGCGGGCGCGCGCGTGCACCAGGTGCCGCCGGCCACGGGAGGCGTGGAGGGCGGCGTGGCGCGCTACGCCTATGCCCTCGATCTGCGCGACTTCGGCGCCTATCGCCTCGTTGGTGCCCTGCTCGCGGACGACCTCCGGCTGCGCGCGGCGTTCTCGCCGGTCGCGCCGGCCGGGGAAGCCGGGCAGCCGCGCCGCGGGCTGGTGCTGGTGCCGGTGGCCGGACAGCCGCTTGATGCGCAGGCGCTGCATGCGCGCATCGACGCGCTGGCCAGGGAACTGGGCGTGCGCGTGCAGGCGGTGCACAGCGGCAAGAGTGCCTCCGGGGTGGACCTGGGCAGCGACGGCCTCAAGCCGGTCCGCAGGCCTTCCGTCGCGCTGGTGATGGGTGCGGGCGTGTCGCCGCCGGAGATCGGCGCCGCGTGGCACGCGTTCGACACCGCGCTCGGCCTGCCGTCCAGCAAGCTGGAACCGGTGCAGCTCGGCGAGGTTCCGCTGGAGCGCTACACCACCATCGTGCTGGCCAACGGCAACTATGCCGGCGTGCCGGAGGCCGCGGTGGAGGCGCTCAGGCGCTGGATCGCCGCGGGAGGTTCGCTCGTGGCCTGCAATACCGGCGCGCGCTGGGCCATCGAGAAGGGTCTGCTGCCGGCGAAGCTGCGCGAGCCGCCGCCTCCGGCCGGGGGCGGGCTGCGCCTGGACTTCGGCACCCAGCGCGAGGTGTTCGCGCTGCGCCGGGTCAGCGGGAACATCCTCAGCGCCGACATCGACCTGACGCACCCGATCGCATTCGGGCTGCAGGAGCGCCGCATCTTCGTCAACAAGGAGACCGGGCTGGTGTTCGAGAAGGGGGCCAACCCGTACCTCGACGTGGTGCGCATCGACGACGAGCCGCTGGTCAACGGCTACCTGTCGGAGGAAAACCGCAGGCACGTGGCCGGCAGCGCCTTCGTGCAGGTGGTGCCGGTGGGGAAGGGCAACGTGGTGGTCTTCGCCGACGACCCCGCCCACCGCAAGTACTGGCACGGCACCGAACGCCTCCTGCTCAACGCCGCGCTGTTCTCCAACCACCTCAACCCGCAGCGCCAGCGCGGCGAGTAGGCGGCCTGCAGCGCAGGCGTGGGAAACCCCTCCTGTGCATGCGGGAAAAACTCCCTCCCCCGTTCACGGGGGAGGGTCGGGGTGGGGGATCGTCCTCCCGGTGCGGCGCCGGACATTCCCCGCTGGCGGTTTGCCCCCTCCCGGCCTCCCCCCGCTTCGCAGGGGAGGGGTGGAAACGCAAGCGGGGACGGGGAATGGCGCAAGCGGGGGAAAGCGGCAATGCGTGGGCAGGGGAAGGGGTTCAATATCCTCTCCCCGCAGGCGGGGCGATGCGTGCGCAGGGAGGCAAGCAGGCAGGCGCATTGCGCTGGCCGGCGCATCCTCTCTCCCGCCCGCGGGGCCCCCTTGCGGGCATGCGGGAAAAAACTCCCTCCCCCGTTCACGGGGGAGGGCTGGGGTGGGGGGATTCTTCCGTGTCGCCGGATATTCCCCGCCGATGTCCTGCCTCCTTCCAGCCATCCGCACGGTGCGGCACACCGGGCGTCCGGATGGGCCGCGCGGCTCATCCCCACCCTCCGTGAACGGGGGAGGAGCGAACGCGAGCGGGACGGCCGTTCGTCTTTCCCTGTACCCTTCTGCATTCCTCCAGGAATTCCATCCCCGGTGCGCGTGCGGTTCCTCCCGGCCATCCTGATGCTGCTTGCCGCCGGTTGTGCGATGGCGGGTGGGACGCCAGCGGCCCCGCGGTTCGAATACGCCTACGAGGTGCCGGCATCGGCGGATCTGCAGGAGATCCACCGGCGGGTACGCGACGCCGACCTGCTGCGCCGGCTGCCGGAGATCCAGGCCATCGACGGCATGTTCTCGCTGTCGCGCACGCTGCGTTACGTCGCTTCCGAGTGCGGCGAGTTCGGCGCGTTCTACCGCCCGGCGACCACCGAGGTCGTGCTGTGCTACGAGACCCTGCGCACGCTGTACGAGCGTGGCGCACAGTACCGGGACCCGCTCGGCATGACGGTGGCGGAGCCGCTGCGCTACGTCCGCGCGAACGTGCGCTTCATGCTGCTGCACGAGACCGGCCACGCGCTGGTGCACCTGCTGGACCTGCCGGTGACGGGCCGGCAGGAGGATGCGGTGGACCAGCTTGCCGCGATCCTGATGCTGCGTTTCGCGCGCCTCAACCAGACCCCGGACGAGGTGATCGGGGACCTGCGCATGGCCGCGCATTCAATGCTCATGCGCAGCACCGGCGCCTACCAGCTCGACGCCTACGCCGACGAGCACGCGCTGGGCGAGCAACGCTATTTCAACCTCCAGTGCCTGATCTACGGCACCGATCCGCAGGAGTTCGCGGGCATGGTCGAGGCCGGGGACCTGACCGCCGCCCGCGCCGCGACCTGCCCGGCGGAAACGCGCCGCGTTGGCCGTGCCTGGGTGCGGCTGTTGCTGCCGCACCTGGCGCCGGGCCACGAGGACTACCGGGAAGAGGCGATGCGCTATCTGCGGGAGGCAGGAAGCGCCGATTCCGGCGCGGTCGAGTGACGGCGCGGGCGGCGCCCGGCCGATGTTGGCCGGGATTGGCGGGAACGGGCCGGGATGTCCCCGTTGCCGGTGCTGTCTCCTAGACTCCGCCGTTCCACGTGGACAGACAGGCCCCGTCCGTCATGAGAGTCGCGCTGTATCCGTTCCTGCTGCTCTTCGCCGCCGGCCTGCTGGCGCCGGGCGCACGGGCAGATCCCGTGGCATTGCCGCCACACCGCTCGGTCATCCTCGAGTCGGAGCGGATGGGAGAGGCGCGCGCGATCAACCTCTACCTACCGCCGGACCATGGTGGTGATCGCCGTTATCCGGTGGTCTACATGCCGGATGGCGGCCTCGACGAGGATTTCCCGCACGTGGCCGGCGCCATCGATGCCGCGATCCGGGAGGGCGGATGGCCCCGGTCATCCTGGTCGGCATCGCCAACACGCAGCGGCGCCGCGACATGACCGGGCCGACCGAAGTGGAGGAGGACAGGGCGATCGCGCCGGTGGTGGGCGGCTCACCGGCATTCCGGGCTTTCATCGCCTCCGAGCTGGTGCCGTGGGTGGAGGCGAACCTGCCGGCCGGTGAAGGCAGGGCGATCATCGGCGAGTCCCTCGCGGGGCTGTTCATCCTCGAGACGCTCTTCGAGCAGCCGGACCTGTTCGATACCTGGATCGTGCTGGACCCGAGCCTGTGGTGGAACGCAGGACGGCTGGCGAGGGATGCGGCAGGCTGGTTCGATGCGAACCCCGGTGTCGCAGGCAGGCTGTATCTGGCCTGGACGGAACCGGATTCCATCGGCCCGAATGTCCTGCGTCTGGAGGAATCCATGCGCCGGGCTGCACCGGCAGGCCTGCAGTGGCGGGTCGAAGCCCGGCCGGATCTCGACCACGGCTCGATCTACCGCGCGCTGGCACCGGTCGTGCTGCCGATGATGTATCCCGGCGATTGACCTGTTGCCGGGATGCGGCATCGCATGGCATCGGGCTTTGACCGGACTTCCCACGGGAAGCCGCTTCCCCGTTCCACGGGTTGCATATGATCAGGAACATCCTGCTGGCCCTGGCGTGTTGCCTGCCGTTCGTCGCGGCGGACGTGCGTGGCGCGGCGCCATCGCAACCGGTTTGCGGGCCGGCGGCTGCCGGCGTCCGCATCGTCCAGACCGTGCTGGGCGGCGTACCCGTGCTGATCCGGGTGCCGCCGCGCGTCAGCATGCCGCCGATCGTGCTTTGGCACGGCTTCGGGCCGCCGGACAGCGAGGCGGCGTTGATGTCGCTGCTGCCGCTGGACGATCTGCCGGCGGTGAAGGTGTACGCCGGGCTGCCGCTGTTCGGCAGGCGCGCGCCGGAGGATCCCGGCGAACTCGCCCGGCGCCAGTCCGAGGATCTGGTGACCGGCGTGTTCGGGCCGGTGGTGATGGGAGCCGTGCGCGAACTGCCGGTGATGGTGGACGCATTGCGTCGCGCCGGTTGCATGGAAGCCGGCGAGGGCATCGGCCTGTTCGGATTTTCCGCCGGTGGCGCGGCCGTGCTGCTGGCGCTGGCCGAGCGCGAGGTGCCGGTGGCGGCGGCGGTGGTGCTGAATGCCTCCACCGGCCTGCCTGCCTCGGTCGCCGCCTACGAGCGCGCCACGGGCAGGACGTATGCATGGACGCCGGAAACGCGCGCGCTTGCGGAACGCGCGGATGCCATCGCCCGGGCAGCCGGGATCGCGGCGGGATCACCGGGGCCGGCACTGCTGGTCATCCATGGTGGCCGGGATGCGATGGTCGGTGCCGGGGATGCGCGCGCATTGCACGATGTGCTGGCGCCGTACTACGCAGGGGAACGTGCATGCCGCCTGGCGCTGGACATCGTGGACGGCATGGCGCATGCGCCCACCGGCGACGATGACGCCGCCCGCGTGCGCATGCGTGCGGGCGACTGGTTCCGGCGCTTCCTCTCCCGTTCCGGCACGGACACCGGCTGCTGACCACGGTGGTTTCCGTGCCGCAGCCCCGTCGTTTGCGGCCGCTCAGCCGTTCCCGGCGTCCCAGGCGCGCAGCGCCGCCTCGACCGCGTTGATGCCGGCCTCGACGGCCGCGGGGTCGAGTTCATCCACGGTGTCGCGTTCGCTGTGGATCACCTGCATCACCTTCGGCACCGTCTCGGGCCTGTTGCCGTCGAACATCTGCAGGATGGGCCCGATCTCGTCCGCGCCGACCAGCGAGTACGACACCGCGGGCCAGCCGGCGCGGAGGAAGGCGCGATGGTCGCTGGGCGGGTACTTTTCTCCCGCGGACAGCCGGAGGCCGTTCGCGCGCGCCGCCGTCTCGCTTGCGGTGGCCAGCGGGTGCGCGGGGTCCGGGGTCATCATCCACAACGTGTCGCCCCAGCCGAACACGTCGAAGTTGACGTAGAGGACGGGTTTCTCGCCGCCTCCCTCGACGTGGGCGTGGGCGCCGAGCAGGCCCTTCTCCTCCAGGTCCCAGAACGCGACCGCGACGCGATGGTTGCGCAGCGGGCGCTCGTGGAAGCGGCGTGCCAGCGCCAGCGCCACGCCACTGCCCGAGGCGTTGTCGGTGGCGCCGTTGCCCTTGTCGATCTGGTCGAGGTGCGCGCCGATCAGGAGCAGCGGCTGCGAGGGATCGCCCGAGACGTGTGCGATGAGGTTCGCGCCGTGCAGGTCCTTCGTGGTGAAGGCGGTTTCGGTGGCGTCGATGCCGGAGCCGGCGAGCAGGCCGCGGATCGTTGCGCGGCGTTCCGCGCTGCCGGCGTGTGCGCTGATGGCGGCAACGTCGTCATGCCAGGAGGGCGTGGCCGCCACGCGTGCCGGGGCGGTTGCGCGTGCGGCGCCATGGTCCAGGCTGCCGCAGGCGGCGAGCAGCAGGGCCAGCAGCAGGGCGGGGGTGCAACGCCAGGCGGAACCGGTCATCGTGTATCTCTCCGTGGGGAAACGCCGGCATTGTGCCGGACCACGGACGCGGTCGGCGAGGGCGCGGAAGCGCCGTCTCGTGCCCCGGTGAAACAGCGCGCCCGGCCCGGGGGATTGCCGCGCGCATCGGGTTGCAGCGTGCGACCGGTGGCCGGTAGCCTCGCATTCGAAGGAGTGTTCCAGGGGGGGCGGCGGGATGACCATCCGCGTCTACATTGTCGATGACCACGCACTGGTGCGGGCAGGGGTGCGCATGCTGCTGTCCGCGGAAACCGACATCGAGGTGGTTGGCGAGGCGGACAACGGAGAAACGGCGCTGCCCCAGATCCGCAAGCTCAAGCCCGACGTGGTGCTGTGCGACCTGCATCTCCCAGGGATCAGCGGGCTCGAGATCACCGAGCGGATCGTGAAGGGACAGGAAGGCACGAAGGTGATCGTCGTTTCCGTGCTCGAGGACGGGCCGATGCCCAAGCGCCTGATCGAGGCGGGCGCGTCGGGATACGTGGGCAAGGGCGGCAATGCCGCCGAGCTGCTCAACGCGATCCGCGACGTGGCGCGCGGCAAGCGCTACCTCGCGGGCAAGGTCGCGCAGAACCTGGCGTTGTCGGGAATCGGGGGCGACGGTTCGCCGTTCGACGCGCTGTCGCCGCGCGAACTGGAAGTGGCGATGCTGATGCTGCAGGGGCTGCGCCAGGAGGAGATCGCGCGCCGGCTCAGCCTCAGCGCCAAGACCGTCAACACGCACAAGTCGCGCATGTTCGCCAAGCTCGGCATCGCGGACAAGATCGAGCTTGCGCGTCTGGCGAGCCAGTACGGACTGGTGGGGCCGGCGCAGGCGGTGTGATCCGCCCGCGCCGGTGCATCTGCGGGATCAGGCGTCGCGGCTGTCCGCTTCGGGCTTGTCCGCGGAGATGGCTTTGGGGTTATGCACGGCCTGCTGCACGGCGGCTGCGGCGACGGCCGCCTTCACCGCATCGGCCACCACCGCCGCCTTCACCGCATCGGCGAGCGTCCTGGCGGGCGGCGGTTCCGGCAGCGGGGGAGGCACCAGTTCGAGCACGCCGGCCGGCGCGGCAAAGGTCGTGCCCGCGGCGGAGGCCTGCGGCGTCGCGGCGACAGCCGTGGCTTCGGCGGTTTCCTCCTCCACCGGCTCCGCCTGCTCCGCTTCCGGGCCCGCGATGGCTTCGGCCACGGCATCGGCGGAGATGACGGCGGAGGCGGCCATCGCATCCGCAGCGGCGCGTCCGGCGGTTCCGGCGACGTCCGTGGAAGCGGGGGCCTCTTCGTCGGTCGCGGCCGTGGCTTCCGTCGCAGGCGCTTCGGCCCGGGTGCCCGCCGGGGGTTCTTCCGTCCCGGCGTGAGCCCCGGCAAAGACGGGGGACGGTTCCGCCGGCGTGTCCGTGCCGGCGGGCGTCAGGGATCCCACGGCCCCGGCGGCAGGGGCGGGCCCGGCCGCGACGGGGTCGGCGGCAACGTCTTCCGGGGCGGCGGTCACAGCCGCGGTATCGGCAGCGGCAGAGGTTTCCACCGCGGGCGCAATCCCGGTTTCGGCAACGGGCGTGGCGTCGGCCGGAGCCGCGGCGGAAGCCTGCGCTGCCACTGCGGTGTCCGGGGCGGCCTGGGCCTGGCCGGCGTTGCCTGCCTCGGCGGCCGCGGCGGTTTCGCCGTCGCCGGTGGCCGGGGCGTCCACTGCGGGCAGCGTCAGGTCGTCAAAATCGAATTCCGGCTGCGTGGCGAGCGGGGCTGACGTCACGGCAGGCGCCGCGAGCTCGGCATCGTCGTCCCC
>ERZ795043.1177-NODE-1177-length-14370-cov-33.895704_pt1 | contig 14370 bp, 13 predicted proteins | sample MGYA00375127_ERZ795043 | MGnify/ENA primary metagenome ERZ795043 (study PRJEB30172, sample SAMN05518447) | compost metagenome | isolation source: Feedstock adapted compost from Newby Island compost facility, Milpitas, CA | place: USA:Newby Island compost... | reverse complement strand
CATCAGGTCCAACAAACAACAGTATAGCACAATTTTCGCCACGTTTTTTTCGTATCCCCAAGCTCCAATTGCCCTTCGCGTTTCAACCATCCGCGAGATCAGATTGTCAATCATTTGTCATACTCCCCGCCTCCGCGCCGGTTGTGGGCCCTTGGGAGAAAGGGCATAATGGTGACAGAACCATCTTTTCATTCCAATCATTTTCGCAAGAAGAGGATGCCGGAATGTCTTACAATGACCGTTTTTTGCGCGCCTGCCGCAGGCAGCCCGTGGACCGGGTGCCGGTCTGGTACATGAGGCAGGCGGGAAGGTATGATCCGGATTACCGTAAGATCAAGGAAAAATACACGCTGCTGGAAATTTGCCGGCAGCCGGAGCTGGCGGCGGAAGTGACCCTCATGCCGGTGCGGAAGCTGGGGGTGGATGCGGCCATATTGTATTCCGACATCATGAATCCCGTGGCGGCCATCGGGATCGAGTTTGACATCGTGAAAAATGTCGGCCCCGTCATTCACAACCCGGTCCGCAGCGCGGCGGATGTGGAACGGTTGAGGCCGCTGGACGCCGAAGCCGATTTGCCCCACGTGCTGGAGACGATCCGCATACTGGACCGCGAGCTGAAAGTGCCGCTCATTTCTTTTGCGGGCGCGCCGTTTACGCTGGCAAGCTATATCGTGGAGGGCGAGCCTTCGCGGACCTACAGCCGGACGAAGGCTTTCATGTACGGCGAATCCGAAGTCTGGCACAAGCTGCTCGGCAAGCTGGCCGACATGGCGGCAGCTTACATGCGCGCCCATGTGGCCTGCGGCGCCAAAGCGGTGATGCTGTTTGACAGCTGGGTCGGCGCGCTTTCTCCCGCCGATTTCCGGGAGTACGTGCTGCCCCACGTGGAGAGCTTTTTCCGCCAGATTTCCGATCTGGACGTTCCGAAAATTTATTTCCCCGGCGTCAGCTCGGGCGAACTGCTCCCCCTGCTCCGGGATCTGAAGGCGGACGTCATCGGCGTCGATTGGCGCGTGCCGCTGCCGGAAGCCCGCCGCCGGACGGGCGGGCGGTTCGCGGTGCAAGGCAATTTGGACCCTTACGCGCTGACCGCGCCGAGGGAAGTGCTGCGGGCGCAGGCCCGCCGGGTGCTGGATGAGGGCATGCAGGAACAAGGATTCATTTTCAATCTGGGGCACGGTCTCTTTCCCGAAGCTTCCCTTGAAAAGCTGCAAGACCTGACCGCATTTGTCCACGAATATTCCGCGAAAAAACTGGCCGGGGGGTAAGAGGATGGCAGAAGGCGCCGCACAGCCTGCCGGGGTGCTGGTCATGTCCTACGGCACGCCGGAATCGATGGACGCGATCGAAGCGTATTACACCCACATCCGGCGGGGCCGGCCGCCGACGAAAGAGCAGCTTGAGGATTTGAAGCGGCGGTACGAAGCCATTGCCGGCGGCATTTTTCCGCTGCGCGAACATACGAACCGCCAGGTGGACGCTCTGCAACGGAAGCTGGACGAGCTGGCCGGAAAGGGGCGTTTCGTCTGTTATCAGGGGCTCAAGCACGCCGCTCCCTTCATTGAGGACGGCGTCCGGGCGATGGCGGCGGACGGCATCCGCGAAGGCGCCGGCATCGTGCTGGCGCCCCACTATTCGGTGATGAGCGTCGGCGGCTATATCCGGCGGGCGCAGGAAGAAGCCGATCAATGCGGCATCCGCATGCGCTTCGTCAAACAGTACCACCTTCACCCCTTGCTGATCGAGGCGCTGGCGGATCGGGTCAGGGAAGCGCTGGCGCGTTTTCCTCGGCCGGAGGAAGCGCTGGTGCTTTTTTCCGCCCACAGCCTGCCGGAAAAGATCCTGGCGATGGGCGATCCGTATCAGGAGCAACTGCTGGCGACGTCGCAAGCCGTCGCCGAAGCGGCCGGCGTCCAACGGTGGCAGTTTACGTGGCAAAGCGCCGGACAGACGGGCGAGCGCTGGCTGGGGCCGGACATCCTCGAGACGCTGGAGCGCCTTGCGGCGGAAGGCGTCCGGGAGGTGCTGTCGGCGCCGGTGGGATTCGTCTCGGATCATCTGGAAGTGCTGTACGATATCGACATCGAGGCCAAGGCGTTTGCGGCGGAGCGGGGCATCCGGCTGGAGCGGATCCGGATGCTGAACGACGACGACCGCTACATGACGGTACTGGCGGATTGCGTGCAGAAAGCGTTCGGGGGGTTGGAAACATGAAAAGGAACGATCGGCGGACGGCGGCGGTTCTGGGAGGCGGTCTCACGGGGCTTACCGCCGCTTATTATTTGCTGCGGGAAGCGTCAAGGCAGGGAGTGCCGCTGGATGTGACGCTGGTGGAGGCGTCCGGGCGGCTGGGCGGGCTCATCAACACGCTGCGCCGGGACGGCTTCCACATCGAGCGGGGCCCGGACTCTTTCCTTGCGCGCAAGACGCCCATGATCCGGCTGGCCGAGGAACTCGGCATTGCGGATGAACTGACCGGCACCAATCCGGCGGCCAGGAAAACGTACATCGTGCGCGATGGCGTTTTGCATCTGATGCCGGCGGGGCTGTATCTGGGCGTGCCCACCTCCGAAGAAGCGTTCATGGAAACCGGACTTTTGTCCGAAGAAGGCAAGCGGCGCGCGCTGGAGGAAAAGCACTTTCGGCCGTCCGATGCCGGAGCCGGGGATGAGTCGGCGGGCGAATTTCTCGAGCGCCATTTTGGCCCGGAGATGGTGGACCGGATTTTTGAACCGCTTCTGGCCGGCATTTATGCGGGAGATTTGTACCGCTTGAGCCTGGAGGCGACGTTTCCCCAGTTCCGCGAAATCGAGCGGCGCCACGGAAGCCTGATGGCGGGAATCCGCGAAGCCCGGCTGGCGGAGCCGGCGCAGATGCAAAGCGGCGGCGAGGAACGGTCCATCGGGTCCGTGTTCCTCAATTTCCGGCGGGGCTTGTCCACGGTGACCGAGACGCTGGAGGCCCGGCTTAAAGAAAGCGGCTGCGTCATCCGGCTGGGAGAAAAGGCGCTGTCCCTGTCGGCCGGCGCCGACGAAGGACGGCCGGTGTACCGGATCCGGCTGGAAAACGGAGAGGAGCTTGCGGCGGATGCGGTGGCGGTGGCGCTGCCGGCGGCGGAAATCGCCCGGCTCCTTGCGCCTTTGGCCGACGTGAGCGCCATGCGGAACATTCCGTATTTGTCCGTGGCCAACGTCGTGTTCGGTTATGACGCCGAAGGATTCGACCATCCGCTGGACGGCACCGGGTTTCTCGTGCCGCGGAGCGAGGGCCGGCTGATTACGGCGAGCACATGGACATCGTCCAAATGGCCCCACACCGCGCCGCCGGACAAACGCCTGATCCGCTGCTATGTCGGGCGCGCGGGCGAAGAAGAGAACGTGGCATTGTCCGACGAAGAGATGATTGCCGGCGTATACAAGGATTTAAAGGAACTGATGGGCCTTGCGGCGAAACCTAAGTTCGTGGAAATCACCCGGCTGCGCCGCTCGATGATCCAATATCCGGTGGGGCATCGCCGGGCGATGGACGCGTTTTTGGCGGAACTGAAACGCCGCCTGCCCGGCGTCGTGCCGGCGGGCCAGCCCTTCGGCGGCGTCGGATTGCCCGATTGCGTGGCGGAAGGCAAGCGGGCGGCGGAAGAGATCGTCAGGTGGCTTGCGGAATGAAAACGGACGTTTCGGCGGTCATTCTGGCCGGCGGCAAAGGCCGCCGCATGGGCGGACGAAACAAGGCGCTGCTCGAATGGGGCGGCGAAACGCTGCTTGCGCGCCAGATCCGGATCTGCGCCACATGGGCGGATGAAATCATTGTCGTGAGCCGGGATGCGGAAGTGGAGCGGATCGCATCCCGGTTTCCGCCGGTGCGGGTGGTGCCCGATCCTGCCGGCTATGAGGGGGAAGGGCCGCTGGCGGGCTTTGCCGCGGGCGCGTCTTGCGCATCCGGCGCATTTGTGTGGCTCGTGGCTTGCGACATGCCGCACATCAGCGCGGAGGCGGCATCTTTGCTTCTTCAGCGCCTGCGGGAAAGCGGCGCCGGAGCGCCGGATGCGGCGCCCCATGCGGCGCTGCCGAAGCTGGAAGGACGGCTGCAGCCGTTGCACGGCATCTATCGCCGCCAGGCCGCGCTGGAAGCCGCGAAGCTTTTGCTTCGGCAAGGTCGCCGGAAAATGACCGATTTGCTTGGGCATTTGTCATATGTTTGCCTGGATGCGGACGAATTTGCCCGCTGCGGCATTGTGCAAGCGTTTACGGCGGATGTGGATACGCCCGAAGATTACCGCAACTTAAAGAATGCGCCGAACGCTTAATCGAAACCAAACATGCCAGGCTGAAGGCAGGTGACCGGACAAATGGAAAACATAACGTCGTCCCCGCGCTTCCGGCGCCAGGCGGTGACGCCGGATGAGGCCGCCCGCCGCATATTGGAGCGCCTTTCGCCGCTTGCGGCGGAAACGGTGCCGCTCGCGGAAGCGTGGGATCGGCATCTGGCGGAGCCCTTCGCGGCGCCGTACGGCTATCCTCCGTTCAGGCGGGCGATGATGGACGGCTATGCGGTCCGGGCCGCGGATTTGCCGGCGAAAGCCGGGGAGGAGCCGGCCTTGCTGGAAGTTTTGGAGAACCTGCCGGCGGGCGCGGTGCCCGGCGTGCCGGTGGGGCCCGGCCAGGCGAGCCGCATCATGACCGGCGCCATGATGCCCGAAGGCGCCGACACGGTCGTGATGCTGGAGATGACGGAACTCGAAACGCACGGCGGCAAAACCTGCGTGCGGATCGCAAAGCCGGTGCCGAAGGGGCGCAACGTGGCGGAAGCCGGCAGCGAGATTCAGGCCGGGCGGCCTCTCTTTTCGGCCGGGCGCCGCATTGGCGCCGGCGAGACGGCGCTCCTGGCGGCATTCGGTCAGGCCAGTGTGGCGGTGACCCGCCGGCCCCGGGTGGGGGTAATCTCCACCGGCAGCGAGCTTCTCGACGTGGATATGCCGCCCGAGCCCGGCAAAATCCGTGACACCAACACATGGATGCTGGCCGGCCTGATTCGCCGCGCGGGCGGCGTGCCGGCCGTTTACCGCCGCGCGCCAGATCGCCGGGAAGAAGTGCTGGAGCGGCTGCGCCGGGCGCTGGCCGAATGCGATCTCGTGCTGACGACCGGCGGCGTGTCCGTGGGCGACAGCGACGTGATGGCGGATCTGATCGGCTCCGGAGCGGAAGGCGGCGAAATGCTGTTCAACAAGGTGGCCATGCGGCCGGGCAGCCCCACATCGGCGGCCGTCTGGGACGGCAAGCTGCTTTTGGCGCTTTCCGGCAATCCCGGCGCCTGCTTCGTCGGTTTTCACCTGTTTGCGGCGCCGGCTATCCGCAAGCTGCTCGGCTGTGCCGCCGTCCGCCCGCCGGCGGTGCGGGCCCGCCTGATGGAGCCCCACGCCAAAGCCGATGCCTATACCCGGTTTGTGCGCAGCCGGCTGATTTTCGAAAACGGCGAGGTGTGGGTGCGCCCGACGGGGGCGGACCAGTCCAGCCTGATGATCACGATGGCGGGCGCGGATTGCCTGGCGGTCATCCCGCCTCTGAAGGAGCCGCTTCAGCGGGGCGATTGGGTGACCGCCCTCGTGCTGAGAGAAACGGAGGACGAGCCGATTTGAAGGTGCTGCAGGTGGTCGGGTACAAAAATGCGGGCAAAACGACGCTGGCCTGCGAAATCGTGCGCATGCTCGCGGCGGAAGGCGTCCGGGTCGGCGCGCTGAAAAGGGATGACCACGGCGCCGATCCCGAGCCCGCAGGCGCGGATACGCGCCTGATGCGGGAAGCGGGCGCCCGCCTGACGGCTCTGGCATCGGCCGGGCGCGCCATGTGGGTCGAGGAGCGGTCCGCAACGCTGGATGAGCTGCTGGATGCCATGCGCAGGCGCGGCGCCGAGGCGGTGGTCGTCGAAGGCTTCAAAACCGCCGCCTATCCGAAGCTGATCCTGCTCAGGGACGATGCGGACGTCGGGCTTTTCCGCCTGAAAAGCATCATCGGCGCGGTGCTGCGCGCGCCTGCTCCCGCCGCGGAAGAGGAAGCATGCAGGGCGAAAATCCCGCTGTTTCGGATGCCCGACAGGACCTACGCCCCTGTCCTTCAGGCCGTGCGGCAATGGTATAATGCCTGATGGCGCATCTTTTCGTCGTGATGCGGATGATATCTTCGAAAGGTATGAATCCGAATGCACTATTCGCGAACCCGGACCCATGAACGAAGGCGAGCCAGACGAATCCGGCGCATTCGCATGCTGGTGCTTTTCAATGCCATCCTTTTGGCGGCGCTGGCCGGGGCGGGCTGGACCATTTACAGCGCGCTGCGGGATAGCCCGCAGGCCGCGCCGCCGGCAACACCTGCCGCACCTTCCCATGCCGCCGGGACGGATGCGCCGGCGTCCCAGGCACCTCCCGCCGCATCTCAGGAGCCGGCCGCCGCGCCGCCGGCGGAAGCGCCCGCAGGAGAAACGGACGGACCAGGCTCTGCGGAGCGGGACGGCCTGGTTACGCTGGCGTTTGTCGGCGACATTTTGCCGGCCGGTTCCGTGGCGCGCCTGATGGAGCGATACGGTTACGACTTTCCGTTTCTTGAGGCCATGGCACTGCTGTCCGCAGCGGACATCGCGGCGGGAAATCTCGAAAGTGCCATCACGGAGCAAGGCACGCCGGCCGAAAACAAACAATATTTGTTCAGGGGGCCCGCCGCAGCGCTGCCCGCCATCCGCGATGCCGGCTTCGACGTGCTGAATCTGGCCAACAACCACACCCTTGATTATGGCTGGATCGGTCTCAAAGACACGATGGATGCGCTGGATGACCACGGCATCCGCCACGTGGGGGCCGGCGCGGACGACAGGGAAGCTTTTGCTCCGGTCTACGTGGAGGCGGGCGGCATCACCGTCGCCTTTGTCGGCGTGTCCAATGTGGTGCCGGAAGTGTCGTGGAAAGCCGGTCCGAAAAATGCGGGCGTGGCGGAGCTGTACGATCCCAGGCGGGCGCTGGAAGCCGTGCGCGAAGCGGACCGGAATGCGGACGTGGTGGTGGTGCTCGTCCATTGGGGGGTGGAGCGGTCGGAGACGCCGGAAGCCTACCAGAAGGAAAAAGGGCGGCAGCTGATCGACGCGGGAGCGGATCTCGTCATCGGCAGCCACCCCCATGTATTGCAGGGCATTGAAGCCTATAACGGAAAATGGATCGCGTACAGCCTGGGCAATTTTGTGTTCAACATGACCACGTCTTCCCGCACCGCCGAAACCGGGGTCCTGTGGGCGGAATGCGTTAAAGGCGGCCAGTGCGGGCTCACCTTTTACCCGATGAAGGCGGAAAACACGCAGCCCAGACCGCTGGAAGGAGAAGCGCGCAAGGCGATCCTGGACCGTCTGGCGGCGCTATCCTACGGCGTCGAGGTTCTGGAAGACGGGCGAATCCGGGCCGCCGGACAAGACGGGCCGCCGCGTTAAGTGTCGCCGGACGGATGCGCGAAGCGCCGCCGGACAAAAAAACAGTCCCCACCGACTGATGGAGACTATTACTGTTAGCCTGAACGGGAAAATCTCCAGCTTATTTTCGCCAATCCCGCATTTTTCAAAAATAAGCTGGAATTTCTCCCGTTTATTTTCGCCAAAAAGCGGCTTATTGAAAAAAAAAAGCAAAATATGCCGGAGAATTTCCGGCTTATTTTGAAATATGGGCCCAAACGCCAAATTATGCTGGAATTTTTCCTGTTTACACGCCGTGGCATTTCTGCTGCGCGTCAGGCGCCGGCGCTTTCGTTCGGCTTGTCCGGCAGCTCGTCGCGCAGGCGGTCGCGAATTTCCAGCAGCTTCGGCAGCTCGCGGAAAAAGGCGTCGACAACCTGCGGGTCAAAGTGTTTGCCGCGTTCTTCGCGGAACAGCTTTTCAATCCGCTCCAGCGGCCAGGCCGGCTTGTATACCCGTTCGGCGCTGAGGGCGTCGAACACGTCGGCCACGGCGGTGATCCGGCCATAAATGTGGATTTCCTCGCCCTTCAGCCCGTTGGGATAGCCGGTGCCGTCCCATTTTTCGTGGTGCTGCTCGGCCACGATGGCCGCCGCCTTCAGCAGCTTGCGCTTGGAACCTTTCAACAGCTGATGTCCGATGCGGGTGTGGGATTTGATGATTTCGTATTCCTCGTCCGTCAGCTTGCCGGGCTTATTTAACACCGCGTCGGGAATCGCCACCTTGCCGATGTCGTGCATCGGGGATACGACCCGCAGGATTTCCGCTTCCGCATGGTCCATCCCGAGAGCCCGCGCCAGCACATACGAATATTCCGCCACGCGCTTGACGTGGTTGCCGGTTTCCTTCGAACGGACTTCCCCGATTTCACCCATGGTGGCGATAATTTCTTTCTGGGTGTCCCAGATTTCCTGGTGCAGCATGACGGATTCCAGCGATTTGCCGGCGTAGGATGCGGCCAGGGACAGGAGCTCCAGGTCGCGTTCGGTAAAATATCCTTGCGCGGTCATCTTGTTGACGGCCTGATAGGCGCCGATGATTTCCCCGTCGTTGTTGCGGAAAGGCACCGTGATGATCGATTTGGTGTGATAGCCGGTTTTCTTGTCGGCGTCCGGGTTGAACCGGGGATCTTTGTAGGCGTCCTTGATAATGATGGATTCACCCGTCTTGATGGCCGTGCCGACGAGGCCGGTGCCGTTCGGGATGCGGATTTCGTCCACGCCGTGGGCCACGGTGGTGTACAGTTCGTTGTTCACCTCGTCGATGAGCCATACGGTGCAGCGGTCGGCCAAAATCATGTCGCGCCCCATGTCGGCCATCAGAATGAGAACGCTTCTCAAATCCGTTTCGTTGGCGATCTTTGCCGCGTAATCGAAGATGATTTTGAGCAGCTGATCGGACGTCAGCTCTTCTTTATAGACGCTTTCCAACCCACTCCCACCCCTTGGTCAAGCGGTTCCCTATCCCTCTCCTATTCGCCCACGGCCGTGTCGAATCCTGCTGAATTTATGAAAAAAATGGTTTTATCCCAAAATAATTTTTCCTTCCGGGTACCGATAAGGCTGCTGGCCGTTTTGTCTCTTTAGCGCCAGGACGATGGCAAACGGCCCCAATCGGCCCGCAAACATGAGCAGAATCAGCACGATTTTGCCGGCGGCGGACAGCTGGGACGTGACGCCCATGCTGAACCCCGTCGTGCTGAACGCGGACACGGCTTCGAACAGGATGGCCAGAAACGGCTGGTCTTCGGTCAGGCATAGCACGATGACAGCGAAAGCCACAAGGATAATGGAAGCCATCGTGACGGTGATCGCTTTGTAGACCGTCACCTGATCAATCCGCATCCGGAACAGTTCGGCGTCCTGCCTGCCGCGCAGCATGGCGTATACCGCCGCCAGCATGACGGCAAAGGTCGTGATTTTGATGCCGCCTCCCGTGGAGCCCGGCGCCGCGCCGATGAACATGAGGATGGCCATGAAAAACTGCGTGGCCTGCCGCATTTCTTCCACCGGCAGCATGCCGGCGCCGGAGGAGCGCAGGCTGACGGACTGGTAAAACGCAGCCAGCCACTGCTGGCCGAACGTCATCGGCGCCAGCGTGGCCGGATTGGCGTATTCAAAAAGACAGATAATGGCGGCACCCACCGCGATCAGAGCGCCGGAAAAGCTCAGCACGACCTTGCTGTGCAGCGACAGCCGGCGGGTTTTGCGGTATTCGATCAGCTCGGACAGCACAAGAAATCCGACGCTGCCGAGAAAGATCAGCGAGGCGGACACCAGGTTGAAATAAAGGTCGGCGGCAAAGGGCGAAAACCCGCCCACCAGGTCAAAGCCGGCGTTGTTGAAGACGGATATGGCATGAAAAAGGCCGTAATACAGGGCGATGCCGAAGGGAAGCTCGTTCATCCAGTGGAAGGCAAAAAGCAGCGCGCCGCAAGCCTCGATGATTAAGGAATAAACGAGGACCTTGCGGACGAGCCGGACGATGCCTTCCGTATGGGGATGGTTGAAAGCCTCTTTCAGCACGAGCCGCTCCCGCAATGTAATGCGTTTGCCCAGCATCAGGGCGATCATGCTCGTGACGGTCATGTACCCGATGCCGCCGGCCTGGATCAATAGCAAAATCACGATCTGCCCGAACGGGGAAAAGGTCGTGCCCGTTTCGGTGACGGTCAGGCCGGTGACGCTGGCCGCCGACACGGCGGTAAACAGCGCGTCGAGAAAAGAAAGCCGCTGGCCTTCCTGGACGGAGATCGGCAGCCAAACCAGCAAGGTGCCGGCGGCAATGACGGCGGCAAAGGCCAGCACCAGCACCTGATGGGGGGAGAGGTGATGCGACCGGATCCGAATGTTCAAGCGCTGATTTTCTCCATTTCGTCAAGCAGGCTTTCGAACACGCTCATCGCCTGACGGATCGGTTCCGGCGAGGACATGTCGACACCCGCTTTTTTCAGAATGTTGATGGAATAGTCGCTGCCTCCGCTTTTCAGGAAGCCGAGGTAGCGCTCCACCGCGCTTTGCCCTTCGTCCTTGATCTGTTTGGCAAAGCTGGTGGCTGCCGAAAAGCCGGTGGCGTACTTGTACACGTAGAAGCTGGTGTAGAAATGGGGGATGCGCGCCCATTCCATTTCGATGTCTTTGTCCACGACCATGCCGTCCCCGTAATATTTGCGGTTCAGATCGTAGTATATTTCGCACAGCGTCTGCGGCGTCAGCGCTTCGCCCCGCTCGGCCATCTCGTGGATGATTTTTTCGAACTCGGCAAACATCGTCTGACGGAAGACGGTCGTTCGGAACTGGTCGGCGTAATAAGTAAGAAGATACATTTTTTCCTTCGGATCCGTCGATCTTTCCAGCAGGTAATCCATGAGCAGCGCCTCGTTCAGCGTCGACGCCACTTCCGCCAGGAAGATCGTGTATTGGGCGTTGCGGTAGTCGTTATGGGCGTCGGAGAAATAGGAATGCAGCGCATGGCCCATTTCGTGCGTCAGCGTGAACATGCTGTTTAAGTTGTCCTTGTGGTTGAGCAGCACGTACGGATGGGTGCCGTACGCGCCCCAGCTATAGGCGCCGCTGCGCTTGCCCGCATTTTCGTACACATCGATCCAGCGGTTTTCGAAGCCCTCTTTGAGCGCCTTGCGGTATTCGTCGCCAAGGGGCGCCAGGCTGTCGTAAACGATCTTTTTGGCTTCATCGTAGGTGATGCGCATGTCGTACTCTTCGACCAGCGGCACGAACAGGTCGTACATGTGCAGCTCGTCAACTTTCAGCAGTTTCTTGCGCAGCGCCATATAGCGATGCATGAGCGGCAAATGCTCATGGATCGTGGCGATCAGGTTGTCGTAGACCGATTTCGGAATGTTGTCCGAAAACAGGGACATCTCCAGCGCCGAAGGATATTTGCGGACGCGGGCGTAGAAAATGTTTTTGGTCACGTTGGCGTTCAGCGTTGCGGCCAGCGTGTTTTTCCATTTGCCGTAAGTTTCGTACATCGCCTTAAAGGCGGCCTTGCGGACTTCCCGGTTGCGGCTTTCCAAAAACTGAATGTAGGTGCCGTGGGTCAGCTCCACTTCTTCGCCTTGGTCATTGCGGATTTTCGGAAACTTCAGGTCCGCGTTGTTCATCATGCCGAAAATCGTGCCCGGCGCCTGCGAGAGGTTGCCGACTTGCGCCAGCAGGGCTTCCTCGCTTTTGGACAGCACGTGGGGTTTCTGACGGATGATCTCTTCCATCGTGTGCCGGTATTTGGCCAGCTTCGGGTCATCCGCCAGCCGGCGCAGCTCGTCTTCGGGCAGGCTCAGGATTTCCGGCGTGATGAAGGACAGGGCCTCCGACACCTCGACGCTCAGCTTTTTGGCTTTGTCCGTCAGCGCCTGATAAACCGGATCCGTCGTATCCTCGTCGTGATGCAGCCGCGCGTAGACGTACAGCCGTTCCGTGTGCAGCGAAATTTCGTCTTCCAGGGCGAAGCACGCGGCAATGGCGTCCGCGTCCTTCAGGCGGCCCTGAAACCGGGCGATCTCGCCAATTTTCCGCTTGACTTCGTGGTATTCTTCATCCCATGCGGACTGGCTGGGGAAAAGGTCTTCCAGGCGCCACGTCGCTTCTTTCGGCACCTCGCTTCTTTTGGGCACAGTGCTGGCAGTGGTCATCTCGGGCAAGTCCCTCCTCGGTAAAGTGGTCATGCAAATGAGCGACAACGCCGCTAAAGCGGCGGCGATCACAGGCAGTCTGGACTTCATGGCATGGCCCCCGCTGGTTGAATTTGGTTGCCGCCATAGTATGTCCCTGCCGCGGCGCTTTTTTTCACGTTTGTAAGTTCAATGCGCATAAGTTCCATGCGCCGCCGTTTGTGGTTCCGGCCTCGTTCGCTTCGCGCGTCACATGCCGGCCGTAAACAGGCTGTAGACGATCAGAAAAAATGAAAACAAAATGAGCAGGACGGCAAAGGTCGCCATCCCGCGGCGGAGTTTGCCTGGAATACGTTCCCGATTGACGATCAGGAGGATACCCAGCGCAAATGAGGACAAAATAAAAAGCAGTTGGGCGGATCCGTCCAAGGATATGGGGCCTCCTTAACGTTAAGGTGCCAAGGGTTTCCTTTTTTCTCATCATAGTTAAGATGCGCCGAGAAATCAATGCGATGGTCTTTGTCTGGGCTCTAAACTCAAAAGTGTGGTGAAGCAGGAAAAAGGCGGCCGGAGAGCCAAGGGATTAGTAACCACACCACATCCCAAGGAGGTTCCGACCGCCTATGAAGAAGTCTATCGCTTCCCTCCTCGATCTTCAAGAGTGGATCATTTACCGCTTCGAGATGAACGAACACCACATCGACGTTTATGCCGGTCGGTCGAAGAAGGAGGCCCGCTGCCCTGACTGCCATGCCCTGAGCCATCGCGTTCACAGCCGTACTTCCAGGTGGCGGCCGAAACTGCACACCTGGGTTGACCTAAAGCCTGTCTTCCTCTGGGTGCGTCCACGGCGGTTCCGTTGTCCTGCTTGCGGGAAGGTGTTTACAGAGCGGCTTCCCGGTATCCGGCCTTGGGCGCGGATGACTCAGAAAGCCGAAGCCTTTCTTCTCAGCAACCTCAAAGACCGGAGTTTCAGAAGCGCCGCTCGGGATATGAACGTAAGCCCCGGAACGCTCAGGCGCCTCCTCCTGAAGGGAATCCTCGAGCCTCCGACCCTCGAAACACTCCTTCAGGACCTTCCGGAGTGTGTGATCAGCATCGACGAGCACAGTTTCCGGGGGCAGGACATGATGATCACCGTCACGTGCCTCTGGCCAAAGAAGCGGCTCTTAGCCATTCTCCCGGACGACCGGCTGGGGACGCTGAAATCGTTTTTCGAACGGATGCCCCAGTCCGTCAAGAAGCGCATCCGGGCGGTGTGCATCGATCTCAAAGACAGCTGGCGCAAGCTCTTTCAGCGCGTGCTTCCGGGCGTCGTCGTGGTGGCCGATCATTTTCACGTCCTCAAGGACGCCAACCGGCGGGTGGATGAGGCGCGGCTTGTGGAGCAATCGGTCTCGGGGCACCGGCTTCCCCGCTGGCCGCTCGTCAAAAACGAAGAGGACCTCACCGAACGCCAGGCGAGCCAACTGGCCACGATCCGCAAGCATTTCCGGAACGTGGCGCAGTTTCACTGGATGAAGGAGCAACTTCGGAACGTCTACCGGGCCTCTTCACGTGAGGAGGCAAAGGCCATCCTGGAGCGCGTGCTGTTGGAGACGGAGGTGGCAAGCGATGCGGCGCTCGTGCAGTGGGGACGGACGCTCCGGCGCTGGAAGGAAGAGATCCTCGCCTATCACGACTGGCGGGTAACCAACGGCTATACCGAAGGCGTTCATACGAAGATCAAAATGTTGAAAAGGATCAGCTTCGGCTTCCGGAACCGAGACGTGTATGTCCGAAAGGTGCTCTTGGCTTTTGTTCCCGTGGCTTGTCTGGTCGCCTGATCACACTTCTTGACTTTGAGCCCTTTGTCTGTTGCTTTTTCGGTTGGCATCGGTTATAATTGACCTATACGCCGGCAAACGGCGAGATTTTTAGGAGGTTTTACGTTTGAGAGGAACAGTAAAATGGTTCAATGCGGAGAAAGGCTACGGATTCATCTCCGTCGAGGAAGGCAAAGACGTGTTTGTGCACTTCTCCGCGATCCAGGGCGAAGGTTTCAAGACCCTGGAAGAAGGTCAGTTGGTGGAGTTTGACATTACCGAAGGCCAACGCGGCCCGCAAGCTGCAAACGTGGTGAAACTGTAAGTCTGACACCAGGCTGATTTTCATACACGAAAGAGCGCAAAGTCCCCGGCAATCTGCCGGGGACTTTGTTTGTGTGCGCCCGGCATGGGCGATAACTCTAAGGTGAAAGTCCTGAACGGGGG
>ERZ795043.1174-NODE-1174-length-14412-cov-35.185554_pt1 | contig 14412 bp, 11 predicted proteins | sample MGYA00375127_ERZ795043 | MGnify/ENA primary metagenome ERZ795043 (study PRJEB30172, sample SAMN05518447) | compost metagenome | isolation source: Feedstock adapted compost from Newby Island compost facility, Milpitas, CA | place: USA:Newby Island compost... | reverse complement strand
ATGTATCTTGAAGCGACGGATGTGTCCAATTGGATTAGGGGGCTTTACACAAAATGCAGTATATTTTGCCCTTTCATGCAAATCGGGCCAAAATATACTGCAAAATTGCGCCATATTCTGCGATTTCCGAAAAAAGCCAAATTATACTGCATTTTTGCGCTACATGGAGCAACGGCTTCCAAAATGCGGCACCGTTGTGACACCTCCGGCCGCATTTTGGCGCGGCATGGCGCCTGCGCCCGCGCTAATCCAGCGGCTCGCCCGCCAGGCGGGCCTCCCGCTGCAAATATTCGCGAAGCCGGCTGTAGGCGGGAGAGGACCAGAAATCTTCCCGGGCCACAAGTGCCGCCGCATCATCCCGCGCCTGTTCCAGCACGGCAAAATCCTCCAGCAGGTTGGCCAGGCGAAACTCCGGCAGGCCGCTTTGCTTCGTGCCGAAAAAGTCGCCGGGCCCCCGCAGTTCCAGGTCGCGCCGCGCGATCTCGAACCCGTCGTCGGTTTCCGTCATCACCTTCATGCGCTCAACGCCCGCCTCCGACTTCGGGTCGGCGATCAGAATGCAATACGACTGATGCTCGCCGCGCCCCACTCTGCCCCGCAGCTGATGCAGCTGCGACAGCCCGAAGCGGTCGGCGTCCATGACAACCATCAGCGTCGCGTTCGGCACATCCACGCCGACTTCGATGACCGTCGTCGACACGAGCACCTGCACTTCACCTGCGGCAAAGGCGCCCATGACCGCCTCCTTTTCCGCCGGCGTCATGCGCCCGTGGAGCAGCCCCACGTTCAGCTCCGGCAGCGCCAGCCGAAGCTGCGCGTGCAGGTCGATGGCGTTTTGCACGTCCAGCTTGTCCGACTCCTCGATGAGCGGACAGATGAAATAGGTCTGGCGCCCGGCCTCCGCTTCCCGCCGGATGAAGCCCAGCACGCGGTCCATCATGTCATGCTTGACCCAATAGGTTTTGATCGGCTTGCGGCCTTTGGGCCGCTCCCGGATCGTCGACACGTCCAGATCCCCGAAAAAGGTGATGGCCAGCGTGCGCGGGATCGGCGTCGCGGTCATCGTCAGCACATCGGGATTGAGCCCTTTGCGGCGCAAGATGCTGCGCTGGTTGACGCCGAATCGGTGCTGCTCATCCGTCACGACGAGGCCCAGCCGGCGAAAATGCACATCCTCCTGGATCAGCGCGTGGGTCCCGACGACGATGTCGATCAGCCCCATTTGCAGGGCGGCGATCACGTCCTTGCGCTGCCGCTCCGTCAGGCTTCCCGTCAGAAGCCCCACCTGAATGCCGTGCGGCTCAAACAGCTTGGTCAGCGAGCGCGCATGCTGCTCCGCCAAAATTTCCGTCGGCACCATCAGCGCGCCCTGGTTGCCGTCCCGGACCGTGGCGTAAAGCGCGATGGCGGCCACGACGGTTTTGCCGGCGCCCACATCGCCCTGCAGCAGCCGGTTCATCGCGTACGGCTGTTTCATGTCGTACAAAATCTCGTTGACGACCCGTTTCTGGGAATCGGTCAGCTCAAAAGGCAGCGTGGCCGCAAAGGCGCGGATATCCTCGCTGTTGATCTTGTGCGCGATCCCCGTCGGATGCCGGCGGTTTGCCGCCCGGTACGCCTGGAGCTTGAGCTGAAACAAAAAAAGTTCCTCATACACCATGCGGCGCCGGGCTTCCTGGCCTTCCTTCGTATTCTCCGGATGATGGATGCGAAAAATCGCCTCGCGCCGCGGCATCAGCCGGTGATTGTCCACCAGTTCGCGGGGCAAAATCTCGGGAATCATGGCGCCGTACTGCTGCAGCGCCCGGTCGATCGTCCTGCGGAGATACGCCTGCGTAATGCCGCCGCCCACCGAATAGACCGGCTGCAGCGTGCCCGTCTTGCCCGGACCGCGGTCGGGAAACTCCGATTCGGCCACGGTGATCTGGCGGCGGCGGGCCTCCCATTTGCCGGTCAGCACCACTTCCCGCCCGATGGCCAGCTGTTCTTTCAGAAACGCCCGGTTGAACCAGACCGCCGTGAGCGTGAGCCCTTCCACCGTCACGCGGACCGACAGGCGGGACTTGGAGCCCCCGTACCGCTGCAGGACGGGCGCCGACGCGATCGTCCCGCGCACCGTCACCTTCTCACCGTCCCGGATGTCGCGCAAAGAGCGCACCCGGTAGTCCTCGTAGCGAAAAGGGTAATATTCCAGAAGCTCGCCGACCGTGGAAATGCCCAAGGCGTGCAGCTCCCTCGCTTTGGAAGGGCCCACGCCTTGCACGTTTTGTACGGGTATGGCGAACAAATCGTTCAATTTTTTCCACCAGCCCCGGCAACGATTACGCTTCCGCAGGAAGCACAAACACGCCGACCGTGCCCGGTCCCGCATGGGTGCCGATCACGGGTCCGATGGCGGTTTCCATGTAATTTTGGATGTTGAACCGGCTTTTCAGGATGGCAATGAGCTCCCGGGCCGTTTCTTCGTGCCCCGGCGTCAGCGCCACATAAAGGTTAACGGGCTTTTGGCCGAACTCCTGCCCGATCAGTTCCGCAATCCGGGAAATGGCGCGCTTTTGCCCGCGGACTTTTTCCAGCGGCGTGACGTATCCCTCATCGTCAATCGTCAGAATCGGCTTGATGTTCAGCAGAGAGCCGAAAAGCGCCGCCGCCTTGCCGATCCGGCCGCCCTTCTGCAAATATTCCAGCGTGTCGACGAGGAAATACAGCTTCATCTCTTTGCGCAGCCGCATGATTTCCGCCACGACCTCATCCTTGGAGGCACCGCGGGCAGCCATTTCCGCGGCGGCCACCACCATCAGGCCGTAGCCGTAGGATGCGGATCTGGAGTCGATGACGGTGATGTCGGCGCCTTCGTCGAACATGTCCTTGGCGATCACGGCAGACTGATAGGTGCCGCTCATCGCGCTGGACAAATGCACGGACACCACCGATTTGCCCGCGTCGAGGCATTTTTTGAACACTTCGTAAAAATCGTTGGGCGTCGGCTGGGAAGACGTCGGAAGTACCGGCGACGACTGCAGCTTGCGATAAAATTCCTCCGGCGTAATCTCGACGTTGTCGAGATAGCTTTCGCTGCCAAAATTCACTTTGAGCGGAACCATTTCAATGCCCAGGCGCTGCCTGGTTTCCAGCGGAATGTCCGCCGTGCTGTCCGTGACCAAAACGACCGATGCCATCATTTGCCTCCTTACGGATGGCCGCGACGGCCTATCCTCAAAGATTATGGTTCTACCGCAAACAAGTACGGGTACAAAGGCTGACCGCCTTCATGCACTTCGACTTCCGCATCGGGATAATGTTCGCCGAGCCACGCGGCGAGCTTTTCGCCCGCTTCGGGGCTGGCGCCTTCCCCCGTCAGGATGGTGACGATGCCCTCGCCGTTTTCCAGCATTTTGGCAAGAAGCTGTCTGGCGGCTTCTTCGGCGGTGTCGGCTTGCGAAACGATGGTTTTCTCCAAAATGCCGATGTATTGCCCTTCCCGAATGTCCAGGCCGTCCATCCGGGTATCCCGCACCGCCCGGGTGACGGCGCCGCTGGCGACGCGCTCGCAGGCTTCCGTCATCCGCTCGACATTCGCTTCCAAGGGCTCGTTCTCCTGGAAAGCCAGCATGGCGGCCATGCCCTGGGGAATCGTTTTGGTCGGCAGCACCGTGACCGTGCGGTCCGCCAGTTCCGCCGCCTGCTGGGCCGCCAGAATGATGTTGGCGTTGTTGGGCAAAACGAGGATGTTTTGCGCCGACAGCGCGTTGATGGCCGCAAGCAGCTCCTCCGTGCTCGGATTCATGCTCTGCCCGCCGCCAATGACGATGTCCACGCCGAGGCTGCGGAACAAAGCCTCATTGCCGCCGCCCGCGCTGACGGCCACGACGCCGTATTCCGCCATTTCATGCGCATCCGGGTTCGGCACGCTTTCCGGCGAAGCGGCCACGCCCGCCAGCGCATACTCCGCCGCCGGGATGCCGGCCGCCGCCTCAAAGCCCATCATGTCGGCGGAAGCGCCGCCTGCCGCCTGATGGGCATGGGGCCGGACGATTTCCCGGTGCTGCTCTTTCATGTTCAGAATGTGCAAATGTGTCAATTCGCCGTATTCAAGCGCATAATTCAGCACGTCGCCGGGCCGGCGGCTGTGCACATGCACTTTTACAACGCCGCCGTCCTCAATCAGGATGATGGAATCCCCGTCCCGCTCCAGGGCCGCGCGAAACGCCTGCTCCCGGAAAACGGCGCCGGGCGCCAGATGGATGAAAAATTCCATGTCATAGGGAAATTCAATGCTGTCCGTCTCAAGCCGCGCCTGGGCGGGCGCTTCCTGCACCGCCTGAGGGACGGCCATGAGCCGCTGCGGCGCCGGCGGCGCGGCCGCCGTTCCTGCGGTTTTCGGCTCCCCCGCCAGATAGTCGAGAAATCCTTCGTACAGGCAGACCAGGCCCTGGCCCCCCGAGTCCACGACGCCCACCTGCTTCAGCACCGGCAGCATGTCCGGCGTGCGCTGCAGCGTTTCCCGCGCCTTGGCGAGCACTTCTTTCATCAGCTCGGCCAAATCCGGCGTTCTGCGAGATACGGCGGCGGCATGGCGGGCCGCTTCCCTCGCCACCGTCAGGATGGTGCCTTCCACGGGCTTCACCACCGCTTTGTAAGCGGTGTCAACCCCTTGTTGGAGCGCCTGGGCAAAAAGCTGCGCATCCATTTCTCGCTGACCCGCCACCGCCCGGGCGAAACCGCGAAACAGCTGGGAAAGGATGACGCCGGAGTTGCCCCTGGCCCCCATCAATAGCCCTTTGGAAAGCGTCTCGGCGGCTCGTCCGATTTCTTCGGACGGATTAGTTTGCAATGCGGCGGCGCCGGTCTTCATCGTCATGTTCATGTTCGAACCCGTATCCCCGTCCGGCACCGGAAACACATTGAGGGAATTGATGCGGCTTTCATTTTCGGCTAACCGGGCCGCGCCCGACAGCACCATGGCCGCCCACTCGATTCCGTTCAACGAACGCCTGCTCAAACCGACTGTCTCCTTCCTGTTGTCATGCGGCCCTAAACCGTCCAACGGCAGCCAGGCCGCGGGGAACGCGGCGCGTCACGCGGGACGCCCGGGCCGGCTTCCCTTCATGCGCGCCGCGTCGCGAATCCTATTTGCTGACGCGCACGTCCTGCACAAAAATGTTGACAAAATCCACTTTCAGTCCCGCAACTTCTTCAAGAACATACTTCACTTTGGATTGAATGTTGTGGGCCACTTCGGAAATTTTCGTCCCATAGCTGACGACCACATGGAGGTCGATATGGAGCAGATCGCCTTCCCGCCGCACTTCCACGCCCCGGGACAAATTTTCGCGCCCGAGCAGTTCGGCGATGCCGTCCTTGATGCCCTTGCGGGAAGCCATGCCCACCAGCCCGTAACAATCCATGGCAGCCGAACCGGCAATGGTCGCAATGACCTGATCGGTCACATCAATTTTTCCGTTTTCCGTCGAAAGCTGCACAGGCATGGTCACTCACTCCTTGATGCTCCCTTGTGGGATGGATTAAGGTTAATTGTACTATAAAAAAACGGGAGATTGAAGCCGATTTCCCTTTCTTTTCGCATGCTGGCGCCATTTTTTGCGTCCAAAGGCGGCATTTTCGCGCCTTGCGCCATCAAAGCGGCCCGGCCTCTTTTTTCGCCGCGGCCGGATCATGGCCTAAACGTGATTGCCATGGAGCATTTCGTTATGCTATGATAATGAAGTATTTGCATGGTTTCGGATAGGGAGGTGGAGCAAATGGCTCGCAAATGTTTCATCACGGGAAAAAAACCAGGCTACGGCAATCATGTCTCTCACGCCAACAACCGCAACCGCCGCACTTGGGGAGTTAACGTGCAAAAGGTTCGCATTCTGGTGAACGGCAAACCGAAACGCGTTTATGTGAGCGCCCGCGCCCTGAAGTCCGGAAAGGTGCAGCGCGTATAAGGTTCCTGCGCTTTGACGCATTTTCCCGAAATCAAGCAAAAGGGCTCAGCCGCCAGGATCCGGCAGGATCAGGCGGCGAGCCCTTTTTGGTTTTATGCGTTCTTTAACCGCTTTGTCCACATCACCTCCGGCTGCCAATCGCCCGCCCGGCCGGCGGCAGGCGCGCAATGGGGTGTGCCAGCTCCCGCGGGCACGCGGACAGGGCCTGGGTGCCCGGAGCCGGGGGGCGTCAGTTTTTGTGGAACGTGTTCAGGATCGCTTTGACAAAGCCGGCAAGAAAGCGAGGCAGCTTGATGGTGTAAAATTTCATTTTCCCATCCCTCCCCCGGCGAATCCGCAGTTATTTCAATTTATGCGTCCCGCCAATGTCCTATCACACCGGGAACAAAAAACAGGCGGGCCCAAGTTTGAAATGGGCGCCTGCCTGCTCGTTGGGTAAGGGTTTAATTATGCTGCGGGGATTGGTCCCACATAGGTTTGTCTCACACGGGTATGTTTCATGCGGGTTGTCCCATGCGGGCATGCCGGTTGCCGGCAACGTCTCAGCGGTTCAGTCCCGGAGCGAGGCGATGGCCGCCCGGCGGTCGGGATGCCCGAACACGTAGCTGCCCGCCACCAGCACATTCGCCCCCGCCTCCCGCACGAGGGGCGCCGTCTTGTCCGAGATGCCGCCATCCACTTCAATGAACACTTCGGGCCGGCCGATGTCCTCCAGCATGCGCCGCAGCGTCCTGATTTTGGGTAACATAGCGGAAATGAACGACTGGCCGCCGAAGCCGGGGTTTACCGTCATGATGAGCACCAGATCCACATCCCCGAGGACGTATTCCAGCACGCTCAGCGGCGTGTGCGGGTTCAGCGCGACCCCGGCTTTTTTGCCCATTTCCTTGATCTGATGGATCGTCCGGTGCAGGTGGGTGCACGCCTCGGCGTGGACGGTAATCAGGTCGACCCCCGCATCAGCCAGGGCCGGAAACAGCGACTCCGGCCGCTCCGTCATCAGATGCGCGTCAAAAAGCAGGGAAGTCGCCGGCCGGACCGCCTTGACCACCGGCGGCCCGAACGTCAGATTCGGCACAAAATGATTGTCCATGATGTCGATATGAATCCAGTCTGCCCCGGCCATTTCCACGTCGCGGATTTCATCCGCGAGGCGCGCAAAATCGGCGGACAGAATGGATGGCGCAATGATTGGCATGTCAGTACCTCCGCGGTTTCTCTTTCCTTTCGGCCAGAAAATCGGTGTAGTGAGCATACCGGCTTGCCGAGACTTCCCCCCGCTCCAGCGCCGCCGTGACCGCGCATCCGGGTTCCCGCACATGCGTGCAGCCGCGGAACTTGCAGCCGCCCGAAAGGGCGCGGAATTCCCGGAAGCAATCGGCTATCTCGTCAATGCCCAGCTCCTCGAAATCCAGCTGGCTGAAGCCCGGCGTGTCGGCAATCAGGCCGCCGCCCGGCAGCGCCAAAAGTTCCACATGGCGGGTCGTGTGTCTGCCCCTGCCCAGTTTTTCGCTGATTTCGCTGGTTTCCAGCTGAAGCCCGGGGATCAGCGCGTTGATGAGTGTCGATTTGCCGACGCCGGACTGGCCGGCAAAGACGGCCAGATGCCCGGACAGACGCCGGGCGAGTTCCTCGATTCCTTGGCCCTGGGGGGCGCTGGTGGCGATCACATCGTATCCGATGTCCCGGTAGAGCTTGGTGGCCTCCTCCAGCCGGCCGCGCACGCGCTCCCCTTCCGGCCCGACGGGAATGAGGTCCTTCTTGGTCCACACGATGACCGCATCCAGCCCGGCATGCTCCACATGCACGAGAAATTTGTCCAAAAGAAGCAAACTCAGATCCGGCTGAACGACGGAAAACACGAGCACGGCCAAATCGGCGTTGGCTATCGGCGGCCGGATCAGCACGGTTTTGCGCGGCAAAATTTCCTGCACCGTGCCTTCGCCATTGGCCGTTTCGCCGAATATCACCCGGTCGCCCACCAGCGGCGTTTCGCCGCGCTTTTTGAAAATGCCGCGGGCGCGGCATCGCACCGGCTCGCCGCCGGCGGACGGACTGACGTAGTAGTAACCGCTGAGCGCCTTCACAATGGTTCCTTCAGGCATCCACGCACGGCTCCTTCACAGCATTCAGTCTTCCGGATTTTCGCCGCCGCTTTCCGCCGCCTCCCCGCCCGGCGGGCCTTGCGGCCCTTCCGGTGCGGTCGTTGCGCCCGCGCTTGTGCCGGCAGGCACGTCGGCATAGGGAATCGGCGTTTGCAAGATCAACTGGTCGTCGCGATATATGATGATCTGACCATCCTTGCCCGGCGCGAGCACGAGGGTCACCTTGAAGGTGGTCATCTCGCGGATTTTGCGGGTTTCCGCCTCCAGGTTCTCGCCTCTTGCGTCCGAGTACCGGATTTTGATCGTGCTTTCCTGTCCCGGCATGGTTGGCGAAACAGTCACGTTATACTGCACCGTTTTGGCGTCCGGCGGGTAGCCGCTGGAGACCCACAGCGTGACCTCCGTCCCCTCGCTGACCTGCTCGCCCGTTTCGGCGGGAAATTGCTTGAACACTTCGTTTTTGGGCACCGAATAGCTCGGCTCGTAAATCACCTTGCCGTCCTTCAGTTTCAGGTTGTAACGCTCCAGTTCGGCCAGCGCTTGGGCTTCCGTCTTGCCGATCAGGTTCGGCATCGGGAACGTTTCCTTGCCCTTGCTGATCGTAAAGGATATGATCGCGTCTTCCGGATCGAAGGCTTCGCCTTCCCGCGGCCTTTGGTCCAAAATCGTGCCGGGCTGGCTGTCGTCGAAGACCTCCCTGGGAATGATATTGTCCGGATTGACGCCGAGCTCGCCCAGCGCCGCCACCGCCTCGTCCCACGTCTTGCCGCGGAAGTTGGCCATCACCGGCAGTTCGGGCTTTTTGCTGACCGTCAGCGTAATGATGGAACCTTCCTTGACCTTGATGTCCTGTTTGGATTGCTTGATGACGATGCCTTCTTCCAGATCGGGCCGGACTTCTTCGAGCACCGTTTCGTCCACATTAAGGCCCGCTTCCTCCAGCGTTCTGATGGCGTCCGCCAGCTTCATGTTGATGACGGTCGGCACCTCGACGTCCTTCGGCGACAGTTCCTGCCTAAGCTCCATGATGGCCCAGATCAGCGCGCCAATGATCGCCAGCCCGAACACGCTGAGCACCGTCGGCAGGATCCAGCGTCGTCTGGGCTTGTCCTCCAGGCCTTCGGAATCCCACAAATCCTCGGGCTCCTCCGCATCGTCATCCGGATAGACGACACTTTGCCGCATATCCGGGCGGAGCGCCGGCATCACCAGGGTTTTGTCCATTTCCTCGTCCTGGTCGCTGTCAAATTCGATGGGCGGCTCGTTCAGCCGCTCGGGCGCAAGGCACGTCTCCAGATCCTGCAGCATGGCCCTTGCGGACGGGTAGCGCTCCTTGGGATCTTTGCGCATCGCCCGGAGAACCACGTTCTCCAAACTTTGCGGAATGAGCGGATTGACTTTGCGCGGCCGGTCAAACGGCTCCCGCAAATGCTTCAGTGCCACGCTGATGGGGCTTTCGCCCAGGAAGGGCAGCCGCCCCGTCAGCATCTGGTACAGCACGATGCCCAGAGAATAAATGTCCGATTTTTCCCCCGCCGTCACGCCCTTGGCGTGCTCCGGCGAAAAGTAGTGAACCGATCCGACCACCGAGCCGGTCTGCGTGATCGTCGACGCGGTGGCCGCCCGAGCAATGCCGAAATCCGTCACTTTCACACGTCCGTTTTTGCCAATCAGAATGTTGTGCGGCTTGATGTCCCGATGGATGACCTGATTGCTGTGGGCATGATCCAGCGCATCGCAAATCTGGGAGGCGATCCTGACCGCTTCTTCCGGCTGCAGCGGCGCCCGCTCCTGGATGATTTCGTTCAGATTCGGGCCGTCGACGTATTCCATGACGATATAATGCAAATCATCTTCCTGTCCGACATCATAAATGCTGACAATGTTCGGATGAGAGAGGGATGCGGCCGCCTGGGCTTCCCGGCGGAAACGCCGGACAAAATCGTCGTCGTGCGTAAATTGCGGACGCAGCACCTTCACGGCAACGTTGCGGTTAAGCAGCAGATCCTTCGCCTTGTACACCAGCGCCATGCCGCCGCCGCCAATTCTTTCGATGAGCTCGTAGCGGGCGCCCAGCGTTTTTCCGATCATGCCGGCTCACCTCCCGCAGCGTCCGCCTCATCGTCGGCTTGGTCCGCCTCCACAAGCACCACCGTCACGTTGTCGTCGCCGCCGGCTTCCAGCGCCAGTTCCACCAGGCGGTCGGCAATTTCATCCAGCGTGACGCCGTCGGAAGCGCCGAGCACCTCCAGCAGCTTTTCCGGTTCCACCAGGCCGCTTAAGCCGTCACTGCACAGAAGCAGCCGATCGCCCGGCTTCATGTCGATGGCCTTGACATCCGCCTTCACTTCCTTGTCGGTGCCCACCGAACGGGTCACCGCATGGCGCAGCGGATGGCGCGCCGCTTCCTCCGGGCTGATCTGGCCGGCTTTGGACAGCTCGTTGATGACGGTATGGTCATCGGTAAGCTGCTCCAGCCCGCCTTCCCGGTACCGATAGATCCGGCTGTCCCCGACATGGCCGATCCAGCCCAGCTTCTTGCCGAGCACGGCCACGGCCAGCGTCGTGCCCATATTATGATATTTCTCGTTCAGCGATGCCGTTTCGAACACCGCCTTGTTGGCCTTGCTGATCATTTCCTCCAGCAACGCGACGCCCTGCGCCGCCTGCACGTCGGGCGGCCAGTGCTGCAGCGAGTCGGCCAGCGTGTTTACCGCCAGCTCGCTGGCCACATCGCCCGCGCGGTGCCCGCCCATGCCGTCGGCGACGATCACCGCCGTCCAGCCGCCCGGCACCGTGCCGCTCCAGGCCCGGTCCTCATTGACTTGACGCACTTTCCCCACATGCGTCCTCCAAGCCGTGTTCACAGTTTCACCTCACCCGCGGATTCCAAATGCTTCGCCCGCAGCTGGCCGCAGGCGGCCGCGATGTCATGCCCCTGCTCCCTGCGGATCGTCGCATTGATGTTCTTGCTCAGCAATATTCGCTGAAACGCGAAAATGTCATCCTTCGGTGTCCGCACGTAGTTTCGCTCCGGCACGTAGTTGACCGGAATCAGATTCACGTGGCAGAGCATCCCTTTGAGCACCGAGGCCAGTTCCTCGGCATGCTCGGGACGGTCGTTCACGCCTCCGATCAGCGCATACTCGAACGTGACCCTGCGTCCGGTTTTGGCGATGTAGTGCCGGACCGCCTCCATAACTTCCCGGAACGGATACCTGCGGTTCACGGGCATCAGTTTGGAGCGGAGCTCGTCGTTGGGCGCATGGATGGACACGGCCAGGTTGACCTGCAATCCTTCATCCGCAAACCGGTAAATGTTCGGCACGATGCCGCTGGTGGAAACCGTAATGTGGCGCGCCCCGATGTTGAGCCCTTTGGGGTGGATCATCGTCCGCAAAAACTTCATTGTCGCCTCGTAATTTTCAAACGGCTCGCCGGAGCCCATGACGACGATGCTGGAGACGCGCTCATTTTCCGCATCCAGCAGCTTCTGGCACTGCACCACCTGGGCCACGATCTCGCCCGGCGTCAGGTTCCGCTTCAGGCCGCCGAGGGTGGAGGCGCAAAACGTGCAGCCGATCCGGCAGCCCACCTGCGTCGTGACGCAGACGCTGTTGCCGTAATTGTGGCGCATGAGCACCGTCTCGATCACATGGTTGTCATGCAGGCCAAAAAGGAACTTCACCGTGCCGTCCTTGGAGGTCAGCCGCGTAATCTCCTTCAGCGTCACAAATCGGAACGCCTCATCCAATTTGGCGCGCAGCGCTTTCGGCAGATTGGTCATTTCCGCAAAGGAACCGACCCGCTTGACATACAGCCAATCGTAGATCTGGCCGGCGCGAAAAGCCGGTTCGCCCTGCTCCTTGACCCATTCTTCGAGCTCCTCAAACGACAAATCGTAAATAAAAGACTTGTCGGTCACCAGTTCCTTCGGAGGTTTCATCGTTTGCTTCACCGCCATTCGATCTATTTTACCATGCGGCGGCGCGATCTATAAAGATGCGCGCTGGGCAGGGCCCAAAGAGGCGGCATGAAAATTTTCTCACGATTTTTTCAGGGGACCTTTCGCAGTCGCGCGATGAAAAAGCCGTCGCTGCCAAAATGGTGCGGCAATATCTGCGCCCAGCCCCGAAACGGCTCCGGCAATACGCCCTTTTCTTGCAGCGGGCGAAGCGCGCTTTGCGGCCAGTCCGGGTCCGGGGCAAAGGACGGGTTTTCCGCAAGGAACCGCAGGATGTTTTCCTCGTTTTCTTCCGGCGTGATCGTGCAGGTGCTGTAGACGAGCGCGCCGCCGGGTTTGACGAGCCGGGCGGCTTCCCTGAGCAGCCGCTGCTGCAGATCGGCCAGGGCCGCGATATCCTGCGGCGTTTTATTCCATTTGATTTCCGGCTTGCGGCGGATAACGCCCAGACCGGAGCACGGCGCATCCAGCAGCACCACATCCAAGGAATTTTCCGGCAAATGCCGGGTGAGTTCCAGCGCGTCGGCGGTCATCGTCTCAATGATGGAAAGGCCCAGCCGCGCTTTGTGATCCTCGATCAGCTTCCGCTTGTGAGGGTGGATGTCGTTTGCCACCACCTTGCCCCGGTTGCCCATGATTTCGGCCAGATGGGCGGCTTTTCCGCCGGGCGCGGCGCAGCAGTCGAGCACCGCCATGCCGGGCGACGGATTGGCGACCACCGACACGAGCATGGCACTTTCATCTTGTATGCTCAGCTTTCCTTCGCGATACCACCGGGTTTCCGCCAGGCTGCCGGACTTTTCCGCCACGATCCCGTCTTCGCAAAGCGGAGATGGTCTCGCGCGGATGCCGGCCGCCGCCATTTCGGCAAGCAGCGCATCGCGGCTGGTCCGAAGCCGGTTGACCCGGGCGGCAGCGTGCGGCGGGAGATTGTTCGCCTCGCAGATGGCGGCCGCCGCCGCTTCGCCGCAAGCGGCGATCCACCGCTCAACGAGCCAGGCGGGATGGCTGTGCTCCAGCGCGATCCGCTCGGCGGCGGAAAGGCCGGGCGGCAAGACGGGCGCCAGCCCTTCGCGAAGCAGGCTGCGCAGCACGCCGTTAACGAGGGATGCGATGCCGGCATGGCCTCTGCTTTTGGCGATCCGCACCGCCTCGTTTACGGCCGCATGCGGCGGCACGCGATCAAGCCAGCGAAGCTGGTAGTAGCTCATGCGGAGCAGGCAACGCACCCACGGCGCGATTTTGTCCGGCCAGCCTTTGACCCGCCGGGCCAGCACGTGATCGATGGTATTGAGGCGTTGGATCGTCCCGTACACAAGCTCCGTCGCCAGGGCCGCATCTTGGCGGGAAAGGCGCGTGTCGGACAGCACGCCGCTCAAGGTCAGGCTGCTGTAAGCGCCCTCCTCTTCCACCCTGCGCAGCACCTCTAGGGCCGTTTCCCGCGGCCCCGCCGGCGCGCGGCGGGATTTTCCGGCGGACGGCTGACCGTTGCCCGAAGAGCTTGACGCCGGTTTTGGGCGGGCCTGTTTCTGGCCTGCGAATGACGCGCGGTCCGGTTTGGCGACTGTCCGCGTCGCATGATCCCGTTCGGCGTCCGACGGCTGTGCGCGGTCCGGTTTGGGCACTGCGGGCTGCTCGTGGTCCGGTTTGGTCATATCAGACAGTTGGCGGTACGCTTTGACCGCCTCGGGCTCCGCCTGATTCGGTGCGCCGCCCGCAGGCTGACCGCTGGCCGTCTCTTCGCGTTCCGTCCCGATCCGATCCGGCGCATCAGGCCGCTTCTGCCGCTGATCCTGCTCCATGCTCGCCGCTCCCTCCCATTTCGGAATGTTGCCATTTGGTGAAAGTATCCCCCAATTCAAACGGCCTTAGCGCCGCAATGTCTGATTCGGGTGACCTTGTTGCCCGTGTGTTTGTTCGGCGCCATGTTTCAAACTGGCGATGTTGGCATCTATCCGGGCTTTATTTCGGAACAATGCTCCAAATTGGTGCTCTTGCGGCTTTATCCTGCACAATGTCCCAAATTGGTGCTCTCGACAGCTTTTCGCGTTCTCTCCTGGCACATTGTCTCGAAATGTTTTAATCGTGACCGTTTCTGGAGCAAACCTCCGCTTGATTCAATCCCTGGACTTTTTTCAAAAGTACAGAACGAATTTGATCACACAGGTGTTGCATAACGGACCACATCCGCTGCAGCTCATCTTCGCCAGCGGCACCCGTCCGTGAACGGATCAAGTCCGCTACGGCGCACCTCTGCCAGCGGCACCCGCCCGTGAACGGATCTCGTCCGCTACGGCGCACCTCTGCCAGCGGCACCCGTCCGTGAACGGATCACGACCGCTACGGCGCACCTCTGCCAGCGGCACCCGCCCGTGAACGGATCTCGTCCGCT
>ERZ795043.1173-NODE-1173-length-14415-cov-30.174443_pt1 | contig 14415 bp, 10 predicted proteins | sample MGYA00375127_ERZ795043 | MGnify/ENA primary metagenome ERZ795043 (study PRJEB30172, sample SAMN05518447) | compost metagenome | isolation source: Feedstock adapted compost from Newby Island compost facility, Milpitas, CA | place: USA:Newby Island compost... | reverse complement strand
ATGCCGCCGGACTGGAACGGCCCGGCGGCGGAATAATTTGGGTGAAAAATCACCCAAAACGGCCGTGCTGCGGCTGCCCGAAAACGAGCCGCACCCTCCCCCAAAAAAGACCCTTCGCCATCCCGTTCCGGATGGCCGGAGGGCTTTGTTCCTGTCCTCATAATCAATCCTTCACATCCAATCATTTCAAACGCTCAATAATCAAAGCAAGCCCTGAAATCTTCCGGGTCAAACGGCAGCACGTCGGGTAGCGGAAGACGCTGACGGACCGGCAGGATGGCCGGATGTTCCCTGTGCGGTTCCGTCTGGTACCAGTACGCCGTGCTTGCGTAATCGTCGCTGCGATGGTTATTGTGGCCGTGTTCGATGGTCACTTTGATCGATTTTTGAAACATGATCGGGTCCTGGATGTGATAGCGATAGACCGAAATTTTTCCTGACCAGTTCGGTCCGCCGCCGAGGATGATACCGTGATACGGGGCATTGTATTCCTGTTGCGGACACCAGGCCGTGTTGAAATAATCCTCCATTCCCGTCCCGTGCAGGGATGGCGGCCACGGTTCCCCGTCGATGAAGATCATGTCGTCCCCTTCACCGTACCAGTTCCATTCCCTCGTGAAGCGCAGATTGTGTATGTTCAGGTTGCACCCGACGTAGTGCCCGCGGCCTTCCGCTTCCAGAATCACATAGTTGCCCTCACCCGTCGTGTTTTTGCCGCCAAACTGGAAAAGCGTGTTGGAAATCGTGTCGTCGATTCCCTTCGTGATTTCCCGACGCCATAGTGCGTGAAACCGCAGGCTGCTATCAATCGGCTCACCGTAGAGTTCGTAATCAATGTAGTAGTACAGCTTGAGCGGCTGATCCGCCTCGGATTCCACTTCAATCCGGGCGCTCGTGCCGAAGGGCATCGGAAAGAAGCAGTTCATGGCCGTCCCGTTTTCCGGGCTCATGGCCAACGGTTCCGAGACGAAATTTTTCGTGATGCCGTGTCCCATGCCGAAAAAATCCCCGATCGGCGCAAGCACGCTCGGATTTTCTTCGTCGTCCCAGTACATCCGCAACACCACTTTGCGGTGCAACCAGTTTTCCGTCTGACCGTCCTCCAACGGCGCCATGGTCATCCAGATGTGGGTGATGCAGCCCGAACCTTCGATGGCGCAGCAATCGATTTTGTCCCCCGGATGCAGACGAACGTAATCCCGGTTGCCACCGGTCCGATCGTAGCTTGATGCGCGCTTGCGCACACCTTTCCGTTCTCTGTACAAATCCCTAAGTGACGTTCCAAGCATGAAATTCAGCCTCCCTTGTCTATCTTTTTCATTGGGTTGTCATTCCCGCCATCTGCTCCTCACACGTCATTTGATCCCCGACATTTTGATCCCTTCCACGAGATGTCGCTGTGCCAGGAAGAACAGGACGAAAGTCGGGATCGCGGCGAGCACGGCGGCCGCCAGCACGATGTTCCATGGGGTGAAATAGCCGCCGCCGACCAGATAGGCCAGCTGCACTTGAATAACCCACAGCTCTTCTTTCTGCGTGATGATCAATGGCCAAATATAGGAGTTCCAGTTAGCGATGAAAAAACCGATGGTGAGCGGGATGATAATCGGACCGGACAGCGGCAGGGCGATTCTGAAATACGTGCGGGCCAGGGACAGCCCTTCCATGTATGAGGCTTCTTCCAACTCCTTCGGGAATTCCCGATAAAACTGGCGAAACAGAAAGATGCCATAAGCGTTGAAAAGCGCTGGAACGATCAACCCGGCATAGGAATTGAGCATGCCGAGTTCCCGCACAATCAGATAAAGCGGCAGCATGATGACGGCAAACGGCACCATCAGCGTGCTGAGCATCCAGGAAAATATGAACCGCTGGCCTGGAAATCGAAAGCGCGCCAACGCGTAGCCCGCCATGGAATGAAAGAGCATCGCCACCACCGTGACGGTGGACGAAACAAAAAGCGAATTGCCGATGGACCGGATGATACCCGATTTTTCGATGGCAATGCGATAGTTATCAACCATCCATTCCTTCGGGACGAGGGATCCGTCGAACACGCTTACTTCCGAGCGAAGGGAACCGGCCACCAGCGTGTAGAGCGGAAACACCATCAGGATGCCGAGCACAATGGCCGCGAGCGGCAAAATGGTTCTGGAGATACCTTTCACAGGCCAACACCCTTCACTCTCTGGATAAAAGCTTCAACTGGATCAGAGACAGCGCGAAAATAATGGAAAACAAGGCAAACGCCAGCGCCGATGAATAGCCCATGTTCATCTGTTCGAAGGCGACTTTGTAGATGTAATAGGCGCTTACCTGTGTGGAATTGACCGGACCGCCCTTTGTCATCACCATGATCTGGTCCATCACCTGAAAGGAACCGATCAGGGTGACGATCAGGATGAAAGTACTGGTGCCCCTGAGCAACGGAAACGTGATGTACCGGAACATCTGCCAGCCTGAAGCGCCGTCCAGATTGGCCGCCTCATAGTAGTCACGCGGAATTTCCTTGATGGCCGCCAGAAAGATGACCATGTTGTACCCCAGGTTGATCCAGAGCAAAACTGCCACAATGCAATAAAGGGCTTGCGACGGCGAGCCCAGAAACTGCTGGGTCGGAAGGCCGGCGTGCTTGAACAGCTGGTTGATGAGGCCGTTTCGCGGATCCATCAGAAAGATTCCAATGATCGCCGACGTGACGGAGGTGATGGCAAAAGGCATCAAAAACATCGTGCGCACCAAGTTCGCCGTCCTCTTCTTCAGCGCATGGATCATCACCGCCGAAGCCAGGGACAGGGCAAACAACAAAGGGACATAAACGGCGCTGAACAAAAACGTTCGCTCCAGTGAATGCCACCACTGGGCGTCCGAGACGAGCGCCGCGTAATTGTCGAAACCGACGAACGCTCGCGGCGAGAACGCATTCCACCGGTGCAAACTTACATAGAAGGCATAAAGGATCGGAAGAAACACGAAAACGAACAGACCGGCCACATCCGGCAGCACGAACAAGTAGGCCGTCGCCCATTCCTGCAGCTTCCGCGCGTTTTTTCTATTGGCAACCACGTTCCCACCTCCCGGCCGGGAAACGGAAGGGCGCCGAAAGCGCCCTTCGCTTCCCGAATCAATGATTCAGTTACTCGAGTTCCTTCAACACTTCCGTCAGTCTTCGGTGGGCGTCTGCCGCCGCTTCGGCGGCATCCCGTCCGTACATGACCTCCTGCAACGCATCGCCGACGATGTCCACCACCTGCGCCGGATACCTCGGTTCGGGTATGGCGGTGTCGTAAATCTGCTCCGTGAATACCTTGCGCATGCCTTTTTCATAAATCTCCTTGCCGGCCTCGACCACGGACTTCCGCGGCGAGTAGGCAAACTTGATGTCCGTCACCCATTCGAGGGCGCGCTGCGGATCTTCGGCGAACACCCACATGACGAACTTCGCGGCTTCATCCGCATGCTTGCTGTTGGCATTGACGGCGAATTTCCAGCCGCCCGCGTCCGTCGCCAGTCGGCCATCCACCGGGTGGGGAATCGGCGTCACGTTGATCGGCACGTCGCCAAAAACCTGCTCCGCTCGGTTGATCGCCCAGGTACCGACGATCTGCATGGCGGCGGTGCCGTTGCCGATGTGGTCGATTTCCGTCGGGTGCTGCTGCAGCTTCGTGGGCGACAGTCCTTCGCGGAAGAACGTGCCCCAGAAGTCAAGGGCTTCGGCCACTTCGGGCGTGTCAAACAAGCTTGTCTTGCCGTCTTCGCTCAGTACGGTGCCGCCTTTCTGCCAAAGGAACGGGTACCAGACGAAATTGAAGTACGGCCCCTTTTCCGGCGGAAGGATCAGTCCGGCCACTTTGTCCGTCGTCAGCTTGCGTGCCGCGTCTAGCAGTTCATCCCACGTCTTCGGCACGTCGACGCCGGCGTTCCGCAGCATGTCTTCGTTGTAGTAAAGCGCTAGCAGTTCCAGCTCGAAGGGGAGCGCCAAAATTTTGCCGTCCACCGTGACCGCTTCGATGGAAGCCGGAAGGAAATCTTCGAGGGCGCCTTCCGGGAAATACGGGGTCAAATCCAGCATCCAACCGGCATTGGCGAACTTCATGAAGTCGCCGGGCGAAATCATGAAAATGTCGGGCCCTTCTCCGCCGGCGAAGGCGATGGGAAGCTTCGTTGTGGTGTAATCGGTCTGGTTGGAGGTGGAGTACACGATTTCCACACGATCCTGGATCGCGTTATACTCCGCCACCATCCGCTCAAAAAATGCCTGCTCCGCTTCCGTGTGAAAATCCCAGAAAGTGAGCCTGATTTTTTCCGACGATCCGTCTGATTGTCCGCCACCGTTGCCGGCGTCGCCGCCGGCGGAAGAAGAACCTGACGTGGTACCGCCGTTCTGCCCGGCCGACCCCGCCTGGTTGCCGCCGCAGGCTGACAGCAGGAGCAGCGCGGCCAGAACGAGGAGAGCAATCGCTTTCTTGCTAAGTTTCATGTGCCTCATACCCCTCTCGCTTGTTGTTGCCCAAAGTATAAGGCACATGAAAACGGTTCTGTAACGGGAAATGTTTTCGATGGGGTGGACTATTTTTCGATGGAGGAAAGAAAGGAGAGGACACGGGCATTCATCTCGTCCACGATGTCCGCGGCCGGCCTGTCCGTATGGATCAGCTGCAACAAGGCATCGGAGAAGATCGCGTTAAGTTCCTGCGGAAACCGCGGTTCCTGCCGCTCGGTCCCGAAGATCCGGGTCGTGAACACTTCCCGCATGCCTTTCAGATAGAAGCCACCGGCTTTTTCCATGACCGAGATACGCGGCGAATAGGCGAATTTTACTTCGTTACACCACTCGATGGGGATTTCCGGGTCGCCGGCGAAGGCCCACATGATGAAATCGGCGGCTTCCCTGGCGTGTTCGCTGAAACGATTGGCCGCGATTTTCCACCCTCCGGCAATCGTGAGCGGTTCGCCCTCCCGCGGATGGGGCAGCGGGACGACGCCGATTGCCTTGTCCCGGTAAACGGTCTCCAGCATGGCGATGCTCCAGGAACCGCTCACCTGCATCACCGTTTCGCCGTCAGCCAGGATGCCGATATCGTTGGTGGGACGGGATGGATGCCGGTTGATCAGGTCTTCGTCCAGCATTTGACGGAAAAAGCCGAACATGCGAAGAGCCCGGTCCGGATCGACTGGCCGGTAGCTTCCGTCTTCGGCCATGAAATCGGTGCCGGTCTGCCACAAAAACGGCAGCCAGGTGAAGGTTTGATAGACGCTGGCGAACGTCTCCATCGTCAGGCTGCTGGCCGCTTCTGAGTTCAACCGCCTCGCGGCGTTCAGGAGATCGTCCCAAGTGGCGGGCGGCTCGAGACCCGCATCGGCAAACTTTTCCTTGTTGTAGTAAAGCGCGAGAAGTTCAGTTTCGATCGGAATCGCCACGATGTCGTCATCGATCATCACCGCTTCGAGGGCGGAAGGGTAAAAATCGTTCCGGATCTCTTCGGAAAACCGGTCCGAGAGCGGTTGCAGCACCTGGGCTTCGGCGAATTTGGCGATCGTGCCCGGCGAAACGAAGAAAATGTCGGGACCGTGGCCGGAAGCAAAAAACGTCAGCAGCCGGGAACTGTTGAAATAGATGTCACTGGATACATATTCGACTTGAACCTCCACGTCCGGGTTGACATCCCGGTATCGTTGCGCGAGCCGCTTCCAAAATTCATATTCCTTGGATTGGTGGAACGACCACAGCCGCAGCACCGTCTTCTCCCTTTCGGCTTCACCTGTGCCCGTTCGGCTTCCGGGGTCCGGTGCGGTCAGCAGGCGTTCAATGGCCTCCCCTTCAGAAACCGGCACATCCCCGCATCCGCCGGCCGCAAGCAGGACGCCGACCATTGCAAGCGGCGGGATCATCCGTCGCATGATCCTCCAACGCATGTCCTTATACAGCCTGATGATTCTGCATACGCTTTTCTGGCGCTCGATCGTCCGCCGCAGATTTATCCGGCGCATGCTTCTCCGCCGCAGGATTATCCGCCAAATCGCAGCCCGTTTCCGCATCCTGCCGCCCCCTCTCACATGAAAAAGAACTGCCGGTATTCGGCCGGCGTGACACCGGTCGCCTTTTTGAACACCCGGGAAAAATATTTGACGTCGTTGTAACCGACTTTCCCGGCAATTTCATACAAGCGAAGATTCGGGTCCTGCATGAGCTGCTTTGCCTTTTCGAGACGCAACGCCGTCAGGTACTCTACGAACGACTGGCCGGTCTCCTGCTTGAAATACGTCGAAAAATAGCTCGTGCCCATTCCGACGTGACCGGCAACGTCATCGAGCGACAGGTCGAGATGGAAATGATCGTGGATGAACGCCAGCGCCTTGTCGAGCAACCCGTTGCGCCGGTGCTGCGCGTTTCTTTCCAGCGACCGGATGCATGCTTCAACCAAAAGAGCCATGTACGACCTGTATTCCTCAGCCGAAAAATCGCGATGAAACAGGCCGTTTGCGGCCGGCAGCTCCGCAAATACCGACGCCGTCAGGTTGTGAAGCTGCACAAAGCGGAGCACTGACGACAGAAACTGAAGACCATACTGCCGGAACAAGCGGAACGGCACTCGGGCGGCGCAAACCGTTTCCACAAACCTGTCTAGCACGCCGAGCGCCTGCTCCGCATTGACGGCCCGCATCGCGTTTAACATTTTTTCTTCCAGATCGACCGGGTATCCGTTCAGCGCTTCCTCGTCCGGGACTGCTTCATAAACGCAGACGGTGCCCTGCCCGAAAATCCATTTTCCGAGCAAGGCTTCCATGGCATGCCCGTACAGGACGGGCAAATGCCCAAAACAGTCCGTCCTGTCGCTCACCCCGATGGTGACGGACAATTTGGCGCATTTTTTCACTTCCTCTACAATTCGCCCGAACGTCTCAAACCCCGGCATCCCGCCGATTAGCAGATAATGGAGCCGAGCTCCGGAGGAAAACAGGAACTGATGGTCAAATCCGCCCTCCGCGGACAAAATTTCTTGGGTAATATTGCGGACCACAAAGTACACAAGCTGCCGGTCTCCCCAATGTTCCTCCCGGATCAGATCATCAAATTGCTCGATCTCGATGACCACCAGGCGGAAATCTTTCGCGCCGTCAGGCAGCAGTTTTTTCAACCGGTCAGCATGCTGCTTTCCACCTTCTTGGCTCGTCAGCCAGTCTTTCCACAAATTCCCGTAATTCGGCCGGATGGGAGAGGCTTCGGACAGCCATCTCCTCGAATTCGCATCGGCCTTCAGCCGGCTCAACACGTCCCGCACCTCGTCGGGCTTCACAGGTTTCAGCAAAAAGTCGTAGGCGCCGAACTTGATGGCCGTCCTCGCATATTCGAAGTACCCGTAGCCGGACAGAATCACCACCTGCACCGGGTATTCCCGTAGCATGCTGAGCAGATCCAGACCGTTCATGTGGGGCATCCGGATGTCGGTGATGACCAGATCGGGCAGTTCCTTTTTCACAAGCTCCAACGCTTCGATTCCGTTTTTCGCCTCACCGATAACCGTCCAGTCCGGGTCCAGCCGGGGAATCAGGGCGGTCAGCCCGCGTCTGATTTTCGGCTCATCGTCAACGACCAACGCTTTCAGCATGTTCAACCCCCAACTTTCCGCCTTCTTGTTCATGCAGTTCGGGCAACAGGATGACGACGGTCGTGCCCTTGTCCGGTTCGGACTCGATGGTGACCCCGTAGCCAGGACCATATTCCAGTTTCAACCGCTCATCCAGGTTGTGGATGCCCACGCCGTGCACGCTTCGTTCGCGGATCGCTCTCAGACGGTTTTCGGGTATGCCGCTTCCGTTATCTTCCACCGCGACGCGAATGCGCCCGTCGCCGTCCCGCCCGGCCGAGACACGAATCCATCCCCCGGACTCCCTGTTTTCCATGCCATGGATGATCGAGTTTTCCAGATACGGCTGCAGGAACAAGCGGGGCACAAGGAGATGCAGAATGCCGGGGTCCACGTCGAATTCGACGTCGAACCGGTCTTCAAACCGCATCTTTTGCAAGTACGCGTAATTTTTCGCCCACTTCAGTTCCTCGTCAAGCGTCACCAGCTTCTTGTCCCGCCGGATGGCGTAGCGCATGATATCGCCGAGCGCCGTGATCATTTCGCTGATGTCCGGCTGGTTGCGTTCGATGGCCATCCAGTTGATCGTGTCCAGCGTGTTGTACAGAACGTGGGGGTTGATCTGCGCTTGCAGCGCCCGCACTTCCGCCTCCCGTTCTTTCTCCGAAATGTTGCGCACTTCCGTGATGAGATCGTCGATCCGGCTCTGCATGATATTGAACGCCGACTGCAGCAAGCCGATTTCGTCGAAGGACTGCATTGGCATCCTCACCCCCAGATTGTCCCGCTGGAGCCGCTTCATCGCCATCGCCATCTGGCGCAGGGGGTTCGTGATGTAGTGCGTCGTGAGCAGGGCCAGCAAAATGAACAACACGGTGAGCGCCACGATGGTGGACATGAAAAAACGCTTCACGTTCTCCGTTTGCGCTTTCAAATCCTGCATGGGCACGAACGAAAAGTAAAGCCACCCGTTGTAATCCGATTTCGTGCAGCCTATCCGGTACAGATCCCCGTTCAGCCGCTGGGTGGCAAAAACGCCGCACTGCCGGACCGCATCACGGAAAAAAGCCGCATCCCGGAAATCCGTCCCATAAAGCGCCGCGCTGCGGTGCCAGACGACCTGCCCGTTCCGGTCCGTAACGAGAAACACGCTGTTCGGGCTGACGGAGACGCCGCCGATGATGTCGTCCAAGGCCTGGATTTTCATGTTGAGAATGACAATGCCGAGGGGCTGCAGCACATCCGTGACGTCCCGGATCTGCATGCCGAACGGAACGTAATGGCTGGGGGACTGCAGAGAAGGATTGGGGGGCAGTTCGTAGGCTGAAAACCACACGACGCGGCCGCCGGACATATCTATCGCCTTTTTCCATTCCGGGTGCCGGTCCATCATCTGCAAAAAATAGCCGGAGCCTTTGAAGTCGGCAAAGTGTACGGTACCACTGGACGAAATGAGGTACACCGAATCGATGTATTCCCTGCCGATCAGGAAGTTGCGCAGATACAGGCTGATTCCTTCCTGGAGGCCGTTCCCGCGGAACGGGTCGCGCTGCAGCCGGCCTAGTTCCGCGATGAGGTCCTCCTGGTCGTACAGGCTCAACAACTGGCCTTCCATCTGCTTCAGCAACCGGTCGACGTTTTGCTGGACAAGGTTCAGCACCTGCCCGGTTTCCTTGTCAGCCCGTTCCACCACCAGCTCCGTGGATTGGCTGTAGAAAACAAAACCGGCCAGAAAGAGGGGAACGAGAATGAAAACGGTCAGTATTAGCATCAGTTTGTTGCGCAGGTTCAATTTGCCGAACAGCCGTCGCATACCGTCCCCCCCGATTGCAGCGCGTTTGTCGATTGGTGTCGCTTTTGTTTCTCTCACTTTACCAAGGACGGAGCATTTTTTCCATGTCCATTTACCTGTTCGTGTTGCCGTCATTTTCCGCTGCATGAATTGACGGGAAACAACTCGGCGATTGCCACCGGCGCGGGATTTGTCCGGAAGAAAAATTCCCGCCGTCGTCCCGGCATCCGCCGGGCGTCAGCCACAAGCCGCATTCCGCATGGCATTGAGACGCTTCATGACGGACGCGGGGTCGCGGCCAAAATGGTCGTGCAGTTCCAGATACATCCTGTACAATTCCCCATAAGCAGCTTGGCGCTCTCGGTCCGGCTTGAACGTTTCCCGTTTGACGCGCGTCATGCGCCGCGCAGCTTCCTCTACCCGGTCGTAGCCTCCCCGGCGCGAACCGGCGGCGACGGCGGCATAGACGGCCGCGCCGAGGGCCGCCGTCTGCGTTGAATCCGCCACCCGGATTTCCCGGCCCGTCACGTCGGCGTAAATCTGCATGAGGAGGCGGTTTTTCTGCGGCAGACCGCCACAGGCGTACACTTCGCCGACGGGTATGCCCGCCCGCTCGAACGCCTCGATGATGGCGCGCGTGCCGAATGCCGTCGCTTCCATCAGCGCCCTGTACACCTCTTCCGGCCTAGTCTGCAAATGATATCCGATGATCAGTCCGTTCAGATCGGCGTCCGCCAGCACCGACCGGTTGCCGTTCCACCAATCTAGCGCGAGAAGTCCGGATTCCCCCGGCCGCAAGGCTGACGCAAGCTGCTCCAGATGCTGGTGAACCGTCGCGTTTCGTTCAGCCGCCTCCTTCTCGATGCGAGACGGCACGCCGTTCTCCACGAACCAAGCAAACAGGTCGCCCACCGCCGCCTGACCGGCTTCATACCCGTACAACCCCGGCACGATGCCGTCTCTGACCACACCGCTGATGCCTTCCACTTCCGTCTCTCTGTCGGACAGCAGCATGTGGCACGTCGAGGTTCCCATCACGAGCACGATGCGGCCGGGCGACACGACGCCCGTCCCCACCGCCGCCGCATGGGCATCACCGATAGCGGCGGCAACCGGAATGCCGGGCACAAGCCCGAGCCGCTCCGCCATCTCCCGCGAAAGCGCTCCGGCCCGGGTGCCGAGGGTGATCACGTCGCCGCGCAGTTTCGTTTGCGCCAGGTTCGCAAGTCCGGGATCGAGCCGCGCAAAAAACGCTTCCGGATAGCCGGTCTCCCCTTGCCAGACGGCCTTGAAGCCCGCCATGCACACGCTCCGCGCGAATGTCCCGGTCAACTGGGAAACGACCCAGTCCCCCGCTTCGACGAACCGGTCGGCTTGCTCGTAGACGTCCGGCGCCTTGCGCTTCGTTTCTAAGATTTTCGGCAGCATCCATTCCACGGACAGCTTGCCGCCGTACCGTTTCAGGAACGGCTGTTTCGTTTCCGCCGCCAGCCGGTTGACAAAATCCGTTTCCTCCAACGCGGCATGGTGCTTCCACAGTTTCACCCAGCTGTGGGGATTGTGCCGCCACTTGGAATGAAAACACAAGGGAACGAGATGTTCATCCACGGGAAGCATGGTGCACGTCGTGAAATCGACGCCGATGCCGATGACGTCTTCCGGCCTTGTCCCAGATTCCCGCATGACGACGGGAACGGATTCAAACAGCACGTCCAGATAATCGCCGGGATGCTGCAGCGCCCACTGGTCGCCGAGCATGACGTCCGAGTCGGGCAGCCGTTCGTCGATGACCCCGTGCCGGTAGGGCGTGACGTGCACCGCCAGTTCCCGGCCGTCGGCGGCGTCGGCAAGCAACACCCGGCCGGATTCTGTTCCGTAGTCAATGCCAAGCACAACTTTTCTGCCCATCGCTTGACCGACTCCCCGATTTTATTTGTACAACGGCCCGAAATGGGCGCACGCCCGGAAATCGGCGCCCGTCGGATCGCCGGCGCCGAAGGCGGACCAGACGTTTGGCCGGAAAATCCGGTCCTCCGGCACGTTGTGCATGCTGACCGGTATGCGCAGCATCGCGGCGAGGGTAATGAACTTGTCACCCACATGGCCGTAACTCAGGGCGCAATGGTTCGATCCCCAGTTGTTCATCACCGAGTAGACATCCTTGAACACGCCTTGGCCGGTCAGGTTCGGCACGAACCAGGTGGTCGGCCAGGTGGGGTCCGTCCGCCGGTCCAGCGCCGCATGCACATCTTCCGGCAGCCCGACGGTGTACCCTTCGGCCAGCTGCAGCACCGGCCCGAGTCCGTCGACGAGATTCACCCTGGCCATCGTGACCGGCATACCGCCCGGGGTGACAAACTGCGAGGAAAACCCGCCGCCCCGGAAAAAGTCGACGGCCGGATACCAAGTGGTCGCTTCAAGGCAGCCGATCGCTTCTTCCGGCGTGATTTCCCAGAACGGCTTCATGGCCGGCCTGCCGTCCTTCAGTTGCCGTCCGGCGCCGTCCAGCGCCGCGGGCCCAGAATTTTTCAGCAAGATGAGGCCGCCTTCCGCCGGGCCGCTCAATCGATGGCCCGTCACCCTGCGAACCGCGTCGGGGCTCCAGTAGGTGCGCACGTCGGCAAAAATTTGGGCGCCGTCGGTCAACAGGTGGCCAAACAACATCGTCACCGCATTCAGCGTGTCGTTTTCCGTGGCGACGATGAATGGTTCGCGAATGCCGTTCCAGTCGAACGAAGAGCAGAGGATCGCTTCCATGAAGTCCCCGGTCGGGAAGTAATCCGTCCAGGCCCGCTGACCCTGGAACCCGGCGGCTATCGCATTATGCCCGAGTGCTTCTTCGCCGTAGCCCATCTCCGCCAGCTTCGGGTTGCCGATCATCAAATCCCGGCCGATGAGCGCCATTTTGACCACCGTTTCCCAGTCCGCCTGCTTCTGGGCGGGCGACCTGCGCAGATGCAGCGGATTGACGTCTTCTCCTTCCCGGCAATACCGGCGGACCCACTCCAGCGCCCGCCTGAATTCGTCATGATCGTAAATGCCCATGTTGATCCTGCGGACAAACTCCACCATGTCCACGTATTCGTTCCGCATGCCGAGGTACCGGTGGAAAAACGTCTCGTCCGCCAGACAGCCGGCGATGCCCATGGACACGTTTCCCATGGACAGATAAGACTTGCCGCGCATCGTGGCCACGGCCAGTCCGGCTTTGGCGAACAGCAGCAGTTTCCGCTTCACGTCATCCGGAATGGTTGGATCATTCATGTCCTGGACGTCCCGGCCGTAGATGCCGAACGCCGGCAGCCCTTTCTGATTGTGGGCGGAAAGGGCGGCAGCCAAATAGACGGCGCCGGGCCGTTCGGTCCCGTTGAAACCCCAGATGGCGTGCGGCATTTGCGAATTCAACTGGATCGTCTCCAGCGGATAGCACCAAGACGGCGTCACCGAAATCGTCACGCCAACGTTGTATTCGGCGAATTTCTTTTCCGTCATGGCCGCTTCCGCCGCCCCGCCGATCGTCGTGTCGGCGATGACGCATTCGACAGGCATTCCGTTCGCGTGCCGCAACTGACTGGTCAGAAGTTCCGCCACGGCTTTGGCCATCTGCATCGTGACGTCTTCCAGCGACTCCCGGATGCCGCCTCTTCTCCCGTCGATGATCGGCCGGATGCCGATGCGCGGCAAATCGCCGATCCATCGTTGTTCCACTCGCGCCGGTTGCATCGCAATCTCCCCTCTCATGTGTAATCGATTACATGTGTAATCGTTAACACATATCATACTCCCGGCCACGGAATTTGTCAATTTGGTTCTAGCGGTATTGGGCGATTTCGGGCATGAACAATCGTCGGATGTTCGTTTTCAGCAAAGCGGCATCGCGCTGAACCGCCAGGATCCGCTTGCCGATTTCTTCGCCCATCTGGTACGGTTTCTGCCGCATGTGCCACAGGTTTGAGCCCTTTAGCAGCCTCGCTGCTTCCACTTCGCCGAATGACGCCACCGCCATGTCATCCGGAATGCTGACGCCCGACTCGACCAGTTGCAGGAGCGCGCCGAACGCCATCGCGTTGTTCAGGGCAAGAATGGCGGTCGGTCTCTCCTTCAGGTTCATCCATTCGAGCACGGCCCGCTTGCCCCCTTCTTCGGAAAACCGCCCGTCAAACAGCAGCCGCTCGTCGACGGGCAGACCGCGGGCTGCCATGGCGCGGCGGTAGCCATCCAGACGCTCCTTCGACGTGCTGATGCGGGTTCCGCCATGGATGACGGCGATGCGCTCGTGCCCGTCCCGGATCAGGCATTCCGTCAGCTGCTCGCTGGCCGCCGCGTTGTCCTCGAGAAACATGTCCAGCTCCAACGAAACATCGGGCAGCCGGCGGTCCACCAGGATGACGTGGATTCCCGATTTGACCATTTGCGCAAGCTGCCGTTCCGTCGCGAAAGATGCCGCCAGCACGACCACGTCCGCCCGCTGTTCGGAAAACAGGTTCAACAGATGCGCCTCTTTGTCCGGATGTTCGTCCGTGCTGGCAAAAATGAGATGATACCCTTCCCCGTGCACCACGTCCTCGATGCCTTTTGAAATCTGCATGAAATACGGATTGGAGATGTCCGGCACGAGAATGCCAATGGTGTAGGTTTTGTCCTGCTTCAGGCTGCGGGCGATGGCGCTCGGCCGGTAGTTCAGCCGCTCGATCGCTTCCATCACCCGTTTCCGGGCTTCTTCGCTCGCATAACCCGTGCCGTTCAGCACCCGCGAAACCGTCGCCGTGGACACGCCCGCTTCCCGGGCGACTTGTTTGATGTTGACCATGCGATGCCTCCCGTGTCCGATTCTCCATTCCATTATCCGCACATTTGCCGCCGGCATCAAGGCCGGCCGCGCGGAGCGCGGCTGCGATTGGTCGCGCGCCTGCTTTTTCTCGCGACCCGCTCGTTCCTTGGTCATATCAAACAAATCAATGCGCCCGGTTCCTGCACAAAAAAAAGCCTCCCGTCCCGCCCGAAATGCGGGAATCCGCGGAGGCTTTGGCCTGT
>ERZ795043.1168-NODE-1168-length-14491-cov-6185.738709_pt1 | contig 14491 bp, 11 predicted proteins | sample MGYA00375127_ERZ795043 | MGnify/ENA primary metagenome ERZ795043 (study PRJEB30172, sample SAMN05518447) | compost metagenome | isolation source: Feedstock adapted compost from Newby Island compost facility, Milpitas, CA | place: USA:Newby Island compost... | reverse complement strand
TTGACGAAGGGGTATCTGATTTCGGACATCGGCATAATTTATTAAACCCGCAATATCGAACCACGGGCATTGTGGTATTAAAAAACAGCGAGGGGCAAATCTGGGTGGTGGAAGATTTCGGTTGCGCGCCCTGATGTTTCACGTGAAACAACCGGATCCATATCCGACCGCACACATTTGGTAACTTTGCAGCTCAAATACTGAGCGCATGTTTCCCCAATACGACGTTATTGTGGTGGGTGCCGGGCATGCTGGATGCGAGGCCGCAGCGGCCGCAGCCAATCTGGGTTCTTCGGTTTTGCTGATTACCATGAATATGCAAAATATGGCCCAGATGAGTTGCAATCCGGCCATGGGCGGTATTGCAAAGGGGCAAATCATTCGTGAAATTGACGCCTTAGGCGGGTACTCGGGCATCGTAACCGATCTCACCACCATCCAGTTTCGCATGCTTAACCGCTCCAAGGGGCCAGCCATGTGGAGTCCGCGGGCGCAGAACGACCGCATGCAGTTTTCCTGGACCTGGCGACTGAAACTGGAACAAACACCGCGCATCGATTTCTATCAGGATATGGTGAAAGGCTTGCTGGTGCGCGACGGCCGATGCTATGGGGTAATCACCCAGTTGGGGCACCGGATTGAGGCTAAGGCTGTGGTGTTGACCAACGGCACCTTCCTGAATGGCGTGATCCACATCGGTGAAAAACAATTTGGCGGTGGTCGGGTGGCCGAACGTGCGGCTACGGGCCTCACCGAGCAGCTGGTGGAGCTGGGTTTTGAAAGCGGACGGCTAAAAACAGGAACCCCCCCGCGGGTGGATGGCCGAACACTGGATTATACCCGCATGGAAGAACAGAAAGGCGATCCCGAAATCACCGGGTTTTCTTTTTTAGATATACCCCGGCCCACCCAGCAAAAAAGTTGCTGGATTACCTATACCAACCGCGAAGTACACGAAATCTTGAAAACGGGTTTTGACCGGTCTCCCATGTTTCAGGGCAGGATACAGGGGGTGGGCCCCCGTTATTGTCCAAGTATCGAGGATAAAATCAATCGATTTGCTGATAAAGAACGTCATCAGATTTTTGTGGAACCCGAAGGCTGGCATACCATCGAGGTATACGTCAATGGATTTTCCACCTCCCTGCCGGAAGAGGTGCAGTACAGGGCCCTGCAAAAAATTCCCGGATTTGAACATTGTAAAATGTTTCGCCCGGGCTATGCCATTGAATATGATTTCTTTCCTCCCACCCAGCTGCATCTATCCCTGGAAACACGGTTGATTGAAAATTTGTTTTTTGCCGGGCAAATCAATGGCACCACCGGTTATGAAGAAGCCGCCTGCCAGGGACTGATGGCGGGAATCAATGCCCATCGGAAAATTCATGATCTGGAGCCTATCATCCTACGACGCGACGAGGCATACATCGGGGTATTGATCGACGATCTCGTACACAAGGGAACAATAGAACCCTATCGGATGTTCACCTCCCGGGCCGAGTTCCGCACCCTGCTCCGTCAGGATAATGCCGACCTGCGGCTCACGCCGCTGGCCTATCGTATAGGCCTTGCCTCAGAAGAACGCATGCAGCGGGTCAGAGAAAAAGAAGCACAGGTGCAGCATCTGAAGCAGCATCTGGAGGCCTTCACCATTCATCCCGAACAGGTGAATTCCCATCTGGAACAAATCGGCGCCCCGCTGCTCAGGGAAAAGCAAAAAGCGGCTAAATTTTTATTGCGTCCGGAAATCACCCTGTCGATGCTTATGGACTGGATGACCGATTTGCGGGATGCATTCGCTTCTTACAGCCGGGAGTCTATCGAACAGGCAGAAATCCAGCTGAAATATGCGGCCTATATTGAGAAGGAAAAAGAGCTTTCCCGTAAAATGCGGCAACTGGAAGATGTGCCTATCCCCGAGCAGTTTAATTATGAAAAACTTCAGGCCCTCTCTACGGAAGCCCGTCAGAAGCTGATGAAATATAAACCACGCACCCTCGGTCAGGCCAGCCGGATCAGTGGGGTCAATCCCAGCGATATCCAGGTATTGATGGTGTATATGGGCCGATGAGCATCAGTTGAGCACCTGTTCTTCGATGTCTGCCGGGATTTCTCGCCACTCGTATTCCTGATTGCGGAGTTGCGGTTCGAAGCCGGCTTCCCTGATGGCTTCCTGGATGGTTTTATAGGTAAAACGATGGGAAGCACCGGCCGCACTCACCACGTTTTCTTCTAACATGATGGAACCAAAATCATTAGCACCGGCATGCAGGCAGATCTGGGCAATCTTTTTTCCTACGGTAAGCCAGGAAGCCTGAATATTCGGAATATTGGGCAACATGATGCGGCTCATGGCAATCATGCGTACATATTCTTCGCCGGTGGTGAGGTTGTGTACGCCGCGAATTTTGGCCAGCAGGGTATCTACATCCTGAAAGGTCCAGGGAATAAAGGCCAGGAAGCCTTTGGCGTCGGCCGGTTTCCGAGCCTGCAGGTCACGGATTTTCACTAAATGCTCGAACCGTTCTTCAAGGGTTTCTACATGGCCAAACATCATGGTAGCCGATGTGGTGATGCGCAGCTGATGGGCTTCGGCCATGATATCGAGCCACTCCTGAGCGCTGCATTTGCCTTTGGAGATCAGTCGGCGCACGCGGTCGACCAGGATTTCGGCGCCCGCGCCGGGCAGGGAATCCAGGCCGGCTTCCCGCAGGGCAATCAGCACCTCGCGATGACTCATTTTTTCCAGCTTGCAGATATGCGCTACCTCGGGAGGCCCCAGGGCGTGCAGCCGGATATTGGGAAACTCCTGCTTGATCTGGCGGAATAAATGGGTATAGAAGGATAAACCCAATTCTGGATGATGGCCGCCCTGCAGCAACAGCTGATCGCCGCCCCAGCGAATGGTTTCACGAATCTTCCGCCGATAGGTGTCCATGTCGGTGATATAGGCTTCGGGATGACCCGGCACCCGATAGAAATTGCAGAATTTACAATTGGCCACACATACATTGGTGGTATTCACATTCCGATCGATCTGCCAGGTGACCTTGCCATGGGGCACACGCTGGCGGCGCATTTCATCGGCAACCAGCATCAATTCGGCCAGAGGGGCATATTTGAATAAAAAAACGCCTTCTTCAATCGATAAAAATTCACCACTAAGAGCTTTATCATAAAGTGTGAGGAAATCCATGCCCTATTATACTTTCTATATCAACAAAAATACGGCAATACGGGTTTTTTCCATGGATATGGTTGTAAAATAAACGGAAAATTGTAATTTACCTTTAGGATGAAATATTTTTTACTGTTCCTTCTCCTCTTTGCCTGCATTTCGTTACATGGTGAAGCAGGTATCAATTTGCCGGTTGATACCCCTGTGCAGGCACGGCTTATTACCACCCTTCCCTTTCATCAGTTCGTAGACGGGGTACTGCTGGTAAGAGCATGTATTGCAAGGGATGGTGATACCACGCTGGCAAAGGATACACTGAACTTTATTCTGGATACCGGTAGCGGAGGGATATCGCTCGACTCTACAACGGCTGCAGCTTTGCATTTGCCACTTTCGCCCAGCGATGTGGTCATTCACGGCATTGGTGGTTCCCGCACGGTGCCTTTTGTGTACAACATGAGTTTATTGTTGCCCAATCTTCGCGTGGATCATCTGAGTTTTCATGTGAATAATTATGAAATGATCAGTGCACTTTATGGTATACATATCGATGGCATTATCGGCTACAGTTTTTTGAGTCAGTATATCGTGCGTGTAGATTATGATCAACAAAAAATCTGGGTATATGCCCCGGGAGAATTTCACTATCCGGAAAAAGGATTTTTGTTAAAACCCCTGTTTGCTGGTATTCCCATCATTCATGAAACATTGAGTAACAATCGCCAGCAGGTGAAAAGCTTTTTTTTTTCGATACAGGAGCCGGCCTCTGTCTGCTGTTGAACAACCAATTCGTGAAAGATTTTGAATTGCTTCCCCAAAAACGCAGCAAGCGAAAGAAAATTTATCGAACAGAGGCGCAGGGACTGCTGGGCAAGATGGAGATGCGCATCACCACCATGAAAGAGTTACGGATTGGTGAATATAGTTTCCGCAATGTGCCGGCACTGTTGTTTGATGATATTTCCAACATTACCAATTATCCCTTTGCCGGAGGTATCATAGGCAATGAATTGCTGCGCCGGTTTAATATCATATTGAATTATCCGGCAAAAGAAATTTTTCTTACGCCCAACCAGCATTTGCGCGACCCATTCGATTACTCTTATACCGGACTTTCCTTTTATTTGCTGGATGGAAAAATTCGCATCACAAACGTGATTCCGGGCTCACCTGCTGAAAAAGCGGGCTTGAAGCCAGGAGATGTGATTATTGCAATCGGGAATAATTTTAGCGGAAATATTCAGGAATATATCCAGATGTTGAAAAACCCGGGTACGCATGTGCGCATCATTCTCATGCGTGACCATGAATTGATGATTAAATATTTACGCATCAAAAGCTTTTTATGAGCCCTTCCCCTCGCAACTGGATAGCCGGCATCCTGTGGTTGATTTGCGGATGCCTGCATCCGGCATGGGCGCAGATCCGGCCAGCACCCAAGCCCGTAGCGGTTTTGCCCTTCACCTATGATGGCCTGCATATTTTCATTAAAGGCATTATTCATCCTTACGACCAGGATACGCTGAATTTTATTTTTGATAGTGGCTGTGAAATGAATATTCTTGACGTTAGCTATGCCGCACTCTGGAAACTAACAGCTTCGAAAAAAGCAGGAATCAGTGGACTTGCTGATGGAATGACTTACCTGCCTGTGCTGGATTTGCCCGAATTGCAACTGGGAGAAGCACATCTGCAAAGGCCTTCGTTTTACATAGAAGACCTGAAGGACTTGCGTTCGCCTTTGGGTCGGGTTGACGGTATCCTGGGCTATCCGCTCATAGCAGCCTATACCGTTATGGTGGATTATGATCATCATCGGCTTGTGCTGTATCGGCCCGGGCCATTTCCTTATAGCAAAAAGGGTCAGGTACTACAGATGCGTATGAATTTCTATACGCCGGTGATTCAGGCATCACTGCCATTTGCCAATGGAAATACGCTGAAAAGCCTCTACCATGTAACACTTGGCGGTAACTATGGTGTAATGTTTAATTTTCCTTATGTTCGTAAATATCGAGTTGATGAAGCATTCCTGCAGCATACCGGTGAATTACCGGTTAAAGACATGCTGAAGACCATCGATTATTTTAATGGCATCTTAAATGCCCTGATCGTGGGTAGGTATCATTTGCGCAATGTGCCCGGGAGCTATTCACCCGATGTGGATGATGGCAATCCCGATGTGGAAATTGCAGGCGCCATAGGCAATGAGGTCTGGCGCCAGTTCAACTTAATCTTTAATCTCTCGCAACACGAATTGTACCTGGAACCTAACAGTCAGTTTGGGCGATAAGGGCTATGTTTTTAAATTGCAGGTTCACGATAATCGCCATTCCATGATTCAGTTTGAAAGATTCACCCTATCCAATGGACTGAAAGTGCTTGTACACGAAGACGCACATACAGCACATGCCGTGGTAAATGTATTGTATAACGTGGGTGCCCGCGACGAAGACCCCGATAAAACCGGTTTTGCACACCTTTTTGAACACCTGATGTTCGGTGGTTCCAGGCATATCCCCAATTATGATGAAGAAGTGCAAAGAGCGGGAGGAGAAAATAATGCGTTTACGTCGAATGATATCACGGATTATTACATTAAACTTCCTGCCGCAAACATTGAAACGGCACTGTGGCTGGAGAGCGACCGGATGCTGGAATTAAATTTTAATGAGAAAATCCTGGATGTACAGCGGAAGGTGGTTTGTGAAGAATTTAAAGAGCATTATCTGAACAAACCTTATGGGGATGTCTGGCAAATTATCCGGGAAATGGCCTATCGGGTACACCCGTATCGGTGGATGACCATCGGCAAGGAGCTTTCCCATATTGAACAGGCGCGGCTTGAAGATGTGAAGGCCTTTTTTTACCGCCATTACAGGCCCAATCAGGCCATTCTTGTCATAGCCGGTGGTGTCAGAACGCAGGAAGTTCAACCGCTTGTTGAAAAATGGTTCGGGGATATTCCCGCAGGAGAGCCCTATCATCGTCAACTGCCCCGGGAGCCCATTCAGCAGCAAAAGCGTATGCAAACCGTATATCGAGACGTGCCCGCAGATGCCCTTTACATGGCCTTCCCCATGTGTGGACGGACTGACCCGGCATATTACGCTACTGAACTGCTGGCCCAGATGCTGGGCGATGGAGAATCGTCCAGATTGCATCAGCAACTGGTGAAACAAAAACAATATTTCAGCCATATTCATGCTTATGTTCTGGAAAGTGCCGATCCCGGGCTACTGGCTATTGAAGGAAAATTATTACCAGGCATTGCTGCAGAGCAGGCCGAGGAAGCCATCTGGAAAATCATTGAAGAGATTCAAGTAAATGGTATTCCCGAACAGGAATTGCAAAAGGCAAAAAATCGCCTCGAAAGTTTATTTGCCTTTGAAGAAAACAGCCTGATGGCCAGAGCTATCAACCTGGCTTACTTTGAGTGGCTGGGAAATGCAGCATGGATTAACGAAGAAATGCAACGTTTTGAAAAAGTAAACAGCGATGCCGTGCAACAGATCGCCACAACTGTTTTACAGCAACAAAGAGCAAATGTGTTGTATTATCTCAGTCGGGCGCTGCATAAATCCCCTACCGGTGCCTCAGCCGAGATCTCTGTAGCAGCCCGATCCTGAAATGCAATGATTATTCAATTTCAAAAACCGAATCCGATGTCTGCAACCATAACAGTCAATCGCGCCCATCGTCCTTCACTTACACCGCCCATGGCTCTGGATGTCAGCCTGAAACCCTATACATGCATCAAACTGGATAACGGCGTGCCAGTATATTTCATGCACGCAGACCATTACGAAACCATTTTTCTGGATATTGTATTTCCCGCAGGTGAGATTTATGCTTCACAGGTATTAGAAGCCTCGGCAACCAATGCCCTCATGAAAAGCGGCACTTCCCGGCATTCGGCCCGGGAAATTGATGAAACTATCGAGTTTTATGGCGCTTACCTGGATGCCTACACAGAATCGCAGGTGGCCGGTTATGGCATATACATGCTGAGCAAGCATTTGCCCGCCTTACTTCCTGTTTTGTTTGAAATCCTCACCGATCCTGTTTTTCCGGATGAAGAAATCCGATTGTATCAACAAACCAAAAAACAGCAATTGCGCATCAACCTGAAAAAATCAGATGTGGTAGCCGACAGGTTGATGGATGAAATGCTATATGGAAGCACCCATCCTTACGGCCGTTCAGAGCAGGAATCGGATTACGATGCGCTGCATCGGGATATGTTAAAAGCCTTTCATCGTCGGCATTATGTTTTATCTGCAGCAAAGATTTTTTTAGCCGGGAAAATTGAAGATCGATTTCTTGACTTATTGAATCAATATTTCGGCCATCCTGCCGATCAGTCGTTTTCCTTACAGGCTACGGTTCCGCCGCCCGCTTCGGCAGCTAACCATCAGCTGAAGCATATTATCGATGAAAATGCCCTGCAGGCTGCCGTGCGGGTTGCGCGTGTGTTGCCAGGATATGGAAGTGCTGATTACAATCTGCTGAGCCTGTTGAATGTAGTGCTCGGCGGCTATTTTGGCTCTCGCCTGATGAGCAATATTCGAGAAGAGAAGGGTTATACCTATGGCATTCATTCGATCGTCTATCCATATGATGCGCAATATGCTTCCTGGTTGATTACCACCGAGGTGGGTCGGGAAGTAGCACAGGCAACCATTCAGGAAATATACCATGAATGCCATCGACTCATGGCTGAGCCCATTCCGGAAGAAGAACTAATGATGGTTAAAAATTATTTGATTGGCACACTTCTGGGACGGCTCGACGGGCCTGTTCAACAGATCAAAAAATGGCGGAGCCTGATCCTGAGGTCGCAGGACGAAGCGGATTATGCTCGACAGATCCACACGTTCAAGACCGCTACCGGTGAGCAATTGCTTAATGTCGCCCGGCGATATTTGCGTCCCGAATGGTTTTATGAAGTGGTGGTGTTTTAAATCCTGGATGGGTTTAATCGATTAGCAACTGGATTAGGAATGGGAGATAAACATTATCCGGTATTTTATTATATTGCTGAACTAAAAATAAGATCCGGTGCGATTTATTGCCCGCATACTCGTTTCAGGTCTGGCTGTGTTAATCACTTCTTATCTATTACCCGGCGTACATCTGGATAATTTTATCACTGCCGTGCTGGTAGCGCTGGTGCTGGCGGTTTTAAATGCGTTTGTGAAACCCCTGTTGATCATTCTCACCCTACCCATTACGGTATTTACACTGGGACTGTTTTTGCTGGTGATTAATGCTTTTTTGATTTTACTGGCCAGTCATCTGGTGAATGGATTTCAGGTAGATGGCTTCTGGTGGGCCCTATTGTTCAGTATCATTCTTTCCCTGATTTCGTCATTTTTCGAAAGCCAGCGCCGGCAGGCAGAAGGAGAGGTGTAAACAAAACGATTGGCAGATGTACTTTGACCGAAAACAATTATCCGATCAAACGCTGATAAATTTGTTTAAACAGCTGCTCTGGCCGCGGATGATTGAGGAAAAAATGCTGATCTTGCTCAGGCAGAATAAAATCAGCAAATGGTTTTCCGGTATCGGGCAGGAGGCCATCGCCGTGGGAGCCACGTTTGCTATGGATAATGATGAGTGGATTCTTCCGCTGCATCGCAATCTCGGGGTATTTACCACTCGCGGCATGCCGCTGCATCGACTGTTTGCGCAATGGAAGGGCCTTCCGCAGGGATACAGCAAAGGGCGTGAACGCTCATTTCATTTTGGAAGTGCTGCCCATCACATCTTCGGCATGATTTCACATCTGGGAACGCAGCTTTCCGTGGCCGATGGCATAGCGCTGGCCCAGAAGCTCAGCCAGTCTCAAAAAGCCACGCTGGTTTTCACCGGAGAGGGCGGTACCAGTGAAGGAGAGTTTCATGAAGCCCTGAATGTGGCCAGCGTATGGGATTTGCCGGTGATATTCTTGATTGAAAACAATGGCTATGCCATTTCAACTCCCGTAGAGCAACAATATCGCTGCACACGCCTTGCAGAAAGGGCGGTTGGCTACGGCATGCAGGGTTTTACCATTGACGGCAATAATGTGCTGGAGGTATATCATGCTGTTCAGGAAGCGCGACATTACTGTATTTCAGAAAATAAGCCGGTCTTGATTGAATGCATAACCTTTCGGATGCGAGGGCATGAAGAGGCCAGTGGAACCCGCTATGTACCTCCTGAGCTGATAGAGTACTGGAAAAAACGGGATCCGGTAGAGCAGTTTGCCCATTACCTGGTGCAGGAAAATGTTTTACATCAGCACGAGATTCAGGCTATTGAGCAAGAATTTCAACAACAGATTGAAGCAGAGCTCCGAGTCGCAGCATCCTACCATTTCCCCGAAGTTGATATTTCATCAGAATTAAAAGATGTGTATGCCCCCACACCAGCCCAGCCTTTAGCAGTAAGCGGAAAGAGTTCGGAAAAAAAATTTATCGACGCTATTCGTGAAGCCCTGGAGCTGGCTATGGTAGAGCATCCCGAATTGATTTTGATGGGCCAGGACATAGCTGAATATGGTGGTGTGTTTAAGGCAACCGAGGGTTTGTATGCGCGATTTGGAAAAGAGCGTGTGCGCAATACGCCGCTATGTGAAAGCGCCATTGTAGGTGTAGCTATGGGTCTGAGTGTGCTTCATTTTAAGGCCGTGGTGGAGATGCAATATGCCGATTTTGTATCCTGTGCTTTTCATCAAATTGTGAATAACCTGGCCAAGGTTCACTATCGATGGGGCCAATCTGCCGATGTGGTTATCCGCATGCCCACGGGAGCTGGCCTGAGTGGTGGCCCCTTTCATTCTCAAAGCAATGAAGCCTGGTTTTTTCATGTACCTGGATTGAAGATTGTTTATCCTTCCACGCCAGAAGATGCAAAGGGATTGCTGATTGCCGCTATTGAAGATCCGAATCCCGTATTATTTTTTGAACATAAGGCGTTATATCGAAGCGTTTCGGGATGGGTACCCGAAGGCTATTATGCCATTCCAATCGGGGAAGCTCGGGTGATAGCCGAGGGGCGTGATTGTACCATCATCGCTTATGGTGCAGCCGTCCACTGGGCGCTGGAATATGCCGCTGCACATCCAGAAGTGGATCTGGAAATCATTGACCTGCGGAGCCTGTTGCCGCTGGACATGGCAACGATCGAACGTTCAGTAAAAAAAACAGGTAAAGTGCTTGTTTTCCATGAAGACACGCTGACTGGAGGGATTGGTGCAGAAATCGCCGCGCTCATAGGAGAACATTGCTTTTCTTATCTGGACGCACCCGTGTTGCGTTGCGCCAGTTTAGATACTCCGGTGCCTTTTGCTGCACCCCTTGAATCCCAGTTTCTTGCCAGATCGCGCTTCGCATCCACACTTCAGAAGCTGCTCACCTATTAGCCAGATACATTTTCTTCATCTTCTTTCTCCATACCCCTCATTCGGAAATAAATTTTGTTTTCAAATAAACACATTATTAAAAATTAAATCTAAATTATTTTTGACTATTTTAGTTTTTATTTGAAAACAAACAGTTTTAATAATACTTATAAATTTATTTTGCTAATATCATTAAATTTGATTTTATTCAAAATGATATATTGAAAACAATGTGTAATTAGATTTTCTTTGCAAAATAATTTAGAAATTTAGAATTTATTTGTTAAAAAATATTTATCTTTGAAATAACAACAAAAGATTAATAAAAATTATATGTCTATATTATTAAAAATTTTAAATTAAAAATTATGGAAAGCTGGACTTCTTCTCGATCAACTCAATTGCTTTGGGCCAAAAGGATCTTGCACGGGCGCTTCAGTTCATCGGCAAAGAAATGGATGATGACCTTATTGCTGGTACTCTGGGTAAGCCTCCCTTTATGGGCTCAGCTGGCTCATCCGGATCCTTCGGGTGCAGCTACGGGCACGGCCCATGATGTGCCGGCCGCCACACCCGGCAAGCCTACCTTTCAGGAAATTGCCGATGCGGTAGGGCACAATCGGATTGCCATCAACATCGTATGGACATTAATTACGGGTTTTCTGGTGATGTTCATGCAGGCGGGATTTGCCATGGTGGAGACTGGTTTTACGCAGGCTAAAAACGTAGCCCATACAATGGCAATGAATTTTATGATTTATGGCATCGGGATGCTGGGATTCTGGATCTGTGGTTTTGCCTTCATGTTTGGGGGTATCGGCTCGGTTGCTTCGTTGGGTGGTACGGCGGGATTGACTCATGAAATATCGGTGCACCTGTTCGGAAAAGATTTCGGCATCATCGGGAATGCAGGCTATTTTCTCAACAGCAGCGTGTATGATGTGGGCGTGTTTACCCTGTTTCTGTTCCAGATGGTGTTTATGGACACCACGGCTACCATTCCAACTGGAGCCATGGCCGAACGGTGGCGTTTTAAATCATTCGTGATTTATGGTTTTTTCATTTCCATGATTGTGTATCCGCTGTTTGGAAACTGGGTATGGGGTGGAGGCTGGTTGTCGCAGCTGGGTGTCAACTTCGGCCTGGGACATGGACATGTAGATTTTGCAGGCTCTTCGGTGGTGCATGAAGTGGGGGGAGCCGCAGCGCTGGCGGGAGCCCTGGTTATTGGTCCGCGTCTGGGTAAATATACACGTGATGGGAAGGTCAATACCATACCCGGACACAATATTCCCATGGCCATCATCGGCACGTTTATCCTGGCTTTTGGGTGGTTTGGCTTTAACCCGGGTTCCACCCTGGCGGGCACCGATTTGCGGATTTCTGTAATTGCCGTGAATACCATGCTGGCCAGTGCGGCAGGAGCTTTCCTGGCTATGCTCTATACATGGAATACCTCCGGTAAGCCCGATCCCGGCATGATGGCCAATGGCATGCTGGCCGGACTGGTAGCCATTACCGCACCCTGTGCTTTTGTGAATGCAACATCAGCCGTCATCATCGGTGCTATTGCCGGCGTGCTGGTGGTGGCTGTAGCCAATTTCGTCGATCGTAAGCTGAAAATTGACGATCCGGTGGGCGCCTTTGCCGTGCATGGAGCCAATGGAATGTGGGGCGTGCTGGCGCTGGGCTTGTTTGCCGATGGAAAATATGGGGATGGCTGGAATGGAGTCCCCGGCACGGTGCGTGGATTGTTTTATGGAGATGCCGGTCAATTCGTGGCCGAACTGATTGGAGCGGTTACCTGCTTTGTGTTTGTATTCAGTGTCATGTATGTCTTCTTTAAAGTACTGGATAAAATTGTGCCCTTGCGGGTAAGTGAAGCGGTGGAAGAAAAAGGCCTGGATATGCCGGAAATGGGCGTTAAAGGGTACGTGGGCGACCAGGTAGAGATTCCGGTGTTTTAATCCGGCAATCCAATCGCCTGATGGACGAGAAAAGCCGTATGTCACACTTTTTAATCAAGCCTGCTTATGTTTTATGGTATGACTGTTCAAATCTCAAATCATGGTTAAGCACTTGCATAATATATTCACACCGCTACGAAACTTTCTGGAGGATAGCCGTTCAGCCGGTGTGTTGCTGATCATTTGCACTGTATGTTCGCTGGCCATGGCCAATCTTCCTCATCTTGGCGCGGCTTATGTGGATTGGTGGACCTGTGATGTGCTGGGCTCCCAGGCTGCGACGGTCGGCAGCTTTCTGCATGGGCATGTGCCGGATAGTGTGGAGGGATGGATCAACGACGTGCTGATGAGCTTCTTTTTCTTTTTCGTGGGAGCGGAAATCAAACGGGAAATGCTGCAGGGCGAACTGGCGTCCCTGAGGCGCTCCTTACTTCCCATATTAGCGGCACTCGGGGGTATGCTTTTTCCGGCATTGATTTATACCCTGTTTAACCATGATACCTTTTACCATCATGGCTGGGGAATTCCCATGGCCACGGATATCGCTTTTTCGTTGGGCGTACTTTCTTTGCTGGGGCGGCGGGTGCCGGTGCAGCTCAAGATTTTTCTCATGGCACTGGCCATCATCGATGATCTGGGGGCGGTGGTTACCATAGCCCTGTTTTATGCTTCGGGCTTGCATGTGGAGTATTTATGGCTGGCCGGGGGCCTTCTCGTATTGTTGATTCTGTGCAATGTGTGGAAGTTGAAATATGCCGGCGTTTATTTTCTACTGGGTGCAGCCTTGTGGTGGAGTTTATTCCATTCCGGTGTGCATCCTACCATAGCGGGTGTGGTGCTGGGTTTTACCCTCCCGCTTTCGCGCCTGGAGCAGGTGGAATATATCCTGCATAAGCCCGTGCATTTTGTGATTCTGCCGCTTTTTGCCCTGGCCAATACGGCTGTGATCTTTCCTCATTCCGGACAGGATATCTTTCGTTCCACCATTAGCATGGGCGTTATGCTGGGTTTGTTTGTAGGAAAGCCGCTGGGTATATTCCTGGCCTCATTTATCGCCACCCGGCTGGGCCTGGCTGCACTTCCTTCACATACCAGCTATCGGGAGTTGTTGGGTGCCGGGATGCTGGGCGGCATCGGCTTTACCATGTCGATTTTCACCACCTCACTCGCTTTTCATTCGGCTGAGGCGCAGGCCATCGCCAAGCTCTCGATTTTGCTGGGCTCTCTTGGCTCTGCGATCCTGGGGTATCTGTATTTATATGGCCTCGCCAGGCAGACAGGAACTCGACACGCAGCACCTGCATATCAGGCCACACCAGAAGAATATGCTGTTTCTGTGGCTTGAATCATGCCGATTTTATAGGAGCAAACATTTCATTGATCACTTGATTTATTCACCCTTCAACCTTTTGTTATGAAACATGTTTTATTTTTTCTACTGGCTACCGGATTATACCTGAGCGGATTTGCGCAGACCGATTCCACCCAACCGCATATTCAAATTTCAGGCTACGGAGATATATATTATCGATACAACTTCAACAAAAATGCTACGGACAACAAAACCAGTTTCACGAATTCGCAAAATGCATTTGAACTGGGCATGGCATCGGTGAAGTTTCAGGGGCAGTATCAAAAAGCTGGATTCGTGGCCGATCTGGGATTTGGAAGAAGAGAACTGGAGTTTGCTTACAACGATGAGGGTATCGTGGCAGCTGTGAAGCAGTTGTATGTCAATTATGCGTTTTCAGATCATTTCATGCTCACCATGGGCAGTTTTGCCACCTACATGGGCTGGGAACTGGTGGATCCCACCGGGAATATGAACTACAGCATGAGCTATTGTTTTTCATACGGCCCATTTTTCCATACGGGCTTGAAAGCCGATTTGAATTTTGGGAAATGGACAGCCATGGTAGGCGTATTCGACCCCACGGATCACAAGACCAGCTTTTATGA